>Ga0070730_10004763_pt1 | contig 11810 bp, 7 predicted proteins | sample Coa_R1_3_FD_66447 | JGI IMG/M metagenome (GOLD analysis project Ga0070730, IMG submission 66447) | Surface soil microbial communities from Centralia Pennsylvania, which are recovering from an underground coalmine fire - Coalmine... | ecosystem: Environmental > Terrestrial > Soil > Unclassified ... | reverse complement strand
TCGGATACGTCCGAACTTTGGATTGTGATATTCCCGCTACTGGATGAACTTGTCCCGTCAATGCCGATGGTGTAAGTCCCGGTGGTCGGCAACAGAGTGCTGCCAAGACTTGTGCTGCCCGACCCACTGGTGCACCCGCTCGATGCAAGCTGCGCCCCACCCGGCGCAATGAGATAAAGAGTGCAGGGCGAGATTCCCGAAGTCCATTGCAAAGTGATTCTCTGGCCTTGATTTGCGTCGAACAGCAGCAATCCGATTTTTGGCGCTGTTCCCAGAGACACGGTCGCACTCCCGCCCAAAGTCATGCGGCCTGTAAACGCAACATCCGCAGCTGTATGAGATCCAAATGGCACAAAGAAGTCGCCGTTGCTGACGCCACTTCCTAAAGGAGTGGACAGAGTCACTCGGCCTGAAGTTGCCCTGAGCGGAACTGTGGTTCCAACACTGGTTGTGCTGGCCGTGCTTACGACCGCTGGAGTGTTGTTGAAGACAACGCGGTTGTAAGCAGCGGTCGCATTGAAATTCGAACCGCTGATAGTTACGGATGCTCCAGGTACTGCAATGTTGGGACTGAAGCCTGTGACGACTGGCAATACAGATCCGGATATGACTGTGAAAATTCCCGAACTCGTTGCCGTTCCTGCCGGTGTTGTGACGGTGATCGGACCAGTGGTAGCTCCAACGGGCACTGTCACCGCTAATTGGGTTAACGTAGCAGCCGTGACCGTGGCCGCAATACCTCCAAAAAGCACGGTGTTTTGTCCGGGCGTTGTGCTAAAGCCTGTGCCGAAAATCGAAATAGAGGAGCCAATGGATGCCTGGGTCGGTGTGAATGAAAGAACCGACACTTGAGCCGCTGTGTAGCGGGCGATGGAAGTAATATTTCCCACTGCATCGTAGCTGTACACCGCAGCATTTCCGCCTCCGTCAAAAACAGCAATGAGCCGTCCCATCTCGTCATATGCATAACTGACGGGGCCGTTAGGCGATGTTTGTGCGCCAAGGGAGACGGCAAAAATCAGAACTCCAAGCATCGCGGTAACAACTTGGCGCAAACACCTCATAACGCTGTTCTCCAACTGCTTAGGTTGACCTGCTCCAACGACTACCAAGACGAGGATGTCTTTCTTTTAAATGCTTTTTTTCTAGGCACACCAATTGAACTACTGAACTACGGACGCTGCAGCTATTTACAAGGGTTCGAAGTAAAGTAGAGGGACGCCAGCAGTTCGCAGCTCTTCTTTACAGGAATTTCCGAAAGCACAAAATTGTTCAGATGGTGATTTGGCTTGATGAAAAGCTGGTCAGCCCAATGGAATAAGGCCTTCACCGCGATTTTTGCGGTTTTGAGTGTAGATGTCGGCTACCCAGGAAACTTCAAAGAGCCGGGCTCTTGCTGTGGAAAAACAAGAACGAAATAAGCAATTTGCCCTAGTGTGGATTTTGGGGAAATTTACGAAAACGGAACTCCATAAAGATGGGCCTCCTGAAAGTACGGCGTCTGGCAGTTGATCTAGGCTGGCCGCCTTATCGCCAACACAAGATCACAGTAATGGCATCTGTTCCAAAAAGGTCAGTCCGCGTGTACTTCCAAGTTGTTGAATTTCAACAGTCTTAGAATTTGCTCTTTGGCTGTTCCAGAACCAGATGATTCTAGAACAGTAAGAGTCAGCAAGGACTTCTAATCTTAGTTGGCTGTGGGAGGACAGCAACTGCCCGCCAGGAGCTTTGCAAGAAGATCATAGGTTATATGAAAGTTTCGCTTTGATTGATCGGCACATTCGCAACACTGTGCTTTCCACTCCCTTTACGGTCAACTCGATATCGGGAAGCTGTGCGATCTCTTTGAGAGTCAACCCGTGTCTGTAGTACAGCGAAAAAATCTTCTGATCGCGAGCGGAATGTGGGCCCGCTGCGTAAATCGCCAAACTGTCTTCTATCTCCTTTAATAAGACTGTGCGCTCGATATCTTTGGTACTACTGTTGGCGACCCTGAGAATCGCTGCATCTTCCAGTTGTTCTCCGTCTTTGCCGCAACCGCGTTTTTGGCTATAGGAGAGCCGAAAGTGATCTTGCACGACATTTAAGGCCACTACTTTAAGAAATCCAAAAATGGCACTGTCGTGGCGGCAAACAAACTGGCGCAGAGCCCTGAAATCGTTGGCGCAGAGTTTCAAATAGGTGTCTTGAACCAGGTCGTCGACCAGGGAAACGCTGGGCCTCGTCCACCGCCGAACGGCCTTAACCACAACGCCCGCAATCACCGGCTGCGACCGACGGATGAACTCGGTCCAAGAGAGTTCGTCCCGAGATTGGAGGCAGAGGAGAAGGAGGTCGTAAAGGTTCAGGTGATTGAGGGTTGGGTCGGTCGACTCGGCGGTTTGCGTCCCCATTCTCGCCAAGGTCAAAGTGCCATTTGTTGCCGCAGCCGTAAACGGTGCTCTGCTCATCGCTGTTGCCTCTCGTCATTCAGAGGAGAGCGCGCTACCCGAGGGTACACCTGCGTTCCGGATAGATCTCTCCGATTTGTTGTCTAGCACCGATATATGCGGGAAGGAAGCAATAAGGGTGTACTACAAAAGGAGAACTCTCATCGAAACGGGCGAGGGGGCCTAGTCAAGGTCTTTAGCTTGCGTGGCGGTGATTTTCTTAGGAAAGACCGCCGAGGCCGCCTCAGCCCATTTTCAAGCAGTATTGCACCCTTTGGCTGTCGAATCCGCATATACATGGGCAAGGTTGCATGGGCAAGTCGAAGTAAGGTAGCTCGGTTGCAGTTCGGAGAATAATGGATGAAGTGTCCAAGACACCTGGTTAGCGAGTGTGAGATCGGGAATACAAAGGCCCGTGCCGAGTTGTTGCCCCCCGCACTCAAGGGATTTCCTCTTATAGGTTTGTTGTTTGAGGCTCGCAACCCTCTGCAACTTCTGGAGCGGGTTGCGCGCCAGCGCGGGGACATCGCCCGGTTCAAGGTCGGAACTCGGTGGTTCATCCTGCTCAACCATCCTGACTGGGTGTCGCAAGTCTTGGTGCTCCAACAAAATAAATTTCGTAATAGTGATCTCAGCCAGCGAGTGCTTGAGAACGTGCTGGGGCAAGGATTGCTGACCTCGGACGGTGAATCTTGGCGTCGCCAGCGTTGTCTGGCCCAACCTGCATTCCGTCGTTCGGCGATCCAATATTATGCGCCCACCATGATTAGAACGGCGCAGGCGCATGTCTGTAACTGGCGGAACGGAGAGATACGCGATATTGCCGAGGAGATGACGGCGCTGATGTTGGAGATGGTGGTGCAGGTTCTTTTCAGCGCCACGCTCGCATGCGTGGCTGACGAGATATCAAGAGCTACGGCTTACCTGATGCGATATTGGCACAAGAGACTGATTTCTGTGCTCAATATCCCAAAGAGTTGGCCGACACCTGGAAACAGACGTGCGCAACGGGAACATTTATTGCTCGACTCGATCGTTTATCGGATCATCTCGGAGCGCACAAAGGAGAACGCAACACAGCAGCGAGATTTTCTCACCTTGCTGATGAACGCCACCGACGAAGACGGCAACCGGATGACGGCAAAACAGCTTCGCGATCAGACGATGACCCTCTTTCTAGCCGGCCATGAAACCACGGCTTTGACACTGGCTTGGGCGTGGTATCTTCTGGGCCAGAACCCTAGCTGCCAGGCCCGTCTGCAGGAAGAATTGCGTCGGGTCCTTGTGGGACGGGTGCCGGAAGCAGCAGACGTTGCGGACTTACCATATTTGCGGGCCACGATCAATGAAACGTTGCGCCTTTATCCCGCCGCCGCACTCAATTCGCGGCAATCAATTGTGCCATTCAATGTTGGAGGGTATCAGTTCCCTGCAGATACAACCGTTCTAATGTCATCCTGGATCCTCCACCGCGACGTGCGTTTTTTTGACGCCCCTCTTGCATTCCGCCCGGAACGTTGGATCGATGGGAGCATAAACAAGTTGCCGAAAGGGGCGTACTTCCCATTTGGCGACGGGCCACACCGCTGCATAGGCCAAGAATTTGCTCTTCTAGCCGTTCAGCTTGTGGTGGCCACCATCGCGCAACGCTTTCGCTTTGCTGTGGTGCCCGGTCACCCCGTTGTGCCTGAACAACCAAATCTCCGACCGCGCCACGGTATCAGGATGACGGTCCACGCGCGGTCCACTGACTAGTGGACAGCAAAACGGACAGAACTGCCTTATGGCCAAATTCGGACTATTCAGGAGCGTGCGCCGACCCGTGCTCGTTCCAGAACACGTTTTAAATCCATTTTCCCGGCAGAAGCATGCGGAGGAAGGCTGCCGGGTTACGTACATCCTGCTCTGCGAAGAAAGACCATGCAGTTTCCATCTCCGCGCGTCCCTCGGAATCATTTCGCAAGGCGCCACTTATATACGATGCCGCTGCAGCATACGCATGAAGCCCAGACCTCTCGAACGCTTCGTACGCCATGTTAAGTAACCGCAAAGCTTCGCCGTGCCGGCCAAGTCCAGCGGCAAGGCCTGCGCGTAGTGTCCGTGCCATTGGTTGGGCCAGGTCAGAACGAATATTGCCGAGACGCTTCGCGTACTGTTCGACTTCGGCGTACAAACCCATGTCTTCGCGATGGTCTAGCCAACATGCCAGCGCGACCCGGCCCCGCAGAAAAGATGACATGATATAAGTAATCTGCTCGCGTGCGATCAGAGATCGTGACATCTTATTCCAGGTTGCGAGCAGTTTCTCCCGTGCATCACCATATGCTCCCGCATACAACGCGGTTTCCACTTGCAGGGTCAGCGCGCCATAGTGCTGCCGGTGGAAGCCTGTGCTGGACCACCTGCTCAGAGCACGTTTGTATTCGGCAATGCATTCATCCGGCTTGTCCGCAGCGAGATAGCAATAATGGCCGTAGCCTAGCAATAGCAACCCGGCTTCCATATTGACGTCACCGCGGGCGGCCCCCTCCTGCAGCAATTGCGGAAGTAATTTGCGAATTTCCAGAACATTTCCCGCCCAGCATGAAAAACAGAAAAATAACGTATAACTTGAAGTAAGCTCCCAAGCAACTCCTGTGCAATGTTCCCGTAGGAATTCAATGGCGCGACGGCTGTGTTTGATGCCTTCAGGGATTCTTCCCAACAGGCAATCCACAAAAGCACGGCAAAGATGAACAAAGCCCACGGTGTTTGGATCATCAGTGGCTCGGGCGATTTCTTCAGCATAGTGCAACAGATCGAAAGCACCGCGAGGGTTGCGTGTGCCGAGGGCGACCCGGATGCTTGCTTCCACGGCCAGCGCAGAGGCAAGGTGAATTGGATCACGCACACGTATGGCAGCACGAACATATTCCACCTGAAAGTAAGCAGCCAGGCCAGGATCAATCGTGGTAAGGACGATTCCGGCGGTGCGAAGGATCTCCAGACGCACCAGTTCGTCTCCTGCCGCAGGCTCAGCCGGCCTGGGAAACTGCGTGAGTAAGCCAATGCGAGTCAGAAGCCTGCCTCTGACAATCCCGGCAAACGCTCCAAGCGAACTGTCAACAGGGGGGATTCCCGCTTTTTTTGCCAGATCGCGAAACAATCGCATTGCCTCATCAATGTATCCACTGCGCATGAGTTGATCCGCGGCCAGGCGATGCATGTCGAAGGCCTCACGCTCGGTCCCGGCTTGGGCGGCCCTGAGGTACGCCGCCGCCGAATCGCGTCCGCGCCCCGCCTTTGCCAGAGACCCCGCAAGCTTGCGATACAGCTTAAATGTGTCCCCTCCATCGAGATTGATAACGGCGATCGCCGTTTCGAAAAGGACTGCAGCACGGTTGAAGGCCAACTGGTTTTCGGCGGCCTGTGCCGCTATCAGCGCCGCCCTATGTGCTGCAACTACGTCTCCGGCTTCACGGTAGTGTGTCACCAGGGTCTGTGGCTCGATTTCAGGCAGGGCCGCTAGGATCGCGCCCAGCCGCGCGTGTCTTGCGCGGCGTGCGTCAGGATGCATGATCTCTATGACCGCGCTGCGAACCTGGTCATGAAACGCTTCCGCCTTGCGTTCCTTTCCGGTCCCCAGGATGCGCGCAAGATTGTCATGGACAAGAACGCCCATCGAGTCGGCCTGTTTGTTGACATCGTCCAACCCCACTGCGGCAAATATGATGGGAAGAAGCAAGGGTTGCACGGCGACGCAGATGAATTCCAGGACCTCTCGTGCAATCACGGGGAGGTCGGCGACCCGTCTTTGGAGTACGGCTCGCAATTCTAATGCCGGCTGAGTTGAATCTAGTCGCCAGCTTGTCTGTGAACCCGCTGCGCGGACCAACTCTTGTAAGAAAAGTGGATGGCCAGCAGCTTCTCCGAGAATTTGTGCCTCGATGGCGTTGCCCGCATTGTCTGGCAGAAGGCTGCGCAACAGTTGACGACTCTCTTCACTGGTCAGTCTGTCGAGCCGAATCTGACGCCAAGCTCCCTGCTCGGACCGGGTTGACATCAGAACCTTCAGCAGGTACTGGAGATTGGCATTGGAGGAGAGCTCTTCGTTTCGATAAGTCAAGATCCACAACAACGGTGGTTGCTGAGGAGGTGAACAGAGATCGCTCAGAAGAAGGTTGCTGTCTCTGTCGCCCCAATGCAGGTCGTCAATCCAAACCACAATCGGATATCTGTCTGCCAGGCGGGCCAGTAATTCCTTGAGCGCAGCAAAAGTTCTTTGGCGAAGTTCCTGAGCATCTGGGACCGCGACGAAACGTGTGGGAGAGGTGGCAATCTCCCGAATACGCGCGAAGACGGGGAAAAGAGTCGAGAGCAAAATTGCATCGCGAGGCAAAAGCGCTTGAATAACATAGTCAGGGAGCCGTTGCAGGAACCTGCTGAGCTCGTCAATCAAATAATCGAATGCCTTATACGGTACTGATTCAAATTCGTAACAGTGGCCAATCAGAACCAGCAGGTCGGAATGCTGTCTCGCCAGGCGTTCGATAAATTGACGAACTAATGCTGACTTGCCGATCCCCGAGCGGCCTTCGATCAGCACCACACTGGGCCTGCCTTCCTGAATGTCCCCGAAGGCTTGATTCATCAAATCCAACTGGCTGGCTCGGCCAACGAAGCTATGGTGGGGAAGCGGAACGTCCGCGGGAACGTTGGCAACGCTGACAGGAGTTCCCCCGAGCAGGGTTAGAAGCGCTTCACCATCCGGTCGCAGCTCCGGTACTGGGTTCAACAGCGATCGGCAGAGATTATTAAGGTCCTCCGGAACTGCCGGGTCAATAGCGCGTGGCTCAACATGGTCTTCCTTCTGTCCCGCCTCTCCTTCAACAAAGGAAGCCGAACGCGGAACCCTGCCGGTAAGGACTTCGAATAGCATGACTCCGACGGAATACCAGTCAGTCGCACTTGTGATTGGCATCTGAGCTAGTTGCTCAGGCGACATATATCTGGGTGTTCCCACAAGCGATGTATTTTGTCCGGGCAGGGCGCTTTCCCGTTCCCGGACCAGACCGAAATCAAGTATCACGACTCGTCCTGTGCTTGTGACTAATACATTGTCGGGCTTCAGGTCTCGATGAAAGCACTTTTTGTGGAGAAAATGTATTCCTTGTACTAACTGAAGCAGGGCGGGGCGCAACAAATCGATCTTGCACGACTTGTTCGCAGGCCTCAGGTAGGAGCGAAAATCTTCGCCGTCCACTAATTCCATCGTAAAGAACCAACGCTGGTCTTCGCAAAAGAGCTCGTGTAGTCTTACCAGATTTGGGTGCCGTAAATCGACCAGCGAGCGAAACTCTCGTTTGAAGCGCAACAATGATTCGGGGCTGCGGCTATGCAGGAGCTTGAGCGCCGCCCTAACCTGCCGTTCGCGATCCCATACTTGGTATACCGAGCCAAAGGCGCCCGATCCAATGCGCTTCTGTATGGCAAATCGTTCCGTACCATTAAAACCCAGATCCGATGTCCCCGATGAAGGCTTGCCGGCCGGACCTTCAAATGGAGGAGTTATGCCGGTGCTATTGTTGTCAAATTCCTCCAGCATCCGTTCTACCTGGGTGCGCAAAAGGGCATCGTGGGAGCAGACGCTATCAAGAAAACGTGGGCGTTGTTCATTAGGCAGTCCCAGCACCTGCTCAAAAATAGCCCTTGCCTTTTCAAGCTGCTTCCACGCCATCCGGTTGCCCCATAGGCTGCTTCGATTCGCGTTCAAGGTTGAAAAGCTGCGACTATAATACCGGCAAAAGCAAATAAAGTCCGCGAGATAAGTTCTGGATATCTCTTAATGTCCTCGCAATTGCCAAATGATGGAAGTTTGGATGTGAACCGGGAAGATGCGCTGATTTCCGGTGAATTCGTCGTCGCTCTTCGAAGCCAGTCTCAATCTGAGCGCGAAATCTTTGCCTCTTTGCAGGGTGAGCTTCGCCGTATAGCCCGGGCCAAGATGCGGTCTGAGCGCTCCGATCACACGTTGCAGTCAGCAGCGCTCGTAAATGAAGCATTTATCAAGGTATTTAAGAGCCGGCAGCCAGCCGGCTTTTGGGATGATCCAACCCGAGCGCTCCGCTTGATTGCTCACGCCATGGAACAGATCTTAAACGATCATGCCGACGCCCACGCTGCCGGCAAACGAGGCGGGAAGGATAAGAGACGAGTACCACTTGATGAACATCAGGCACGTGATTTCGGGGATCAAGACGCACCGAGGAAGATTGATACAGAACTTCTGGTCAACCCCGAGCAGTCTGAATCAATCATCGGCGTTCGAGAATCACTTCGCATGCTGCGGAATGAAGTGCCTCGACAGGCAAATGTCATACAGCTCCAATTCTATGGCGGTCTGACGCAGGAGGAAGTGGCAGCCGCTTTGGACCTGTCACTCGAAACCGTAAAGTTGGATACCCGTAAGGCAAAGGCATTTCTTAGAGTTCATTTATCGTATCCTTCCGGCAGCAAGTTCTGAGAGGAGATTCGTTTTCGTGGAAATTTGACGCCAAAGTATCTCCAACTCCCGAAGCCCATTTCCGAAAACTTGAGGCCTCATTTGAGCGCACCGAGTGCCGGCTCAATCCAGGAATTGAGAAGCCCGCCAATTTCTGGGTATTGAGACGCGACTAGACTCAAAACCGGCAAAGCAACGAACGCAGTAATGCGTACCCAAAAATCTCCGCCGAGTTCTCCGGGCCTCGTATCAGTGATGTAACTCAAAGTTGCATCTCGGTGCATCTGTGCATACACCATACCGACGGCAGCCACAATGAATGCCAGTAGAGCAACGAGGGACAACCGAATCCCAACCTGAGGCTGGAAAGGATAAACGCTAAGTGCAAGCATCACCAAGATATACATGCCTCCAATCGCCACAACCAAAGACCGCATTCGCACTATCACAATTAGGATGAAGGTTGTGTAAAGCAATGCGACAAATTCCTCCACGGCGGCCATCTTTCGTCGATCTAATTCATCCGCAGAAAGCTCTACAGCGCTCAATGCTTTTCTGAATGTCTGCTGCAACGTCGACGTTGTGGAATGTTCAGTCATGGAACCGAGCTCGTTCACATTCTGCCATTGCGAACTTAGGAAGTTCAGGGCATTGCTCCCCTCTTCTGCCAGCACGCGCTGGGCACCTTCGAATTCTTCAATGAGAGCGCAGTCCAGTTTCCTTTGCTTCTTAATCTTGTCCAGCCAGGCATCGATCCATGCTAGGAATGGCATGACGCTCAGGAACAGAAAAATGCGATATCGTTTATCGCCCGTCCCTTTTTGTAACGCTGGCTCATTCTGTCGGAGTTCCCTTGCACTGGTGAGCCAGTTTGAAACGCACTTATCGTAAGTATCTCTCAGAGGCTTGGCCGGGTCACCGCTATTTGTCCTCTGAGGGCTTGGCGGTGCACTGAGTTCCACTCCTATGCCACGGACAGAATCACGCGCTTCATATTCGAGGCTAAGGAGACGACGAAAATCCCCCAGGCTACCAGCGCCTATGCGCCAGATAGGCGACCAAGAAAATCCTTTTAGTTTCTTAAAGCCTCGGCGCAAACGCGTGCTGTCAAGGGACTGTAGCAGCCGCTTCAACTCCCGCCAGATACCACAAAGCCGGCAGACCGTCGACACCAACACGGCGGAGATCGTTGCAATGAGGATAGCGAGGAAAAATTCGAAACCCCATCGTTCCATGCTGCGGACGGGCTTGATATCTGCGACTTGCCATGCAGCAAAGAAGACCAGTATCACTATTCCCCCCACCCTTGGATCAAAATAGTCAGGTTTCAGGAGTTTGATCAGGTTTTTCTGATCGTCCTCTAATATTGCCCGATAGCGGCCAAGTCCAGAAAGGCTGGGGTTTGTCCTCGGCAAAGCAGGGCGCCTTTGGTCAACAAACACGCTGCCGGAGAGTGTGTGCCAAGCTCCCCACAATCCTGCTCCAAAGAGCAGAAGAATGGGCAGTAACGGCGAAACCCCCGAGGTCAGATTCAGGGAACGCCACATAAACATGTAGTCAAAGTAGCCACTCCACCACAACGCGACGACCCCTAACATTGTACAAATCGCTGCATTGCGTAAAACGCGTGCGTATTTTGTCCCTTCGCGCTGTTCGAGATCAAATGTACAAACAACGAGAACCAGGATCGTGGTGATTCCCAAGCAAATCAAGAACAAAACTTCTTTAAAGCTGTGTTTCACATACAGCTCTGACGTCCACAGCAGAATCGCCAGGAGAATAAAGTGGAGATATGCTGTAACAGCAAACAAAGATCTTCGGGAATCACCAGTGGGCGGAGCCAGATGAGCGACCGCCTCCGATCCCGACAACACGGATGCTGACCACAACGCCAAAAGGTAAGTGAGCGTAAGTCCCAGAACCACAAATCCAAACAGTTTCCAGCTGTTAGGCACGTACGGGAAATTCAACTGCTTGGGCCCCCATCGGTAGATGATGCGCTGTATTCCGCTGACCTTTGCAATGACATGCGTCTCGTCAGGATCACAGACAAGCGGCAGAGGATTCCGACACTCTGTTGGAAGCTTTGTGAACGCCGAGACTGGCAACCTCAAACTTGCTCAGAAGCTGTTAGGCCACAGCCGCTATGAGACGACGGCAAACATCTACACGCATTCGACGTCGGATCAGGACCGCGAAGCTGCAGTGGCGGTCGAGCAGGCGATTTTTGGTGAATCTGTTCGTAATGTTCGTGAAAATACGAACAACAAGGGCTCCAAAGTGATCAACTAACGATTAGCTCAAAGCTGGTGAAAGAGATGATCTGCCGCTCGCAAACCAAAGAAGAAAGGACGCTTACGGGTTTAGCCCTCAGCGTCCGCATGGGTAAGATTTTGGTTGCGGGGGGTGGATTTGAACCACCGACCTTTGGGTTATGAGCCCAACGAGCTACCAGGCTGCTCCACCCCGCACTTCGAGAATAACAGGACGTTAATATGCGGTCAAATGGCGCGGCGAGCATGGCAACGAGCATGGAGCGCCGCATCCGCGGCCCCCTCGATCTGCATGCGAGTGTGTTAGGAATTTTAGAGCTCAGGAATCTTCTTATGCCATGCGCTCTGTTGTTGATAAGCGTGTGCAACGGCCAGTACGGCACCTTCTGCTCCAGGTGCGCCGGTAATTTGCAGTCCAATGGGCAGGCCGGACCTTGAGAAGCCGCAACTCAGCGAGATTGACGGCAACCCGTACACGTTGAATGGACGCGTGTTTCGCAGCATGACGAGTTCTTTGCCGCGAAGCTGGTCGGGTGCGGCCTGGAGTTCCGCGAGAGACGGCGCGAGAGTAGGAGTGGTGGGCGTGAGGACTAAATCGATATCCTCGAACAGGTCGAGTATCTGCCG
>Ga0070730_10004762_pt1 | contig 11814 bp, 6 predicted proteins | sample Coa_R1_3_FD_66447 | JGI IMG/M metagenome (GOLD analysis project Ga0070730, IMG submission 66447) | Surface soil microbial communities from Centralia Pennsylvania, which are recovering from an underground coalmine fire - Coalmine... | ecosystem: Environmental > Terrestrial > Soil > Unclassified ... | reverse complement strand
AAATTCCAATACGATTACATCTCCATCTTCGACGATGGCACGCAGAGCGTCACCCACTACGAGGGCACTGTGACCAAAAAGTGAAGTCGGGTTGGCTTGCGTTGGATCCAGCTCATTGGCCATGCTCCCTTCGGTCCAGGTGATCCACTAAGGGCTTTTCTTCCCTTGAATCAGGAAATTACCTGATTGTCTCACCGCAAAATCTTGCATAAAAGGTAAGGTTTGATTGCGGCAAACTATTGCAGTGCGCGTTTCCTAGGTAGTATGACGGACGGGCCGCTGGATACGAATTTTCAGCCACGCGAAGCAGCATAGGGAAACAGATATCGAGTATGAAAAATTTACATGATTTACACATTTCGAAATACAAACTTAGCACCATGAATCAGCATCATAATATTGATTATAAGGCGATTACGGCGACGTGCTTTTTGGCGACTCGCTTGCTATGTTTAAGGTTTGGTTTGCATTTGTCCTTAAATGGGCCGTTGAAGCTTGCTCCTAAAAGAGGGGCATCCTAATGACACCAAGGCTTCTGGTAATCCGGTTCACCTTGCAATTCCACAAGTTGATCAGTGTGAGCAATATTGACCAAAGGTGTGAGCAGGAAGGAACCGACAGGTCAATCATTTTAGAATATAAAAAGAGTGCACTATGACTGTCTTTGCCCCTGGGAGGGGCTAGCAAGGAATATTCTGAGGAAAAAATATAAGGAGAACAACAATGTTTAATGGGAAGCCTCGACAAATTATTTTATTGGGTATCACCGCGGTCTTATTGATCGCTTCCGGGTGGATTATCAGTTGTGGAGGAAACTCCACCACGACGACGACCACCACGCCGATGACAGGCGCCATCACGACGACTCTCACTGACCCGCCAGTCTGCACGGCGAATTACGACCATGTTTGGGTGACGGTCACAAAAGTAACGGCCAACATATCGAGCACGGCCACCCCGACCGACAGCGGCTGGGTAACCCTGGTGGATCTTACCAGTGGCCCACAGCAGATTGACCTGTTAAGCTTGGCTTCACCCACATGCACTCTAAAAGTTTTGGGATCAACGACGGGCTTGCTACCGGGCAAATATCAACAAATTCGTCTCTATCTTCTGAGCAACACTGCCACCAGCGGACCATCCCCCAACGCCTGCGGGAACAATAATGGATTCAACTGCGTGGTTCCAAGTGGCGGTTCCCCCCAGGAATTGCTGTTGAGCAGCGAAGCACAGAGCGGTCTTAAAATCCCGCCCGGACAGATTGCCGGAGGCGGCATCACCCTGACAGCCGGCCAGTCCGCCGATCTCAGTATCAACTTTGACGCTTGCGCCTCCATCCTTAAACAAGGTAACGGCCAGTATCGCTTGAAGCCCACGCTGAATGCCGGCGTGGTGTCATTGAACAGCAATTCGATTAGCGGGAAAGTGGTGGACAGCAACTCAAACCCCATTGCCAATGCGGTGGTGCTCCTGGAGCAACCGGACTCGGCCGGGATTGACCGTGTGATCGATGCCGGGGTATCGGCTTCCGACGGCACCTTCTTCTTCTGCCCAGTTCCCGCCGGCAACAACAGCGGCAAGGTCGATGTGGTGGTGGATGCAACCACAACCACCGCTCTGGTGACCACGGTATATGGCGCCACGGTGGCGTTGAATGTGCCTATAGGGACGGCGCTGAATAACATTCCGCTGGTTTCTGAGGGCACGGGGACGGCGCTCACAATTCCCTGGTCTACGATCACGGGGCAGGTCACGAGCGCTGGTTCAGGTGGCGCCACGGTGGCGGACATCACGCTCTCGGCGTTGCAGTCGGCTACAGCAGGAGGCTCAACGGTTCTGGTGACTGTTCCGGCGTTTGCCGTAAGTGCGCAGCCGCCAACTTTCACCACCTCCGCTACGCCTACACCTGCATCGCCCGCTTGTCCAGCGGGGACGGACTGCTCCAACTATACACTGATGGTTCCCTCAGGCAATCCGCAGGTGGGAGCCTTTAGCAGCGGTGCGATCACTTACACACCCCCGGCCGCGTCTCCTGTAACTTACAGCCTGAACGGGACCACTCCCGTTCCCCCGCCCTCGGGCTGCACTACTTCCACTCCGAGCCCGGCGACGGTGGGTTCCATCACCGTGACGCCGGCGGCCACCACAAATGTGAGCACAGTGCTGGCCTTCTCGGGTTGCACGGCGCCTTAGTTGAACGGCGCTTAACCTCTTGTGTGTCCCCGCCACTTAAAGTGGTGGGGACATGCTGGAGCGCAGCACGTCCCGCCTCCTCTCCTTTCGTGACACAGTTCATTTTCCTTTTTCTGTTACATCCAAGACCGTACGCTTACGTTACATCAAACTTTTTAAGAACGTCCTCACGCTTTGCTTGACACATAAGCAGATCTCTCACCATAATGACCGTTCATTGAGCAGTCAAATTCTGGAGTTTCGTCTCTGCCACCGGCATCTACCCGATGCACGATCAGGCGGGGTTCTGTGGACTTCATGCTTGGAGCTTAAAAAGGAGCGCCATGGCGCAAATCTTTAACAACTATGTTGCCGGCCAGTGGGTGGAATGCCAGGCGAAGAAAACTTTTCCAAACATCAACCCGGCCAACACGGAAGAAACAGTGGGACTTTTCCAGGCCTCGAACGCATCAGACGCGACGGCGGCTTGTGATGCCGCTGCCCAGGCGCAGCCGGGTTGGGCGGCGCTGCCCGCGCCGCGCCGCGGCGAATACCTTTTCAAAGCCGCTGAAATTCTGGAAAGCCGCCTGGCGAAACTCGCCGAGGAAATGACTCGCGAAGAGGGCAAGACACTTCCGGAATCCAAAGGGGAAGTTAAGCGCGCCATCAACATCATGCGCTACTTCGGCGGCGAGGGCGCGCGCCAGTTCAGCTATCAAATACCCTCCGAGCGTGAAAACGTATTTTGCTACACCTTGCGCAAGCCACTGGGCGTGGTGGGACTGATTACACCCTGGAATTTTCCCAGCGCCATTCCCGCCTGGAAATTGGCTCCGGCGCTGGTGGCGGGGAACACAGTGGTGATCAAGCCGGCCTCCCTCGCGCCCCTCAGCGCCTTGCGGCTGATGGAGGCGCTGCATGAAGCGGGCATTCCCGCCGGCGTCATCAATTATGTTACCGGCAGTGGCGGGACGGTGGGCAACGCGATTGTGGAACATCCCGCCGTTCGCGCCGTTTCATTCACCGGTTCGTGCGAAGTGGGCAATGCGATGCACGAAAAAGTTTCACGGCGCAAGATTCGCGTTCAGCTTGAAATGGGTGGCAAGAATCCCACCGTCGTGCTGAAGGACGCGGACTTAGACTACGCCGCGGACATCCTGGTGAATGGCGCGTTTTTTTCCACCGGGCAGAAATGCACGGCGTGCAGCCGCGCCATCATTGAGAAATCCATTTATGAGCAACTGGTTGAAAAACTGATCGCGAAAACAAAGAAACTCAAAGTGGGCAACGGTCTCGATGCGGGCATCGATATTGGACCGGCCGTCGATGCGGCTCAACTTGAAACGGATTTAAAGTACATTGAGATTGGGAAAAAAGAGGGCGCGCAATTATTGTGCGGCGGCAATCGATTGAGCGGCGGCGCTTACGACAAGGGATTTTTCGTTGAGCCGACCATCTTTGCCGGCGTCACGCCGCAAATGCGCATCGCCCAGGAAGAAGTGTTTGGCCCGGTGCTGGCGCTTCAAGTGGCCAATGATTTTGAAGACGCCATGCGGTTGGCCAACGGCATTCGCTTCGGCCTTTCAGCATCGATCGTCTCCAAAGACTTGACCCGCGTTCACCAATTCATCAATCGCATTGAAGCGGGACTGATCACAGTGAACCTGCCCACGGCGGGCGTGGAGTATCAGTTGCCTTTCGGCGGTACCAAGGAATCAAGTTTCGGTATGCGCGAGCAAGGCCCGGCCGCGCTGGATTTTTATACGGAAACGCGAACGGTCTATTTGAAATATACCCAGTAGTCCTGGGAGCGCGGGCATCCTGCCCGCCGTCAGTCATCCTCCGCAATCAATGTGCATGGAGTCTTAGATGAAAAAAACTCAACAGTTCCTCAACAAACTTAAACTTCCAGGCCAAGACAATCACGCGCTCGCGCCCAGCAAGAAACGCTTTGCTGACGGCGGCCAGTACCGCATCGAAATCCCGAGCGTGGAAGGTCCGCGCGTTTTTCGCGAGGTGTTGGCCGCGGCGAAGGATTTGAAGGTCCCCATCCATCGCGTCAGCCAGGGCAGCGGCATCATGCTGCTTACTAAAAAAGAGATTTCGGAAATGGCGCGCATCGGCGCCGGCGAGCGCATTGAAGTTTGTCTCTTTATCGGCCCGCGGGCAACTTTTGAAACGGGCGGCCAGACAAGTTCGACAGCGGGCAAAGTGATCGGCCTGCAACATCGCGGCGCGGACCAACTTGTCTATGCCATCGAAGACGTGCGCCGCGCGTGCGAGTTGGGCATTCGCAGCGTGCTGCCCGCTGATATCGGGCTCATCTGGGTTTTGAATGAAATGAAGAAGAAAGGCGAGTTGCCCAAAAATCTTGTCCTCAAAAGTTCGGTGACGTTGCCTGCCGCGAATCCAGCGACGGCGAAACTTTTCGAGACTGCTGGAGTCTCGACCCTCAATCTGCCGACCGATCTCAGCCCGGCGCAAATCGGCGCCATCCGCCAGACAGTCGCGATTCCCATTGATATGTATATTGAGGTCCCGGACAACTTCGGCGGGTTCGTGCGCTACTACGAAATGCCGCAACTCCTGCAGGTGGCCGCGCCCATGTATTTTAAGTTTGGCCTGCGCAACGCGCCGGACATTTATCCCTCCGGATTACATCTAGAAGACACTGCCGTGAAACTCGGCCGCGAACGCGTGCGCCGCGCCCGCATCGCCCTCGACCTGCTGGAGCGCTACGCGCCCAAAGCGAAGATGTCGCCGCTCGGCAGCAAGGACTTGGGAATTCCCGAGCCTTAAGGACGATGGGGCGTTCGGCTGCTTCTTCCAAAATCTACTTTAATCTTTAGGATGCGAGTTTAATTTGCGCTCGTACTCCGCCCGCTGTTGGGCTTGGATTTGTGCGGAGAGAGCATGTTCCCGGGCGGCCTCCTTTGAATGGCCAAGACGGGCGAGCGCGTTTCCCAATTGGAAATGAGCCGGAGCAAGATTCGGTTTCAATGCGATGGCATGTCTTAACGGGGCGAGAGCTTGATTCGGGTGATTGAGCGCCAACTCCGCCTGTCCTAATCCAAGCAGAGCGTCCACATAGTTCTTGTTGACTTGGAGCGCCGCCAGAAATAATTTTTCCGCTTCTCCCGGGTTGCTTTGTCGCATCGCGATTTGACCCAAAAGGCAATTCGAAACGGGATCGGAAGGGAACCTTTTGAGCTCTTCGCGAAATTCTGCTGCTGCCTGATCCATTTGATCGCGTTTCCAGTAGAGTAGCCCGAGATCCGAATGGACGCCGGGGAAATTCGCATCGGCTTTCTCAGCCGCTTGGTATTCCGCCAGCGCATTCTCCACCTGAAACATCTTGTCGTACGCGGTTCCCATCATCACATGAGCTTCAGCCGAATCGGGGTTGACGGCCATGATGCGCTGGAAGACCGTGGCCACGGCGGAGTAATTCTTCGCCCGCAAGTAAGCCTGGCCTAATGTGTAGAGGGTTGGCAGATCGGAAGGATTGAGGCGGCTGGCGCGCTCGAGGTATGCCGCGGCTTTGGGATAGCGGTCCAGGCCGAAGGCGCTCAATCCGCAAAGGTCAAGCACCTGGAAATCCGGTGGAGAACGCCGGTCCAATAACTTGAGCAGGGGAAGTGCTTCGCCATACCGTTGCTCGCGGAAATAAGCGATAGCCAGATTTCGAGTGGTGGTTGGGTCGCCGGGGCTCGCGGCCAGAGCTCGACGGTAGAAGGGAATCGCTTCTTTGATTTTATTTTGCTTCACCAGGGCAATGGCAAGATCGTTCAAAATGCCCACCGCCGTCGGCTCGTTGGCGAGCGCCTGGCGGAAAAGTTTTTCCGCCGTCGCGTCCTCACCCCGGTTGAGAGCCGCCGACCCTTCCGCGAGCAGAGCTTGCTGTTGCTCAAGCCCTCTTGCGGGCGCGGCAGTGACACTTGATGTTTGTTGCGTCGTGGCGTGGGCCGCCGGCAGCAGCGGCGCGATCACAATTCCACATAACAAGGCGCAAATTCCGCGGAAGCACATATTGTGGGTCACCCGTCTTGCCTGAATGGGCAGATAGGTCATGCGATAGATTATCATCGACGACATACTGCCCGCGAGCACTATCGGGCGGGATGAAAAGAAAGGGCGCCCGCCGGGGCGCCCTTTTCAAATGCAATAACAGGCTGATGGCTCGTAGGTGTTCAGAAGTAGAACTTCAGCCCTAACTGGATGATTCTCGGGTCGTGCGTTGAGACCACTCTGCCGACGATGGAGGAGTCGATGGTGGTTACTACCCCCAGGAACGAGGTATGGTTAAAAACGTTGAAGAACTCGGCGCGGAACTGGGTGGTGACGCGCTCAGAAATACGCGTGTTCTTGAAAAGGCTGAAGTCCCAGTCATTGCGGCCCGGGCCCAGGAGGATGCCGCGTCCAGCCGTCCCGAAGTGGCCGGTTGCATCAACGAAGGCGGCCTTATTGAACCATGCTTGCGCCGTCTTAGGTCCGTTCGGGTTGCCGACCAAGTCCGGCCGAGGTGAGACAGGACTCGGATCGATACCGATACCGTCTGGAAACGTGCCCGCTGGACTTTTCGCGCCACACCCACCAGTTGGCGCCGCTTTGGCAAAATCGAAGCAGTTAAAAGGATCGTTAAACTGGAAAAAGGTTAAAGGGTTCCCGGACACGAGAGAAGTGAGTCCCGAAACTTCCCAACCACCCAGGACGTGGCCAACCAACCCTTGTTGGTTGCTATAGAAAGGCAAATCGTAAACGTAGTTGAAGCCCAGGATTTGGGGGCGGCTAAAGCTGGCCGGACCTTTATCCAGGCTTCGGTTAAAGCTGTCGTAAGATGCGCTGCTCCGGTCAGTGGCGTTGTCAGCCATGGTCTTCGACCAGGTATAGGCCAATCCGAAAGTGAGGCCGTGGTTCATGCGACGGTTCGCCGAGATCTGCAGCGAATGGTAGCTGGAATTGAACTCGGGTGTGATGGTTGAAATCACCTGATAACCCTGATAGGGTCGGAGAAAGTTGGTCTCTGCAGTAGGATTGGCGAACCGCGCCGCAACCGGGACTTGGTTCGTATCGACCAAACCGAGTAGATGGGTGCCTTTCGATCCCACGTAGGCAACTTCCACCACCGTGTTGGGCAGGACTTCGCGCTGCACGGAGAAGTTCCAATCTTGGTTGTAGGGTGTCTTGAACGCCGGCGTTCCGGTGGAACGGAGGTTGCGCGGCGCGAGTATGGAAGCCGGGGGAGTTCCGCTCGAAGGATTGTCGAAGCTGGCGCTCAAGAGCGACAAATTGACCACGACGGGTGGATTGGTGAATTGGTTCTGCTCCCAAATACCGTTCAGCGTCCGGTCATAGTAGATGCCATAACCACCACGCACTGCCGTTTTTCCGTTTTTGAACGGATCCCACGAAAATCCGATACGAGGTGAAAAATTGGTTCCGTAGGTGGGGTTGACCTGCGAGCCATAAGGAGAATTCGACCCACCCACGATAACGCCATTCAAGTAGTTGGCCGGCGTCACCGTCTGCCCGGCGACAAAGCGCCCGGTCTTCGGGTCGATGGCCGGGGCGCTGCCCGCGCTGAAGGTGGCGGGGTCGAAGTTGGTCAGGATGCCGTGGATATCGTGCGGCGATCCCATAAAGTCATAACGCAAGCCCAGGTTGAGTGTGAGATTGGAGCGTATCTTCCAGTCGTCCTGAGCGTATGCGCCGAAATTGATAAAGTGGATGTCAGGGATGACATCGTGGCTCGCCTGCGAGAATAAGAAGGCGTTGCCGAGCAGAAAATTTGCGAATGCGGGGTTCCCGTTTTGATTGAGGAACAAAAAACTGCCGTTGGTGCCCAGAGGACCGTTCTCACTCTTGCGCATCCATTGGTTGCTCACGCCGAAACGGAGTGAGTGGTTCCCCCGCACGATGGAGACGTTGTCGTAAAGATTCTTATCCACGTTTCGTTCGTGGTAAGGCGCAGAAGGGATGGAAATGCCGGTAATTCCCGAAATGCCGACGCCCGGGACCCTGCCGTATGGGTCACTGAAAGGGAAACTGGCTACGGTCAATGCGCTCCTGAAAGCGGGGTTAACGATAGCGCCAGTATTGACGCTGTTGATTGCTCCCCACGAATAATTAAACGCCGCCTCGTTCACGATGGATGGTGTGAGTTGCATGGTGACGTGGGCCACCACGTTTCGCCCGGGAGCGTCAGTGGAAGTGGAAGAAATTCCAGGCAAGGGCGAGCCGGCGAACAGACCGCCGGGTTCGGTAGTGGGAACCTGGTCCTGGACGAAGCGACCGAAGAGTTGCACTCTTTCTCCGATTCGTTGATCCAGGCGTAACAAGTCCTGGCGGTAGTTGTTGGCACCTTCGAGAGACGTAATTAGTCGGTTGTTGGGCGCATTGGGCGTAAGCTTGCTGTAAACGTTGGCGATATACACCTGCGCGTTTTTGCTGAAGCAAGTTGGGCTGATCACGTTATTTACGATGCAGCCTGCCGGAGCTGACGCCGGATTGAGGGTGGCGATTCCCGCGAAGTTACCCGTCAATTCCTGCGCCGGGGGAAGAACGGCTGTCCCCGTGGAGGGCACGCGCGTTCGCCGCCATTCTTCAGACCAGAAGAAGAACGTCTTTGACTTATCCGTATTGTAATGGCCGGGGACATAAATCGGTCCGCCAAGAGTGAAGCCCCAGTCATTGTAACGGAAGGCCGGCTTTAACCCGCCCGAGGCATTGGTGAGGAACGGGGTCGCATTCAAAATGTCGTTGCGAAAGAACTCATAAGCGTCGCCGTGGAACTGGCTGGAGCCGGACTTGGTGACCACGTTAATCTGGCCGCCGCTGCTGCGGCCGTACTGGGCGTCATACGTGCTGCGCTCGAGTTTAAACTCCTGCAGGGCATCGATGCTGGGAACGTTCAGCAGTGTGAGGTTCGATCCGCTGTCGTTCACGTCCGCGCCGTCCACCGTCCAATTGTTGGCGCCCGGGCGCGCCCCATTAACTGAGACGGAGCTCGTATTGGTGATGCCAAAACTGATCTGGTCCGGCAGGGTTGAAGAGACGCCGGGTTCCATAGTAACTAATTGCTCAAAGTTCCGGTTGTTCAGTTGCAGCTCACGAACTTGCGTCGAATTGACCGTTCCCTCCTGAGCGGAGGAGGATGTTTCCACAGGTACGGTGGAAGCCGAGACCGTGACTTCCTGGGTCGTCTGGCCCACCCGTAAAACTGCGTCCAGAGTTTGGTGATCGCCGACGTGCAGTATCACTTCGTTGGCAACGTATTTCTGGAACCCCGTCGCCTCAATCGTTACCGTGTAGGTCCCATACGGTAATTGCTGTATCGTATAAACTCCCGTGTTATCCGTGGTTGCGCTCCGCACGTCAACGCCCCTGGCGTTGTCATGGATTGTAATCTTTGCTCCCGGCACAACCGCGCCTGAGGAGTCTGTCACTGTACCCGTCAGGGTGGCAGTGATTTGCTGGGCGGAGGCGATTCCCGCCGCAAGACAGAACATAGCCATCAGCCTCAATATTGACTGAATATTTCTTTTCATTGATTCAAGCCTCTCCCTAAACTGTGATTTTCCCCAGTTCCATACCGACGCAAAAGAAAAGTGTTCAGTGACAAGAGCTTAACTTATGTCCCGCATTATAGTCCGAAATGATTGGAAGGCGCAAGGTTTTTCGAAGGGAGCACAGGGTCTCCTGTAAACAAGACTCTGCGCTGCGCGCTTATTGACGAATGGAAATGGAAAGGCCGCAGGATTGATGGGCGAATTCTGGGCTATGAATTTATAACTTACCGCAACTTCTGTCCTTTGAAGTTGCGGCTATTCCAATTTTTTGCCCTTACCCATCTCAGACACGGCATCGTCGATTAAGAGATGGCTACGGGAGCGGCTTCGCCAGCTCATCGAGCAGGTCAGGCTTACCTTCCTCGCGAACGAGGTGCGGGTACCGCGCGCCGCCCTGGTAATTCAGAGTATAAGTTTTGTAGTAATCCTCGTTCAGGGTAAGAAATCGAATAGTCTGTGAGCTGGTCTTGCTCGCCTTTACTACATCGCCAAGCAAGTCAGGTGTAAAAGCGCGGTCGTCAATCGCCACCACGCGCATGCCGGGCATGATGCCTGCCTTGTAGGCCACTCCACCCACGATGGAATCCTGAACCGTACCATCTCTGCCGAGACGCAAGCCGAGAGAGTAGGTGGCATCCACCCCGCCACCAAGACCACCTGCGCCTCGGCGGGTTCCGCCTTCGGGCGCCTTGTCGTTGTACTCCACTTTCCACCCACCCATCTCGATTCCACCCACGGGGGCTTGGGGAGAAGTGGATGTCAGTCGCTTGTGGAAGAAATTTGCCCAGTCATATGGCACCACCGAATTCAGAGCCTCAACCAATTGGTCAAACGTATAAGTTTTCAGCTCCGGTCCATTGTTGGGGCCGCCATGAAAAAGACGGCAGAAATCCTCGAGGGACTTTTTCCCGTGGCTCTCGCGCTGGATGATCATGGAAACCTCCAGCCAGAGCAGATCGCCCTCGGGATAATAATCCGCGCCGCGCTTCCAGTTGCCAAAGCCCCCGTAGCCGCGAAACATGCCGGGTATCGCGTCAGCCGTATCTTGAAGAGGCCTCCACGTCCGGCCGGGACGTCCGGGCCCAAGCTGGGCGGCAATGGAAGCGAGATTGTCGCGGTACTGCTCCGGAGTCCAGAGGCCGCTCCGCGCCGCCAGCAGTGGCCCCAGGAAATCAGTAAGGCCCTCGTAGACCCACAGCAGATCGGTCTTCATGGGCGTTTCAAATTCGGGCGTGCTCAGGTCAGCGGGGCGGCGATACTTTCCATTCCAAGTGTGGACGAATTCGTGCGAGAGCAGGCCGCCCACGCCGCGCTGCCCAGCGGGCGTCAGCAACGCGCGTTCCGTGGTGCGGCTGTCGTTTGACTCGTGGTGCTCGAGGCCGAAATGGGCCACGTGATCACTGAGGGTCAGCAGGAAATGGTAGTCGCGATAATGGCGGGAGCCAAACAGCTTTCCCGTTTGCGCGACAAGATTTGTGAATTTCTTCTGCTGCTCGGGAGTCATATCGAGCGCGGCCGCGCTGTCAGCCACGATATCAATCTCATGGTGGATTGGCTCGCCGGGCGGCGTCACATCCACGGCGCGAAAGTATTCGCCGGCAATCACGGGCGAGTCCACCAGGCGATTCAAAGTAACCGGCTTGAATGTGATCTCGTTGCCCGTTGCGCTTTCGATGGGCAGCGGCGTTCCATACTTCCAACCTTGCGGCAGCCGCAGCGTTGCTTTGCAGGTAATGTCGGCCGCGGGAACTCCGGCGGGATACAGCAGGTCCTGGTTCCAACTTACAATCACAAGTTTGTCCGTGGCGGAAGCGCCGCCGCTATAGGGACCGCCTGAGGGCTCGAGATATTCGAATGTCGCTTCCAGAGAATCCGCGCCCGCAGGTACGTCCAAATGGAAAGTAAATACATCAAGCAAATCGCGGCGCCAGGGGATCGTCTTCCCATTCGCCATGAACTTAAGCCCCGCCACGTTGCCCACTGGGCCGGAGGGTTCATGCTCGCCGGGAATCCACTTGGGGTAGTAAAGCGTCAGCGGGCCGGGCTTCACCGGCATCACCTGCCGCGTGCGGAT
>Ga0070730_10004761_pt1 | contig 11820 bp, 9 predicted proteins | sample Coa_R1_3_FD_66447 | JGI IMG/M metagenome (GOLD analysis project Ga0070730, IMG submission 66447) | Surface soil microbial communities from Centralia Pennsylvania, which are recovering from an underground coalmine fire - Coalmine... | ecosystem: Environmental > Terrestrial > Soil > Unclassified ... | reverse complement strand
GCGACCGGCCGGTTATCGAGATAGTCGAGGCGGCCGCCGGTCAGGGGAAAGCCCTGCGCGGCGAAATCGGTGACCGGCGGCGCGAAGTCGATCTTGCCGTCGAACCAGGGCTTGACCGTGTGTTGGTCGGTGGAGGCGACGTCGGCCAGGTGGCCGGCCATGAGCGAGCGGACGTGGCTGGCGACCACTTCCTGCGCCAGGGGGTCGGCGGCCGCGGGCAGAGTCAGGCTGCGCAGCAGGCCGCCGAGGGCCAGCACCAGGACGGCGGCCACCGCCACGAAGCTCAGCAGGCGCCAGGGCAGGACGCGGGACCGCGGCGCGGGCGCCGGGCCGGCCTGCCGCACGGCCGTCTGGATGCGCGACGCGAGATCGGGCGGCGCCGGAAAATAGAGCGCGCTGCCCCGGATCGCCGCCTGCAGGGCCTGCTGATTGCGGTAGACCTGCGTGCAGGCCGCGCAGTCCTGCAAATGCTGCTCGATCTCCAGCGCGTGGACCAGATCGACCTCCCCATCCAGGTAGCCGTGGATCAGGGTTTGCGTCTCGGCGCAGCTCATCTTAGCGCTCCTTGTCCAGGCGCCGGGTCAGGGCCTGCTCTAACCGCTGGCGCGCGCGCGCCAGACGCGACATGACGGTGCCCAGGGGCAGGCCGGCGATCGCCGCGATCTCTTTGTAGGACAATCCTTCCAGCTCCCGGAGGACCAACACTTCCCGGAACTCCACGGGCAGCTCCTCCAGCGCCGCGCGCACGAGCTGCCGATCGGCCCGTTGCAGCAGCAGGCGTTCCGGGTTGAAGGCCTCGCAGCCGCCGCTATGCAGCTCTTCGTCGAACACGGCGAGGTCGAGCGCCCGATTCTGGCGCAGCCAGGTATAGCCGGTGTTGCGGACAATGGCCAGCAGCCAGGCGCGGCTGTCGCCGCCATGGAAGCCGTCAAAGAACTTCAGGGCGCGTAAATAGGCTTCCTGCACCACGTCGGCCGCATCCTGCTCGTCACGCGTCAGCCAGCGCGCCAGGTTATACGCGGCATCCAGGTGGGGTAAGACCACCTCCTCGAAGCGCGCCTGCTTGGTTAGCTCCTGCACCCGCCTGCCCTTCCTGCTTCCCGGAGTCGTGCCCGGATCGCTTCATTTTACCAGACTACGCCCGTGCCTGTTTTATTCCCGCGCCCGACCGTGCCTTACCGCGCCGCGGGCTTCTGGACCACGAACAGGCGGGCTTCGAGATACAGCCCATCCCCGGCATGCGCCCGCAACAAGCGGCGATAGTGCCGCCGTTGCCGCCGCAGCCCGGGGATCCAGTATGGTTTGCTTTGATAGTACCCGGTGAGCAGCCGGGAAACGACCAGGCGCCAGGATCGCCCGGCGGGGCCGGCGAGAGGCGGGCGGGGTGCGGAGTCCAGGAGATCGGCATGCAGGACCTGTAACCCGGCCGCCTGGATCTGGGCGGTCCAGTCGTCAACCCGCCACGGCTGCTCAGCCGCCAGCGGCAGCCCGAAATCGGCCCGGCAGCGTGTGTTGATCGCCGTGGCGATCTGGTGGGTCACCGGGGGTTTCCAGATCGCTTCGTTGGCTACGTAGAGGCCGCCCGGCCGCAGCACGCGCCCGATCTCGCGTAAGAGCCCGGCCGCGGTGGCGGCATCCTGGAAGCCGAGGACGGACTCGGTATAGACCCGATCATAGACGTTATCTGCGCCGGGGAGGGGTGCGCCCGGGCGGGTCGCGTAGAGCCGGATCTGGCGGGCCAGGCCGGTCAGGCGCAGCCGCTGCCGGGCCACCCGCAGCATCGCGGGCAGCACCTCGACCCCGTCCAGCGTGAGTTGCGCGTGGGTCGCCACCCGGACCAGGGTCTCCGCCGTGCCGCACCCGACTTCCAGCACCCGTTGCCCGTCCCGCAGATCGAGCGCAGCCAGGAGGGCCACCGTGGCGGCCGCGCCCCGGGGATGTAAGCCGGCGCCGCCGATCCGGGCGCGATAGGCCAGGAAGTGTAACGGCCCGGCCGGGGCGCGCGCCGCGGAGGCTTCCTGGCCCGGGCGATCAGCGCGCATCTCGGATTTGCCTCCTCCCCCGTCCCTAAGGTCACCTGATTGTAGCACATAACTCAAACCGCAGCAGCGGGGAGGGATAGCGCGAGGCGGACGAGACGTGGTAGAATAGGCATACAGCTTTTGTAGCTCCTGCGCGCTAGGCTATGGCAAACACCCTGACTCCAGGCCGTGCGCGAAGTAGTCCGCCCGCGAATGGAGCAATCTTGATGGAGAAAGCACAGCCCGATCAGCAGTTCTGGCTGGGCAGCCTGCGCGGCGTGGAACTCAGCCCCGACGAGCGGTCCCTGGTGGTGATCGCCGACCCCTATGATACGATCTGGGACCGCGCCGCGGGGCGGGTGATCTGGTCCGCGGGGGATGGGACTCCCCCGCCTGCCGAACTGCGGTCCCTGGTCGAGTCGGGGGGCCAAACAGCGCGCCGTGACGCGGATGCGGACGAGGGAAACGAAGGATCTGTGGCCAGCCCGGGCGGCGATCGGGCCGTCGTCCCGGCCGGCAATAACACCCTGCGCCTCTTCAACCCGGCCACGGACGAGACCGTGGCGACTCTGGCGGCCCATCGGGGCTACATCAGCGCAACGGTCTTCCGCGCCGATGGCGGTCCTGGCCACGGGGGCCTTTGACGGGCAGGTGCATCTCTGGGATGCCCGCACCGGGGCCCTGCTCCAGACGCTCGATCATACCGATCTGCATGGCGGCCAGCACCAGATCAGTGCGGTCGCCTGGAGCGCCGATGGCCGGCTCCTGGCCACGGCGGACAGCGATGCCCTGTGGTACCAGGGCAACAACGTGATCATCTGGGAGCCGGGGACCGGCCGCCGCCGCGCCGTGTTGCCCCACCGGGACGACGTGGGCGGCCTGGCCTTTGCCGCGCACAACCAGCTGCTGATCAGCGCCGGCCGGCACCATGGGGAGATCCTGACCTGGGACCTCGGGCGCGGGACGGTGCGGCAACGGCTGGCTCGCTATGGGCTGTACGGGATGGGGAGCGGGGTCAGTCCCGACGGCGGCCGGGTGGTGATCGAGAGCACGGACGACGAGGGCCAGAACCAGCAGCGGAGCGTGCAGGTCTGGGATATCGCCCGCCGGGCGCCGCTGCCCCTGCTGGTGGACAACGCAACGCCGCTGTTCGCGCCGACGATCGCGTTCAGCCCCGATGGGCAATGGTTCGCCGCCCCGCTGGACTACGACCAGGTGGGGGTCTGGCGGCTGGCCGACGGCCGCCTGGGGAAGACGTTGGAAGCCGACGCGGAAGAAGGATGGGACCTGCAGCTGGCGTTCAGCCCCGACAGCGTCCAGTTCGCGACCCTGCCGGCGGGCCGCCTGAGCAGCCCATGGCCGCTGCATGGGGCCCGCATCGGCGCCCTGGCCGCCAGCCCTGACGGCCGCCTGCTGGCCACCGCCGCGGACGACGGCACCGTGGGCCTCTGGGACGCCGCCACCGGCGCACCGCGCGGCCGGGTGGCCCATGCCGCGCGGGTGGATAGCCTGGCCTTCAGCCCCGATAGCCGCATTCTCGCGGCGGGCGGGGGAGAGGGCGACGACCCCGAATCCACGGAGGTCCATCTCTGGGAGGTGGCCACCGGCACGCTGCTCGGCACCCTGCCCGAGACGGCACCCTGGGTGGGCTTTACGGCGGATTCGCGGACGCTGGTGAGCGTGACGCGGGCCGGGGCAGTGCAGTGGCACACCCTCCCGCCGGCCTAACGCCCCGCTGTCTCCGTGCTGACCTACGCACGGGCTACCGGAAAACCGAGAAATAGTGATCGAAGAAGTGGCCCGCGTCTACTTCCAAGGCGACTGCATGCTTGGCATCCGGGATACTCGGGTCCCAGTACATCATACCCGCGGATTTCGGGCTCGTCAGTTCCACCTCCACGGCCCCGGCGTGGAACGTGCAAAGACTCGCGTCAAAGATGGTGGCCGCGGCCAACGGGTCATGGAACGTGATTGCGGGCCGGCGCGCAAACCAGGACTCGGAAAAGTCCAGGACCGTTTGCAGCAAGGGGTGCTCCAGAAATCGCCGGCGGACCTCGACCTCCGGCATTGTAACCTGCTTGGTCACGTCCAGACCAATGGAGCGATGGCGTGGCACCGCAGCTTTGTAGACGATGGCGGCGGCATGCGGGTCGCAGAGGGCGTTCCATTCGCAGCAGCCGGCCTGGCCCCACCGCTGGGTAAAGACCCCACACATCGACACCACCTCCTGCAACAGGGATGCTGCTTCGGGGTCGCTCGCGAACAACAAGGCAATGTTGGTAAGCGGGCCAATGGTCAGCAGCACGATCTCATGTGGATGTTGCCGAATGGTATCGCGCAGGAACTCCAGGTGCCGGCCCCGCGGCCACCCCGCCGTGTGCGGCCAGCGGGTGAGGGCCGCAGCTTGCGGGGCCTGGGGCTGGTGTTGCGCGACCAGCAGGGGCTGCTCCGTGCCGGGGAAGATCGGAACCTGTTGGCCGGCCACTTTGCAGAGCGCATCCGCCAGGCCCGCTCGCTGATCGGCTTCGCCACTCACGGTCGTAATACCGAGCAGCTCGCAATCGGGATGGGCCAGCAGATACGCCAGGCAAACGGCGTCGTCAATATCTGAGCCAATATCCGTATCCAGTAACACTTTCACCATGTGGGGCATCCTCCGCTTCGTGTCGCTTCGTGTTCTTCGTGGATGAATCCTTCCGCCAGACTTCCCTCACCGCCCCCGCAACACGGCCAGCGCCGCCGCCACCGCGCGCCCCTGAGCGTCGATCAGGTCGAGCAGCTCGGCGGGGGTGCGGAGGTCGCCGGCGGCTTTCGCCGTGGGGTTCACTGCCTTCACTGGCGACTACAGCCGCCTGGCCCCGCCGCTGGCGCGTGGCCGCCCTTATCACCTCGTTGGGGCAGCGGGTGGACCATGGTCTACCGGCTCTGCCCGGAGTCGGCATCGATGAGCAAGCCGGACTCGTCGACCGCCTCGAAGTCGGCACCCTGGATGCCGTCGAGCAGGTGCAACTCGTCGTTGTTCCAGCGGTCGTCGGGCGCGCCGCTGAGGTACCAACTGCTGCCGTTGTCGGCCAGGAACATGCCGTAGTCCTTGAGCGCCTGCAAGATCACCTGGTTGGCGGCGGAGTAGCCGGAGATATCCACGCTCGCTTTCAGGCGCACGCGCAGGCCCAGCGGCGGCAGACTGGGGTTGCTGGACGAGCCGGCGTCGTGGCGCGCCGGCCAGATATGCGCCTGTTGCGTGCGCGGCGCGGAGAAGCGCAGGGCGTGGTGGATAGCCCCGCTGGCCACCTCGTCGTAGCGCACCAGCCCCGGCAGGATCGGCAGGCCCGCGGCGTCGGCCGAGGTCCAGCCGTCAGGGCGCAGGGCATTGGAGTCCAGGTTCCAGCGCGCGCCGGCGTCGGCGGCCCAACTGCCGTCGCGCTGCGGGAAGGCGTTGAAGAGCTCGTACAGGGTGCAGGCGTCGCGGTTGACCACCAGCACATGGCGGTCGCCGCTGCTGTTCGGCCCGCCCTCGATCGGCGCGGCGGTCGGGATGGGGTAGGGGCCGGGGTCGCTTTCGTCGTTGTAGGTGAAGCTCAGGGGCACGCCCGGCTGGCGGCCGGGCACCGTGGTGTAGGGGATGCCGATGGGCTCGCCTTCGTAGAGGCCGGCGCCGAAGTCGGGATGCACGGAATCGCTCAGGCCGATGCTGGCCATGTACGCGGCCGAGCGCGGGTGGATGGGCAGGCTGGCGATGTTGCGGTTCCAGATGTTGTCGGGCGGGAAGAAGACGCACGGCGGCCCGGGCGGGCCGTATGCGTACTTCTGGCGCAGGCGGAAGGTGCCGAGTTGGCTGAGCAGCACGTCGTACGGCGGCGGGTTCTCCGGGTGCCACTCGAAGACGGCGCGCTCGAAATACTGCACCAGGTAGGTCTTGCCGTCTAGGTCGCTCTTCTCCCGGAACTCGTCGGAGAGCGGGTAGCCCTGCTGGGCCAGCCCGCCGTGCTGTTGCCAATACTGCCAGAACTTGCCGCCGACCCAATGCCCGGTCGCGGCAAAGTAGTGTCCATTCGTCTGGTCCGCCGTCTGCCCGGGCGCGCCGTGGGGGTAGCGGGCCTGGTAGCGGAAGGTGCCGAGTTGGCTGAGCAGCACGTCGTACGGCGGCGGATTCTCCCGGTGGAACTCGAAGACGGCACGCTCGAAATACTGCACGGTGTACGGCTGGCCGTTGAGGTCGCTGACCTCGCTGAACTCCTCGGAGAGGGGGTAGCCCTGCTGGGCCAGCCCGCCGTGGCCGTCCCAGTAGGCCAGGAAACGGCCCGACACGGTGTGCCCGGTTTCGGGGAAGGTGCGCGCCCCGCCCTGGGCCCCCACCGCCAGCGCCAGGCTCCCGCTGAGCAGCAAAGCGCCGGTCAGGGCGGCCACGCCGCGCCCGCGCATCGTCCATAGATTGTACATAGCCCCTCCTTACGAGCGATCAGCTTTCAGCTTTCAGCTTTCAGCAGGCGTCCCTCACAGTGCTGTCATAAGTAGGCTCCTACTTTAAGGGCAGCGGGCGCAATAAATCATCCACGAAGGACACGAAGAAACACGAAGGAATACACTGGTCCTGAGCACAGCGCATCGCAGTACGGAGAAATATTAGCAAAGACGGTAAAGAATTTGTCATTCTGAGCGCAGCGAAGAATCCGCTGCCCGGCGAACCGGGTTGGGGCCGGCGGGCAATTGGCCCGGCGACCGCCCCCGCCCGGCCCCGCCGCTGGCGCCTGGCCGCCCCGATCGCCCCGCGGGGGTAGTGGGCGCGCGCCTCAGCGGATTCTTCGCTGCACTCAGAATGACAAATCTTAGGCTTTCCGCTAATAAACAGCACTCTCTGGGCATTGATTAGACTCCAGTTTCTCTAATAATAGCCCCGCTCGACGCAAAGAGCCAGGATCTCTTATTCTGGCGCGCTCGCCCAGGCCGCCGGCACTGCCTCGGTCAGCCACCACTCCCAGAACGCTAGGCGTTTCGCCGAGTCTGAGAGGCGATTCTTAGCCATACCACCTGCATAGGCGTCAGAAGCCATAAGAACGCAGGTGGTGGCTGAAGAATTGGCTGCCCCTGGCTCCTCTAACTCCTCGTCAATATCGACAATGGCGGTCACGCCATTCGATATGGCCGCGCCGACTGTAGATGCTCTATGTGCCGCCTCCATAAGATACATACCCGGATTGGGATTCCTCGCGTGCCATTCATACTGAGTTGCCATGTGTTCTTGAGCAAGCATCTCGTCAAATTGATCAAGGGCTGGCCGCAGCCCTTCCGGGTCAAGCGTACCCGCCTTGATCTGCTCCAGTCCTTCCAGAAGCTGGTGGGGCGTCTTATCCTCACGATGCACCTGCTCCCAAAAGGGGAGGACATGACGGGCCGTCAAGATTAGCAGAGTGATACGCCGGCGATGTGACGCCTCCCCCAGGTGGGCTACGCCCGCAAGCCAACCTACGGCCTTGCCAATCTCATACAGATGCCCTGAGTTGAGGTCGTGATTGGGGCCAGCCCGTACCTTTAGCAGCGCGTCGTTGACGAGGCGCTGGAGTGTGCGGGGGAGCATGGTTTCGTCCGTCATTATGGTTCACGCCTCGGCATACGATAAATCATCCACGAAGGACACGAAGAAACACGAAGGCATAAACGGGTCTGGGGCGACGCGCATGGCAGCGCGGGGGATGCTTCTGTTCGCTACGTTCCCTGCGCCAGCATGCGATCACGTAGGCTCGAATTCCTTTAGTAGTTGCCATCCGTACTCAGTTAGCGTGTGTGTGTGCGCTTCACGGTCTGCGTATTGAAACACTTTCTGGAATCGCTTGCCAGCTACGGACGCTTTCCCGCCGTGATCTACCCGCATGCTTTGGAAGATAGTAGTGTATCCGTTCAGCCAGGTCTTAGGGTCGAATCGAAGGGTATCACGAATGTCCTGCCGAGTAAAGCTGTCCCTTCCTTCCCGCTTCACCAACACGGCAACTGCTTGCATAATTTCTTCAGCGTGAGTCATATCTGCCCTCCCCCGGCAATGCCACGATCGTACTAAGGATCAATATTAGCAAAGGTGATAAAGAAATTGTCATTCTGAGCGCAGCGAAGAATCCGTTGCCCCATGGATCAGGTCGGAGCTGGCGGGCAGCTGGCCCTGCGACCACAGCCTCCCGGCCTCGCCGCTGGCGCGTAGCCGCCCCGATCGCCCCGTTGGGGGCAGTGGGCTCGCGCCCCAGCGGATTCTTCGCTGCGCTCAGAATGACAGATCTTATACTTTCTGCTGATAAAATACATCATTCTCATCAAGGAGCAATCCTTGTTGGGTAATCAATCACAACTTGTGCCCCCTCCCCGCGCCGGTTCAGGAGCGGACGGATCGTGTAGGCAACAGGGCGTAGGTGACGGGCTACCGCGCCTGAAACGGCTGTGGGAGAGGGCGCTGCCCTCGATGCTGTTGCCGCGCGGGTGGGCCGCGATCCCGTGCCAGGTCGTGCGGCGAATATTTCGAGGGCAGAGCCCTCTCCCACAGTCCGCATGACGGCTCATCCACCTCCCGTCACCATCCAGGCCGGCGTACTCGTGTTCTGCATCTCTTGCCAGGCACGATCTGTCCGCTCCTGAACCGGCGCGGGGAGGGGAACATGGGGGCGCGCGGCCCTCAGCGGCCGCCCCGCCGTCTCTCCCCTCCCCGCGCCGGGGAGGGGGAGAGGTTAGCTCTCTCCCAGGCACTGGGTATTGATCGCCCGCTTTTTTTCGCATATAATAGGTGCGGCCCCTCGCCACCAACCTATGAGATCACTCTTGAGATCACTCTATTGTAGTCGAAACGCAGGCAAACGTCACATCCGGCGCCGGCCGCCCGCGGCCGGCCCGCGGCGGACCCTGCCCATCCTGGCGGTGCTGCTGCTCTGGGCGGTGGTGCTGCTGCCGCTGCTGCCCGCCGCGCGCCCCGCGCCCGCCCGCCCGGCCCCTGCCGCGCCCCCGCCGGCCCAGATCCCGACCGTGCCCCTCCTCTACAGCAGCGCGCCCGACTATCCGGACGCCGGGCTCCAGGACATCCTGGACGACGCCGTGGACGGGGCCGACGGCAGCTGGGCCGTCAGCGTGAAAAAGCTGGACAGCGGCCAATATGCGGCCGTTAATGCCCATATCCCCGCCGTGACCGCCAGCCTCTACAAAGTCTTCGTCATGTATGAGGTGATGCACCAGCGCGCGCTGGGCAACCTGAGCCTGGACGATACGGCGCTGATCACCGACGGCAATGCCGCCGAAGACGTGACTATCGGCGATCTGCGCTGGGAGATCGGCTCGCGCGTCAAGCTGGAAACGCTGCTCAATCAAATGATCACCGTTAGCGACAATACCGCGGCGTCGACGCTCGCGGGCCTGGTCGGGTTGGACACGATTAATGCCAGCCTGCAACGCCTCGGCCTGGCCAACAGCCAGCTGAACTTCGGCTCCGGCGACAACCTGACGACAGCCGCCGAGTATACCCACCTGCTGGAGAAGATCGCCACGAGCCAGGTCCTCGACCGAGCCTCGTGCCAGTATATGATTAACCTGTTGCTCCAGCAACAGCTCAACGACCAGCTGCCCGTGGGGCTGCCGGACGGCACCCCGATCGCCCATAAGACCGGCACGCTCGACTCCCTCCAGCACGATGCCGGGATCGTCTATGGCCCGAGCGGCCCCTACGTGATCACGGTCATGAGCTGGAACCTGACCGATTACGACACCAGCACCGCGATCATGCGTAAGCTGTCGGCGAACGTCTACAACTACTTCAACAGCCGGGAGTTCAAGCCGGCCCGCTACTTCCCGGCGACCCGCCAGGTGGTCGGCCCCGCTTTCCTGCTCTATTACAGTGCCAACGGCGGCCAGGCGACCTTCGGGCTGCCGCTGGCGCCCGAGAGCCGGCAGGGTGACCACATCGTGCAATACTTCGAGCGCGCCCGGCTGGAGCGGCCGGCCGGCGGCGGCGCGGTCACGCTCGGCGCTATTGGGCGCGAGCTGGTGGCGGCTCAGGGGCGCCATTTCGACCCGGTGAAGCCCACCGACCCCAACGACCCGAACACCGTCTGGTTCCCCGCCACCGGGCAAGCGATCAGCCAGCCGTTCCTGACGTATTGGCGCGAGCATGGCGGGCCGGCGATCTTCGGCCTGCCGATCAGCAACCTCGGGATCGAGCAGGTCGGCGGCCAGTCCTTCCGCGTCCAATACTTCGAGCGCGCCCGCTTCGAACTCCACGGCACCCAGATCCAGCTGGGCCTCGTCGGCAAAGAGCTCTTCACGATCGCCCGCTGATCGTCCCACAGTGTACCTGCGGCCGGTCGCGCCCGCGGGGGGTGCGGTCCTGGGGCGAGACGCCTGGCGGCTAAAGCCGCGGCTACGAGTACGAAGCCCGCCTACGCGGGCTGACGATCATTCCCATGGGGCGGGGCGCTGCAAGTCTCCGCGCTGTCCCTGCCGCGGAGGTTGCGGCGTATAGGGCGACGGATCCGGCGCCCCTGCCGATCCACCTCCGCGGCCGCAGCCACGAGGCGACAACGGGCGACGCCCAGCACCCCCTGCCCCGGAGTAACCACCGTCAGCCCGCGCAGGCGGGCTTCGTACTCGTAGCCGCGGCTTTAGCCGCCAGGCGTCTCGCCCCAGGGCCCGGCGGCGCGCTGAGGTTGATCGGCCGCCGGGGGTGCGACCACCGGCCGCCCCCGTTCGTTACAATTGCGTTGCGAGGTTGTATATCCGCCGGCTGATAGCCGTTCGCAAAGCCGGGCCTAGCCCAGCGCTCGTCCGAATCTGGCCTGGAATCTTGCCTGGAATCTTGCCTGAAGGAGTAGACACATGCGCGTTCCCGTCCTACCGATCCCGTCCCGCCCCGCGGTGTGGGGCGGGCTGCTGCTGGCCGGCCTGGCGCTCCTCGCGGGCGGCAACGGGGCGCCCAGCGCGGCGCACCCGGCGGCCACCCCGCCGATCCAGGGGCCCGCCCGCCCCATCCAGCCCACGCCCATCCCGCGGCTGCCCTTCAGCGCGGTCGACCCGCAGGGCAACCCCAATGTCGGCTACGGCTTTACCCTGGCCGAGCGCGAGCATGATGCCCGGGTCACCAGCGACGGGTTTGACTGGGTCGAGTTTGAGGTCGACTGGGGCCATACCGAGACCAGCCGGGGCGTCTACGATTGGGGCAATGTCGACAACATCGTGACCAGCGCCGCGGCCGCGGGGATCGGCCTGATCCTGCGCGTCGACCAGTCGCCCGGCTGGGCCAACGGCACGGGCGGCCCCGGCTGGTATCCGCCGCAGAGCCCGGCCGATTATGGGCACTTTCTGGGCGCCCTGGCGGCCCATGTGCAGGGCCGCCTGGCGACCCCGCCGGTCTATGAGATCTGGAACGAGCCGAACATCTCGGACAATTGGGGCGGCGCCTGTCCCTCGGCCGCCGCCTACACCGCCCTGGTGCGCGCGGCCTATCCCGCGGTCAAAGCCGCCGATGGCCGCGCCCGCGTGCTCGCCGGGAGTGTCACCACGGTCGGGGCCTTGCCGCCGGGCACCCGGCCCGCGACCTGCGCCGTCGACGACCTGACCTTCCTGGGCGGCATGTACGATGCGGGCGCGCTGGGCTACTTCGACGCCCTGAGTATCCATCCCTATGGCTTCGGCGATGTGCCGGAGGCCGATCCGCGCACCCCGAACCGGACCCTCGTCTTCCGCCGGGCCGAGCTCCAGCGCGAGGTGATGCTCCAGCACGGCGACGCCGCGCACCATATGTGGATCACCGAAACCGGCTGGGCCATCGACCCGGCGA
>Ga0070730_10004760_pt1 | contig 11820 bp, 12 predicted proteins | sample Coa_R1_3_FD_66447 | JGI IMG/M metagenome (GOLD analysis project Ga0070730, IMG submission 66447) | Surface soil microbial communities from Centralia Pennsylvania, which are recovering from an underground coalmine fire - Coalmine... | ecosystem: Environmental > Terrestrial > Soil > Unclassified ... | reverse complement strand
CATATCCGCGCGTTCCGGAGTCGAGGAGGTGGTGCAGATGTCCCGCCAGTGCGGGGTGAAGGTCCATTCCGGCCAGCTGGCCGGCAGGGACGAAACGCGGTTCCAGCCCCGGCTCGCGGGAACGTTCCCGGCCCAGCACCGGCTCGGTGGCCAGGAACACGATGTCCAGCGTGTGGCGGGCCGATCCCGGCGGCATCGACTCCACAACCAGCGCAACCTGGGACGGGTTCGCCGACATGCCGGTCTCCTCAAGAAGCTCGCGGCATGCGCACGCGGTCATGCTCTCACCCTCGCGCGATAAGCTCGCGTGAGGTGACAAAGCAGGTCAGTCTCGCTGATCCCGGGCCCAGCTGGTTCCAGTTCCCGGTGAACTCGAAGATCGCGACGGCGGCGGTCGGGAACTTGACCCGCATGCGGTCGAACATGGCAGATTGGGCGGCGTCGCTAGCGGCGCCCGCCGCGGCAGCCGGGGTGGTCGCCGTCAGGGTGAGCGCGAGTTCCGGGACCCCGGGATCATGGCCCACCACAAGAAGCGTTCTGGCCGCCGGAGGTGCGTGGCGTATCAGTTCTAGAAGCCGCGCCGCCGACGCCTCATAGACCCCATTGTCGAAGGCGACCGGCGGGGTGACGGCGAGTTCGGGCTGCATGAGCCGCCACGTCTCGCGGGCGCGGCGAGCGGTGGAGCACAGAACCTGGTCAGGCAGGTGGCCCGCGACGCGTAGCCAGCGCCCCATAGCGGGCGCATTCCGTCGGCCGCGGTGGGCCAGCGGCCGTTCGTGGTCCGGGACATCGGGCCAGGCCGACTTGGCATGGCGCAACAACAGCAGCTTCCTGTCTGCGCTCCCTGGCATGGTCATGACGGCCTTGATCAGGGTCGCGGGCTGTGAGAACCGGGTAGTAGTCTGCCGTGGCGAGCCGGCCACCGACGAAGAACAAGGCCCAGACGCTGCCCTTCTTCGCTGGCCGCCACAGCACCGCTCGCAATCACGGTCAGCCGGGCGCTGAATGAGAGCAGGTCGTGGGCCAGGATCCCGTGCATGTTCCCTGGCTGCCACCGTGGCTCAACACCAACGCGACCGTGATTAGTACCACAGTTATCACGAGCAACAGAAGAAGCATGATCCACTGGGGCTCCACCTGCCCAAGGATCGGGCGCGAGCGGCGGCGGCCACCGGCCCGGCGGCGGTGCCGTGGTTTTCGTGGCGGGCGCGGGGTCGCCCGCCGTGAACCGCCCAGGATCTTCTCCTGGACCGGCATCTCCTCCCCCGAGGCCAGCCGGGCAAACGTGGTGAGCAGCCCGGCCAACTGAGGATCGGAGCCGACGAGCCCGTCCTTGATCGAGTCCAGGGCCTGCTGCTCCCACGCGCTGAGGCTCATCGTCGGTCCCTCCATCGCGCCACCGCGGTCTTGATTCGCTCAGACGTCGTGGGAGGACACGATGAATCCTGAAACTCCGCAGCCCGCAGCCGCAGCAATCCGGGGACGTAAACCATCTCAAGGGCCTCCACCTGCGTGCAGCCGTGACGACGCCGAAAGTAGGTAGAGGCCATCAGCCCGGGCGCCGATACCCGGGTACTACGCGAGCCTCATCGCGTGATGATGACAGGATACCAAGGTCGGCGACAGATCCAGAAGGCGGCATCGGCGGCTAGCCTAGAGAGCGTGCTTCGCCTGCTCGATGCTCGCACCGGCTCATACGCCGAGGTCAGGTCGGCCCGTCCAGGCCTGCTGCGGGTCTGCGCGCACGTGCCGGGAGCCGCCGAGGCGTCGGACATTACCGGGCTGCGCGTGCTGCTGCTCGCCGACTTGCTGGCCCGGGCGGCGGAATTGCGCAACCTGCAGGTGCTCACCGTACTGGCGTCCAACGGCCAGCCGGCCGGGCAGCAGGCCGCCTTGGAGCGCGCCGCCGACGCGCTCGGTATCCACCCGGCCGCGACGCGCACAAGCTCCGGCGGGGCCCAGGCATCCCTGGGCGGCCCGATCGACGTCCACGTGGCCGACTATGGAGACCGCCCGGACGATAGCGAGGGTGGTCTTGTGGCGCGTGTGAGCGCTGCGCATCTGCACCGGGTCGGCGACCAAAGCGACGGGGCGCGGGACCTGCTGGCTGGGCATGAACACGACCCGCTTGCGGTCCGGCTCGCCCTGATGTCGCTCCCATCCCATGAGCCAGCTGATCTCACCGACAGCGTGCTGGCCAACGCGCAAGAGAGGGTCGGGCTCTGGCGGCGCCGGGTGGCGGAGTGGGCAGAGTTGCCTTCCAGGCCGGTACCGACGCACACTGCAGAGACATTCCGGGCCGCTTTTGATGACCTCGACACCGTCTCCGCGCTCGCGCTGCTGCGCCGCCTAGAACTCGATGACGGCGTGCCGACCGGAGCCAAGTTCGAAACGTTTCTCTATGCCGACCGCATCCTTGGCCTCGGCCTGCCTAGTGAAATAGGACGGCCGCACGGCTGACCTGGGATATTGTTGAGCGCGGCCCGCCTTCATCAGGGCCGCGGGCTGGTGAGAGCCGGATAGTAGTCCGCCGCCGCTAGGCTAGATGGCAGCCACCGGCGGTGGACCCCGCCGGGTCTGCACGAAGGCACCTAGCCGTGCAGATCTGCTGGATGGCCGATGGGTTCTGCGCTCCGTACCTGGGGGTAGGACGGCATGAGCGCATCGGTATCGAGACCCGCCGAGCAAACCGGATCGCCCGAGCGCCTGTGGTGGCTGCCGTCCGGTGGTATGGCAACGGGCTCGAGTGCCCGGCCTGACAGGCCGCCCGTCCGCGCCCGGCGGCCCGGCGCCGCTGGAGACGACCAGGAAGCCAGCCGGAGGCGGCGTGGATAGGGCTTGGTCCCGGGCGCACCGACCGCGCGCTGGTGATGACCGTGGGCGCGCGGGTGGGCCCGGGGCCCACCCGCGCGATTCCGCGGCGGTGGCCTACTTGACTGGCGGGGGGCCGAAGGGGAGGACCTTGCGGCCGAAGGTGGACTCGATGATGTCGCCGGCGGCGTGGTACCAGGCCAGCACCGCGAAGACCAGGACGATCCAGCCGCCGCCCTCGGTCACGTCGACGTTATTGGCCCCGGCGCCGACCGACAGCACGACCAGGCCAATGAAGATCAGCCAGATGATCACGGTCAGCACCAGGTCGGTACGCAGCGAGGCGATCGCCAGGTAGAAGCTGATCACCGCGAACATGGCCAGGAACAAACTGTTCGCGTCGTTGAGCTGCACGGGGGGGATGCCAGCGGCGTACAGCGTGTTGAAGACGCCGAGTATCACCCAGAACGGGCCGTAGGTGCCGAACACCGCCCCGGCGAACAGGTTGCCGCGGGTGAACTCCATGATCGCGACGATGATCTGCACCAGGCCGCCGAAGAAGAGCGCCGCCGGCAGCACGATGGGGATCCCGCGGTTGTCTAGCAGGTGGGTCTGGTATATGCCGATCATGAACGAGGTGGTGGCGAACGCGGTCACCGCCCACGGCGCCGGGTTAGCCATCCCCGCCTTGGCCGGAGGCGGGACCTGCTGGGCTGGCTCGGCCTGCTGTCCGACAGCACCTGAGGTCGTCACTGCGCATCACTCCTGTCCTATCCTGGCCGGCCACGGTGGCCGACGCGACTGCGGCGCGGATCGCCGGCGCGGTCCGCGGGTGTCTGCAGGCTGATGCGGGAGGGCTGCCACGTCGCCTTCAGGCCAGCGCGCCAGCGACGCAGGAACGGGGTCCGCCCGCCAGGGTGGCGCAGCGGGATGCCCTCCCGGCGCATGAACCCGCGCACGGTCATCGCCGGCTGCCCGGTGAGCAACTCGATGTGGGTCAGCGCGGCGCCGCAGCCCCAGTACAGGTCCTTGACCAGCGGGGTGGTCAGCGGCACCGGGTCAGGGAACCGCTGCCAGATAGGGCCGCCGGGCGGCACCCGCGGGACGTCGCGGGCATCCAGCACCGCGGCGATCAGCGGATCGGCGTACAGCGCCTCGACCAGCTTGATCTCTTCGGGGCCCGGCACCGGGACGATCCCGCCGGCCCGGACGGGGACACCGAGGGCATGCGCGCTGCGCAGTACGGTGCCGCGGGAGGTGCCCAGCCGCCGGCCGACCTCATCGGCGGTCAGGCCCAGCGTGGTATACAGGTCGTCCAGGACCTCAGCGGCCACTAGCTGGCGGTCTTCGCGGTTCCAGCCGCCCCGGGTGCGGACGTGGATGCCGTAGCGGCGCAGCCGGTCGCGGACTGTCCGCTCCGGCATGCCGGTGAGCGCGGCGATCTGCGGGGAGCCGAGCCGTCCGGCCTCATACAACTCCGCCAGCACCCGCGGCAGGCCAGGCGGGTCGTCGCGGCGAAGCGGCCGCATGCGGCCGGCGCCGCGCGGCCGCAGCGGCACGCCCGCCTGCCGCAGCATCCGTGTCACACGCTGCCGGTCCAGCCCGGTGATCTCGCCGATCGCATAGGTCGACAGCCCCCGGCACAGGTACAAGTGGGCCAGCCGGGCGGGGTCCGGCCCGTCCCGGGCGGGCGCGGCATCCTGGCCGGCGTGGCAATACCGGCACGACGGCGGCGTGCCGTCAGCGGGGATACCAGCCGTGCTGAGGTCACGGCCGAGCATGGGCCTCCCTGACCGAGTTGGACAGGGACCGTTGGCGGTGACCGCAATTTTACGGCGAGCCCCTCCGCCGTACCTATCCCGAGCATAGATCCGGCTTGCCGATCGGTAAAGCATGCCCGCGACGCACCTGTTCGCGCGCCGACCCGGCAGCCGCCTGACAGGCCATGCATGGCCCGGGACCGGCATTGTGGTACCCGGCGGTTTAGCAAGCGGCTACGACACCGGACACCTTCCCGGCTCGGTGGTGAGAGCGGCAACGCCGCGGGCCAGATCCGCCAGGTGTGCAGCGAGCAGAACCCCGCGGCCCAGCGAGTGCCGTTCCTGCTCGTCCTCGCGGGTGGCGAGCCGGAACTGGCCGGTGAACAGGTGACTGGTCAGGGCCTGTTCCATCTGCTTGCAGATCGTGCAGCCCTCAGCGACGGCGTCAGGGCTGCCGGCCGGCGTCACGATCCATATCTCCTCCCGCCGGGAAACGGGCGGCTCAGCCCCCGGGCGTCTGGCTGGCCGGCTTGGTGCGGGCGCGGACGATGAGGATGAGCGGGATCGCGGCCAGCTCGCTGGCCACGCAGAACGCGACGAGGCCGTCAAGCGAGACGCTGATCAAGACGCCGATCACGATGCTGCCGAGGACCCAGGCGGTGCCGTAGATGGCGGTGAACAGGCCGTAGGCGAAGGCCCGGCGGTCCGGGGAGACCATCGGCGCCACCGCGGCCGGGATGAGCGACTCCTGCACGCCCATCCCCAGGCCCCACAGCGACACCCCCACCAGGATGGCCCAGAACCCGCCGAGGAACGCCAGCGGCGCGTAAGCCGCCGCGACGACGGTCAGCGGGACGAGCACGCCGATGCCGGCCCGGTCGAACACCCGGCCGAGGATCAGCGACCCGGTACCGCTGACGGCCATCGCGACCGCATAGAAAACCGGCGTGAGCGCCGGGGACACGGTCCCGGCGCGCTGGAAGTGATAGGCGATGAGCGGGAAGTCCGCGAATCCGGCCGCGGCCAGCGCCGCGCCCCCCGCGTAGATCCAGAACACCCGGGGCAGGGCCTGGGTGGTGGCCTGGGCGGGCGCCGCCACCAAGTCTTGCGGCCGCGGGTAGAGCAGGCGGGCGACGGCCAGCAGCGAGAGCATGATGACCGCCGGGACGGCCAGGACGGCGAACGCGACCTTGTAGTCGCGATGGCCCGCGACCAGGACCAGGGCGACCAGCAGCGGGCCGAACAGGGCCCCGAACTGGTCCAGCGCCTCATGTACCCCGAACGCCCAGCCGTACCCGATGTCCTTGGCCGCGTGGGACAGCATCGCGTCGCGCGGCGGGTTACGGATCCCCTTCCCGATCCGCTCCGCGATGATCAGGACGGCGGCCACCTGCCAGTTCCCGGCCAGGGCCAGCAGCGGCACGACCGACATCTGCAGCACGTAACCGCCGATCGTGATCGGCCAGTACCGGCCGGTCCGGTCGGCGCCGCGCCCCGAAAGCAGCCGGATGTTATAGCCGATGAACTCCCCGGCCCCGCTGATGACGCTGATCGTGAACGCCCCGGCGCCCAGCAGCCCGAGAAAAGGGCCGGTAATGCTGCGCGAGCCCTCGTAGGTGAAATCAGCGAAGAAGCTCATGATCCCGACCATGAGCACGAACTTCAGCGCCGGGGAATATCCCCGGACCGCGGCGACCCGCTGCCTGACCGTCACCGCGCGAACCGCCGACCTACGCGGACCGCGACACACGGCGTGCTGGACACCATACGACCTCCCTGGCTCAGGCCAGGGACCGTCAGCGGGCCACATCTCGGCCCAGCGATTCCAGGGTGAGCCCCATCACCCACGACAACCCTCATTGTGCCACCGCGCTACCGTAGGTCGCAGGCGGAGGGGCCCGCCTGATCCGCGGACGTACCGCCAACGGTCCCTGCCAAGGCCGTGCCGAGGGCAGGGAGGTCGGAGTGGCCAAGGTCAGCGAAGACGAGGTGCTGCTGCTGTGGCGGGCGCTGATGGCCTACCGCTCGGGGCCGCGCCCGGCGTGCCGCGCAACGGGCAAGCCGCCGCGCAGCCCGTGCCCGCTCTACGCCAGGTGCCCGCGCTGGAGCGGACCGGATGACTACCTGGCCGTCATGGACGAAACGCCGGAGCAGACCGAGCGCAGGCGGGCCGCGTGGCCCTGCACCAGGCTCGCCGACCTGCTGTCCCCCGACCTGCGGCGCATCGGGCCCGCCTGACCTGACCCGTCAGCACATCCATGATCATGCGGTATCGTTACCGTTAGGTGATGAAGCTCGCCTGAACCGCCGGACGGCTGATGGCTTCTGCGGCACGACGTGCTGGCGGAGGCTGACGTGACCACTACGACGGCGCCGTTCAGGAGCATACTGTTCGACCGGCCCCCGGGGGCCGCGGAAGGCACCGATCCGTCGGTATTCGCCGACCTGAACCTCGATCAGGTCTTCGCCGCGGTGGCGGCCGGGCGGGACGAGTACGACCTGATGCCGTTCTTCAGCACACCGCTGCACGACCTCCAGACGATGGAGTACCGGCACCAGATCCAGCAGGACATGGAGGACGGAGCGCTTTGGCGAGCGCTGGCGGAGTTCGCGGACCGCATGCGCGGCATGCGCAAGCACCTCGAGCAGTCCGCCAAGCTCCGCTACCGGTACCAGAAGGAAAGCTGGTTCCTGGACGCGGCGCGCATCTACCGCCAGGCGGTCAGCGCGCTGGCCGAGGCGCTCGCCGCGATCAGCCTGAGCTCACGCGGCTTCATCGCGTTCCGGGAGTACCTGGAGGCCTACACCACGTCGCAGGCGTTCACCGGCCTGGCCGCCGACATCGACCGGGTGACGGACGCCCTGGCCTCGGTGCGGTACTGCATCAACATCAGGGGCACCCGGGTCAAGGTCACCAGGTACGAGGGCGAGGAGGACTACGGCGAGCAGGTGCAGCGCACCTTCGCCAAGTTCGCCCAGCGCGCCGCCAAGGACTACCGGGTGGGGTTCCGCAACTGGCCGGACATGAACCACGTGGAAGCCCGGATCCTGGACCTGGTGGCCCGGCTGTACCCCGAGGTGTTCGGCGCGCTGGATGAATTCTGCGCCCGGCACGCCTCCTATCTCGACGAGACGATCCGCGTGTTCGACCGGGAAGTGCAGTTCTACGACGCATACCTGGCCTTCATCGCACCGATGAGGAAGGCCGGGCTGGAGTTCTGCTACCCGGACGTCTCCGCCGAATCGAGACACATCAGCGTACAGGACTGTTTTGACCTCGCTCTGGCGGCCAAGCTCGGGTCCGGGGCCGCAGCCGTGGTGCGCAACGACTTCTGCTTCACCGGGCGCGAGCGCATCTTCGTGGTGACCGGGCCGAACCAGGGCGGCAAGACGACGTTCGCGCGGACCTTCGGGCAGCTGCACTACCTGGCCAGTCTCGGCTTCCCGGTCCCGGCCCGCGAGGCGATCCTATTCCTGCCTGACCGGGTCTTCACCCATTTCGAGCGGGAGGAGGACCTGGCCACGTTGCGCGGCAAGTTCGAAGACGAACTGGTCAGGATCCGCGAGGTGCTCGACCGGGCGACCGGGGCCAGCGTGGTCGTCATGAACGAGAGCTTCGCCTCCACCACGTTGCGGGACGCACTGCTGGTCGGCGAGCGCGTGCTGGACCGGATGACCCGGCTGGGCCTGCTCGGCGTGTACGTCACCTTCGTCGACGAACTGGCGTCGCTGAACGAGGCCTGCGTCAGCATGGTGGCCACCGTGGTCCCGGACAACCCGGCCGAGCGGACGTTCAAGCTCGTCCGCAAGCCCGCCGACGGCCTGGCCTACGCGGCGGCGATCGCCGGCAAGTACGGCCTGACCTACCGGCAGCTGAAGGAGCGGCTGGCCCCATGAAGGCCTTCCTGATGTATCCCGACCGGGACTTCGACACCGAACGGGAGCTGCCGGCCAACGAGGCGGACCTGAGCAGCGACCTCGAGCTGGCTATCCTGCTGCGGGCGATGGCCGCCGGCGACAAGTTCCTGTTCGCCGTGGCCAGGCAGGGAATTCACTCCGGCCTGGTCAGCCCCGGCGACATCACATACCGGCAGCGAGTCCTGGCGGACTGCGTCGCCCAGCCGGGCGTGATCCGCGACCTGTACGACGTCGCGATAGCGGCCATCACCGCCGAGAGGCAGGTCCTCGGCTGGATCTTCCGGGACTCGCCGGACACCATCCTGCACCACTCCCACCAGGTGCTGCGGATCTACGTGGACGTGTTCCGCCGGCTGAGGAACATCGCCGACGCCAGCGCCGCGAGTTTCCGCTCGGAGGGCTTCACCCGGTTCTTCGCCATGATCGCCGATGAGCTGAACGACGACTACTTCGCCGAGCTGGAGGCTCACCTGTCCGAACTGGACTTCCGCCGTGGCACGCTGATCAGCGCCGGGCTCGGGAAGGGCCTCAAGGGCGCCAGCTATGTCCTGCGGCGGCAGCCGGAGCAGACCTGGCGGGACCGCATTCCAGGGATGAACAGAACCGGCTACACCTTCACCATCGCGGCCCAGGACCAGACCGGCCTGCGGACGCTGTCGGACCTGGAGAGCCGGGGGATGAATGGCACGGCGAACGCGCTGGCCCAGTCGGCCGACCACATCAAGGACTTCTTCCAGATGCTTCGCGCCGAACTCGGTTTCTACCTCGGCTGCCTGAACCTGCGGGACCGGCTGGTAGCCAAGGGCCAGTCGGTGTGCTTCCCGGACCCGGTCGGGCCGACGCCGGCCAGTGCCGAGCATGCCCGCCTGTCCGCCCGCGGCCTGTATGACGTCTCCCTCGCCCTGAGCCTCGAGGACACCAGGGCCGTCGGGAATGACATGGACGCGGACGGCAGGCAGCTGATCATGATCACCGGCGCGAACCAGGGCGGCAAGTCGACGTTCCTGCGCAGCCTCGGCTTGGCGCAGCTGATGATGCAGGCCGGGATGTTCGTGGCGGCCGACTCGTTCACCGCTAGCGCCAGCGCGGGCGTCTTCACCCACTTCAAGCGCGAGGAAGACGCCACGATGGAGAAGGGCAAGCTGGACGAGGAACTGGCCAGGATGAGCGCCATCGCCAGCCAGATCGGGCCCGGCGGCCTCCTGCTGTGCAATGAGTCGTTCGCCTCCACCAACGAGCGCGAGGGCGCCGAGATCGCCCGCCAGGTCATCCGCGCGCTGACCGAGGCGGGCATCCGGATCGTCTTCGTCACCCACATGTACGACCTGGCCGGGCGCTACTACGCCGAGCATGACCCGGCAACGCTCTTCCTCCGCGCCGAGCGGCGGCCCGACGGCCACCGCACGTTCCGCCTGCCGCCCGGCGAGCCGCTGCCCACCAGCTACGGCGAGGACCTGTACCAGGAGGTGTTCGGGGTGGCCGACCAGCAAGCGCGGGTGTAAGGAGAGTTCATGGACGTCGAGGTCGTCGTCGAGATCCCGCAGGGGTCGCGCAATAAGTATGAGATGGATCACGGCACTGGCCGGATCCGGCTAGACCGGATGCTGTTCACCGCGACCTGCTATCCGCTGGACTACGGGTTCATCCCGGACACGCTGGCCGAAGACGGCGATCCGCTGGACGCGCTGGTCATGCTCGACGAGCCCACCTTCCCCGGCTGCCTGGTACTGGCCCGGCCGGTTGCCTTGTTCTGGATGCACGACGAGCACGGCCCCGACGCCAAGATCCTCACCGTGCCCGCGCGGGATCCGCGGTACACGGCGACGCGAGATCTGGCCGACGTGCCCGGGCATCTGGCCGCCGAGATCGGCCAGTTCTTCGACATCTACAAGGAACTGGAGCCGGGCAAGGGCACCGACGTCCGGGGCTGGCAGGACCGCGCCGCGGCCGAGCAGGTCATCGAGGACGCCCTCACCCGGGCCCGCGGTTCCGCGGCCGACCACGGCGAAGTGCATTTCTTTCGGGGTCGGACCCCGGGCTCGCCTGGCGGCGATGCGCACGGCTGACGCCCTGCGAGCCAAGGACGTGGCCGCAGCAGCCCTGTTCAAGCCTGCCCAGGGTGGCTGGATCGTGCAGGTCTTCCCCGGCGGGATCCGGCGAGCGCGATCACCGCGCCGCACTGGACCGCTGCGTGACGGCGGCGGCTCGGGACGGGTATGGTGAGAGCGATCACGCGATGAGGCTCGCGTACCGCCGGGCCGGGTAATCCGGTCGGCTGATGGCCTCTACCTGCAAGGGCGTTCCGACGTCGTGAAGGCAGGAGGGCGCGTGATCCCCGAGCTGATCCAGGTGCTGCAGAGCCTGGTGGTGCTCACGCTGGCCCCGCTCTATGCGGGCGTGCTGACCCGGGCCGAGGCGGTGGTCGGTTCCAAGCGCGGGCCCAGCGTGCTGCAGCCGTACCGGGACCTGGCCAAGCTGCTGCGCAAGGGCAGCGCGGTCAGCGACCAGGCGTCCTGGGTGTTCCGCGGCGCGCCGTTCGTGGCCTTCGCCTGTTACCTCACCGTGTCGGTGATCGTCCCGGTGATCACGAACGAGCCGCTGCCGCTGGCCTTCCTGGCCGACCTGATCGGCGGGGCGTTCGTGCTCACGCTGGCCAGCTTCGTGATCTCGCTGGCCGGCCTGGACACCGCCAGCCCGTACGGGGGGCTCGGCGCGAGCCGGGCCAGCTGGATCGGCAGCATGGCCGAGCCCGCGCTGATCCTGGTGTTCTTCACCGTCGGCGCGGTGTCGGCGTCGGACAACCCGTACCTGATGAACCATGCCGTCGCGTCCTCCCCCTACGTGGTGGTGCTGCCGACGCACCTGCTCGGCCTGGTCGCCTTCTTCATGATCGTGCTGGTGGAGAACGGCCGGATCCCGATCGACAACCCCGGCGGGTCGACCGAGATCTCGATGATCGAGGAGAGCCGGGTGCTGGAGTACTCCGGCCGCGAGTACGCGCTGGTCAAGTGGGGCAGCTGGATGAAGCTGTTCCTGCTGTCCGCGATATTCATGAACGTCTTCGTGATCCCCTGGGGGCTCGGCAGCGCCGCCAGCCTGCCCGGCGCCCTGCTGGCCATCCCGGTCCTGCTCGGCAAGCTCGCGCTGTGCGGCCTGGCGATCGTGGTCATCGACACCTCGTTCGCCAAGCTGCGGTTCTTCCGCATCGCCGAATTCCTCGGCGCCGCGTTCATGCTCGCCCTGGTCGGGGTGGCCACCTCGTACGTGATCGGAAAGTGAGCGGGATGCAGAGCCTGTCCGCCACCAGCGCCTCGGGTGTCCTGCTCGACCT
>Ga0070730_10004759_pt1 | contig 11821 bp, 10 predicted proteins | sample Coa_R1_3_FD_66447 | JGI IMG/M metagenome (GOLD analysis project Ga0070730, IMG submission 66447) | Surface soil microbial communities from Centralia Pennsylvania, which are recovering from an underground coalmine fire - Coalmine... | ecosystem: Environmental > Terrestrial > Soil > Unclassified ... | reverse complement strand
ACCGAGCGCCCGCAGGCCATCGCCTCGAGGAGCGCCTGCCCGAGCGGCTCCACCAGGCTCGGCTGCGCGAGGACCCGGGAGTCCGCAAGGAGCCGCGGGATCTCGTCGTGCGGGACGCGACCGAGCAAGCGCACCCGCTCGCGTCCTTCGAGCTGCGGCCGGAGCGGCCCGTCACCGGCAAAGGTAAGCGTCCCCTCCCCGAGCCGCGCGAAGGCGTCCGCGAGCCGGATCACGTTCTTCCGCTCGTCGAGCGAGCCCACACAGAGGAAGCTCGGCGGCCCGGACGGCGCCGGCGCGACGGCGAAGCGGTCGCGGTCGACGCCGCTCGAGACGACCTCGACCTTGCCGCGCACCTCCGGAAGTTTCGTCTCGAGCTCGACCCGCAGGTAGTCCGAGACGCAGATCACCGAGGCCGCCCGACGCACGACGAACCGCGTCGCAGAGGCGACACCGGGGAACGCGCCGATGTTGCGAACGTCCCTCCCGTGCGCGGTCACGACGAGCGGCGCACGCCCTGCGAGTGCCGCGATCAGCCCGGCCGGGACCAGGAAATGCGCGTAGACGACAGCGGGCCGTTCCGCGGCGAACGCGCGCCGGGCAAGCGTCAGGTAGCGGAGCTTTCCACCGGCGCGCGTATCGAGAACGGCGAGCTCGACCTCGTGGCCACGCTCGACCAGCTCCCGCTCCACCTGCGCAACGAACGTCCCGAGGTCGGGCGCGTCGGGCCCCGGGTACATCTGCGAGACGATCAGGATCCTCACGAGTCCAGCGTACGCGGGCCCCGCCTGAGGCGTCAGCGCCCCGGCCCAGGCGAACGGAGCCCTTGGCGCGGTTACGCGCGCGCCCGCAGCACGTCGTACATCCCCCACTCGTCGCGCAGCGCCTCGCAGATCTCGCCGACCGTGCAGCGCGCGCGCAGCGCCTCGCGCATCGGCGGGAGCAGGTTCGTCTCGCCGCTCGCGGCGTCGCGCACCGCGGCGATCGCCGCAGCCGCTTCGTCTGCGTTGCGCTCGGCGCGGACGCGTGCCGTGCGCTCGAGCTGGCGCTGCTCGGCCGCCGGGTCGATCCGCAGCAGCTCGATCCGCTCCGCCTCGTCCTCGTAGAAGGCGTTCACGCCGACGATGGCGCGCTCGCCCGACTCGACCTGCTGCTGAAACTCGAACGCGGCACGCTCGATCTCTTCCTGCACGAAGCCGGACTCGACCGCCTCGACGGCGCCGCCCGCCTCGTCCACGCGCTCGATCAGCTCCCAGGCTCGCGCCTCGAGCTCGTCCGTCAGCGACTCGACGTAGTACGAGCCGCCGAGCGGGTCGGCGGTCGCGGTCGTCCCCGCCTCCGCGGCGATGATCTGCTGCGTGCGGAGCGCGATGTGGGCCGCGTGCTCGCTCGGGAGCGCGAGCGCCTCGTCGAACGAGTTCGTGTGGAGGCTCTGCGCGCCGCCGGCGACGGCCGACAGCGCCTGGATCGCGACGCGGACGATGTTGTTCTCGGGTTGCTGTGCCGTGAGCGTCGAACCGCCGGTCTGCGCATGGAAGCGGAGGGCGAGCGCACGCGGGTTCGTCGCCCCGAAGCGGTCGCGCATGATCCGCGCCCAGAGCCGCCGCGCGGCCCGGAACTTCGCCACCTCCTGAAAGAAGTCGTTGTGCGCGTTGAAGAAGAAGGAGAGCCGCGCGCCGAACTCGTCGGGCGAGAGCCCCGCCTCGACCGCAGCCGCGCAGTAGGCGATGCCGTTCGCGAGCGTGAAGGCGAGCTCCTGCACGGCGGTCGAGCCCGCCTCGCGGATGTGGTAGCCGCTGATCGAGATCGTGTTCCAGCGCGGGATCCGCTCGGCGCAGTACGCGAACAGATCGGTCGTCAGCCGCATCGATGGACGAGGCGGGAAGATGTAGTTTCCGCGGGCGATGTATTCCTTGAGGATGTCGTTCTGGACGGTTCCGCGGAGCGCATCGGGCGCGACGCCCTGCTCCTCGGCGACGAGCTCGTAGAGGAGCAGCAGGAGCGAGGCGGGCGCGTTGATCGTCATCGAGGTCGAGACCTCGCCGAGCGGAATCCCGTCGAGCAGGATCTTCATGTCGGCGATCGAGTCGATCGCGACCCCGGTGCGGCCGACCTCTCCGAGCGCTCGCGCGTCGTCGGAGTCGTAGCCGAGCTGGGTCGGCAGGTCGAACGCGATCGAGAGACCCGTCTGGCCACGCTCGAGGAGGTAGCGATAGCGCGCGTTCGACTCCTCGGCCGAAGCGAATCCGGCGTACTGCCGGATCGTCCAGGGCCGGCCTCGATACATGTCCGGATAGGGCCCGCGCGTGTACGGGAACCGGCCGGGCGGCTCGAGCTCGCGCGGCGCGTCGACCGCCGAGTAGACCGGCTTCACCTCGATTCCGGACTCGGTGCGCCGGTCGCCGGGGGCCGCCATGAGAGAGATCGTAGACACGGCCTCGTCAGGGCCTATACTCGACTGGCTGTTCAGTCAACCAGGCCCCCCGCAGGGCGGTTGGATCTTCTCCTTGGTCGCGTGAGGCCGGCACCCGCCGGCCTCACGTGTTTCTGCGACAGGCAAGATCAGGGCGTGCGCGTCACCGTCCGCCTCTTCGCCGGCCTCCGCGAGCGCGCAGGCCGTTCGCGTGTCGAGCTCGAGGACGTGGCTCGAGTCGGGGACGTCTGGACGAGGCTGGATCTCGGCGCGGAGCCGCCGGGGCTTCTCTACGCCCTGAACCGCGAGTACGTGGAGCGCGAGCACGAGCTCGCCGACGGAGACGAGGTCGCGCTCATCCCCCCGGTCAGCGGAGGCTCTTTCCAGTTGGTGGACGGGCCGCTCGACGTCGCAGCGGTGCTGCGCGAGGTCGAGGATCCGGCGGCCGGCGCGCTCGCAAGTTTCGTCGGCACCGTCCGCAACCACTCGCGCGGGCGTGACGTCACCCACCTCGAGTACGAGGCCTTCGAGGAGATGGCCGAGCCGATGCTCTCGCGGCTCGGCGACGAGCTGACGGAGCGGCACGGCCTCTGCGCGGTCGCGATCCACCACCGCCTCGGACGTGTCGAGATCGGCGCGGCGAGCGTCGTCATCGCGGTCTCGGCCCCACATCGCTCGGCCGCACTCGACGCGTGCCGCGAGGCGATCGAGACGCTCAAGACGACGATTCCGCTCTGGAAGAAGGAGCTCTATGCGGGCGGCGAGGAATGGATCGGTCGCGGCTCGTGAGCGCGCAAGCCCAACGGCAGCGCCGCGGAATCATCGACCGGCTCGTCGGTCTTGCGGTCGTGATCGGCGGCTTCGCGAAGTTCTTCGCCTTCTTCGTCTCCTTCGCCGCCTACTCGTTCTGGTTCGGGAGCTGGAAGTTCGGGCTCGGCTTCGTGCTGCTGATCCTCGTGCACGAGCTCGGCCACGTCGCGGAGGCGAGGCGCCAGGGCGTCCACGTCACGCTGCCGACGTTCATCCCGTTCATCGGCGCGTTCGTCACCGTTCGCCAGGCCGGGATCGCACCATGGCGGAGCGGGCTCATCTCGCTGGCGGGGCCGTTCGTCGGCGGCATCGGAGCCGCGATCGTTTGGGCGATCGGATCGGCCCAGAGCTCCACGTGGCTCGTCGTGCTCGCGAACGTCGGCTTCCTGCTCAACGCCGCCAACCTCCTCCCGGTCGGCATCCTCGACGGCGGCGGTGCGATGCGCGCGATCTCCCAGTCTCGGCGCGGCTGGATTCGCTACGAGAACGGCATTCCGGTCGAGGCGATGCAGCCGGATCGGGAGCACGCCACGCTCGTGACGATGCTCTACGCGCTTCTCGCCGCCGCGCTCGTGGGCGGCTTGCTCGCGACGCGCCACAGCGGGATGCTCTAGGCCGATGAAGGATCGCGAGCTCCTCCAGACGCATCACAGCCTCGAGCGTCTCCGCGAGCACTCGAGGACGATCGGAGACGAGTTCTTCGGAGGATTCGAGGCCGTCGAGAGGATCGACCGCCCTGCGGTCTCCTGCTTCGGCTCGGCGCGCTCGCCGGAGGGGTCGCGGCCGTACGAGCTCGCCCGCAAGACGGCGCGCCTCTTCGCCGAGGCCGGCTGGGCCGTCGTCACCGGCGGCGGGCCGGGTGTGATGGAGGCCGCGAACCGCGGTTGCCGGGAGGGCGGCGGCCTGTCCGTCGGTTTCGGCATCGAGCTGCCGCACGAGCAGGGACTCAACGACTACCTCGACATCTCGCTGACCTTCGGCCACTTCTACGCCCGCAAGACCATGTTCGTGAAGGCGGCCGAGGGCTTCTGCGTGTTCCCCGGCGGCTTCGGCACGGCCGACGAGCTGTTCGAGTCGCTCGTGCTGATCCAAACCGGGAAGGTGATCCACTTTCCCGTCGTGCTGCTCGGCGAGGCGTACTGGACCCCCCTGCTCGAATGGGTGCGCCGCAGCGCGCTCGCCGACGGGATGGTCTCGGCGGACGATCTCGCGCTGCTGACGCTGACCGACGAGCCGCGGATCGCGGTCGAGACGGTGATCGATGCGTACCGCGCCGGCGACGGCGTCAGCCCGCACGCGCCCGAGAAGGCGGACGCGCAGTAGTGGAGCTCCGCGACCTGCCCTCGGTGGACGAGCTCGCGCGCGAGGCCGGCGACCCTCTCGCGGTGGACGCCGCACGGGCGGTGATCGAGCGCGCGCGGGAAGAGATCCGGGCCGGCGCGGATCCGGGCGATCTCGCGGCGCGCGTGCGGCACGAGCTGGCCGAAGCGCGTCGGCCGCGGCTGCGACGCGTGATCAACGCGACGGGAGTGGTCGTCCACACGAACCTCGGCCGGGCGCCGCTCGCGGAGGAGGCGCTCGCCCGGGTCGTCGAGGCCGGGCGAGGCTACTCGAACCTCGAGTACGACCTCGCCGAGGGCGCGCGCGGCTCGCGCCAGGATCACGTCGCGACGGTTCTGCGCCGCTTGACCGGCGCGGAGTCCGCGCTCGTCGTCAACAACAACGCCGCCGCCGTGCTTCTCGCGCTCGCGGCGCTCGCGGAAGGGCGCGAGGTGGTCGTCTCACGCGGCGAGCTGCTCGAGATCGGCGACGGGTTCCGGATTCCGGACGTGCTCGCGCGGTCGGGCGCGCGACTCGTCGAGGTCGGGACGACGAACCGGACACGCGCCGCCGACTACGAGCGCGCGATCGGGCCGGAGACGGCGCTCCTGCTGCGCGTCCACCAGTCGAACTTCCGCGTCGTGGGCTTTGAGGAGCGGCCCCGGCTCGAGGAGGTCGCCACGGTCGCGCGCCTCCACGAGCTTCCGCTCGTCGACGACCTCGGCTCCGGCGCGGTCGCGCCGGTGGACGCCGAGCCGACCGCGCGCGAGTCGCTCGCCGCCGGCGCCGACCTCGTCTGCTTCTCGGGCGACAAGCTGCTCGGCGGCCCGCAGGCCGGGATCGTGCTCGGCAGCGCCGAGCTCGTCGAGCGGCTGCGCCGGCATCCCCTTCAGCGCGCGCTGCGGATCGACAAGCTCTCGCTCGCGGCGCTCGAGGGCACGCTTCTCCTCCATCTCGAGGCGCCGCAGCGGATCCCGGTCCTGCGCACGCTCTCCCAGGAGACGTCGGTCGTGCGCGAGCGAGCAGAGCGGCTCGCTGCGGCGACCGGCGGCGAAGTCGAGGAAACCGTCGGACGGGTCGGCGGCGGAGCGTTGCCACTCGCCGAGCTCCCGAGCTTCGCCTGCGCGATCGACGAATCGCTCGCGGCGCCGCTGCGCGCCGGCGACCCGCCGGTCGTGGGAGTCGTCCGGGACGGCCGGCTCCTGCTCGATTGCCTCACCTTGACCGACGAGGACGCCGACGAAGCCGCAGCTGCGGTCAGTGCAGTCCCATGAACAACGTCGTGCCTGCCAGGAGGACGAGGACGAGCGTGGTCTCGACCGACGCCGTGCGCAAGCAGCGGGGTGGCCCCGACGCGACGCAGGGCGAGCGCCCCGCCGCCGAGCATCGCGAGAACGGCGACGCCCCACACGACGCTCTTTTCACCGGTGGAGCGCTGGAGCGCGAGCACGAGCTCGTACGAAGCCGCGGCGAGGAGGTATGCGACGATCATCCACGCAAGCCATCCGAGCGAGCGGAGCACATCTCGTATATAGCAAGTTTGCTATGAACATTCAATGCCGCTGACGGTCGGCACAGCTGGTCACATCGACCACGGCAAGACGGCGCTCGTCGAGGCGCTGACCGGCAAGAACACGGACCGGTTGCCCGAGGAGCACGCGCGCGGGATCTCGATCGACCTCGGCTACGCGCCGCTCGAGCTGCCGGACGGCACGAGCCTCTCCGTCGTCGACGTGCCGGGGCACGAGCGCTTCGTCCGCACGATGGTCGCCGGCGCGAGCGGGATCGACCTCTTCCTGCTCGTGATCGACGCCGGAGAAGGGGCGCGGCCGCAGACGCACGAGCACCTCGCGATCCTACGCCTGCTCGGGATCGAGCACGGGGTCGTCGCGCTCACGAAGGCCGACCTCGTCGACTCCGAGACGCTCGAGCTTGCGCGCCTGGAGGCGGAGGAGCTCGTGCCCGGCGCTCCCGTCGTCGCCACGAGCGCGCGCACCGGGGCCGGACTCGACGAGCTGCGGTCGACACTCGCGCAGGTCGCCGCACAGGTGACACGACACGACGCGGACGGCCCAGCGCGACTGCACGTCGACCGCTCGTTCACGCTTCGCGGCATCGGGACCGTCGCAACGGGGACGCTGTGGTCGGGATCGATCGGCGAGGGCGACGAGCTGCGCGTCGAGCCGCGCGGCCGCAGCGTGCGGGTGCGAAGCGTCCAAGTGCACGACCGGCCGGTCGAGCGCGCGGAGGCGGGGCAGCGCGTCGCCGTCTCGCTCCCGGGCGTCGAGCGCCAGGAGCTGCGCCGCGGCGACGTGCTCGTCGCTCCCGGAACGCTTCGCCCGAGCTTCCGGCTCGACGTGACGCTCGAGCCGCTGGGAGAGATCCCGCCGCGCATCACGCTCCACCACGGCACTTCGGAGACGGTTGCGCGCGTCGCGCGCGCCGGTGACCGCTACGCCCAGCTGCGCCTCGCCCGGCCGGTCGTGGCCGCACGCGGCGATCACGTCGTGCTGCGCGCCGGGACGACGGTTGCCGGGGCCGTCGTGCTCGATCCCGCGCCACCGCGTCACGCAGGCCTTGCGAGGTTCGAGGCGCTCGAACGCGGCGAGACGTTCGTGCACGCGCCCGCGCGCGTCGACGGCGAGTGGCTCTGGTCTGCGGAGTGGCTGGACGAGCTCCGAGCCGAGCTCGAACGCGGGATCGACGACGCCGATCCGCTCGACCCGGGCGTCCCGGTTCCGGCCGCCGAGTGGTCGAAGGCAGTCGTCCCCCACCTCGGGCTCGAGCTGCGCGGCGCAAAGCTCTACCGGCCCGGCGCGTCGGCCGAGCTCGGCGCGCGCAAGGAGGCGGCGGCGGCGCTCGCGGAGGCGCTCGGCGTCGAGCCGGTCCGGGTCGCTGACACACAACTGGCCCGCTTTCTCGAGGAGCAAGGCCGGCTCGTGCGGGTCGGCGACGGCTTCGCGATCTCTCGGGAGGCGTACGAGCGGGGGCGCGCCGTCCTCGTCGACGGGATCACGCTCGCGCAGTTCCGGGACGCACTCGGCGTCGGCCGGAAGACGGCGCAGCTCTATCTCGAGCGCTTCGACGCCGACGGGGTGACGCGGCGCGTCGGAGATACGAGAGTCCTACGCCGACGGCGATGAGCGTCCGCGACTTGATCGAGCGCCACAACGCCGCGTGGAACGCGCAGGCCCCGGCGCACCGCAAGAGCGCGGTCGCTCAGGGTTCCCGGCGCTCTACGCGGTAGGCGTTCTCGCGCGCGCGGGCGCGCCGGCCGCGCGAACCGTCAGCTGGAGCACATCCGGGCGGCTGTAGTGGCCGACCGGGTCGAAACGCTGCCGCTCGGCGAGGAGTCTCGCCGGCTCGAGCTCCGCGTACAGAATCGCCTCCTCGCCGTACAGCGGGCCGGCGAGGTACGAGCCGTCGGGAGCGAGGATGGCGCTACCGCCGCGGCCGATCGTCCCGGATCCTTCGATCTCGGCGGCGAGCGGGAAGTCCTCCGGGTATGCGGCCTCCCGCTGGAAGTGCGCCGGCGCAACGACGTACGCGCGGCTCTCGCGCGCGATGTGGACGAGCGTCTGCTGCCAGGCGTCGCCGTCGTCGGCCGTGGACGCCACGTAGATCTCGACACCGGACTCGTACAGCGCGACACGCGCGAGCGGCATGTAGTTCTCCCAGCAGATCAGCCCGCCGACGCGGCCGAAGCCGGTCTCGACCGCCTCGAGGCCGCGGCCGTCGCCCTGACCCCAGACGAGCCGCTCGTGGTTCGTCGGCACGAGCTTGCGATGGTGGAGTACGAGCTCTCCTGCGGGCGAGTGGTAGAGAAGCGAGTTGTAGATCGTACCGGGGCGCTCGGGATCGACCTCGTTCACGCCCGTCACGATCCAGATGCCGAGCTCCCGCGCGGCTGCGCCGATCCGCCGCTCGGCAGGCGAACCGACGGCGACCGACTCCTGGGCGAGCCGCGCGAACGTCTCCTTCGCGCCGGGAACCTCCCAGCCCGCGAACGCCTTCGCCCAGACCGACGACGGGTAGACCGGCACGAACGTCTCGGGAAAGACGACGAGCTCTGCGCCGGCCTTGGCGGCCTCGGCGGCGACCGTCTCGAGCTTGTCGAGCGTCGCTTCGCGGTCGAGCACGACCGGCTCGACCTGAGCGCACGCGACCTTGACCGTACGCTCCATGCCAGGAGCCTACTCCGGCGCCCCGTACCCACCGCCGCCGGGCGTCTCGACCCGTACGACGTCGCCGGCGCGCAGCTGCCGGGTCAGCTTGGACGGTTGCTCCTCGCCGTTGACGAGCGTCCGGCCAGGAGCGCCGTCGCCGCCGCCTTCGCGGCCCGGTGGCGCGTGACGCCGGCGTTCGGCAAGCACCGAGAGACGGCAATCCTCGAGCACCCGGAGCTCACGCACGACACCGTCGCCGCCTCGGCGCGTACCCGCGCCGCCCGAGCCCTGCCGCAGCTCCCAGCGCTCGACCCTGAGCGGATATTCGAGCTCGATCGCCTCCGTCGGAGTCGCGAACGTGTTCGACATCGCGACGTGGACGCCGCTCGGGCCGTCGGCCTCGGGGCACGCGCCCTGGCCGCCGCCGACCGTCTCGTAGTACGTGAAGCGGTCGTTGCCGAAGGCGAGGTTGTTCATCGTCCCCTCGCCCGCCGCCGGAACCGGCACGAGCCGGCTCAGCGCGGCGAAGACGACGTCGACGATGCGGGAGGACGTCTCGGTGTTGCCGGCGACGACCGCGGCAGGCGGGCGGGCGTGTACGACGCAGCCTTCGGGCGCGGCAACCGTCACCGGGGCGAACGCGCCGCCCGACGCCGGCAGGTCGGGCTCGGTGACGCAGCGCACGACGAAGTAGCAGGCGGACTTCGTCACCGCGAGCGGGCAGTTGAGGTTGCCGTCGTACTGCGGTGCCGTCCCGGCGAAGTCGATCCGCATCTCCTCGCCGTCGATCTCGACGGCGCACCTGATCGGCAGGTCGCCCTCGGGCGCCTCCACGACGTCTTCGGCCTCGCCGCGACCGTTCGCCAGCCCGGCGATCGCCGCCCGCACGATCCGCTCGGAATAGGCGAAGAGCTCGTCCATCGCAGCCGCGACGCGTTCGCGGCCGCGCCGCGCGCAGAGCTCCTCGAGCCGCCGCTCGGCGAGACGGTGGGCGGCGAGCTGGGCGCGGAGGTCGCCGCGCCTCTCCTCCGGCTGGCGTGTCGCTTCGACGAAGCGCTCCAGCACGTCGTCGGTGAGGAGCTGCGGCGGCAGGATCACGCCCTCCTCCTCGAGCGTGCGGGAGAACGCGGGCAGGCTCGCCGGCTCGATGCCGCCGACGTCGGCGTGGTGTGCGCGCGAGACGGCGAAGCCGAGCGCCGTGCGTGAGACGAGCGTCACGTCGGGCAGGTGCGTGCCGCCGGTGTACGGGTCGTTGAGGATCGCGACCTGCCCCGGCTCGAGCCCGACCTCCATCACGGCCGCGACCGCGTCGGGCATCGCGCCGAGGTGGACGGGGATGTGCTCGGCCTGCGCGGTCATGCGGCCGCGCTCGTCGAACAGCGCGGTCGAGCAGTCGCGCCGTTCCTTGATGTTGGCGGAGAAGGAGGAGCGGATCAGCACGGCTCCCATCTCCTCCGCGATCGACCGCAGCGAAGCGCCGATCACCTGGAGCTGAATCGGTGCGATCTCGTCACTCACGTGTCACGACCCAGCTGAAACCATCCCCAACCCCCTCCCACCCGGGGGGAATCCAGAGGGTCGATCCGTCGAGTTCGACCTTGGCCGGCCCCGTGACACGCTCTTTCTCGCCGCTCGGCAGCTCCAGCTCCGGACCGGGAACGATCTCGGCCGTGCGAGTTGCGACGAGCTCGATCTCACGGTCGCGGTCGGCATAGCCATAGCGCTCCTCGTGCGCTCGATGAAATCGCTCCGCGAGGTCGCCGCCGAGCGGGACGGCCAGCTCGAACGCCTGCCCGCGGTACCGCAGATCCGCCTCACCCTCCGCCGGCAGCGCGCCCACCTCGCCGAGCGCCCGCACGTGGGAGACGACGCGATCGCGGCGCTCGTCGCCTGCCGCAAGGCCGAGCGCAGACAGCACTCCCGCTGCCGCCGGCACGAGGACGGCTTCGATGCCTAGCTCCTCGGCGAGACCGCACGCGTGGAGCGGTCCGGCGCCGCCGTACGCGACGAGCGCGAACTCGCGCGGGTCGTGGCCCCGCTCGACCGAGACGACCCGCAGCGCCCGCAGCATCTCGGCGTTGACGACCTCGATCACCGCCACCGGGTCGATCCCGTCCAGAGCGGCCGCCGAAGCGTCGCGGTCGAGAACGAGCCCGCCGGGCAGCTCGCCGGGCAGCCGGCCGAGGAGGAGGTTCGCATCGGTCACGGTCGGGCCTCCGCCGCGGCCGTAACACGCGGGGCCGGGATCGGCGCCCGCCGACTCCGGCCCGCACCTCAGCGCGCCACCCGCGTCGAGCCAGACGAGCGATCCCCCGCCCGCGCCGACCGTGTGCACGTCCACGGAAGGCAGCCGGATCGGCAAGCCGCCGACCTCTCGCTCCGACACCCGCGCGGCCCGCCCCCCCGGCAGGAGACAGACGTCCGTGGACGTCCCACCCATGTCGAATGCGATCGCGTGCTCGAAGCCCGCGCGGCGCGCGACGAGGCCGGCGCCGACGACGCCGCCGGCCGGCCCCGAGACGAGCAGCCGGGCGGGATGCGCCGCGGCCTCCTCCGCCGACACGACGCCGCCGGAGGAGAGCATCACCACCGGCTCCGGCACCCCCGCCTGCACGGCCGCCGACGCAAGCCCGCGGAGATAGCCGGCCGCCACAGGCGCGAGGTACGCGTCGGCGGCGGTCGTCGACGCGCGCTCGTACTCGCGGAATTCCGGCGCGAGGTCGTGCGACGCGACGACGTGGACGCCGGGATGACGCCGCCGAAGCCCCTCCACAACGGCCCGCTCGTGGGACGGATCGCGGAACGCGAACAGCAAGCAAACCGCGACCGACTCCGCATCGCCGAGGTCGGGAAGCGAGTCGAGATCGAGCGGCTCGAGCTCCTCTCTGGGCCCGATCCTCCCGCGGACGCCGTGGCAGCGTTCGAGCGGCACGAGCGGCTCGGGATGCTCGGCGCACAAGCGGTAGAGGTGCGCCCGCGTCTGACGGCGCAGGTGGAGGAGATGCTCGAAGCCCGCATTCCCGACGTACGCGGTGCGCGCGCCGCGCCGCTCGAGGAGCGCGTTCGTCGCGACCGTCGTCCCGTGCGCGAAGCGCTCCACGCCGTCGCCCGCCCC
>Ga0070730_10004758_pt1 | contig 11823 bp, 9 predicted proteins | sample Coa_R1_3_FD_66447 | JGI IMG/M metagenome (GOLD analysis project Ga0070730, IMG submission 66447) | Surface soil microbial communities from Centralia Pennsylvania, which are recovering from an underground coalmine fire - Coalmine... | ecosystem: Environmental > Terrestrial > Soil > Unclassified ... | reverse complement strand
AGGTGCCATCCCCTTTGTTGCGCAACGTATTAAAACCATTACGCCCGCTGCTAAACGTCACCAGATCGGGAGAGCCATTGCCTTCCAGATCGGCCGTGAGGAGTCCATTAAAATAGCCTTCCGGTGCGGAATAGTTGACGGCCGGGGCAAACGATGGCTCCTCCTCGGCCCAACGCGTCTGCGCCCCCTGCTGCGTCTGGTCAATCCCACCAGGCCTCTGGTGCGCCGAGGCGGGCACTGCCATCAGGCTGCTCAGTAGTAGCGTGCCCGTCAGGCAGCTCAGCCCCACAAAGGCGCGCAGCCCCTGGGGGAGCGCGCGCTTCTTCAAGTCGTTCATGGAATACTTTCTTCCTTTCATCGATAAAGTGTTAATTAGTCGGGAAATATGACTTCTGTACATGCCCGCACCGGGACATCACTTGTGGTGTCAAGGGTGAATCTGTAGATCAGTGCTCCACAGGCTTGAATACTGCGGAGGGGGATTTCCCACGTGGTCTCAAAAACCTCGCGTTCCAACCCGGGATTAGCGTCACCCCCGCGCTCCCCAAAAGTGGTGAGATGCGTGGTAACTCTAGCATTAGATTCCTTCGTGCTCGCCTTCCAGGCCACGATTTTGATATCGTCGTACATGAACTCCGTCATAGGGAGCCGCGAGGAGGTCTTGAACACAGCGGACTGGTAGCGATCTTTCTGATTCTCCCTTGAGCACTTGCGCAGCTCAACGTATCCAAGCCGCGAACCTTTCACAAGTCGACCAGTCCCAGGCGATCCCTGAAGGTAATCTTCCGTAATTGGCGTTGTTTTGACCGTCGTGATCGTCCCGTTACAGATATCCATATCCGCAGCCGCGTGGGTCGGCCTCACCGCCCCCAAACCCTGGGTCACCAGCAGCGCCCCGCTCAGGCAGATCAGCCCCAGCAAGGCGCGCAGACCCCGGGGGAATGCACCCCTCGTGAAAATTGTCATCTCAAACACGCTTCCTTTCGTCAATAGATTGCTAATACATCGCTCGCTACCTTTATAGTAGAAGCGTGGTAGAACAGACATATTTCGATGGAGTCCGGTCAGGAGATGAGGTACAATGGAGCCCTGTATATCGCGTACGAGAAAGATGAAATGGAGCAAGTGGAGGTGGCACGTTATGTCTAACCACGATACGAAGCCTGACGAAGAACAGGCGACATCCGGCAATGGCCTGAAACGAGCAGGGCGCAAACAGAAGGCGACGCAGGAGCCCACACCCACAGCTTCCTGCCTGCATTACCATGAGCAGCGATTTCTACAGGTGCGCCTTGATCTACTCGCCATTTGCGATGGGAATGAGGCCCAGGCCAAAGTCTTACAGGTCCTGATTCGCTGGACCGATTGGAAGCTCGCACAATGGCATCGCACCACGCGCGCCGTCGCCACCGGGAGGGAAGACCTCCCAGAGCCAGATCTGTGGGTGTTTATGTCCTACCAGGGATTCACCAAAGAAACCTATCAGACGGTAAGCCACAATACGGCGAAGAAAGCCCTGCAAATACTGCTCCAGCGCGGCTATATCGAGCGCTGTATTCCTGCCGACTCCCTATTTGGCACGCCATACTACCGGCTCAATCTCACAGCCATCCAACAGGCGCTGGATGCCCATGCGCTCGACATGTTACAGCAAGAAAGGGGGCCACAGGCGAGGCGCGGACTCAATGCACAGCCGCAAAGCAATCTGATAGAGGAATATGTAAACCCGTCATCGCCCACGTCCCACTCATCTGCTCCTCAGGAGGAGGCCACTGCGCCTTCAGAAAAGGGAGTTGATGGGATAGACCCTACCAAAACTGGTAAGGGCCCTACCAACATTGGTAAGGACCCTACCAAAACTGGCAAGGACCATACCAGCGTTGGTAGGGAGTCATACCAGGATTGGCATACATCACAGAATACAGAATTCACACATAATACAACACAGAAGACGACACAGAAGGGGAACTTCGACGGCGACGACGACGTTTCTTTAAGGAATGAGAGGGTTACGAGGATAGTCACCGAGCTGGCGGCGATCCTGCGACTGCCGCGAACGCCCGAGTTGCGGCGCCTGGTCGAGGAATATGCCGCGGTCCCCGATCTCTCCCTGCTGGGCGAGGCCGACGCCGCGCGCGAGTGGCTGGCCAACCCCAAACGCAACAGCCAGAAGCAGACCATGTCGCTGGGCTTCTTTCGCAACTGGCTCAAACGCGAGGTGGCCGCGCTGCGCGAGCAAGAGGTGAGACGCGAACAGGCCAAACTGGCCGCCGCTGCCCAGGGCGCCCCTTCCGCCAGCGCAACGTCTGAACTGGGCAAACAGACCCTCTACCCGACGATCGATCAATTGGGGCCAGAATATCAAGAATACATGAAAATTTACATGAGAAGAGTTGCTGAGGGGAAGGAAAGACAGGCCAAAGAAGCAGAAGCGGCGGCAGAGGGAAAAGTAAGCAAACCATCACATTTTGACATATTATTGGAAGAGAGACGAGCGAAAATGCGGGAAGAAGCAAAGAAGCGCGAGGAGGAGGGATCATCGTAGGGACCGATTGATCGTGTCCGGCGGCCCAGCCACGAAACAAACAAGAGAGGGCGGACACGATCAATCGGTCCCTACGCCGGGTTAGGGTCCTTTTGAAGCCGTTCATTTGGGCAACCAGGTTCCTTTTGAAGGTTATTGGACCCTCCCACGCGACGTTTGAAAGGCTCTACTGAATCCATTCCCGTGTATACTCAGAATAAATAGCATATGCTACAATAGCGTGGGTGTTGTACCAATAGTTTATAAGAGGTTGATTATGCCAAAGAATGAACAGTCAGCGGCGCAACGACGCGAGCAGGTTCGCGAGCAACGGCAGCAGCGGCAGACCACAAACCAGAATATACAGTCCCGCAATAGCGGCAATATACGCAAAAAATCAGACGGCAACAGGAACACCTGGTACCTGATCGGCGGCATCCTGCTGATGTGCGCCGTGGTGATAGGTGGTTTCATTTTCTTATCCCAACAGCAGGCGGCCAGCACGCAGGCGCAGCAGGTTTCCGCCTTCCAGGCCCTGACGAAGATCGATCCCAAACTGCTGGCCACGGTTGGCAGCGGGAACGCGAAAAATCTGATGGTGGCGGTCAAAGGCAACCCGCCGCTCCTCAAAGGGCCAACGGGCAAGCCTGAGTTCTTCTATGTCGGTGGCGAATACTGCCCCTACTGCGCCGCGCAACGCTGGGGGGTGATCGTGGCGCTGAGCCGCTTCGGAACCTTCGGTCCGGTCCCCGCCATCACGTCGTCCGAGGGCAGCGTGCCGACCTTCTCCTTCCACAATGTGACCTATCAGAGCCAGTATATCGATTTTGTGGCGCGCGAGCAGGCCGACAACAAGAATCAGCCCCTGGATACCCTGACGGCTGAGCAGAAACAGACCTTCAGCAAGTATGACGCACCGCCCTATGTCGACGCCCAGAGCGCGGGCTCCATCCCCTTCATTGATATCGCGGACCGCTACGTCTCGGCTGGCGCGTACTATCCGCCGACGACGCTGGTGGGCCTCACGTACCCCGATATTGAGAAGCAGATCCTCGACCCGACCACCGATGTCTCCAAGGGCGTTTTGGGGACCGCGAACTACCTGACGGCGGCGATCTGCGAGGCCACCAACAACCAGCCCGCCAGCGTGTGTGGCGCGGAGCCGATCCCCACCCTGCAATCGTCTCTGCCCAAAGTCACATCCAGCGGCCTCCTCCCCCTGGCCATCGCGAACAACCCCTATGAGGCGGTGACACGCCGGGAAGGTTAGGACTGATACGCGGAGGAGACAGGCAACCAGACAGCCAGACAGACCGCGAGCGAGACAGAGGCAAAGCTCTGTCTCTACATGCAGGGCCACGGCGAGGCAAGGCTCGCCCTGTGTGGGCTACCATCATTGCGAGGGGCAGGACGAGATGATGGCGCAATGGTGTGGGTTGGCCTGCCATGATGGGCGGCCACCATCGGGAGCATCGCCTCCCGCGGGCCTGCATGTAGAGACGGAGCCTTGCCTCCGTCTCGCGGCGGTGCGTGGTTGCCTCCGTCTCGCGGCGGTGCGTGGTTGCCTCCGTCTCGCGGCGGTGTGGGGATTTCTCCGGGGGCGACCCTACGAGACGGGGAATCATTCCCTGCAAAGACTGAGAGAAAGGAAGCTCACAATGTCAGATGTATCACAGCTTATGCCCGAGACTGGCGGCATCAATTTTTATACGGCCGATCCTGACCTGGCCTTCCTCCTGAGCCGCTCCCTCTGCGTAGAGGATTATGAGCGCGCACAGGCGCTGCTGACGGAGATGGGAGCGGTATCCTCACAAGAGATGGACCACCTGGCCGAGGTCGCCAATCGTCAGGTGCCCGTCCTGCAACAATATGACCGGCTCGGCCAGCGCGTTGACGAGGTCGTGTTCCATCCCGCCTACCACGAACTGGAGCGCATCAGTTACGAACAATTTGCCATCGCCGCCTGCACGCATCGCGAGGGCGCGCTGGGCTGGCCGGGACGCGTGCCGCAGCCGGTCAAATTCGCCCTGGCATACCTGGGAATGCAGGCGGAGTCCGGCGTCTTCTGCCCCGTCTCCATGACCGATGCCCTGGCACGCGTGCTGGAGCGCTACGGCAGTGATCAGCTCAACAAGCGCATCCGAGTCGGTCTGACCGCCCTGACGCTGGCCGAATTGAAGCAAGGCGCCATGTTCCTCACCGAGAAGCAGGGCGGCTCCGATGTCGGACTGACTGCGACCGTCGCGCGCCGTCTTGCTCCTCAGAACGACAGCATATCTCCCCATAGCAATCCATTACAGCCGCCCGAGGACACGATAAATCGGTCCCTACGACAGGGAGAAGACGGGGAATTGCGGCCAGAGTGGGAGTTGTGGGGCGATAAATGGTTCTGCTCCAACGTCTCCGCCGACTATATCCTCACGCTGGCTCGTCCTGAAGGTGCTGCGGCAGGCACACGCGGCCTGGGCCTCTTCCTCGTCCCCAAACTGCTGGATGATGGCAGGCATAACGCCTATAGCATCAATCGCCTGAAAGACAAGCTGGGCACGCGCTCGATGGCAACGGGCGAGGTGACGCTGCACGGCGCGCTTGCCTATCAGGTAGGCCAGTTGGAGCGTGGCTTCGTGCAGATGACGGAGATGATCAATCTGACACGCATCTGGGCCGCGATCGGCTCCCTGGCGGCTATGCGTCGCAGCTATCTGGAGGCCCTCACCCATACCCGTGGTCGCGTGGCCTTTGGGCGTCCCCTGGCCGATCATCCTCTCATGCGCCGCCAGCTCGTAGACCTGCTGATCGAGATCGAGGGAGGCGCCGCCCTGGTCTTTGAGACCATCGCCAAGCTGGAGCGGGTTGATCACGGCGGCGCCGAGGAGCAGCAGCGCCTGTTACGCATCCTGACCCCGCTCTGCAAATACTACATCCCCAAACGCGGCGAGTATGTGGCGCTGGAGGCGCTGGAGATGCGCGGAGGCAATGGCTACGTCGAGGAGTGGGCCAACGCGCGCCTGCTACGCGATGCCATCGTCAATGTCGTCTGGGAAGGATCCAGCAACGTCATCGTCCTGGATGTCGCGCGGGCCATAGTGCGTGAGCAGGCCGGTGCGGCGCTCTTTGAGATGCTCTATCGACGTTTACAGGCCCTCACCCACGCCTATGTGATGCCGCTCGCTCAGGACCTGCAGGTTTTGCTACACCATCTGGAGGAGCGCATCACCCAGCTCGCCACGCTGGACGCTGAGCGCGCGCAATTGCCTATGCGCGGACTGGTCGAGCGCATGGCACAGTTGTCCATCGTCACATTGCTGCTAGAGCAGGCGGAGGCGGAACTGCTGCGCGGCCCAAACGGCACCGGGAAACGCAAATGGCAGATTGCCCAGCTCTACTTTCGCAGGCACATCGCTGTCCACCCGGATGGCTGGGCCGCCGATGATGACGCGACCGCCCTCGATCACTTCGACGCGCTGGTGGACTGGCAGGCTGTATAAGGTATGTTGTCGCCACCCCGCGCTTGTAGGGGTGGCCCCTTGAGGCCGACAAGGGAAGCCCGCCAAAACCTGACGAGCACTCAGGGGTGGGCGGCCTGTTTGCATCTGAAAGCCCTCGTTTGATACAATACATAACAATACGCAGTTCGAGATTGGGCTGCCAGGATCGATGCACACACGCTCCACCCGCACATGTAGGGAACAAGGGGCCGTCCTAAAGGATCACCTGAAGGCGTCAGGTCATCCCTTGCGGATTCATTGTATCCACATTGGCATTGGTAGAGAGAAATATAATCACTTCATGCACATCTGGAGGGTTGCCTCCCAGGCGGGGGCTCGCTATCTGCAACGGCTGGTGAAAACCTGGCGTGCCTGGGGCCAGATTGTGTGCATCTATCTCGTCGTGAGTGGTCGCTTTCTACGCTGGCGCTTCCAACTCTGGCGACAAGGCCCAATCATAGAAACCAGAGAAACGACTTTACAACCGACCGACCATCCCAGTGAAGATGAAGCCCGAAGATGTGATTCGTCAAAAGTTTCAGGGGATGGATCGCCCGATTGCTTGAAGAAATGTAGCATAATGAAAAGAACTCTGCTGATTATTCGGCATGGGCAAACAACGTATAATGTAGAACATCGCCTTCCGGGGCAGTTGAAGGGGATCGAGCTAAATGATACCGGTCGGCAACAGGCGGCGCGCCTGGCCGAAGCGCTGACCATTCTTCCTATTAGCGCGATTATTAGCAGTCCGCTAGAGCGGGCAGTCGCAACCGCCGAGTTTCTGACGAAAGGGCGCGATCTCAGCATACAACTGGAACCAGACCTGATGGATACCGATATCGGCCCCTGGGCTGGCAAGACCATCAACGATGTCTCCAAAGGCGATCCGGCCTGGAAAGCCTATGTAAAAGATCCGACCGTGGCGCCCGAAGGCGTCGAGACCTTTCCACAGGTGCAGCAGCGCGTCGTGGCAGCGGTCGAGCGCTGGTGCGCCCAGGAGATCGGAGCCTATCCCGCCTTTGTGGCACACGCGGATGTCGTAAAACTGCTTCTGGCCCACTATACCGGTCTGGAGCCCGGACGAGCTGGCTCGCTGCTGATCGATAACGCCTCGGTAAGCCTGGTTGAGTTGGAGCAGGACAAGCGTCCCCATGTTGTCGCGATCGGCTGGAGCCCGCATCCTGGCTGGTTGAAGCCACCTATCCTGGAGCCTCCCAGGAGCGCCAGTCAGGAGCCGTCAACCAGTGAACAGGAAATTGGTGAGCAGAAGACGTAAATAGAATGTACATCTTTGTAAGGTATCATAGATTGAAACCCTACAAAGTAGTGATAGATAATCTGGAAATGTAGCTTTGACGATATCTGGGAGGGCAGCATAGCATGTTTGATCCACGTGACCCCTACGAGCGCTATTACTGGCACTATGAATCTCGTCGCCAGCTCTCAGTGGCGCAGATTATCGCGCTCAATAGTGTCGATGTCGAGACGGCGGCCCTGGCCTGGCTGCTGCTGGAGCAGGGAGCATCGCTCACCGTTGCGGGCCCCACTGATCCGCAACCGGGTGTGGGCAAAACGACGACGCTCAACGCGCTCTTGCAGTTCCTGCCCGAGGGGACGGCCCTGGCCTATATGTCGGGGATGTATGAGAACTTTGCCTTCACGCGCTCGCCCGATATCGACCCATCCACCACCTATGCCCTCTGCAACGAGGTCAGCGATCACCTCCCCATTTATATGTGGGGGCGCATCGCCAGGCGTTACCTGAGCCTGCCCGCTCAGGGCTACCATGTCGCCACCAGCGTCCACGCCGACACCATCGATGACGTGCTACATATGTATCGTCGCGACCTGCGCCTGACGCCCCCCGACATCCGGCGCCTGGGCCTGGTGATCAATATCGGACTGGTTGGTCGCGCCTACCCGGCACGCAGGCGCTGGCTCACCACCCATTTTATCAAGCCACAGGCCGATCCCGCGCGCCCGGATGAGATCGTCCCTGTTCCTTTATCGCTCTGGAACGACTTTGATGATACCTTTGAGCACGCGGACCAGGCCGCGCTTGGCGAACTGGCCACCTGGGTTGGCATGGGATGCCAGGAGTTTGACCTCGCGCTCAAACTGCGCATCGATTGCCTGCAAGAGCTGGCCCAGGGCTCTGGAGCCACCACCCGCGAAATGTACGATGCCATTGATGATTTTCGCCAGCACAAGAAGCGACCATAATCCCCATTGTATCTGGCAGGCATAAATTGGCCCTGCCAGATGTTTTACTATATAGAGAGAGAAAAAAGCCCTATATTGAAGGGGCTGGCTTTAGCATGACCATAAAAGGAGGGCCTTACGATGCTTGCACAGCATAAAGTCGCGAGCGAAGGGCGTTGGCCACGCATTTGCAACCTATAGAAAATACCATAAGAGCAAGAAGAGGAGCATTGTAGACATGCCTTATTCAGTCGCTATGCTCAGCGTGCACACGTCCCCGCTCGACACACCAGGACGTACCAAGGACGCTGGCGGCATGAATGTATATATGCGTCAACTGGCCCAGGAATTGGGCTCTCGCAACATCACCGTTGATATCTTTACCCGTTGGAGCCACGAAACTACTCCCCAGATCGTCCAACTCAGCCCACAGGTCCGCGTCATCCATATCAAGGCCGGACCACTGGCCCCAATTCACAAGCACGATCTCTACCAGTATCTGCCAACCTTTGCCAACAATATTGAAGAGTTTCGACGCAAAGAGGGAGGCGGCTATGATGTGATTCATAGTCACTACTGGCTTTCAGGTGTCGCGGGCCTACAACTGGCCCGTCAATGGGATGTGCCCCACGTCATCATGTTTCACACCCTGGCGCATCTCAAGCAGCTCGCCAGGCCGAACGAGCCCGAGCCGCCCTTACGCCTGGAGATGGAGCGCAAACTGATCCAGCAGGTCGACTGTATTATCGCCGCCACCGCAGAGGAGCGCACACAGATTATCCGCTACTGTGGCGCGACTGCGGCCCAGGTAGAGGTCATTGCCTGTGGCGTTGACCTCAAACGCTTTGCCCCACAGGACCGCGTCCAGGCACGAGAACAACTCGGTCTGCCGCAGGATCGCCCCATACTGCTCTTCGCGGGCAGGCTGGACCCCTTTAAGGGACCTGATCTGCTGCTGCAAGCCGCCGCCATGATGGAAGAGCAGGCCGAAATTGTGATTGTGGGAGGAAAGCTCAGCGGCGATGAAGATGTAGAGAAATTGCAGGCCCTGGCGGAGGAGCTGCACATCCAGGATCGTGTGAGGTTCTTAGGAGCATTGCCCCAGCAGGAGATGCCCATGATGTATAGCGCCGCCGATGTGACCGTCGTCCCATCCTACCACGAAATCTTCGGGCTGGCCGCCGTCGAATCGCTGGCCTGTGGCACCCCGGTCGTCGCCACGCGCGCGGGCGGTCTCACCACCGTCGTGAGTCATGGCGAGACCGGCTTCCTGGTGCCGCGCTGTCCCGGCTTCTTCGCCGAGCGCCTCGACACCCTGCTGCGCGACCCCGAACTCTACGGGCAGATGCGCGCCGCCAGCCGGGCATCCGTCGTGCAATTTAGCTGGAAACACATCGCCGCCAACGTCCATCACCTCTACGACGAACTGGTCAGCGACGTCGCCTGCCTGGTGGCGCAATAATAAAGCAATGACATGGCTGGAGGGGAGGCGTCCTAAAGGGTCGCCTCCCTTTGAAAGCGAGCTATGGATCGGCTCTCACGCGCTCTCTTTAGAGATCTGCTGCCAGTTGAGCAAGGAGTGCTGAGCCTGCTCTTCAGTAGTTGCCGCTCCCACTTTCGCAATCAAACCCTGCAGAATAGCCTCCTGGTGAGTCTTTTTTGATGGCAAGGAAGGGGTATTATGTTATGGAAAGTGCAGTACTATATACGACTTTATCTATTTAATCTCAAAATAACCTGAAGAGGTGGAAGTTGCCGTCTTTTAGGGTGGACTTTCGCCTATCTCTATGGTATAATCATCTCCAACAGCAAGAGACATTGACGGTACAGACATCGTGGCCTGTATGCCAGGTCGAGTAGTAAGGGTCCTGGTTATAGAGGCGTTCGCACTCGGTTTTCCGGCTGAGTGGGGGTTGGAATGCTTATGTATGCAGTCTCATCACCATCGCAAGTGCCATCACGACGAGATGTTGTGATAGCCGACACTGACACGTAGATACACACTGGGGATAAATTGCCCTGGTGTTTTTTTATTTCACTATTTTTATACACATCCAGCAATCGGGCTCATCAATCAGTCTTCATTCAATGGGCCACAACTTGAAGGATCACTCTGGTGACGGGCCCCCTCCGCGGGGGGCGACCCTACAGATGAGCACCTCTCAAAAGGGGGCGGTCCTACGGGGAGCGCATTCCAAAGGAGGCAAGCCTACACAGCAGGGCCACTCAAAGGGAGTAACCCGACGAAGATAGCCAGAGTTGTTATGTGAGAGAAAGGAGGCTATGTACACTCTTTCGACGCTTTTCCAGGGAAGTTTACCCGTAAGTACCTACGCCAGGCGTCAGCTAAGCAAGCGTATACTATAAACGACAAGTGGACACGAAGTGGTTGCTAGATTTTAAGGAGAGTACAAGACAATGAACTCAAGCATGATCAGCAAAATCGCAAAAGCCAAGCGCTATGCGGAAGAACCCGAACGGATACAGTTCAATCGCTTTGAAGCAACGTTTCAGGGCGAAAATGATGTCCATACCACTACCTTTGATCAGGGCGAGTGGCAATGTACTTGTCGCTTCTTCCATGACTGGGGCGATTGCTGCCACACTATGGCCATGCAACGTGTGCTGGGTGTGACCATCCCCGCCGCCTACCGCCATGGTATTCCTGCAGGATTAGGAACCAGTCCTCTCGTACACTAAACAGGGCTTCAACTATCTGGCTCATCGCGCAGCCATAGTCCTGTACAAGCAGACCAGGAAAGCTAAGAGGTACTGATACACCACAAGACAATCAGTGCCTCTTCACTATTTGTTCGCCATCCACAAAGGATGAGGTAATGGTCCAGCGAGACCATTACCTCATCCTTTGTAATATTTCTACACCCGTCCAACCCGGCGTAGGGACCGATTTATCGTGTCCGCCCTCTCGCGGCCTGTTTCGTCTTTGGGAAAGAGGACACGATAAATCGGTCCCTACGCTCTGGCGGCCAGGACGAAGTAGAGGACGATAATCGCAACAAACATCATCGAGGCCAGGATGGCGATGGTAATCAGATCTTTGCGCACATAGGCGAAATGCTCAGGGGTGACAAGCGCGGAGGCATTACGCTGCTGCACCTTCTGAGAGGCCTGACGACGAGCCGCCATACGAGCGGCCGCGCTCCCTTTGGGAAGGGTCGATGTTTCTTTCTCGGCCGGCGTCTCTGTTTTGGTAGCCGCCGGACTCGCGGACTCGCTCACGCGAGCCTTACGAGCGCCCTCTACCTCAGCTGCGGGTATCTCTTCAGCGCTCGTCTCGGCCTCAATATCCTGTTCCTCGCTGGTCTCACGCACCAGTTCAAAGCTTTTCTGCACTTTGGGCTTATTGCGCTGTGCCGCACTGCGCGTGGTTGTCAATTTCTTTGGCATAGTTGCTTCCTCCCCGCCCGACAGCCTGTAAAGAGCATTCCGGCTTTTCGAGCTGCTTGTTCTTGATTCGTAAAATGTAAAAAAGTCCTTTTTTGGTCCTTTTCGCGCTTCAGCCAGGAGAAAGGCTATTCGCGACAAGCACACTCCCATGTTTTTGCTATTATACACGAATCCTCTACAAGCGTCGAGGCTTTGTGCTTT
>Ga0070730_10004757_pt1 | contig 11824 bp, 9 predicted proteins | sample Coa_R1_3_FD_66447 | JGI IMG/M metagenome (GOLD analysis project Ga0070730, IMG submission 66447) | Surface soil microbial communities from Centralia Pennsylvania, which are recovering from an underground coalmine fire - Coalmine... | ecosystem: Environmental > Terrestrial > Soil > Unclassified ... | reverse complement strand
GATATCCGTGCCGAGCTCGAATGCCGTGAACCCGCAGGCGACCGCGGCGGCCGGACCTCCGGAGGAGCCGCCCGGGATTCGATCCAGCGACCACGGGTTGTTCGTCGTCCCGAACAGCTCGTTGAATGTCTGGACGTCACCGGACCAGCGGGGGACGTTGGTCTTGCCGAACACGATCGCGCCCGCGGCTTTGAGACGAGCCACGGACGGGGCATCGACGGCAGGAATGTGGTCAGTCAACTCGGTCGCTCCGCCGGTCGAACGCACGCCGGCGACCTCGATCGCGTCCTTGATCGTGATCGGCAGCCCATGCAGCGGGCCCAACCAGTCGCCGCGCGCGGCGGCGTCGTCAGCTCTTGCCGCGGCCGCGTACGCTCGATCGCGATCGAGCGTCACGACCGCGTTGATCGGTGGCCCGAGTTGATCGATGCGCGTGAGATAGGCATCGAGCAACTCTCGACTGGAGATACGTCGAGCTCGAAGCTCGTCCTCCAATTGGCGCACTGTCGCGGTCGCGAGGGCGTGAGTGATCACGGGATGCCTCCATGCGTAGACAATTCTTGGCTGGAACCAGTATGCCCGCACGCCGCGATGCGGCCAAGGCGACGGAGTAGGTCCCGCGGTTGACGCCTACGCGAATGTGTGTCACAAACTCCGTACTCGGGCTGCGAAAAACACCGTACTTTCCACGATGCCGCGGGCGTGTGCACGACGGAATACTTGTCCCCGGCTTGAGCCACACGAGAAGGAGCTTTGGGGGACGCCATGATCCAAACCACTGATGCCGTGCGCAACGGAGTTGACACGAGTGTTCAGTTCGCGACGCTGAACGCGATCCATCAGCAGCCTGAGTTCGCGCGATTTCGGCCAGAGCCACTCACCATGCGCGGCCCCAAGGAGGTTTTCTGATGAACCCGAGCCGCACCATGCGGATTACACGTCTGCCCCTGCTGCTCCTGCTTGCCGGCCTCGGTTTCGTGGTGCCGGTCTCGGCACAGACGCCCTATGGGACGCCAACCCCAGCTAGCAACCCTGGCAGCATCGCGGCATCGCCAACCGTGGTCTCCGGAGCCGGGGACATTACATTGATCGTCGGCGCCTACCGGGCGCTCCTCGGCGATCCAGACAACGGCGGTGCGCCGGAAGCGCACGACCTGGGCCGGCGCGAAATCAATTGGGACGGGGTACCTGATCAGCTAGCGGCGCCTAACTTCCTGCCGGGCGATTTCTTCAACGCCACCACCGACCCACGTGCCCGCGGCGCCTTGCTTACAACGCCTGGGATTGGCCTGCAGGTCAGTGCGAACAGCAACAATCCGGCGAACGCTCCCGTGCGCTTCGGCAATATCAACCCGACGTACAGCAGGATCTTCCAAACCTTCAGCCCAGAGCGGCTGTTCTCTCCCATCGGCAGCAACATCGTCGACCTGACCTTCGCCGTTTCGGGGACGCAGACTCCGGCGCAGGTACGTGGGTTCGGCGCAGTCTATACGAACGTAGCCACCGACCACACCGCGTTCGAATATTTCGACAGTCATGGGCAATCGCTGGGGCAGTTCAAAGTCCCGATTGCAAAGCATGGGCTATCGTTTCTGGGGGTTGCTTTTGACCAACCGGTCGTGGCGCACGTGAGCATTGTGTACGGCAGTGTGGCTCTCGGCCCGGATGATAGCGCCGACACTAATGTCGCGGTGATGGATGACTTCATCTACGGCGAACCACAGGCCATCCCTGATGAGCCGTAGGCGGTTCAGTCGTCACCGCCGAGCCTGGAGCGGACAGTGCACGCGCCATCGCCATGGCGCGTTCTACGGGCAGTAGCTATAGGCGGGTACCGGGGTGCGGCACCGTCTGGTTACGCTTGGCGATATATTCTCGCCAGCCGCCGTACGCGGTGATGTCCCGGTGGATGCCTTCGGCGAGCTGGCGCGGAAAGAGAATACCCTGGACGACTCGTCCGTCATGCAGGGCAACCGAGCCGCGGTAAAGGCCAGGCGGTTCGCCGGCCTCCAGACGCTCGAGTAGATCGTCGGGCACACGGTACAGCTCACCGCGCACGGACACTCCGCCGTGCGTCACTTCGAACATACCTGGATGCACATCGCCAATCGAATAGAGCCGATACCGCTCGGCTGTCCGGCAGGCTTCCAGGAAGTCGGCGCCGTCGAGATTGGCGTGCAGCGCCAGACCCCGCATCAGCGTGCCATTGACGAACAGGTCGACGCTCACGTGGTTGCGACTTCGGCTGTGGCTGGTATGGACGCCACTTCCGTTTCTTCGGCCGGCTTGCGGATCGCGAGATATCCGGTGATCGCCGCCATCAAGACGTACCCGACCACGATGTCGAGGTTCACGGCAATCCCGACCTGCGCCCCGTGAATCAGCCCGAAGAAGGACAACACCGCGGCTCCAAGTGCAAAGACCGTCGCATTCCGAAAGTCCCTGTCGATAATGAACACCGCAATCGCGCCGAGCATGAGCCCGGCCAGCGTCGCGCCCCCGCCGAAGCGGACCATGCCGTGGTACAGAATCGCCCCGCCGTCGCTGAGTTTGGCCTGCAACTCGGGCGTGAGGTTGGTGCCAGCCGTGGCCAGCGCGGTTTCGACCTGACTCTGGCCCCAGTTGGCTATGTTGGGCAGCAGGGCCAGCACCACCGCCGGTGCGTGCCGGGCGGGCGACGCCTGGAACGCCTGTGCCCCGATCACGAGGCCGATGTACAGCAGGATCGGCAGGATGGCCACGAGCGGAATGATCGCCAGCAACAGCCCCGCCAGGCCCAGCCAGCACACCAGCGCAACGCAGACACCGGTCGCCAACGAGTAGCCGATGCGACCGCCGACGGCCTTCCAGCCAGGGTGGCCGATATAGACCGCCGGCGGGAACGGACTGCCGAGAAACGAGCCGACGATCGCTCCAATTCCGTCGGCCAGCAGAATGCTCCGCAGCTGGTAATTGTCACCGGCTGCGGCAGCGCTCTCGACGTTATTCATGCCTTCGGTGAAGTTGTAAATGCCCAACGGGATAGCCGTCGCCAACAGCGCGGCGATCGTACTGAAGCCGATCACGACGTCGCCCGAAGGCAACGGCGGATGGAGCCCGACCTGGGCCAGTGAGGCCGAGACCTCACCCGCTTTCATCACTCCAGTGGCCCAGCCCAGCGCGGTGCCGACGATCACGGCCGCCAGGCCGGCCGGGATGTTGCCGGGCAAGCGGATTCCAGCCGTCCAGCCGACCAGGACCAGCGTCAACGACACGAACGCGATCCATGGCACGTCCCACGACTGGAACGCCGGCCGCAAGGAAATGAAAGCGATCGAAATTCCCGCGAGCGCGCCGAGCATCGCCGCCCGGGGCGTGTACTTGCGGATCGTCGGACCGACGAACGCGCCGATCAGGATGATGACGCCGATGATGAAGCACCACGCCAGCCCCGCCTGCCACGCGGCGATAGGGTTTTTGGTTTGCAAGTAGATCGGCAGCATGACCCCGAACACGACGATGAACATGTGGGGGACACTCGGTCCGTAGGGCATCGCGGCGACGTCGGAGCGACCCTCGCGTCTGGCCATCTGGTAGGCCAGATACGCGTACCACAGGTTGCCCAGCGGCAGCGCGATGCCCAGTGCCGGCAGAATCCGGCCGAAGACGATGTCGCCGGGCAGTTGGATAACTCCCAGCACCAGGCCGGTGAGCACCAGGACGTTGAGCAGTACATTGGTGAACAGCCCGAAGAACGCGTTCCAATCGCCGGGCACCCAGAGTGGCACGGCCCGCTGAGGTCGGGCGGCAGAACTCCCGATCATGGCTTCTCCCCTCGCATTACACACTCAATCAGCCTTGCGTAGTAGGTGGCTCGGGCGGAGTTCGCGACAGGCAAGTAACGGAGCGCAGCGGTCGACTTCACACCCGGGCTGGAGCAGGCAGCGCGGCCAGGAACGCGGCGGACGGCGCCACCCAGCCAAAGATGCCGCCCTGGGCTTTGATCATCTTCAACGTCATCTCGTAAAACTCGGGAAAGTACGAGGCGATGCAGTCTGACAGCACCAGACATTCGAAGCCCCGGTCGTTCGCCTCGCGGACGGTGGTCTGGACGCACACCTCGGCTGTCACGCCGGTGACCACCAGACTGGTAATGCCCCGATTCCGCAGCACGCTCTCGAGGTCGGTGGCATAAAACGCACCTTTGCCGGGCTTGTCGACCACCGGCTCACCTGGCGCCGGTTTGAGCGCGTCGACGATGTCATGGCCGTACTCGCCGCGGACGAGAATCCGCCCCATCGGGCCGGGATCGCCGATCCCGTTGGTCAGATGACCCCGCGCCAGCTTGGCCGGTGGACAATCAGACAGGTCGGGCCGATGGCCCTCGCGCGTATGAATGACCAGCACGCCGGTTGCCCGGCAGGCCTCGAGCACCCGCCGCGTCGGCTCGACGGCGCGGCCCAGGAGTGAGACGTCGTTGCCGAGCGCCTCGCCGAAACCACCCGGGTCGACGAAGTCGCGCTGCATATCGATCACGACCAGCGCTGTCGTTCGCGGATCGAACTCGAAATCATAGGGCTCGGCGGTTACAGGCGGCATACGGCTGCTCCTCTCCTCTATCTGGTGATGTGGGTGCCGGTGCGCCCGGATACGGCCGACGACAAGTACGCCAGCGAGGTGATGACCACCTCTTCTCCTCCTTGTTCCAGGAACTCGATGGCCGCCCGTATCTTGGGCCCCATGCTGCCTTCGGGAAATTCGCCGGCCGCCAGGTAGCCCCGGATCTCAGACAAATTGACGCGCTCCAGTTCGCGTTGATCCGGCTGCCGATACCGCAGCGCCACGTGTTCGACGCCCGTCGAGATGACCAGCAATGGCACCCCCAGCCTGGCAGCCAGGTACGCCGAAGCCAGGTCCTTGTCGATCACGGCTTCGACGCCGCGGTACACCCCCGGTTCTTCCTCGACGACTGGAATGCCGCCGCCACCGGCTGCCACAACGACGAATCCCGCGTCGAGCAACACTTTGATTGCTCCCGCTTCGAGGATGTCGACCGGTTTGGGCGAGGGTACGACGCGCCGATACCCGCGCCCGGCCTCTTCGACCATGCTCCAGCCGTCCCGCTGGCGTCGCAGTTCGGCCTCCTCAGCCGAAAAGGCCGAGCCGATCGGCTTGGTTGGATGATGGAATGCCGGGTCATTGGCATCGACCACCGTCTGGGTCAGCACGCACACCGTCCCAGTGCCCAGACCGCGGCGCGCGAACTCGTTGGACAGGCTGTTCCCGACGATGTAACCGATCCCACCTTCGGAGTCAGCGACGCACATGTCGAGTGTCAACTTGGGAATGAACGTCGGACCGTTGGGCATCTCGGAGCGCAGCAGGATGAATCCGACCTGTGGTCCGTTGCCATGGGTGATGACGACTCGCCAACCATCTTTGACCAGCCCCGCCACTTCACTCGCCGCGGCGCGCGCATTCCCGAACTGTTCGTCGATGGTGCCCTGCTCACCGTCGCCGATCAGGGCGTTACCACCGATGGCGATGACCGCGGCGCGCGGCAAGCTAGGCATTCAGACCCAGGCTCCGGCCGACACCGCGCAAGCCGCCGGCGAAACACTCGAGCGGCGCGCGCGCGATGCCGGCTCCAATCTGACCCACCCCCGGCAGACGATGGGCAATGCCGGTGTTGATCACTGGCGCCGTGCCGCTGTCCACAACCCGGCGCAGATCAATCCCGGTCGGCGTCCCCGCAAAGCTCAGACTGGGCAGGGCATACTCCGGGTTGCGACCCAGCGTGATGCGGGCCATTTCTTCGGTATAGCGGATGGCGTCGGCGGCATCCCCGCCGACGAAGCGCACGATCGCTGGCGCTGCGGCCATGGCAAAGCCGCCGATTCCGGCAGTCTCCGTAATCGCGCTGTCGCCAAGGTCCGGATTGGCGTCATCCGGACCGAACCCGGCGAAATACAGCCCGTCGGGCACCGTCGATGGCGCCGTGAACCACTGAGAGCCAGCACCACTCACGCGAATTCCGAACTCAACTCCGTTGCGCCCCATGGCCGTCACGAGCGTTGAGCCCCGGACGCCGTGGGCAGCATCCAGACTGGCTTTGCATGCCGCCATGGACACATTCAGATAGAAGTGATTGTTGGCCTGGAGAAAGTCCAGCACGACCGCGGCAGTATCAGGATCAACAGCGCGCACAAGCGCCGGCGCAATGAGCCGGGCGAATAGAGCGGTGGCCGCGACGTTGCGGTTGTGGCATTCGTCGCCCATCTGGAGCGCCTGTCCGGTCATCATCTTGAGATCAACCGGACCGCTCACGGCTAGAGCACGCGAGAGCGCCGGGCCGAGCGTATCGGCCATCCAGCGCAGGCGCGCCATCACCGACGCGTCATAGGCGCCAAAACGAAGCACCTTGCCCAGACCCTCGTTCATGCTGGCGAACGCGCGCGTGTGGTGCTCAACGTCGTCCACCACCAGCACCGGCATCGACGGCGATACCACCCCGGCCATGGGGCCGACCGCGCCGGCCTCGTGACAGGCCTGGAATTGCACGCCGCCTGAGTCCGCCAATGCGTGCGCACCCTCCACATCGGCTGCCCAGCCTTCGAACAACACGGCGCCCACCACCGCGCCTCGCATCGGACCGCACATGCGCTGCCAGGCAATCGGTGGCCCGGCGTGGAGCAAGCGTTTGTCAGCGCCGCCCAGCGACGGAATCACCTGGCGAGCGGGCAACACGTCGACCAGCATTGGCCTGGCACCCAGCAATCGCTGCATGGCCGTCGCGTTGCCGGCCGCGACCCGGGCGCCGATCGGATCATCCGCATCATCCTCCATGCGCGCCAGCAACATTCCAAGATCGCGGGCGCCACCCGCCGGCGGCCGCCAATCCACGTGCAACACATTCGCGCCGTGCGCCGCCGGGGCCGTCACGAAGCCCGCCAGGCCGATATTGATCACCGACGACGCGCTCATCACACGGCTCCGGCGATCTGCGCCGCGAGGCGCGCGGCCTGAGCATTCGACGGCGCCAGCACGACGCCGACGGCATGGAGTTTCGCCTGCTGGTCGGCCAGGTTCTGCGGGTCCTCAGGCGTCCCGCACACCGAGCCAACCACTGCCAGGTAGCGCCCCGCGCGCGCGGCTGCTTGCCGCGCCGCGGCAATTGCCTCGACCAGCCCGCCGGCTGGGTCGGGGTGCGAGCCGTAACCGAGCACGACGTCGAGCAACAGCACGCCGACGTCTGAGTCCGCGCCCACCGCGACGATACGCTCGCTGCGCAGCCTAGCGTCGATCATCGGGTGCGGCCTGCCCACTGTGAACTCGTCGTCTCCGAGGTCGATCAAGTCGTGCGTGCCGAGTGGCAGAAGCTGATGCAGCAGGTGGCTGGCTTCCTTGCACAACGTTCCGCCGCTGTACAGCCCGACGATACGCCGATTTCCAGCAGCCAACCGGCTGCCCTGAGCACTGGCCGCCAGGACCAACTCGTCGGACAGGGCCACGGGTTCAGCGGGCGGCGGCTCACCGCGCGCCAGGGCCACCGCCGACGCTGCCGCGGCCTCGAGCGTGTCCGCAAACACCAGGCTGTCTGTGTTCGGCGACGGCGGCGCGCCGAGAAAGTTCACCACGACGGGTTTGCCACACTGGCGTGCCTGAACAAGTACGTGTGTCGCGACCGCCGGCGCGGGCGGCTTGGACACCAGCACGATGACTCGCGTCTGAGCGTCCGCGGCCATGCGCTCGAGGGCCGCCAGCATCATCGTCCCACCGATCCGCTCGTCCAGATCGCGTCCGCCGACGCCAATGGCTCCTGAAATACCCTCGCCCCGAACGTTGATCTGGCACGCCACCTCTTGCAGGCCGGTGCCGGAGGCGCCAATCAGCCCGATACTGCCTGCCCTGACCGCATTCGCGAAACCAAGGGGCACTCCGCTCAGGATGGCTGTCCCACAGTCAGGGCCCATCACCAGCAGTCCCTTGCGACGTGCGAGTGCCTTCAGTTCGATCTCATCCTCGACCGACACGTTGTCGCTGAATAGAAAGACGTCCAGTCCGCGCTTGAGGGCTTTGAGCGCTTCAGCGGTGGCAAAGGTGCCCGGCGTGGAGATCAGCGCGAGGCTGGCGTCGGGCAGTTCGTCCAGAGCCTCGGCGAGCGTATGCGGCGGCTCGCGTTGCTGATCGGCGCGGGCGGATTGCCCGGCGCGGCCGGACAACAGCAAGCGGGCGTGCGCCTGGGCGTCATCTACAGCGCCGGTCTCGCCCGCGATGGCGACGATCAGGTCATTCGGCCCGGCGGTCAGCGCGTCACCCGCCAGCAAGCCGGCCGCCGACAACACGTCGCGGTTGGCAGATGTCGCGATGACCAGCGCCGCGCGATGAATGCCCGGACGCGCTTCGAGCTCCGCCGCCACCCGCATCAGCTCGACCGAGTCGCGATACGTGTTGGGCAACACAAAGCTACACACCGGGCTTGCGATCTGCACAAGAGTTGACACGGGTGAGCGCAGGGTATCGAGCCCCGGTCTTGGCCGCATTGTCGGATCCTGCTAACGTTTGCGTCACGTGGTTGTTAAGAGTCGACAGTTCGGCACACAGCACTGATGGCTGGGGTATCGCTGCGCGAAACTCTTGCGCTGCCCGCCCTGAGCAACGCACGCGTGATAGCCGGCGAAGCCGGTTTGGGACACGCGGTGCGCTATGTCAACGTCATGGAAGTCCCGGACATCCTCGATTGGGTCAAGCCAGATGAATTGCTGCTGACCACGGCATACCCGCTGCGCGACGACCGCGCCGGCCTGGCGGATCTGGTGCCCCGTCTGGCCGAGCGCGGCCTGGCCGGTCTGGCGATCAAACCCGCTCGCTACCTCGACGCGGTGCCGCAGGTCATGCTCACCGCCGCCGATCGGCTTGGCTTTCCGTTGCTCGAGTTACCGGCTGAAACGGTCCTCGCCGACATCATCAACGCCGTCCTGGGCCTGATTCTGAATGCCCAGGCGCTGCGCCTGGAACGATCAGCAGCGGTCCACGAACGGTTCACCGCCATTGTCCTCAGCGGAGGTGGGCTGCGCGAGATCGTCCAGGCATTGGCCGATCTGCTCGAGCGGCCGGTGGCGATCGTGGATGCCCATGGCGCTATGCTGGCCCGGTCCCCCACCTTCCCCAATCTGCCTGAAGCTGTGTTCTCATCGCTCGACGCTCTCCCCGCGGCTGGCCTGCGCTGGGGTGCGCTGGCCACCGGATCAGGCCAGCTGAGGGTTGCCGTGCAGCCGATTCAGGCCGGACCTGAGCGGCACGGCATGGCCGTGGTGCTCGCCCGCGAGCACGACCTGGCTGAGGATCAGCTCATCGCCCTTGGGCAGGCAGCTACGATTGCTGCATTGCGACTGGTCCAGGCGCGAGCAGTCGCCGAGGCCGATCGGCGATTCCAGGCAGTCTGCCTGGACGAGCTTGTCACCGGCCACGTCACCGATGTCACCGTACTGCGCGAGCGGGCATCCGCCTTCGGCTGGGACCTGAGTCTGCCCCGTGCGGTGATGGTCGCCGAGATCGACGCTCTGGGGGACCGCCGATTCGGCGAGTTGGCCGGCACATCGGAGGAAGGCTGGGCGTGTCGTGGGGTCGCCGACGCGGCGCGCAGTGTGCTCGGCCGCGAGGCCATCGTCTGGGAGCGCAGCGCTGGAGCGGCGGCGCTGACAGGTAGTGTCGAGCTCTGCAGAAACGCCCAGGCGCTGCAGGCCGAATCAGCCCGTCGCTTGCCCGGAGCGCTGATCAGCATTGGCGTGGGCCGAGTGCAGACCGACCCGCTCGAACTACAGGTCAGCTACTCCGAAGCCTTGCGCAGCTTGCAGATCGGTCGCCGCGGGGGAGGTCAGGGTGTGATCAGCTTGTTCGCCGATCTGGGGCTGGATCGGCTGCTGATGAGCTGCGCCGCGACTGAGCTGGAGGCCTTCTTCATCGCCACACTCCAGCCGATGCTGAGCTACGAACGCGCTCATCCTGGGTGCGGACTAACCGACACACTCCAGACATTTCTGGCCGCCAACCAGAACGTGGCTGAGACTGCGCGGGTGCTGTTCGTCCACTACAACACGGTGAAGTACCGCCTGGAGCGCCTGGAAAGCCTGCTCGGCGCATTCGTCAACATTCCCGAGCGCGCTCTGACACTCGAAGTGGCCATGCATGTCCGGGGATTGATCGCGCGTGCGGTTCCGTAATCCAGCAGCTCACCCTGCGCCTGTGGTCCTGACCTGCGGCGGCACGCGGAGGAGGATGATGACAAGTGCGATGGTGACACCGTAGACCAGGGCGAAGCTGGCGAACGCAATCGGCGGCCCGGCCCGGTCCCAGAGCAGACCCCCCATCAGCGGACCGATCAGAAACCCGACGTCTTCTGCGACGCCATACATGCCCATCGCGAGGCCCTGCCGACCTGCCGGTGCGACGTCCGCGATGAGCGCTTGACGCGCCGGATTCCCGATGGCGTTACCCACCGCCATACCAGCTGACAACCACGCCAGTGCCAGGAAGCTCTGCGCAATCCCGCTCGCCACGACGATCGACGGGAGGCTCGTGATCGCGAGCCCCGCGACCAGGACCGGCTTCCGTCCGAGCCGGTCCGCAAGCCGGCCGCCCGGGACCGTGAGCAGCAGCACGACCACGCCGGCGATTGTCGAAAGCAGGCCGATTTGCGACGCGCTGAAGTGCAGGATCGTCGCTGAATACAAGGGCAAGAACGTGGTCCAGCCTGACTGTGCCCAGAACCCAAAACCCGCCAGGATCGAAAGCAAAACGAATTCACGACCCAACCCGGCACGCCGACTGTCCGAGGCAGTCCGGGGCGCGTCGACGAGCACGACGTCGACAGTGTGGCGGAGCCCAAAGAACGCGACCAGTCCGCTCGCGAGCGACGAAACCGCACAGATCGCGAAGAGGGCGCGGAAGCCGAGCGTGTCTACGAGGCCGCCGCCAACGATCCCGGTGCCGCTCCGCGCGAGCGTCTGCGTTGTGAAGTACATCCCCATTACCGTGCCGCGACCTTCTCGCGGGACGTGCTTGGCCAGCAGCGCCCGACCGATGGGCGCCATCGCGACTTCCGAGACCCCGCGGAGGAACTGGAGGAGATAGACCCACCACAGATCCGTCCGGGCCAGGTATCCCACGAATACCGCGGCCGTCACGAATCTGGAGATCGCGAGCGGTCGCGCCGCCCCGACGCGGTCAAACGTGAGCCCCCACACGCCCTCGGCAAGCAAATAGGCCAGCCCGGTGACCGCACCCGCGAGTCCGACGTCGGTCGCGCTGCCCCCGAGCGACGCGATATAGAGCGGCAGGAAGGGCTGGAACAGCCCGCTGACCAGGGCCCAGAGTGCAGTCGTGGCGAGGACCACGATGACCACGCGCCGTGCCGCGGTGGTGCCCTCGCGGCGCGGCCTCTCCACTGGCGGAAGTCTATCGCGCCCTTCGCTGAGGCCAGACGCGGTCCCGCCCGCACTGAAGCGCGGTTAGAGCGTTTATTCTTGAACTCAACGTATTCAGGCAGGGAGTGTCTGCAACAGCCTCGGACACGGGCTGGACCGATGCGCGCCCGAATGGCGACCAGGTGGCGAGCTTCGCTCAGCACTTCCTCATCTTGGGGTGCTCATCGCGCCGTTGATACCTGCGGTAATGCAGGGCCAGCCGGTTGACGCACAATGGGCACTTGAGGGAGATCGCCGACCGTGAAATATACGTGGTTCAACCTGATGCCGTGGCCGTATTTGCCTGACGACTTCCGCGAAAAACATCGGTCGGTCTGGGTGGACATTCCGAATCGGCTGTATGACCCGGTCAAGGGCAA
>Ga0070730_10004756_pt1 | contig 11825 bp, 6 predicted proteins | sample Coa_R1_3_FD_66447 | JGI IMG/M metagenome (GOLD analysis project Ga0070730, IMG submission 66447) | Surface soil microbial communities from Centralia Pennsylvania, which are recovering from an underground coalmine fire - Coalmine... | ecosystem: Environmental > Terrestrial > Soil > Unclassified ... | reverse complement strand
CTCGCCGGTCTGTTGTTGCGCGGCATACACATCGCCCTCGGCCTGGAGCAGCTCGGCCAGCACCACCAACTTGCCGATGTCGAGCCGCTCGCCCCAACGCAGCATCGCCACCAGCTCCGTGGCCGGCAAGCCCGCCACCAGGCTGAGATGCAGCCCCAGCAACTGCTGCAGAGCGCGGTCCGTCTCAGCCAACGACTCGGGATAGCGGCCCAACCGGATGAGCCCCACGATGGCTGTGACCACGACACCGACCTGGTCGATCATCCGGCGAACATAGTCTTCGCTGAACATGAGCGCGATTATAGCGCATATGTTCCAGGCTATAATAGCTTTGTCATGCGGCTGAATCGTTGGGCTCCCCACATCGCCCTCGCCCTGGTGCTGGTGGGGGCCAGCCTGCGGCTCTATCGTCTCGAGAACAAGAATATCTGGTGGGATGAAGGCTTCACGGTCTTCATGGCGCGGCTATCCCCGCCAGCCATGCTGGTCGCTTCCGGCCACGACACCGCCCCGCCCCTGTATTACGGCCTGCTGCACGCCTGGATGGCCCTGGCCGGCGACTCGGAGTTCGCGCTGCGGCTCCCGTCGGCGCTGGCCGGCATTTTAACGATTGCCATTGTGCTGCGGCTGGTGCGCAGCCTGGCCGGCACGCCAGCGGCCCTCAGCGCTGGTGCGCTGGTGGCGCTCAGCCGCGTGCTGGTTTGGTACTCACAGGAAGTCCGCCAATACTCCTTTGCCACCTTGCTGGCCGTGGCCTCGCTGGCCCTGGCTTATGCTTTGTGGCGCGGCAAGCGCTGGGCGTGGCTGGGCTACGTGGCCGTCACGCTGGCCGGGCTGCTGTCGCAGTATCCATTCGTTGGCGTGCTGATCACGCAAAATCTGGCGGCAGCCGCGGCGCTGCTCTGGGCGAGGGTAAACCGCAAAGGGCTGGCAATGCGCTGGATCAGCGCGCAGATCGCCGTAGCGGCTGGCTTCATACCCTGGATCATTTATTACTTGCCGGGCGTGCCGCACTACTTTACTCCCGCCGGCTCGATCAACATCGCGGAGGTCGCCAAACTTTACCTGGACACCGTCTTTGTCGGCGATGCCACCAATGTCGACCGCTTTTGGCCGTTCCTGCTGGTATGCCTCGGGCTGGGGCTGTTGGGCGCGTTTTTGGTCCGGCCCTTGCTGCGCCGGCAGGCCAGCGGGCTGGTCATTGGACTGGCCGGCCTGATCGGCGGCGCCGGCACGCAGACAATCCTGGTGTGGATGGCCAACCTGCCCACACGCTTCAAACTGAGCTTCACGCCCAGCCCGCGCTACTTCCTCGTGCAAGTTCCATTCGCCCTGGCGCTGTTCGGGATCCTGTTCGCGGCGGTGGCGCGCCGCTGGCCGCGCGCCGGGCTGGCCGCCACCGGCCTGGTGCTGGTGGGGTTTGGCGTATTCACCAGCCGCTACTACGCCGACCGGTACCGCAGCGACGACTATGCCGGCGCCGCGCTCACCCTGTCCGACTACCGGCAGCCGGGCGATGTGGTCTTCGTGCACAACGACCAGGATTGGCCCGCGATCGCCTATCACCTGGGTCGCTACCCGTTGGGCACCGATTGGATCGGCTTGAACAGCGGGCGGCAGATCCGCAATGACGCCGATGCCGACGGCCTGCTGGCGGCCGCCTGGAACGCCCACGACGGCGCCTGGTTGTTCCTCACGCGTGACGCGCTGATTAACGACCCCGATCGACACATCTATCAGTGGCTGGCGGCGCACGCGCTGGCTTCGCGCACTTACGACTACGAGCCCGCGGTGGAGCTGGTCTTTTTCGCGCGAACCCCGGCGCGGGCGGAGAGCATTGATCAATTGGCCCATACCCTCCCGGCGGCGGCCAGCACTGGTTTTTCACTCGCGCCCGGCCTGACCCTGGACCGGGCGGTGTGGACGGAGTCGGAGTACCGCACCGGCGACACACTGCATCTGTTTTTGTATTGGCATAAGGATCGGGCGCCGGGCACCTACAACTTCGGCGTGCGGCTGAGCACGGCCGGCGCTCTTACGGCTGAGGAGATACCGGCCACGCTAGAGGCAAGCGATCACTCTCCGGCGCTGTTCCGCGAGCAGATCGACTTCCCGGTGCGGGCCTTTGTGAGCTCGGGCCGCTATCAGTTGGTGCTGGTCGCCGGACCGATGTGGACGACGCTCGGGGCGGTGAGCATTGCCGCCAACTCGCCTGCACCAACGGTGCAGATGCCGGAAGACCAGGGTTCCGTGCCGTTTGAGGCCGGCATTCAGTTGCTCGGCTATACGTCCAGGTTCACGGGCCGCAAATTAGATTTGGATTTGTTTTGGACCATCACACAGCCGGTCGATCAGTCGTATAAGCTGTTTGCGCATCTGTTGGGGCCGGCCACCAACCCGGCGACGGGCAATGCCAGCTGGGCCCAGTGGGATGCCGAGCCGGCCCCCTTCCCCATCACCACCTGGCAGGTCCACGGCCGGTACACCACCGGCCTGGAATTGGCGCCGCCCGCCAACCGCCCGCCGGGCCAATACCAGGTGGAAGTAGGCTGGTATGATGGGCTGACCGGCCAGCGGCTCATGGTTCTCAACGAGGCGGGCCAGGCGGTTGAGAGCCGCGCCCTGCTGGCCGCCTTTGATTGGCCGAGCGAATAATGCGCACCGAACAGACACCAGACCCTGCCTCCACCGCGTTGGAGATGCGCGTCGGGCAGATGCTGCTCCGGCGCAACCTCACCCTGGCCGTGGCCGAGTCGTGCACCGGCGGGCTTATTGGCCATCGCCTGACGAACGTGCCCGGCTCATCCACCTACTTCCTGGGCGGCATCATCAGCTATTCAAATGGGGCCAAGGAGCACCTGCTGGGGGTCAACCACGCCACCCTGTCTGACTTTGGCGCCGTTAGCGAGCAGACCGCCCGCGAGATGGCCCGCGGCGCTCGGCGCGCGCTGGGCGCCGATGTGGCGTTGTCGGTTACCGGCATCGCCGGGCCAGGCGGCGCCATGCCCGGCAAGCCGGTGGGGCTCACCTGGATTGCGCTCTCGGCCCGCGATGCCGACCAGGCACGGTCGTTCATTTGGGACGGCGACCGCGAGGCCAACAAAGCCCAATCGGCAGAAGCGGCGCTGGCGCTGCTGCAGGAATATCTCCAGGGCGCGGCTGGCGCCCAAGCCGACCCATGAGCGAGGCCACCGAGGTTGAGGCGCGCTTTGGCATCGACGGCCGCATCACCATCCTCAGCTTCACCTGGCGCGGGCGCAAGCGGCCGATCCTCAGCGATGGGCGCCAATGGGGCGCCGACGATGGGTTCCACTTTTTGGTGATGACCACCGGCGAGCAGATCGTGGAGCTGGTGTATGTGCCGCTGAGCGGGCTGTGGCACATCGCCGATGCGCCGGCGCGGCCCTTGAGCGCCTAGCCATAAGGATAATGAAATGGCGCCGGCAGCTACGCTGCCGGCGCCATTTCATTTTTCAAAACTTTGCAGTTCAGCGATTGACCAGTGGCAGCGCCGTCTGATACAGCGACGGCGCGGCCATGAGCGCAAAGTCGGTGAAGTGGTCCACCGCGATAAACACGGTGCCGTCACCATCCGGCTGTGTCTCCACCGTCACATTGGTCACCGGCTTCCAACTGCCGGTGGCCTCGTCCCAGTAGCTGGGCACCAGCTCATCCGGGCTGACGCCCAGGGCCGTGAGCTGCGCCGCCGTGAACGGCACTGCCAGGGTCACGTCCGCGTTGAAGTGCGTGATGGGCTGGTGGCTGGCATCAAAGGCCAGCAGATGGTAGCCAAAGCTCACCGGCTGCGCCCCACCGTCATCGGCTAGCTCCAACTTGGGGCTGACGATCAAGGTCACAAGGCCGGAGGGGGCCAGGGCGCCGCCCGGGATGATGACCTGCGCGCCGTTGGACAGCGTGAACACCTGGTCGTCGGAGGCCTCAAAGTCAAACGCGATTGACTCGGGCAGGGTATCGCTTGGCTGCAGGACCAGGTCGAGGATGTTGACGCCCACGGTGGGCGTTATGGCCGTGCGCGGGCTCTTGAGGAAGACGGTCACCGTCACGGTGCCGCTCACGGTTGTCTCTTCGCTCACCGCCTGCACGTGCCAGGTTTCACCGGCATCCACCCCCAGCACATAGTGGCCCAATGGCCCCGCCAGGGTATCGACGTGGGCGCCGCTGTCGGAATAGGCGCGCACGAAGGCCGTGTGCGGGCTGCCGGTGTAGCTCACCTGGCCGGTGATAATGGCATTCTTGGCGCGGAACAGCAGGCTGGCGTGCGCCGTGTCGCCGCTGACGACTGTCACGTGCTTGGGCAGGGGCGCCAACAGGTCGCGATAGCTGGCGCGCACGATGTAGCTGCCGGCCGGCACGTGCACCCGGTAGTAGCCCAGGCCATTTGTAAGGTCCCATTGGTCAAAGCCGTTGCCGCTGCTGGCGTTGATCTCGCGCACGGCCACGCGCGCCCCGGCCACCGCGTTGCCCTGGGCGTCGCTGACCTTGCCGGCGATCCAGGCGTCTAACTGGGCCACCGTAAAGTTGGCCGTGGCGGTGCTGCCGGCCCCGTTGTTGAAGGGCAAGAACACTTTCTCCACATGCGGGTGCTCGACCACGTAGCCGCTGACCGGGTCGACAAAGCCGCGCAGCCACCAGTACGAGCCGCCGCTGCCGGCCACATCGGTCGAGGCCACGCCCAGCGAATAGCTGCCGTTCACCGGGTTCAAGCGGTCAAAGGCCGTGCCGCCGCTGTTGCTGGCCGCACGCACATCGCCCGGCAGGCCGGTTTGCGGGTCGCCGGCCTGGTTATTGAAGTGGCCGGAGATGGTGGAGTTGTTGGCCATGGCCGGCAGCGTGATGGAAACACTCTGGCCGCCAAACAGGGTGACGGGCACCCGCGCCAGCGCGGTGTAGCCTACATCCTCGGGAAAGAAGGCCCCGATGCGATAGGTGGTGGTCACCGGCGCGGCCAGGCGTAGGGTGAACAAGCCATTAACGATTGGCACGGTGGGCCCCAACTGGAACCAGCGGCCGTGGTCGGCATACAACGCGTAGGCGCGGCCATGAACATTGGTGAGCGGGTTTGAGTTGCCGTCCACAATCGTGCCGTGCACGGTGGCAGCGGCCAGCGCCACACGCAGGATTTCGGTGGCGTGCGAGGTGTCGGTGGGCAGCACCACCTGCTGTGGCGACTGAGCCGTCACGTAGGTGGAGGTCAAGGGCGGCACCGCCCGGATCTCCCAGGTGCCGGAGATAACCGTCATCGAATAGGCGCCGCCCACGCCCGAAACCGTGAACGAGGTCTCTGAGCCGTCACGACGCCAGGCGCGCACCGGGATGCCGCTGACGCCGATGCCATCCGGGTCGAGCACGCTGCCGGTGATGGAGGCCTGCTCGTTGACCAGTTGCAGCGCACCCACGCCCAGGGTTTGGCCATCATCCACAAACCATTCCGAGCCGGCCAGGGTGTCGGGCGGCGACCAGGCGCTGTTTTCGAGCACCAGCCGCAAATGGGTGTTGCCGGGCAGCACGTGCACGCTAAAGGTGCCGTCGGTTGGGTCCACCTGGACGGTGTTGCCCTGCCCCTCGTCATTGGCGGCGCGCACCCACACCCGGTTGGGGGCGTTGAAGTTGGTGCCCCCGCCTGGCGCCAGGATGTTGCCACTGATCGTGGCGGTAGCGGTCAAAACGGTGAAGTCAAGTTGTTGGGTGGGGGAAATGGGATCGGGGTTGCCGTTGAAGGTGACGGCCTGTGGGCCGTCGACGTACACCCAATCGGGCGAGGTGGTGGACAAGGCCGGCGGCAGCACGCTCACGTTCCAGGTGCCGCCACCCAGCGGCAGGCTGTAGGCGCCGCCGCCGTCGACGGTGGTGCCGGCGTGGCCGCCATCCTGCCGGGCGGCCACGCCCGCCCCCACGGCCGCCGCGCCGCCGGGCAAAAGCACATGCCCACTGAGGGTGTTGGCCCCGGCCGCCGGGTCGGCGGGCACCACCGGGGGCGGCGCCACCGCGGCGCCAGCGCTGGCCGCGGCGATGGTGCTGGCCGCGGCGATGGTGCTGGCCGGGCCGGGGGTTACAAGTGCACCCAGCACAAGCGCCGCCAGAACGCTGCGCCGTAGCCGGGTATTCCAACGCTTGAATGTTGTTTGCATAACTTTCTCCTTTGCTCGCCAGTTTGCAACACCACACCGGACGCGGGCGCCTGACCGTCCACGCCATCCCCAAACGCTAAAGCGGCCGCGTTAGCACGCTGCGCCGAGGACGTAAAATCTTTGCAAACTGGGAAGGTTCGGAAAAGGAAGCCAGCGGGCAGCCAGGCTGCCCGCTGGCTTCCTTTTCCAAGAAACTTTCAAGAGGGGCGCGTCAGCGCGGGGATGATAAAGCGATACAGGGCAAACAAGTCGAGCGCGGCCATCAGGGCAATGGGGACCAGCGGCAGCGCCCACTCCGCCCACAGGCGCAGCTCGGCCTGGCGGGCGGGCAGTAACGCCGTGAGTAAGCGCGCCCATTGGCGCAGCGCCAGCGCCGCGCCCAGGGCTATGATCGCCAGCGCGGGGTAGAGATAGCGCCCTTGGAACTGGACAAACGTCAGGTTGTAGTACAGGTAGACCAGCACCGCCAGCACGACGGCCAGCGCGAGGAGCACAAACACATCGATCTGCTGGGGCCGCAGCCGCCGGCCGGACCGGCGAAACGAAACCGCCGCGCCAATCAGCCCCAGCAGCAGACCGCCACTATAGAGTAGGAGCGCCCAATACACGCGCTGATCCATCACCACGCCCATCCAGCCAAACTGTCCCCAGAAGCTTTGAAACGTGGTCTGAAAGAAGTTGCGCACATAAAGCCACGCGCCCCACTGGGCCAGAGCCTGCGAGGTACGCAGTTGGCCGAGCACGACCGAATCGTGGCGAGTGGTGGCCAGGAAATCCAGCCCGCCGTAGACGACGATATTGCGCACCCACCACAGCGACCCAAGCACAATCGCCGGCGCATACACCTGGAGTAAGGCTGTCGCAAAGCGCGCCCGGGTCCAGGCCTGGCGGCTCGCGGCCAGCAGCAGCCCAGCCGCGATCAGCCCGGCCAATGGGTAGGCGGTCAGCTTGGTGAGAAAGCCCAGGCCCAGCACCAGGCCCAGCAGCAGCCACTCGCGCCGGCGGCCATCGGATCGCGCTTGAGCGCTTACCGCTCGGACGTCAGGGCTGATCGATGGCGCGGAGCCGCTGAACGCAGGGAAACGGTCAGGACCTCCCGTAAAGGCGAGCGGTGCGCGCTCAAGCAGCGCGCGCACCAACAGCCACAGCCCGAGCACGATGATCACTTCCGTCGGCGCGTCGTTGTTAGCCGCGGCGTTCATGGCCACGTGCTGCGGCAGAAAAGCGACGAAACCGGCCGCGGTGACGGCCACCCCCGGCGCGCCGGGCACGATCGCGCGCGCCAGCCGCCAGGTGAGCACGATCACGCCCGTGCCCAACAGCATGGTGAACAGGCGTACCGCGAGCAGACTGCCGTTTGTTGCGGCAAAAATCGGCGCCGCCAGCAGATAGTAGAGCGGCGGCTGCCAGCTTTCATAACGAATGCCGGTCACCGGTAGGTCGGGTGGAAAAAGCTCCGATTTGAGTTGGTCGAGGTACGCTTCGTCATAATCGCCGGGCTGGAGCACGGGCAGCGTGTGCTGCTCGACGATGGCGCGGATGTAATTGTAGTGAGCGGGCTCGTCGGGCACCTGCCAGGCGGGGGTGTGAGCCGCATACAGGCTGCCCAACCAAACATAGGCGATGAGGATGAGATAGAGCGCCAGCCGCGAAACGCGCAGCGGCCAGGAGGAGGGCATGGGGCAGGATTATAACAGGGGCAGTTAGAACTCTAGGCCAGAAATGGAGGCGGGTGCGCCCGACTGCAGTTCTGGAAAATTATCTCAGCTTTGACGCGCTTCGCGAGACGATGTACCCTTCCCAAATGCCAATTCCTATTCCTTTTGATTCGGTCGCCCGGCTGCCCGCGGCCGGTGACAACGCCGCGATGGCTGTGCGTACGCTAGAGGCCGGGACGCGCATCGCGCACGCCACGGGTGAGATCATTTTGGAACGGACTGTTTTGCTGGGACATCGTTTCGCGGTGCGGGCGCTGCCGGCCGGTGAGCCGTTGCTGTCCTGGGGGCTGCCGTTTGGTATTGCCGAGCGCCCCATCGCGGCCGGCGCTTATCTGTGCAACGCGGCCATGCTGGAGGCGCTCAGCAGCCGCCCGCTGCCCTTCAAGCTGCCCGGCGAGCCAAACTTTAGCGATCTGCGCGAGCCGTATCTGCTGGATGACGCTGCCTTCCGGCCTGGCCGCCAGGTGCCGCTGACCGCGCAGCCGCGCACCTTCGACGGCTATCCTCGCAGCCCGGCGCGAGGGGTGGGGACGCGCAACACCATCGTGCTGCTGGGGACAAACAGCCGCGTGGGCGGGTTTGTGCGCTTGCTTGAAACGCGGCTCAAAGGTGTCGCGGCGAGCGTGCCCAACCTGGATGGCATCGTCGCCGCGGCGCACACCGAAGGCGCCGGCCCGGACCCGCTCAACAACACGGATCTGCTGCTACGCACCCTGGCCGGTTTCATGGTGCACCCGAACGTGGGCGCGGTGCTGGCGGTAGACGACGGCGCCGGGCCGGTATCGAACGCGACGCTGCGTGAGTATCTGCTCGGTCACGGCTATCCGCTTGACGAGGTCCTGCATCGTTTCTGGAGTCTCTCGGGCGACCTGACGGCCGACCTGGACCAGGGCGAGGCCTGGGTGCGCGAGTGGCTGGCGCCGGTGAGCGCGGCGGCGCGCAGCCCGCAGCCGATGTCGGCGCTCAGCGTGGCGCTGCAGTGCGGCGGCTCGGATGCCTACTCCGGCATCTCCGCCAACCCGCTGGCAGCGGCGGTGGCCCGGCGCGTGGTGGCCAACGGGGGCCGGGCCAACCTGGCCGAGACCACCGAGTTGATCGGCGCGGAGGCCTACCTGTTGGCCAATGTGCGCAACCTGGCCACCGCCCAGGCTTGCCTGGACTTCATTGAGCACTATAAGACCGTGCTGGCCTGGCACGGAGTCACCGGTGAGGGCAACTTGTCGGGCGGCAACCGCTATCGCGGCCTGTACAACATCGCACTGAAATCCATTGGCGCGGCCACCAAGCGCGACCCGGCGGTGCGGCTGGATTACGCCGTGGACTATGCCGAGCGCATGCTGGAGCCCGGTTATTACTTTATGAACACGCCCGGGAACGACCTGGAAAGTATCGCCGGCCAGGTGGGCGGCGGGTCGAACCTGATCATCTTCACCACCGGCAACGGCTCGATCACCAATTTCCCGTTTGTGCCGACCATCAAGGTAATGACCACCACGCCGCGCTATAAGCTGCTGCAAAACGAGATGGACGTGAACGCCGGGGCCTTCCTGGACGGCACGCCGCTGGAACAGTTGGCCGACGAGATGTTTGAGCTGACGGCGGCGATCGCCTCGGGCCAGCGCAGCAAGGGCGAGCTGGCGGGTCACTCGCAGGTGTCCATCTGGCGCAACTGGCGGCAGACGGGCGTTACGCCGGTGGCAGAGATCATGGCTCAGCCCGAGCCGGCCGGGCGCAGTCTGCCCATCCGCGCCGATGGCGTGATTGGCGCCGGCATCAAGCTGGATATGTTGCGGCAAGGCGGGCGGCTTTCCGCCGACCGGCTGGGGCTGGTGCTGCCCACCAGCCTGTGCGCCGGCCAGGTGGCGCAAATGGCGGCGGGGCGGCTCAACCAAATGGGGCTGGGCCGCGAGCAGGGCCTGTCGCGCTTCGTGGCGCTGGTGCATACTGAGGGCTGCGGCTCGGCCGGATATTCCACCGGCCAGCTCTACAACCGCACCTTATTGGGCTACATGGCGCATGGGCTGGTGGGCGCCGGGCTGTTCCTGGAGCACGGCTGCGAGCGAACGCATAACGACTATATGCGCAGCCAACTGGCCGAGCGCGGTCTGGGCGCGGACCGCTTTGGCTGGGCCAGCGTGCAGCTGGATGGCGGCATCGAAGCGGTCCTTAACAAGATCGAGGACTGGTTTCGCCAGTCACTCGCTAACACGCAGCCACCCACTGTAGAAGCCACCGGCCTCGGCGCGCTCAAGTTGGGCCTGCTTGCGTCGGGCGCGCTGCAATCGGGCCTGGGCGTGGCCCTGGCGCAGCTCACCCGCTCGGTCGTGGCCGCGGGCGGCACGGTGGTCGTGCCGCAGTCCGCCAGCCTGCTCGAGACGCCCAGCTATTTGCAAGGCACGTTGGGCGCGGCGGCCGGCGCACCCTCGCTGGGTTATGGCCAGACCGCGATGACGGCTGGTTTTCATATCATGGAAACGCCATCGGGCCACTGGGTGGAAACGATCACCGGCCTGGGCGCCACCGGCGTGGAGGTGCTGTTGGCCTGCCCCGGCGAGCGGCCAGCGCAAGGGCATCCCATGATCCCCATGCTGCAGGCCAACGCCGAGAGTACCCCGCGTGACGGCTTTGATTGGACAGCGCAGGGCGACCCGCGCGAGTGGGCAGAGCAATTGCTTAGCTTGGTTGCGGAGGTGGCTTCGCGGCGCTACACGCCCAGACGCTTTGCGCAGGGGGATGTGGATTTTCAGATGACGAGAGGGCTGCTGGGCCTGACTGTCTAAATACCTTTCCCAGAAACGCAATGGCGGCCACCGTGCTTCGCACGGTGGCCGCCATTGCGTTTCTGGAATTCTTTGACTTAGCTGGGCTGGCCCAGCCGGGCGCGCTCTTCTTCGACGATTTTCTCTTCCAGCTTCTTGAACAGCGGCCCCGGCTGGCGCAGGGCCTGGCCGGGCCTTAGCGCGCTGGGCGCCCAGCGGCCGGTGGCGCCGGCAGCGTCGTATGTCAGGGCCGTATGCTGGCCGAGCTTCTCATCCGGGTAGGTTTCAACGCGCTGCTGCCCGAATAGCGCGCCGTCGTAGCCCAGGAACTGGTGTAGTTGCTCCGAGGTGAACGGCAGAAAGGGCGCGAACAATATCTTGAGCGAATCAATCGCCCGCAGCGCGGTGTAGATCGATTTGGAAGCCTCGGCCTTGTCCTGCTTAAGTTCGAACCACGGGCCTTGCGCATCCAGGTAGCGGTTGGCCTCGGTGGCCAGCGCCACCGCCTCGCCCAGCGCCGAGCGCAGCTTCACCTGCGCGATCAGCTCGCCCACGGTTTGAAAACCGGCGTCGATCTTGGCCAGCAGCTCGCGGTCCTGCGGGCGCAGGTCGCCCGGCTCGGGTACGCGGCCGTCCCAGTTTTTATAGGCAAACGTCAGCACCCGGTTGGCCAGGTTGCCCCAGGTGGCCACCAGCTCGTTGTTGTTGTGCTGCACAAAGCCCGCCCACTCCCACTCGCCGTCGCGGCTCTCGGGCATAATCGCCGTCAGATAGTAGCGCAGCGGGTCCGGGTCGTAGCGGCTCAAAAAATCCAGCCCCCACACAGCCCAGTTGCGGCTGCCGGAGATCTTCTGGCCTTCCAGGTTCAAGAACTCATTGGCCGGCACGTCATAGGGCAGGTTCAGCCTGCGGCTGGGGTCGGTCTCATACAGCCGCTCCACCCCCAGCAATTCGGCCGGCCAGATGACGGCGTGGAAGGGGATGTTGTCCTTGCCGATGAAGTAGACGGTCTTGGCGGCCGGGTCATACCACCAATCCTTCCAGGCCTCCGGCCGGCCGTGATGGGCCGACCACTCCACCGAGGCCGAAAAGTAACCGATGACGGCTTCGAACCACACGTATAGCCGCTTGCTGTCCCAGCCCGGCTCGGGCACCGGGATGCCCCAGTCCAGGTCGCGGGTGATGGCGCGGCCGTGCAG
>Ga0070730_10004755_pt1 | contig 11826 bp, 3 predicted proteins | sample Coa_R1_3_FD_66447 | JGI IMG/M metagenome (GOLD analysis project Ga0070730, IMG submission 66447) | Surface soil microbial communities from Centralia Pennsylvania, which are recovering from an underground coalmine fire - Coalmine... | ecosystem: Environmental > Terrestrial > Soil > Unclassified ... | reverse complement strand
GCCATGAGCCTCAGCGACGACACGATCAAACTGAGCCCTGCCACGATCGAACGTCTTAAGGACCTGCTCCGCGATGCGACCGCGCTGGTCTTCGTCGACGACCGGCCGGTTGGCACGGCCTTCTTCATAAGCGATGACCTGCTGCTCACCTGCGAACACGTGGCTACTGGCAGCGCAGTGGCGATCAGGCCGGTCGGCCGTCAGGTTCGTCGCGCTGAGGTCATCGCCAGGGACGAGTCCGATCTCGCGCTCCTGCGCAGCCCCCGGGTCGCCGGCGAACTACCGACCTGCGTGGTCCTGGACCGGACGCTGTACCGGGGTGACTGCTTCGTGGCTGGCTTTCCTCGCGAGGATGGTCAGCCGCCTGGACTGGAGATCTTCGACGTCCTGGCGTATCCGCGCACCGGTATGGGCGGCGACGACGAGGTATTCCAGATCGAGGCGGGCAAGATTGTCACCTGGGGAATGAGCGGCGGCCCGGTCGTCAGCGCCCGAAGCGGCGCGGTGATCGGGATCATCCGCACCTCGAAGGATCCGACCGACGCCCTCGGCGGCGGCGCCATCCCCATCAGCCGGGCCGCGGAAGCGTTCGGGCAGGTCGCGCAGGTCATGACGGAGTCGATCCCGGCCATGGTTCCCTGGCGCGACGCACTGGGCCGCGACCACTGGCAGCTACTCGGGAAAAAGTCCTGGAATACCGAGGCGCACATCGACCTGTGGGTCAGCGGCGGGCGGCAGAGTTGGCTGATCAGCGTGGCTCAGGCCACGGGCTCTGGACCCGCCCGGACGGGTGTTGACCTCGGGGAGGAGGTCGCCGTGGCGATCTTCCACTGGGCGCAGCGGCGCCATACCCGTGGCGTCGATGAGGTCGAGCTGCTCGGTCGGCTGCTGGCGAGCGCGCTTTTCCCGCAGAGCGCGGCGCAGCATCTGGGCGTCGCGAAGCACACGGACCGTATCGTCGTGCGCCTGCACGTGGAGGAGGGCAACGATCTGGCCGACATTCCGTGGGAACTTACCGCCGTCCCCCGGGAAAGACCCGCCGTCCCCGGTGAAAAGGGCCGGTTCCTCGCCGCGGATCCGCAATTCAGGTTCGTCCGCGTGGTGGACCGCCCCTCAACTCCCGTGGCCCCCAAATCACCGGCTAGCATCACGGTCCTGGCCGCCGTCGCGCAACCAGCGGGCTGGCAATTCCCCAGGGTACACGGACTGTATAAAAGCGAACCCTATCCGTGGCCCGACGCGGCCAGGATGGGAACCCGCCTGCGCGAAGTCATCGAACGCAACGGATTCAAGGTCGACCCGCCGCGGTCACTGCGATATAGCGACGTGCGGGATGCCCTCGAGGTGAACGCTCACCAGGGCAGGCCCTACGACGTGCTGCACTATATGGGCACCGGACAGTTGGGGGCGGACGGCAAGGCCCTCATCACGTTCCTCGACGACGATGACGGCGAGTCCTGGGAAGACGTCTCCAACGTTCTCGAAACCGCGCGCCGCACCGGCGTGCGGCTCGTCGTCCTTGAGCTCATGCTGCCGCCCACGGACCGGAACTACCAGCCGTTTACCCTTCGCGCGCTCGGCGACGTCGTCGGGGGCAGCGTGAAGGCCGCGGTGCTAACCAACCTCCCCGTGCATCCCCTGCAGTGCCACACGTTCAACGACAGGTTCTATGACGAGCTCAAGAACGGCGAGTCGGTCGCGGCCGCCGTGCAAGGTGCGCGCAACAAGGTCATGTATGACAAGCCGGTGGAGGATGCGGCCGGTTTCGGCTGGTTCACCATCGTCACCGGTCCGCAGTCGGACTTCAGCCTGGTCAGCCTCCCGCCGAAGGACCCGACGATGAGCGGTGCGCGGCAGCAGACCGCGGCCGACCGTGCCGTGGATGACCAGCGGTGAGCAACGGACAGGGAGGAACGGCGATGTCCTCCATCGCTGAGATGATCCGGCAGGCCGACGAAGAGCTGAGCATGCAGGTCAACGTGGCCGCCGGGCTAGCCGTGGCCGCCGCTGCCGAGCATCTCGACGAGGCCCGGAGCCTGCATGACGCGGCTGTGGCGGCGCGGCGGGCGCTGGCCGAGCGGGGACGTGCGCTGGACACCGCGCAATTGCGCATCCGGCAGCTTGACAACGCGATCGCGCATCTGTCCCGCGTGCTGCCGTTCCTCGAGGAGGGCTGGGCGGAACAGCGCGACCGGCTTGAGCGTGCGATCAGCCGGGACGCCCAGGATGGCCTGGCGAGCTGGCTCAATTACTGGTTCGCCGCCGCCGGCTCCCGCCGGATTGACGCCCTGCGGCGGCTGCAGTCCGATGTCGCCTTGCCCGCCGCCGCCGCCACCGTTGCCGAACGGATGTCGGTCGCGACTCGCGGGCTGGACGAGAGGGACTGGCAGCTCTGCCGTGAGGTCCTCGAGATCGGCAGTGACGGCGCGCAGGTGGGCCCACGGCAGATCCCGGACTGGAAGGCCCCAGGCGACCAGAGACCAGGACTGGCGGTGCGCGAGGAGTTGCGCCTCATGGCGGCCCGCCTGGCGCTGCACAACGCCATGGCCGACTACGCCGATGTCATGCTGGCCGCAGCTGACCAGGGCCAGAGCACCGCGCCCCGGCTCGCATTGCGGTCGCGCGCGGCCAGGCTGCGCGGTGCCGACGGCGAGGCCGAAGCCCTGCTCAGGCAGGCACGTGACCTGGATCCGCGCGACCTGGACGTGACCGTGGAAACGATCGCGCAAGCACGCCGGCGCGGCGAGCCGGACACCGCGCTTGACCACGCACGCTCTGCGGTCGGGAGCCTGCTGTCGCTCCACGACATCGACGGCGACATCGCCCGGCTCGTCGACCCGCCGGCCGAACTCTGGATCGCCGTCGCGGAGCGGGCCAGCGACGAGGGTGACCACCGCGGCGCCCGCCGCTTCCTCGGCCGCGCCGCCGAGATCGCGCCGCGGGACGACGACGAAATCGCCGCGACCATCGCCGAGAAGCGCGCCGAGATCGCGAGCTCGTCCGCCGAGCGACTGCGGGCCCTCGTCTCCGCGGGCGAACGGCGGATCAGCCTCGGCCAGCTGGAACGAGCGCGCCGGAATTACGAAGCTGCCGACAGCGCAGTACCAGCAGACGCCGGCGACGCGGACGACGCCTTGGTCAGGGCGTCGGCCCGGCTGCGCTGGGCCGACGCCGTGTCGGCGGCCGCGCAGCAGCGGCCCTACCGTGACGTCGCGGACGAGCTGGCCACGGCCCTGGAGCACTTGCTGGCCACACAGGGCCGAGTGGACGTGAGCGGAGCCGAGTCGTGGAGCTACTTGACAGAAAGCGACCTGCGTCTGCGGCTTTCCAAGGCTCCGGGCGCCGGCGACCGTTACGTCCAGGAGTGGGCCGCGCTGCTCGCGGCGGCCCGGGCGGTGTCGCTGAACCCCGGCTGGGCGCGCCCGTGGCTGACCCTGGCCGGTGCCGCCGCGACGCGCGGTCTGTACCGGGTGGCCGAAGCGGCCGCGCAGCGGGCGCACGAGATCGAGGCGGACGACACCACGCGGGCGGGGTACGTTCAGGCGCTGGTCAACGTCGGGCGGTATGAGGACGCCCTGGGGCTGCTCGGGGACGCGAGCGATACCTGGAGCCGGTGCACCCGCGGCCGCATCGCCGTCAGGCTCGGCGAGCCGAACGAGGCGGTCGGGCACTTCGCCGGCGTGACCATCGATCCCGCCTGGTTCTGGGCCTGGTACTCGTACATCTGCGCGCTGATCATCAGCGGAGACCTGGCCTCCGCGCGGGTGAAATCACAAGCCTTCATGAGCGCGGCCGCCGACCGGGAGGGGGAACGAGCGTGGCTGTATGCGGCGGCCTTCGACGCGCGCGTCCACGGGCAGCTCGACGAGGCCCTCGAGTTTGCCGATCGCCTTTCCGAGGCGGCAGGTCCCGGGGACGGGGACGTGACGGCTCTGCGGGCCAGGGGAGAGACCCTCGTCCTCGGCCAGGACGAGGCCGGATGGACCGCGGTCGCCGACGCTCTGGCCACCGATCCGCTGCCGACCGCGGTCGGTACCTGGAACCGGCAGGAACGCCCGGTCCTTGCGGCACTCGCCGCCGATCGGGGCGTCGAGCTCACCTTTGCTCACCTTGACCTGGCCGCCGTCACGCGCGCACGCGCCCGCGAGCACGACGACGACCCGTTCATGGAGCTGCGGCGCGCGGCCGCGGCCGGCACGGCCCCGGCCGGGGCGGCCCGGGCGGCCCGGCTCACCGAGGCCGCGCTGCGCGCCGCCGCCGGACCCGCTGACCAGACGCTGGATGACCTGATCAGCAAACTCGCCGCCGAAGACGGGCTGGGCGCCGAAGCCGAGTCGCTGAGCCGCTACCTCACCGGATCGACCAGCCAGGAGAGCGAGGCTGGGGAGACGCCCGGGCAGGACGGCGCGGCTGGCGACGTCACCGTGGCCGATCCGCCGCGGCTGCGCCTGAGGCTGCCGACGTCGTGGCTCGACGGATGCGCTGACCCAGGCCGGGAGCAGCAGTTGTTCGTGGGCTACGTGCCCGTGCCGCGGCCGGGGCGGCGATGGGTGGCGCCGCACACGAAGGTGTCGGCAGGCGACGACCTCGAGCCGGATGGCTACCAGATCCTCGTCGACGACGAACTCCGGTCAAGCGGCCACGTCGATCCCGGGCTTCGCTATTGTCCGCTCCTGACGCTGTCGCTGCTGCCCGAGCACGTGCGCGCGAATCCGCGCACCATCGCGACCGAGGACGGCTGGGGCCTGCCGCCTGATGTCCTGCACGGCGACCGCGGTCTGGCCGCGCTCCTGACCCTGTCCGCCGCCGAGGTCGTCGCCTTGCGGTACCGGGACCTGGCAGAAGCCCTCGGACTGCCTCTTACGGCACCGACTGACGACTCGCGCCGGACAGCCGCCGACGATACCGTGCCCGCTCCTGCCGACCTGCCGCCCACCCCGACGCACTGGCTAGCGCGCCGTCGCTATGAGCTGCGCAGGAAGCACGGGTCGTACGGCGACGCCCTGGCCGACTGGGACGCGGCTCAGCGTCTGGTCTCGGAAGCCGCGTACTTCCGCTGGATTGACCGCGGCCAGCCGGTCGGCGATCCGTGGGCCGACTGGTTCGCCGCCGAAACCGAGATCGCCGACGTCGGGAAACCCCGAGACCAGGTGTCCGCAACCTCTGTAGACGAGCGGCTGCGCCATCAGCTGACCGAGGAAGCCGCGTACTTCCGCTGGATTGACCGCAGCATGCCGTTCGGCGATCCGTTGACCGACTGGGCTGTTGCCGAGAGTGAGGATGCGGGCGGCGGCTGAATCACCGGCCCGGGGGCTACCGGGGCAGCCGGAAGTATGAATACTGTCCGGTCATGCACTACTCTCCTGCGCGGCGCGGCCACCCGGCCCCGGCGGGCGGTACGTGGCGGAACTGGGCCGGAACCGCGACGGCGACTCCGGCGCGCTGGGCCAAGCCCCGGACCGAAGCCGAGATCTCGGCCGCGGTCAACGGCGCGGCCGCGACCGGACTCCGCGTGCGGGCGCCGGGCAGCGGGCACTCGTTCACTCCGGCCGCCGTGACCGACGGCCTGGCCCTCGACCTGTCCGGCTGGACCGGGATCGTGGCCGCGGACACGCGGACCGGCGTGGTCACGGTCCGATCCGGGACCACGCTGCGGGCCCTCAACACCGCGCTCGACGGGCTCGGGCTGGCCATGGCCAACCTCGGCGACATCGACGCGCAGACGGTCGCTGGTGCCCTGAGCACCGGGACGCACGGCACCGGCGCCCGGCTGGGGGGCCTGGCCACCCAGGCCGAGGCGTTCGGCCTCGTCCTGGCCGACGGCTCCCCGGTGACGTGCTCGGCGGCCGAGCGGCCCGACCTGTTCGCGGCGGCCCGGGTGGGCCTCGGCGCGCTCGGCGTGATCAGCACGGTCACGCTGCGGTGCGTTCCCGCGTTCACGCTGGTCGCGGACGAGCGCCCGGAACCTGTCGAGGAGGTCATCGAGCGGTTCGACACGCTCGCAGCCGAGAACGATCACTTCGAGTTCTACTGGTTCCCCTACGGCCGCAACGCCCTGGTCAAGCGGAACAACCGGCAGCCGGCCGGCGAGACGGCGGCGGCGCGTGGGGCCAGGCCGATGCCTGGCTGGCGCCGGTTCTGGGAGTTCGAGGTGATGGAGAACGCCGGGTTCGGGGCGCTGTGCCGGCTCGGCCGGGCGGCGCCACGGTTCATCCCCTCGCTGAACAGGTTCTCCTCGGCCGCGCTATCCTCCCGCTCCTACACCGACACCTCCCACCGGGTGTTCGTGACGCCCCGCCGGGTCCGTTTTGTCGAATCCGAGTACGCCGTTCCACGTGAATCACTGGCTGACGTGCTCGCCGAGTTGCGCCGTGCGGTGCCGCGCCTGGCCGATCCCGTGATGTTCCCCGTGGAGGTGCGGGTGGCCGCCGCCGATGACATCTGGCTGTCCACCGCGTACGGCCGGGACACCGCCTACGTCGCGATCCACCAGTACACCGGGCTGCCGTATCAGGCGTACTTCGACGCGTTCGAGTCCATCGCGGGCGAGGTCGCGGGCAGGCCGCACTGGGGCAAGATGCACTCCCTGGACGCCGGGCGCCTGCGCGCGCTCTACCCGCGCTTCGACGATTTCCGGCGCGTTCGCGCCGAGGTGGACCCCGAGGCCAGGTTCGGCAATGCCTACCTGGACCGGGTCCTCGGCTAGTCATTACCAACTGATGACGTGAGGCCCGGACTCCGAACCGCGCGTGACGGGCCGCCCGTGATCCGGTTAGCGGCCAGTGCCTGCGGCCGACGTGGAAGATCACGGCCTGCCGGTCATTAGCGCGGTGACCGGCAGCCCTTGATCACCGCCTTCTTCCACGACCGCGGCCGCGGCACTGGTCGCGCCGATGAGCGGGCAGGTGGGGTTGGTGGCAATGCGCGGTAGGGCCTGGTCGGCTCTAGCGGCGAACGGGCTGGCGGTCGCGGCCGCGCTCTGGCGGCCGGGCGGGCCGCCCTCGGGCCTTGAGCTGGCGGCCAACACCACGAGCCAGGTCACGGGAACCGGAACCGGCTCCGGGGTGAGCAGGATCGCGCTGGTCGCTATCGCCGTCGTCGCAGTGGCCGCGTTCACGGTGCTGCAGGTTATCGCGCGGTCGCGCTGCGCGCGGGACGGCGGGCCGCCCGTCCGGCCGTCCGGGCGGGCGCTTGGGGAAGGCCGGGTTGGATGGTGGCGGCAGAGGTGCTGGAACGGCTTGAGGCCTACCGGATCACCGAGATCCCGCGGCGGCTCGGCGCCGACCACGCGCAGGCGCCCGCTCACCAGCAGGACGACCCGGGACGGGCGCAGCGGGCTGCCGCGCTTGCCGCGGCGTACCACGCAGGCGCCGGTACCGGGGATCGCGGTGCGCTCGCCTTCGGCTGGGTGCGGCACCACGCCGGCGGCCCGGTCCAGTTCATCGCGGCCGGAGCGGGCCTGGTCGGCGGCTGGAAGCACGACGTTTTCCTGACCGTCCCCGGTGCAGCCGGAGCCCAGCGGCTGCCTGTCGGCCCGAACGACGACGTTTTCCTGACGGTCCCGGCCGGGGCCAGAGCCCAGCCGCTGCCGGCCGGCGCCGTGGCCACGCTGATGTCGGAACTGCCCGGATGGCGGGCCGTCGGCGGGATAAGCGACGGTCTCCTGCCGGACGCCGGGCGCCGCGACGGCGAGGGTCAGGCGCCGTCGCTCGAAGAATGCCTGCTAGCTACCTGGCCGGGACCGTTCGGCTGGCTGCTCCTGGCTGAACCGCTGCCGGACGCGGTTATCCAGGCCCTCGCCCACGAGATCGCGCGCCTTGAGCAACGGTCCGCGGGCAACACCGACAGGTTTCCCGACCGGGTCATGGCGACCCGCCGGCTGCAGCTGCGCCACGCCGAGGTGCTGCAGGCGAGGTCGACGGGCCTGTGGCGGGTGCGGCTGCTGGCGGGCGGCAGCGACCTGGAAGCGGCGTCGCGGGTGGCCGCGCTGCTGTGCGCATCGGCCGACCTGTCCGGCCTGCCCTACGCGATCGCGCCCGCTGGGCGCGCCGCGTGCGCCCTGGGCGAGCTCCTGGTCGGCCCCGACCCGTCCCCTCCCGCCCCGACCGGAGGCGACGGGGTCCTCGGCTACCCGTTCCTGGCCAGCACCGACCTGCTCGCCGCCGTTACGAGGCCGCCCGAGCGTGAGGTCCCCGGCCTGCGGCTGGTCCTCCGCCCGGATTTCGACGTCACCCAGGAGCCGGCCGCGACCCGGGCGATCGCCGTCGGCGAGATCCTGGACCGGAGCCGCCGTCCGGCCGGCCCGCTGGTGCTGCCGCTTGACTCGCTGAACCGGCACGTGTTCGTCTGCGGGGCGACCGGCGCGGGCAAATCGCAGACCGTCCGCACCCTGCTCGAGGCCGCGACGATGGCCGGGATTCCGTGGCTGGTGGTAGAGCCGGCCAAGGCCGAGTACCGGCTGATGGCCGCGCGCCTGGCGCCGGCCGGGGCGGCTGTGGTGCGGATCCGGCCGGGCGAGTCAGACGCGATAGCGGCCGGGCTGAACCCGCTCGAGCCCGCGCCGGACGGCGCAGGCGGCCGGTTCCCCCTGCAGACCCACGCAGACCTGGTCAAGGCGCTGTTCATCGCATCCTTCCGTGCGGAGGAACCGTTCCCGCAGGTGCTGAGTGCGGCACTGACCAGGGTGTACCAGGACGCCGGGTGGGATCTGGCGCTGGGCGAGACTGTCGCGGCCGACCCGAATCCCGGCTACCCGACCCTCACCGACCTCCAGCGGGCCGCCGAGAGGATCGTCCAGGAGGTCGGCTACAGCCAGCGGGTCACCGACGACGTGCTCGGTTTCATCAAGGTGCGCCTGTCGAGCCTGCGGCTCGGCACGACCGGCCGGTTCCTGGAGGGCGGGCACCAGCTTGACTTCGGCAAGCTCCTCGCCGCGAACGTCGTCCTGGAGATCGAGGACGTCGGGGACGACGGCGACAAGGCGTTTCTCATGGGCACCGTGCTGATCAGGCTGGCCGAGCACCTCCGGATGGCGAACCGGGGCAGGCCGCCCGGCCCGCCCGGGCTGCGTCATCTCACGGTCGTCGAGGAGGCGCACCGCCTGCTCCGCCGCCACCAGGCCGCCGACGGCGGCCAGGCCGGCGCGGCGGCCCACGCGGTGGAGATGTTCGCCGGCCTGCTCGCCGAGATCCGGGCGTACGGCGAGGGCCTCATCATCGCCGAGCAGATCCCGGAGCGCCTCGTCCCCGACGTGATCAAGAACACGGCGGTGAAGATCACCCATCGCCTGCCCGCGGCCGACGACCGGGATGCGGTGGGCGCGACGATGAACATGACCGCCGCGCAGAACCGGTTCCTGGTCACGCTCGGGCCGGGCGACGCCGCGGTGTTCGCCGACGGCATGGACTACCCGCTGCTCGTGCACATGCCCGACGGCACCGGGCGCGAAGCCGCGGACGACGCCTCCACGGCGACCCCGGTCGGCGTGGTCCAGCCGCGCAGCACGACGTGCGGCGCCGACTGCGCCGGCCGGCCGTGCACGCTGCGGGACATGCGGATGGCCCAGCGCGCCCTCGACCAGGAAACGGGAATCAGGCTGTGGGCCGAGCTTTCCGTCCTCGCGCACCTGACCGGCTGGCCGATGCCGGTGCCAGGGACCGCGCTGCTCTCGCTCCTGCGCGCGATGCCGTCCCGGCTGCGCGACTGCGCCATCTCGCACGGCGTGGACGCCGCGATCAACGTCCGGGTACCGGTCATCGCCAGTCGGGTCAGCCCGATCGGCCTGGCCTCGCACGTCAGCGCCGCGATCGGGGCGCGGGTATCCCGCGGCGCCTGGCTCTGCCAGCGGGAGGAGCCCGGGTGGCTTGCCCCCGCGTACCGGTGGACGCTCGTGCTTGACGCGCTCAGGTCGGCCGACAGGAAGAATCCCGGTGCCGGGCCGCACCCCCGCACCCGGGAATGGGAGCGGGCCTACGGCCGGGCGCTGGCGGGCGACACGTGCGAGCGCCAGGCCGGAACCGTGCAGCGGTGGCACGACGGCGCGCAGCGCGACGCGTGGGAGGTCGGCGCGGTCGCGTTCGGCGTCGACCACCCGTCGGCCGTCGAGACGGCGGCGGGCGCCAGGGCCGACGATGAGGATTTCGAGGAACGGCTGACCGGCCACCTCGAGCAGTTCGTCGACTGCCGCTGGCCGCGGTTGTACCTGACCTCGAGGGCCCTCGGTTGCCCCGCCGATCCCGGGCGGCGATAGCCGGGTAGGGCGTTGTCCACAAGGCAATCCACAGACATGTGCATGAAATTGCCAAGGGCCGTATGCATCCTGGGTCATTGCGGACGGGGTTATCCACAGCGTGCGCCTGTGGAGAACGTCGTTCAGGTCAGCGGCAGCAGCTCGGGCAGCTGGTCGGCTTGTGCCACCGGCCGGGAGCGCCAGCCCCAGCGGCCGGAGACGCACAGCCAGACCAGGGCCGCTGCGGCCGCCAGGCGGATGCCCGGCGTCAGCCACGTGCCGTTGAACTGGCTGACGTCGTAGAGCCAGTGCGGTTCGGCGGGGCTCTGGACGGCCTGCACGTAGATGGTCGCGCCCGCCAGCAGGCGGAGCAGGACCACCCAGTCCAGGACGGACGCCGAATAAAGCGCCAGCAGGCTGATGGCCATCACGTCGTACCACGGTCGCTGGAAGCCCGTGAAGAACAGCCAGGCCAGGCTCAGCGCCAGGGCCGGAGTCACGGCCGGGCGGGCGGGTACCCGGTCCGGCATGCGCAGCAGCGCGAGCAGCGCGGCGGCGCCGAACAGCAGGTAGGCGACCAGCGCGAGGTGCGGCGGCGCGCTCGACGCGCTGAACTGCGTATAGCCCAGGACCGGCCGCCAGAACAGCTGGTACATGGTGTCCCAGGTGACCCCGGGGCTGCGCGTGATGAGGATCTTGATCGCGGGCGTTCCGGCCGCGAGGTAGGCGGGGACGACCACCAGCAGGAATCCCGCCACGGCGGCCGCCAGAGGCCGGACGGACCTGCGGCAGGCCCACGCCACGGCCGCGGCGAACAGGACGTACTCCACCTTGACGTCGGCCGCCACGCCGGTCAGCAGGCCGGCCACCGCGGCCGCGCCGACGCCGAGCCGCCCATCGCGCACCCGCAACGCGGCGACGCCGACGCCGGGCCGCCCGCCCCGCACCCGCACCGCGTCGACGCCGGGCCGCCCGTCGCGTACCTGCAGCGCGGCGACGCCGAGCAGGCCGAACACCACGGCGAGCCCGTCGATGTGACCGCCCGCCACGATCTCCCAGAGCAGCAGGGGATTGACCGACCAGAGCAGGTGAGCCCGCAGGCGCATTCCATCATCACGCCTGAGCATCCGGTCCAGGGCCGCGATCACCACGCCGAAGGCCAGCGCCTCCTCCAGCTTCAGCCAGAAGGTGATGCGGGCCAGCGACGTCCCGCCGAGCTCGGCCGCGGCCCACTCCGCGCCGGTGGCCACCGGGCCGTACACCGATACCGTGGTCGTCCAGGTGGACGGGATCTCGGCGAACGGTATCTGCCTGCCGACCGGGTCGCCGCTGCGCTCCAGCTGCAGCGGCGTCATGACGTACGGGCTGTGCCCGATCACCGCCGTCCGCCCGTTCGCCGCGTAAGAAATAGCGTCCGTCGAGCCGGCCGACGGGAGCAGGGTGAAGACCACCGTGGCCAGGAACGCGAAGGTCACGACCGCGCGGACCGGCAGGCGCGCGCCGCGGTCGACCGCGACCAGCCCGGCGATCACCCCCGCGCAGCCCAGCGCCATCGCGATCCACAGCGACACCGTCACGAACGTGGCGGTCAGGTGGAG
>Ga0070730_10004754_pt1 | contig 11826 bp, 16 predicted proteins | sample Coa_R1_3_FD_66447 | JGI IMG/M metagenome (GOLD analysis project Ga0070730, IMG submission 66447) | Surface soil microbial communities from Centralia Pennsylvania, which are recovering from an underground coalmine fire - Coalmine... | ecosystem: Environmental > Terrestrial > Soil > Unclassified ... | reverse complement strand
AGTACTAGGTACTGGGTACTCTATCTATGCCGATGGTTCAAATTACGATGCTGCAGGGTCGGACCGCCGATCAGAAGCGGAAGATCGCGAAGCGAATTACCGATGCCCTGGTGGAAGAGGCGGGGGCGCGGCGAGAAGCGATCGTCGTGGCTTTCAACGAGGTCTCGAAGGAAAGCTACGCCTCCGGCGGCGAGTTGATGATCGACAAGACGCCTCCCAAGTAGTTACCGCTGCATTATTTTTGTTACGAGTTTTGGGCCCCGCATCTGTTTATACCGCGCTCGAAGCAAGGAGAACATCATGAAAACGTGGACAGTGGCCGCTGCTCTGCTTTTTGTGGGTACTTATGGCCTGGCGCAAACTCCCGAGTCTGCGCCGGCCGCAAGAAAGTCCTGTGACGACCTCAAAGCGGAAATCTCAAAGAAGCTGGATGCCAAAGGCGTGACTGGCTATTCGCTCGACCCTGTTGACAAGGGCAAGGAAGGCGATGGCAAGGTGGTTGGAACCTGCGATGGTGGGACCAAGAGCCTCGTCTACAGCAGGACGGGGGCAGCACCAGCTAAATCATCGGACGAGAAGAAACCGCAGTAGCCAAGCAACCCGCGCGGGCGGGGCACCCGCGCACACAAGCTAACCTAGCGGTTCGTACAAGTGGCCTTCCACGCGGTCTGCGTGCTTCGGCAGATCTTTCTTCGCAAACTGCAGGAAGTGGGAAGCGGTGCGGTGGGCCTCGAGCGCGGCGTCGTCTTTGTACTGCTCGTAAATGAAGAAACGGCGCGGTTCGGTTTTGTGCCGGTGCACCTGGTACATGGAGCAGCCCGGCTCGTTGCGGGATTGTTCAGTCAGTTTCTCGAAGAGTGCGGCAACTTCGGCCTCGTGCCCAACTTTCGCCATCCAGGTAACCGCCAACACCACCATCGTTCGCTCCTTCCGGCACGGCTAGTCAGCCGGGGAGGACATTCTAGGCTTTCTTCGCGGTTGCCTTCAACTGCGCCACGAACTTATCCACGAGAATCGTATGGCCGCGGTCTGGCCCGGTGGAAATCATGCCTACCCTGGCGCCCGATTCCTTTTCTACGAAGGCCAGGTATTCGCGCGCCTGTTTGGGCAACTTCTTGTAGTCAGTGATGCCTTCGGTTGAGGTCTGCCAGCCCGGCAGCTTCTTGTAGAGGCACTCAATCTTCTCGTAGCCGCTGGCTTGCGCGGGCGCGTCGGACGTCTTTTTGCCGTCGATTTTGTAACCGACGCAGACCGGAATCTCGGCGAGCGTGTCGAGAACATCGAGCTTCGTCACCACCAACCAGTTGGTGCCGTTGATCATGCCGGAGTAGCGAAGCAAGGGCAGGTCGAGCCACCCGGTACGGCGGGGGCGTCCGGTGACGGCGCCATATTCGTTACCGCGCTTGCGCAGGCTGTCGCCGACTTCGCCTTTGTCTTCACTCGGGAACGGTCCCTCGCCAACGCGGGTGCAGTAGGCCTTGGTGATGCCGATGACGGAATTGATGGCGTTGGGAGCCACGCCGGTGCCGATGACCGCGCCGCCAGAAGTCGCGCTCGAGGAGGTCACGAAGGGATAGGTGCCGTGGTCGATGTCCAGCATAGTTCCCTGTGCGCCTTCAAAGAGAATCGACTCCCCTTTGGCCAACGCCTGGTTGAGCAGGACGGCTGTGTCACACACAAAGGGCGCGACCTTCTCGGCCGCCTGGGCGTATTCGGTGTACATCTTGTCGGCGTCGAGCGGTTCGGTGTTGAAGAGCGCATGCGCAATCATGTTTTTTTCGCGCACTGCGGCCTCGATGTGCTTCTTGAGCAGTTGCAGGTCTAGCAGGTCGGCAACCCGCAGGCCTCGGCGTCCCATTTTGTCTTCGTAGGCGGGACCGATGCCGCGGGAGGTGGTGCCGATCTTGACGCGTCCTGGCGCGTTTTCCGCGGCCAGTTCGATCATGCGATGGTAGGGCAGGATGACGTGTGCGCGGTTCGAGACGAAAAGGTGGCCGTCGACCTTGACGCCCATATCGCGCAGGGCGCCAACTTCTTTCAGAAAGGCCAGCGGATCAAGCACGACGCCGTTGCCAATCACGCTGCGGCAACCGGTGCGCAGCACACCGCAGGGCACGAGCTGGAGGACGAACTTCTTGCCCTTGATGATGACGGTGTGGCCGGCGTTGTGGCCTCCGGCATAGCGGGCTACGACAGAGAAGTTCTGCGACAGCACGTCAACGATCTTGCCTTTGCCCTCGTCGCCCCACTGGGCGCCCACGATCACGGCGGTCTTGCCTTTTTTCACGTCCAACTCCGTTCGGGAAATATTGAGCAGGCAGACAGGCTGCGCTGCGCCCGGGGTCGCACACTCCTCGCCCGCGGGAATGCCGGCACAAAAAATTCTAGGGATAATTAGCGGAGAAGTTGTGTACGAGTTATTTTATCGTGCCGGGTGGGGAATGGCAACGCAGGTAGACGCCCTGGCGGTGCGCATTTTCTCGGGTAAGATGGCACTAAGACCCGCTCGTCGAGGAGGATCTGATGAAGAAGGTTTTTCACTTCGACGCTCCGCGCGAAAAGTATCATTGTGACGCGGCCATCCTGTGGTGCTTTGACAACCGCTTTGAGCTGGGGTTTCGGAAGTTCCTGAAGCGGATCGGCGTAATGAATTCCGACCCGATCAAGATTGCCGGCGGGGCGAAGTGTATGGCATCGCCGGACCATGAATCGGACCGCGAGTTTGTGCTGGAGCAGATTCGGAAGTCCATGAAGTTACATGGAACGCGGCGAGTCATTTTGATGGTGCACTCCGATTGCGGCGCATACGGCGGGCTGGCGGGAGGATTCGGCGATGATGCTGCAGCTGAGGCGGAACATCACGAAGGCGAGTTGCGGCGAGCGGCGGCGAATTTAAAGGCGGCGATTCCGGGCGTCGAAGTACAAGGATATTTCGTGGACTTTAATGGCATATGGGACGCGGAGATTGGAGGGGGAGAAAGCGTCCCCGCAGTAGCCTGATGCCCAAGTTCGAAAAACACATCTTCGTTTGCGGGAACCAGCGGCCTGCGGGACATCCGCGAGGATGCTGCGATCCTAAGGCGGAAGCGCGGCTGCAGAAGCTGTTCAAGCAGAAACTGGCCGAGCGCGGATTGAAAGGCAAAGTGCGTGCCAACCAGGCCGGGTGCCTCGATCAATGCGAGCATGGGCCCAACCTTGTGGTCTACCCAGACGCTGTCTGGTATGGACATGTCACCGAGGCTGACGTGGACGAAATCATCGAGTCGCATATTGTCGGCGGCATTCCGGTCGAGCGTCTCAGGCTGGCGGATTCGTGCCTCAACACCAATACCTGCGAGCATCGCCAGCCGAAAAAGTAGGCCGCTTTACTTTTTTCGCGACGCCCCTTAACTTTTTTCTATGCCCGCCTACTTTACTCCGGAACTCTTCCGTTTTCTTGCCCGCCTCAAGCGCAACAATAATCGCGACTGGTTTCTGGCGCACAAAGACGAATTCGAAACTCATGTGCGGCAGCCAGCACTGAACTTCATCACCGACTTCGCCGCGCCGTTGTATGCGATCTCGCCATATCTGGTCGCCGATGCGCGGCCATCGCGCGGTTCTCTGTTTCGCATCTACCGCGACACACGATTTTCGAATGACAAGCGGCCGTACAAGACGCACCTGGCAATGCGCTTTTCGCACCGGGGAAAAGATGTTCACTCTCCAGGATTTTATTTACACCTCGAAGCTGGCGGATGCTTCGCGGCCTCGGGCCTGTGGCATCCGGAGGCGCCGACTCTGCTGAAAGTGCGCAATGCGATGGTGGCGCGGCCGGCAGAATGGCGCGCCGTCCGCAAGCTTCTGAACTGGGATGACGCGAGCAGGCTGTCTCGGCCGCCGCGAGGTTTCGCGGGCGATCACGAATTCGTGGAGGACCTCAAGCTCCGCGATCTGGGGACTGCGGTGGAGTTCACCGATGAGCAGGTATTCAGTCCGAAGTTCATGGCGACGTTTGCGGCGACGTGCCGGAAGATGTCTCCGCTGGCGGCGTTTCTGAGCAGTGCGCTGGGGCTGCAGTTTTGACGGAGGCGGGGAAGGCGGCGGGATGGTAGGCGCGGCAGGAATCGAACCTGCAACCGCCGGATTAGAAATCCGATGCTCTATCCGTTTGAGCTACGCGCCCGCGTTTTTATCATACTAAGGCTTCCCTATCTCTCAAAGCTCACTGAAGCCTCGCGAAGGTTTAACATACGGCGATGCCGATCACGGTCTCTCAGGCGGAACAGGCTCGACGGAATATTGCGGCGCTCGCGTTTCGCACGCCACTTGTCCGGTGCAATGTGGACGAACCCGCAAGCCTTTATCTGAAACTGGAAAATCTACAGCCGATTGGATCATTCAAAATCCGTGGAGCCGCCAACGTCACCGCTCTCACACCGCGCGCGGAGCTGGATCGTGGACTGCTCACCGCCTCGGCGGGCAACATGGCGCAGGGCGTGGCGTTTTGTGCGCGGCGTCTCGGTATTCCCGCGACAATCATCGCTCCCGACACCGCTCCGGCAACTAAGACACTCGCCGTCGAACGGATGGGTGGACGCGTGATCAAGGTTCCCTTCGCCGAGTGGTGGCGAACTTTCGAGACACGGTCCTACCCAGGCGTGAATGCGACGTTCATTCACGCCTTTAACGATCCCCACGTCATGGCAGGCAATGGCACGATCGCACTGGAACTCCTGGAAGATCTGCCGGACCTCGAGGCGGTCGTGATCCCGTGGGGCGGAGGGGGTTTGTCGTGCGGCATTGCGGCGGTGCTGCGGGCGCTCGCCCCTAAAGTGCGCATCTACGCCGCCGAGATCGAAACTGCGGCGCCGCTGGCAGCGTCGCTCGCGGCAGGCGAACCGCGAACCGTCGAATACCAGCCGTCATTCGTCGACGGCATCGGCAGCAAGATGGTATTCGCGAACATGTTCGAAGAGGCGCAGAAGTTGCTCGATGGATCGTTGGTCGTGACGCTGAAAGAAGCTGCTCACGCGATGAAACTGGTAGCGGAACGAAACCGCATCATTATCGAGGGAGCAGCGGCGTGTGCCGTGGCTGCAGCCCTATCCGGACGCGCGAGCTCGGGCAAAATTGTGGCAATCGTATCGGGCGGAAATATTGACCTGGATAAGTTCGCCCAAATCATCGCTGAGGGCTGATGGGTCGGGCCTTCGCCTGCTACGTACAGCGCCGTGCACGCCGAGAGTGCACCGGAAGGCGTGTCTCGAAGGCCCGCTGGTAATGCTTTCGTGTTATTGATCTGCTTGTCGTGGCCCTTATAATCGCCGAACTTTCTGGGGAAAATCGCAGATCCGACATCCTGATCGCAATGGGATCATCGCATGAACTTTAAAATGAGTTTGCGCGTCCGAAAAATTCTGCTCCGCGTGCTGGTTGCGCTCATCGTCGTGTACTCCGCCTTCGGAGTTTTCATGTGGCACACGATGCACCGGCCGCCGGAAGATTTCGCACGCGTCATGGCGCGCATGCCGGGTCCGGTCGTGTTCCTGCTGTTCCCTTTCGAGACGCTGTGGACACACGCCCGCGCTGGAACCCTGAACGTGGGGGACTCCGCCCCGGACTTTTCGCTCGAAAAGCTCGATCACAGCGGATCCGTTCAGCTCTCTGCGCTGGTCAAGCAGCAGCCAGTGGTTCTGGTTTTCGGTAGCTATACTTGACCTCCGTTTCGGCGGGAGGCTCCTGCCCTCAACAAGCTTTACGAGCAATACGGAAATCGCGTTGCGTTCCTCGTCGTGTACATCACCGAGGCGCATCCGAGCGACGTGTGGCAGATGGAGAGCAATGTCAAAGAGAAGGTCGTCTTCGCCAGTCCGAAGAGTGAAGATGAGCGTGCGTTTGTTGCGGGAGCGTGCGTGCGGAAGCTGGGAATCAAGTTTCCCGCGGTGCTCGACGAGTTCGGCAACTCAACCGAACAGGCATACACCGGATGGCCCGATCGCATTTATCTGATCGACGGCCAAGGCAAAATCGCTTACAAAAGCAAGCCGGGCCCCTTTGGATTCAAGCCCGATCAACTCGCCGGCGCACTGTCGCGCGTCAGCGTGACACAGGCTGCACGGTAGAAGCGGCTCGTCATTCGGAGTTTTCCAGCCCCAGTACGGCAGCCGGCCGCGTAATCAGATCGCGTTGCGAGCGGCGGCGCGGTGCGGAGTCCGATTTCCAGTTTCGCGTTATCGGAACGAATTCCGACGGGTCCATCGAAAGCGAGCGCGGTTGTGACAGTGCTCGCAGTTTCACACCACATTATGAACCTCTGTGGTGGATTTCAAGGACTCTCTGGGTGATTTCCAGAAATCGAACACAAACCACGATAAGCAACCAAGTATTGACGGACGGGCTGTAAACCGGTGAGTTCATGCCTCGCGAAGGGCAATCATCGGGTTCACTTTCGTCGCGCGGCGTGCCGGGAGATAGCTAGCCAGCGCGGCCACTCCAAGTAAAAGCAGAGGCACGATCAGAAACACAGCCGGATCATGGGGGCGCACCCCATAGAGCAAACCTGCCATCATGGACGCAGTGGATGCAGAAAACACCACTCCGGCAACGATGCCCATGCCAGCAAGCGCGACTCCCTTGCGTAAGAACATTCTCAGAATGTCGTCCCGCCGCGCGCCCAGGGCCATGCGGATACCGATCTCGCGCGATCTCTGGCCGACTATATAAGCCAACAAGCCGTAAATTCCGATGGAGGCCAAAAGCACCGCGAGTCCAGCAAATCCGCCCACCAGATCGGCAGAAAAACGGCGTGAAGCCAGTGACCGATCCAGAACGTCGTTCATAGACGAAACCCCAAATACGGGCAAGCCGGGATCAATGCTCTGGATTTCATGCCGAATCTGTGGTTCGAGCTGGGTTGCGGGCAGAGACGTCCGCAACACCACACTCAGTCGCTTCCCGTTGTCTTGATAGATCGAAACATAGATGTGAGGAACGCCATCGATGTCGAGACCGTCACTCTTGATATCCCTAACAATACCCACGACGGTCGTCCATGGCTTGTTGCGGTCTCGACCGAAACGCACTCGGCGGCCTAGCGGGTCGCTGGCTGGCCAATACTTACGAGCAGTGCTTTCATCAATGATGGCCACCAGCGGTTTGCCGTCTTCATCGCCCTCGTTGAATGAGCGGCCGCGCAGAAGCGTCGTCTGTAACACCTTAAAATAATCGGAACTTATCCGAATTCTCTCGGCGCTCAGATCCTGCGAGGACTCGACCGGTCTGTCTTCAATCGCGAAGCCTTCGATGGCTATGCCGCCGACGGCGTTGGGGTTGGTATTGGTGGTCGGTAAAGCTGAGGTGATGGCGGCGAGTTCCACTCCCGGAATAGCCTTCATACGTCGCAGCAACTCACGATCGAAGGTGGCTCTGTGAGGAATATCGTGATACGGATCCGCCGCCGATTCGTTGGGATTCGGAAGCTGTACGTTTGCCGTGACAACTTGAGCAGGATTAAAGCCTGGATTTTCCTGCAGCAGATCCCGCAGAGTACGGAGCAGCAAGCCGGCTGCGACCATCAGTATTACGGCGAACGCCAGTTCAGAAACGATTAGAACATCCCGTAATCGGCCGGTTTTCGTACTGTAGCCGGACCCGCGGCCGCCTTCTCGAATGGCCGAGGAGAGAGCGCCTTTTACCGAATGAAGCGCTGGAGCAAGTCCAAACATTAAGCCGGTGAGAATGGAAATCAGCAGAGCGAACGCCAGCACCACCCAGTCGATTCGAACTTCGTTGAGCCGGGGAACGTTCGATGGCACGAAGCGCAGGATGAGACCCAACGTGCCCACTGCGGTTGCGATTCCCGCGACACCGCCGACGAGCGACAGCAGCATCGATTCGGTCAGCATCTGGCGCACCATGCGTCCGCGGCTCGCCCCCAGCGCTGACCTCACAGCCATCTCTTGTTGTCGCCCCGAAGCGCGCGCCAATAGGAGATTGGCAATGTTCAACGATACGATGAAAACGATCAGAATGACCGCACCCAGTAACACCAGTAGCATGGGCCGAACCTTGCCCACCAGAGTTTCTTGCAATGGTTGAATCTCAATTGTCCATTGCGCTTGCGGCGGGTAGTCGGTTGGAAAGTCGTGGCGTAATTGGGCAGCCATGGCGGTGAGCCGCGCCTGAGCTTGCGCCAGTGTCAGGCCAGGCTTAAGTCGTCCGATTCCAGATACTAAAACCCGGGTACCGCGCATTGGCGGGGGGAAGGGATCTCCGCTGAATCCGCCGGCGCAAAACACTTCCGCGTCGCCGGAAGTCGTCGGTCCAGGATGGCGAAATCCGCGTGGCAGAACCCCAATAATTGTTATGGGATCATTGTCGATCCGGATAGTACGGCCGAGAACATGCGGATCGGCGCCATAGGCACGGCGCCACAGGCCATCGCTGATCACGGCCTCTGCGGCGAATCCACGCACGAAGTCCTGCGGACCAAACAGCCGTCCAATCTGCGGGGTCACACCCAGCATGGAAAAGTAGCTGAAACTGCCATTGACCCCATCGACACGTTCGGGCTGTCCGGCTCCGGTCACGTCCTCGCTACCCTCAAAGATCGGGCTCACATCTTCAAATACACCCGATCGCGTCTCGAGGTCATCCAGTTCGGGCTTGGAAAACCTAACGTCCCGCAATCCTACGCCGGGCTCGTTAAAGAAGATTCGCACCAAACGATCGGGATCAGGGTAGGGCAGAGAACGCAGCAACACGGCATTCACGATGCTGAAAATCGCCGTGTTGGCGCCCACACCCAGAGCCAGCGTCAGGACTGCCACGATGGTGAATGTGGGCTTCTTGACCAGCATGCGCAAGCCATAGCGAACATCCTGAAGTAAAGTCCCCATAAACGCACTCCTCCCAGTCGATATCACGGAATCATAGAAAGGTGGATTGCCCGGCTTGGGACCGATCAGTTGGGGTCATTTCCGTCTGTCCGGATCTCCCTCGCTCTGAACGCTAACTGCGGGTGGTATCAACGATTACCTTGCGGACGCAAGAAATTGCCCACCAAGCCTGCTGCGTCCGGGAGAACTCCGAGTTGCTGAAAGAAGCCAAGCGATTCCACCAGCACCCAGTCCTCGACGATCTTGCTCTGCACAACGCGGTGCACGGTGAACATCCGTATCTGCATCTTCTTGCCGGTCGCGGGAATTCCCATCCACGCGCCCTGGTGGGTGCCCTCCATCAGCAACTGCGTCGCCACGCGATCTCCTTCACTCAACATCTGGTCGATGGTGAACCGGAGATCGGGGAAGCTGGTGATCCAGCCTGCAACATGCTCCTTGATCGCCTCTGGGCCGCGCGGCACTGCAGCAGCTGGCGCGCCCGATTGAAGCTGATGTGTTACACAATCCTTGGCAAAGATCGCGTCCGCCACGTCGAGCCGACGTTCATTCCACAACTCCTCCACGAACCTGTTGATCAGCTCTTTCGGATTATCCATGGCACTCGCTCCGACAAGATCGAGTCTAAATTTTACTTCTCACTCGTTCTTCTCATCGCTCTCGTCCCACGGAGGATTGCGTTTCTTGCGCATCGCGACACTACTTCATCGGCGAAAAATCCGTCGACCGCATGTACGTTCGGTCTATTTTTTCCACCAGCTTGTCGGCCTGCTCGGATTTGATTGCCTCCTGAACCTCCGGGTCGGCCAGCATCGCGTCCCAGTTCTTTTTTGCTTCCTCCCGGCTGGAATGTGCCACGACGTAGACGAAGGTGTTGTCCCAATCAGCTGCTCCCTCGGGTACCCAGTAACCCACGACCTGCAAATCGTGTTTGGCTAACAGCTTTGAATAGATGTCTCGAAACCGCGATTCCAGTGCCGGCAATTTGCCCGGTACAGTGTGATAAACGCGAAGCTCGAAGACGCGATTGCTGTCGGCCTTCACGTGGTCAATGTGAGCAAGGCGGGCCGTAATAAGCGATCCGGTGGCGAAAGAAAGCAGGGCAATGGCGCAAACGCTCCATCCCGTGGATTTCCCGCCCTTGAATTTCCAGCAATTGAATGTCATCGATATTCCTTCCTAGACGACTCGAACTGAGTGTCCCACCGCACGGCGATCCTACTTAGACCAGGGCGGAACCACACCGTTGCTGCGCGCGTACGCGATCGATTGCCCCAGATGCTCGTGTTGATCTCCGAGAACCAGCATCACCGCGCCCTGCTTGGTTAGGTCATGTCCAAACAATTTCACCGGCGTCTGCAGGTCGCTCTCGGAGAGGCCTGCGATCGCTTTTTGAAGATTGGCGTAAGACGCTTTGAGAGCTTCCTGCATTTTCTCCGGATCGGTGATGGGCGCGGGCGGCGCCGCCGTATTCGGTGTGCCCGAAAGCACGCCGGCGAGCAGGCCGTTTTCTTTAACGATCAGGTTGAAGACGTCGCCGACGGAGCGAACGCCCTGGCCCGGCTTCCAGTCGTACTTGCCCGACATCACGCGCGCGAGTCCGGTGAATTTGTCGGAAAGGGCTCCGGCTTCTTTTCCGAAGGCTGCCTGCACCCCTGCCGGTTGCGCTTGCGCCAACGGCATCATCAGAGCGACCGCAAGTGCGCACATTACGAACTGAGTCAGAATCTTCATGTGGAACTCCTTTATGTTGCTAAACGACCCCACTGCTCGTTTCTGCTGACGGGACAATATGCCGCGAAGAACCACTCTTTGCAGGAAAAGTGATATGCGGTGTCCGAAGTGAGATGAGCGGTCAGAGTTGGCCGTCAAATAATGCTGCCAGAGGTTTCCTCCCCGGTTTGATCAGCTAGGTCGTTCATCCGGTCTAGTGTCGGCTGGAGAACTCCACGTTCGATCTGGTGTACAAGGTCTGTAATTGTGGCGTTCATATGCACCGGCACTCCGGACGAGTGGCCTAACATCACGACATAGCCGTTGATGAAATCGACCTCAGTCTTGCGGCCACGCTCGAAGTCCTGGAGCATGGAGGGTTTGACGTCTCCGTAGAAAGTAATCACAGCCTCGACCCACGACTCATAGTGTTCCTCCCCGGCAAGATGGCTCGGCCATCCGGGCGGAATCGGGTCCACGGCCAGACGCTCCAGCCGAGTGCCAATCGCAAGTGCCACGGATAGCGCCTCCTCGTAAGTTCGTCGGAAGACTTTCTTGCCTGCCTCCGTTTCCATGTACTGACGCATGGTTTGCGAACAGAGCGCGCCAAGGGTTGTAACCGAGCAATTGATCAGCAGCTTCGACCAGATGGCACCAGTGATGTTTGAAGATGCCTTGACCTCAATCGCTCGACCCAACGTGCGCGCAACCCGATCGGTGCGCTCGCTGACGCCACCGGCAAGTTCGCCTATCACTAGATGCCCGGCATTCTTCTGTTCGTAGATACCGGGTTCAACCATCGTGGCGCCAAGATTTGAGAATCCGCCGAGGATCTTGTCTTCGCCTAGACGATCCGCGAGCACTCGCGCAACCCCGCCGTTCTGTATAGGCAACATAACCCCGCCGGGCGCGAGTAGGGGCAAAACGCGGGGAGCGACTTCCAGTGTGTCCTGCGCTTTGGTGGCAAGCAGGATCAAGTCAAATTGGTCTCCCTTTCCGTAGTCCTCAACTGCGGCGACGTCAATAACGTCTGCCCTCACCTTTCCTCCGATGCCGGACACTCGCAGGCCCGACCTGCGCAACTCCTCCGCGGAATCGGTATTGCGAGCCGCAAGCCGGACGGGCAGTCCTGAGCGGATGGCACGCGCCGCAATTGTTCCGCCCAGCGCGCCAATGCCCACTATCAGTATTTGCATTTTGAAGGCTCCAAGATGCCGCGACGGGTCTATGACAC
>Ga0070730_10004753_pt1 | contig 11827 bp, 7 predicted proteins | sample Coa_R1_3_FD_66447 | JGI IMG/M metagenome (GOLD analysis project Ga0070730, IMG submission 66447) | Surface soil microbial communities from Centralia Pennsylvania, which are recovering from an underground coalmine fire - Coalmine... | ecosystem: Environmental > Terrestrial > Soil > Unclassified ... | reverse complement strand
CTTCGATCTCATCGGCGCCCCAATCCCGCTCACCTTGAAGTAGCCAGGACAACCAGTCTCGCCGACGGCAAAACCGCCGGTCAGCGCCGCACTCGGCTACCAAACCACCCGTAACTTCGGCTTAGCTTTGACTCTGTCGGGGATCTTGGTCGTGGCTAGCTGACGGCTCGCCATGAGCGCAGGCGCTGGATGTCGTGCTGGTCGAGGTAGGCCTGGAAACCTGTTGGTGGTCGCGGGGCTGTGCTCTCGCCGGGGGGGAACTGGCTGAGGCGCTCGATGTTGACGGCGATGGCGGTGAGGACGTGCTGGAGGTGGGCCTTGGGCTGCCCCCGGTAGCGGCAGTGGCGCATGCCGTGGCCGTGGGCGAGCTCGCAGACGGTGCCCTCGATGCCAGACCGGACTGCGTAGCGCTTGTGCCAGGCGGGGTCCTGCTGGTCGGCGCGGTTGCGGACCTGCAGCTCGTAGAGCTCGCGCGGGGGGAAGCCCACGGTGCGCTTGCCGTCGCCGGAGGTGGTGCAGGCGGCCCTGGCCGGGCAGGGCTGGCACTGGCCCTTGGTGAAGCGGGCGACGATGAGCGGGGCCGCGTCGGGCGAGGAGGTCGGGTAGGGGCCGTGCCACCCCTTGCTGACCTGGCCTTGCGGGCAGGTGACTTCCCGGCGGTCGTAGTCGATGCGGAAGTCGTCGCGGGCGTAGCCCTTCTGGTGGCGGTGCTGGCGGGTGGGGTTGCCGGGCAGAGGCCCGGTGAGGGTGACCTGGTGCTCGCGCCCGGCCCGCTCCATGTGCACCAGGGAGGTGTAGCCGCCGTCGACGAGGTGCCCAGCGGGAAGCAGGCCCCGGCGCTCCAGCCGGGCGTGGATGCTAGCCACGGCTGCGGTGTCGGCGCTGGTGGCGGGCATGGTGGCGACGTCGGTGATGACGTTGGGGGCGTCATCGGCGCAGGTCTCGGTGACGTGGGCGAGGTATCCGGTCCAGCGGGTGACCTGGCCCCGGCGGGCGTAGCGGGCGGCCAGGTCGTAGGGGGACACGATGCGGACGGCCGACGGCGGCAGGCCGCTGTCGCCCTCATCGTCGCGCCAGCGCAGGCGGCCGGCGGAGTCCCAGTAGTAGTTCTGGACCAGGACCTGCCGCAGGGCCTCCACCTGGGGGCCGCGCAGCAGGCCAGGATGGCTGGCGGCCAGGTGCTCCAGCAGCAGCCGGGCGTCCGTCCCGGCGTCGTTCATCCTGGTCTTCGGCCGGGCGGGGCTCTTGCCCAGCCGGACTGGCCGGCCGTAGCGGCGGCCCCACTCGTCATCGACCAGGCCTTCCAGCGCATCACCGGCTGTGCGGGCGACCTCTTCCAGGGCCGCCCGCACCGCCTCGGTGACCAGCTCCAGGCGGGTCAGGTCCCGCACCGCCGCCAGGACGTGGGTGGAGTCGGTGCGCTGGGTGGTGCGCTCGCGGACCAGCCCGGCCTCCTTCAGCCGGGCCAGGGCCAGGTCAAGGAGCTGGTCCGCCCGGCCGTCCTCCAGCAGGCGCTCGCGGAAGTCACTCAGCACGCTGTGATGGAAGCCCGGATCGTCGAGCTCGAGGCCGAGCGCGTACTTGAAGTCGATCCGGCACCGCACGGCCTCAGCGGCACCGCGGTCAGAGAGATCGAGCAGAAACTGCAGCACGCTCACCGTGGCCAGCTGCGCCGGCGACAGTCCCGGACGCCCGTCCCGGGGATACCACCCGGCGAAGTCCTCGTCCTCCCACAGGCCATCGAGCCGGTCCCGCACCCACATCGCCGTCGTCCCGGCCGGGTTGCTGGCCCGCGCCACCCGCGCGGTCAGCTCCGGGACCTCGACCCCCAGGCGGGGACGGATCGACATCACGCACTCCTCAGGGATCTCGCAGGACTCACATGTCCCCGCAAGACTGGCCCGCCAGCATGCCAGCGTTAGCCAAACTTCAAGATCCCCGACAGAGTCAAAGCTTAGCCGGCCAGGCGGGAGCGTCGGCGACCATCTACTTCCCATTCTGTGATCTCGCTTCCACTCCATGCGAAGAGACGGTCGTGGAGGTTGACTGCCGGATCGACGTGCGCCGGTATGAGCAGCACCTTGTCGCCGACGGCGAGCCCGCGTTGGTCAGCTGCCAGGCTCACCTGCGCGTGCTCGTCGGACAGCGCCGTCACCCTGGCGCCTGCCGCCTGAATGACCGGCATGCCGTACTCGACCGTGAGCTCCTTCAGGCCTGCATTGAGAACCGCGCGGGATTGGCGGCGGCTGATCACGGTAGTAACGCAGTACAGCGCCGGTTCGAATGGCAGGTCCAGCGTGCCGTAGCGGCCGTCCATGAGCACGTACGACCCGGCCTGCACCTCGGTCAGGGCGCCTACCTGGGCGGCGAGGTCGTAGGTGCCGGTCCCGCCGCCCGAGATGATCTCGCAGTCGAAACCCGCGGCGGCAAGCCTGGCTTCTTCCTGCCTTACCTGGTAGGCAGCCTGATGGACGAGGGTTGTGCGTACCTCACGGCTATCCCGGTGCACCGCATGACCCTCGTATGCTTGCAGGCCGCGGAAGCTGAGCCGGTCGTGCCGCGCGATCTGCATGGCGAGCGGGACCAGGCCAGCATCGCCGAACGGCAGCCCGCAGCGGCCGGCACCGACGTCGAGTTCGATCAGTACGCCAATCGACACTCGACCGTGGCTAGTTACCCCCGCAAGCAGGTCTACCTGGGCTTCATCGTCCACCACTGCGGTAAGAGTGGCGATGGCGGCAGCCTCGCAGAGTTCGTCCAGCGCCGATGCGTCGACGATCTGATTCGCGAGCAGGATGTCGGAAAACCCGGTGCGTGCTAGGACCAATGCCTCCCACGAGGTCTGGCACGCGACGCCCGTGCAGCCACCTGCGGCGAGTTGCTGCCGCATCAGCGTTGTGCACTTGTGCGCTTTGAAATGCGGCCGCAGGGCTGTCGGCTGGCCGGCGAAGAACTCCGCGCACCGTTGTATGTTCCGGCTTGCGGCGGTCGAGTCCACCACTAGGCAGGGAGTCGGGAGTTGGCCCAGCACGGACGGAGGTAGCTCGATCACCTTGACCCCAGCCGTGCCATCGCCATCGGCCGGTTACCGGCACCGAGCGAGCCGCGGGCCGGGTGACCGGCAGCGATGATCATGAGTTTGCCGGACGGCCCGAGCCAAGGTCGCCGACAGCGCCGGGCAGCGGCGGCTGTTACGGCCATCGGGTCGCGCGTCCGTGCCGTGCTGATGGTGCGACGCTGCTCGTCCCGCACGTAGTGCCTCCGCTTTGAAGGGCCGGACGCATCGCGCGTCAGCTGACGCTGCGGATAAGAGATTCCTACACTTGTCACTTAATCCCGTCAAGAACTTGTCCTAACAAGCTGTTGTTCATCATGCTGACCTGGGGTTACAGCGCAAGTATCAAGGCGAGAGTGCAAGTTGGTTGCAAAATGTTAGAAGGTATTGACATACTTATGTACTTCGGGCACGGTAGCCACGTACACAGCTTGGCCACGCCAAGTGAGGTGATCCGATGGGCGGCCGTAGGGTCGCGGCGCGCTGGGGCGGGCAGCAATGACCATCGACAACCGGGTTGACCTTGGCGTCAGCCAGTCCGTCAGGCCCGCTGGCTTGCGTGCGACCGCGCTTCGGCGGCTGCGCAGGGATCCAGCGTCGATCTTCGCGGCCTGCCTGCTGCTGCTGCTGACGTTCGCGGCCCTGATAGGGGCTCCGCTCGCGGCCAAGCTCACCGGACACTCGCCGATCCAGCAGTACCCAGACGCGCTGTATCGGGACGGCGAGCCGATCGGCATCATGTCCCGCCTCCTCAATGCAGCCGGGACGGCGCAGGACCCGCACGGCAGCCTGTTCATACTGGGCGCCGATCAGCTCGGCAGGGACCAGTTCGTCCGGGTGCTCTATGGAGCGCGGATCTCGCTGCTCGTCGCGACCTCAGCGACGGCGCTCGCGCTGGTGATCGGCGTTTCGCTGGGGCTGCTCGCCGGTTACCTCGGCGGGTGGGTGGATGCAATCGTCAGCCGGATGACTGAGACCGCTATGGCTTTCCCGAACGTGCTGCTCGCGGTCGGGCTGGCCGTGGTCATCGGGCCTGGTCTACTCAACGTGGTGATCATCATCGCGCTGTTCACCTGGTACTACCCAGCCAGAATCGTGCGCAGCACCACGGCCGCCACCACGAAGATGACCTTTGTCGCGGCGGCCAGGGCAGTGGGCGCCCGGCCTCGTCGGCTGCTCACGGTGCACCTCCTCCCGCAAGTGTGGGGGCCACTGCTGGTCTACGCGACATCGATCATCGCGGCCAACATCATCTTCGAAGCGGGCCTGTCCTATCTCGGTGTGGGAGTGCCGCCGCCGACGCCGAGTTGGGGCCAGATGCTCTCGGACGCCGTCACCTCCGGCATGTACCAGACCAACATCAGCCTTGCCCTGGTGCCCGGCCTGGCGCTCGTCGTGACGATGCTCGCCTTCAATCTGCTCGGCGATGGGATCAGGGACGCGCTCGATCCGAAAGGGCGCCGGTGACCCGGCTCGCCGGAACCAGGATCCTGGGCGCACTGACCCAGATCCTGGTCGTCACCTTGCTGGCCTGGCTGCTGTTCTACGTGATAGCCCGGTTCACCGGAGCGTCCCCCGCCCAGCGGATCGCCGGCAAGACCGCGACGCCCGCACAGATCGCGCTGGTCGCCAAGAACCTTGGCCTCAATCAACCCTACTGGCGGCAATACCTCATCTTCCTCGGGCACCTGGTGCGTGGGAACTTCGGTTTCTCCTACGTCCAGATGCGGCCGGTGTCACAGATCCTGTGGTCGGCCATGCGTGCCACAGCATCCCTCGTGCTGGGCGCAGCGGTGATCTGGCTCGCCATCGCGATACCGGTCGGGGCGTATGGCGGCCTGCGACCACGGTCGTTCGGCGATGTGGCTGGCCGGGCTATCGCGATCCTGGGGATGTCCATACCGGTGTTCTGGCTGGCCCCGGTGATCTCGTACCTGTTCGGGTACCAGCCGACCCAGGGCAGACTGCTCGGCCTCCCGATCCTGCCCTCCGGCACCCGGCTGTTCCCTATCGCTGGCTATGTCGATTTCGGTCAGAGCCCGGTGCAGTGGGCCTACCACCTGATCCTGCCGTGGATCACGCTCGCTATCGGATTCACGGCGGTCTACATCCGGTTTATCCGCACGCTGACGGCCGAGCAGTTGGCGGAGGACTACACCAGGACCGCCCGGGCGAAGGGCGCCTCTACGAAGCGGGTTCTGGTCCGGCACGTCGGCCGGAACGTGGCGCCGTCCGTCACCGTGCTGCTCGGTGCCGACATTGCCACGGCGCTCACGGGCGTGTTCTTCGTCGAGACGGTGTTCGCCATTCCCGGGATCGGCTACGCCGGCCTGAGCGCGATCGAGAACCTGGACTACCCGGTGATCACCGCCGTGATCATCGTAGCCGCCGTGATCGCTGTGATCGCGAACACGGTCGTCGACATCGCGCACATGTGGCTCGATCCGAGGATCCGTGATGTTCCCGATGCCTAGCCCGGTCCAGGTGCCCTGGCACATGGCCGCAGCCCAGATTCGCCTAGCCGCAGAGCAGACCAGAAACGATCGGAGATCGTCATGACTCATTCAACAGGTCACCCTCTCCGGGTGAAAACAGTGGTGGGCACCGCAGCCTTGACGGTTCTGCTGGCAGCCTGCTCCTCTGGCAGCTCCGGAAGCTCGTCATCCTCGGGGGGCGCAGTCGGGAGCGCGCCTAAGCCGGGCGTCGCGAGCGGCACCCTCACCGGGGCGATGTCCTCAGGCGCCATCGACACCATGGACCCGAACCGCTGGTATTTCGCGGTGACCTGGGGCCTGGCCAACGCGATGTGCACCACCTTGGTGCGGTACGCCGACAAGCCCGATGCAGCGGGCACCGTGCTGGTTCCCGGCACAGCGAACATGCCGACCATCAGCAGTAACGGCCTGACCTACACCTTCACACTCCGCTCTGGCGCACGGTTCTCCGATGGCAAGCCAATCACCGGCCAGGACATCAAATACACGTTCATGCGGCTGATGAATCCGGCGATCGACACCGGGACCGGCTACTACTTCACCAACGTCGTTGGCGCACCCGCGTACCTGGCGGGCAAGTCGAAGACCATCCCGGGAATCGTCGCGACGACCAAGACCGTGACCTTCCACTTGACCACACCGGACGGCGCGTTCCTCTACAAGGCGGCGCTGCCCACTACCTGCCCGGTGCCCTCCGGCACACGTATGAAGCCCCAGGAGAGCGGCGCGCTCGAAATGAAGTATGCGAGCGGACCATACAAGCTGCAGTCGTACCAGCCGAGCAGGCAGATCGTGATGGTCTTCAACAAGAATTACGATCAGGCGCTCGGTGTGCGCGGCCATGTCGCGAAGTACGTCTTCAACATCGGCGTCGAGGCCAGCCAGGCGGCACTGGAGATCCAGGCTGGCCAGCTAGACTTCCAGACCTCGAACCTGGGCACCGCCGACATCATCCGCATATCGCACAACACTGCACTCGCCAGCCAAGTCCACCAGTCGCCGCGGCCGGAGACCACCTACCTGTTCCTGAACAACGAGGTGCCGCCCTTCAACAACGTTGATGTCCGCAAAGCGGTCAACTACGCGATCAACAGGACCGCCATCGAAGAGCAGTGGGGCGGACCACTGGTCGGGTCGGTCACCAGCCAGATCATGGTTCCCGGTGCGCTCGGGTACGCGCGCTACAGCATGTACCCGGACACGCCCGATCTAGCGATGGCGAAGAGGCTGATGCAGGAATCGGGCGTGAAGCTGCCGATCACCACCTCTCTGCGGACGCAGAACGATGCGCCAGGCTTCATGAACATGGCTCAGGTGATCAAGGCCAACCTGAAGCCGATCGGGATCGATGTCCAGATCGTCGGGTCACCGAACAGTGTCAACAGCTCCTACATCAGCAACTACAAGAGCCGCACCCCGATGGGTATCGAGCCGTGGTCGCTCGACTTCCCCGACGCCGAGGCGCTGATCAACACCGGCATGGACCCGGCGACACCGAACGCGCCGCCGAACCTCACCCGCTTCGGCGACAAGGCGTTCATCCCGGCGTTCAACGCCGCCGCCGCGGCTCTGGGCCTGCACCGGGCGCAGCTTTATCAGGCACTCGACAAGCGGCTGATGACGCAGGTCGCACCGTACGCGCCCATCTTCAACGCCCGCTGGTACGACTTCGTGTCCACCCGCGTCGGCGGCTACGTCTACAGCGTCGCCATGGACGCGATCAACTACAACACCTTGTACGTCAAGTAGCAGCGCCAGGACGAGCCAGGAGAGCTGGTGACAGCATCACGCAGCACAGACCGATGCCGAGTGAGTCCCGGTCTGGGAGCCACCCCGGTGGCTCCCAGACCGGGACTGGCGGCGGCGACCGTGGCAGCCGTTCCGAGCTCGCGGAGATCGGCCTGGCGGAAGCGGACTCGCTCGCCGTTGCCGGGCCTCTGCTGGAGGTCACCGATCTGCGGATCAGCATTCCGACCGAGACCGGCCTGATCGAGGCGGTCCGCGGGGTCAGCTTCTCCCTGGACGTCAGGGACGTGCTGGGAGTGGTCGGCGAGTCCGGGTCAGGCAAGACGATGGTCGCCCTCGCTGCCATGGGCTTGCTGCCGGAGTCGGCGAAGGTCAGCGGATCGATCCGGCTGAATGGCCGGGAGTTGCTGAGCTGCACTCCAGCACAGTGGCGGTCGATTCGCGGCGCCCGTATCAGCATGGTGTTCCAGGATCCGATGACCGCGCTGAACCCGATGTACACGGCGGGATGGCAGGTTGCCGAATGCATCCGACTGCACGCGCGGGTAAGCCGGTCCGTCGCATGGCACCGTGCGGTGGATCTGCTCGGGGAGGTCGGGCTGCCGCAGCCCGCGCAACTGGCTCGCCGGCATCCACATGAGCTGTCGGGCGGCATGCGCCAGCGTGTCGTCATTGCGATGGCGATCGCGAACTCCCCGCAGCTGATCATCGCTGACGAGCCGACGACCGCCCTGGACGTGACCGTTCAGGCGCTGATCCTTGAGACCCTCCGCACCATCAGGGAACGGACCGGTGCTGCGCTGATCCTGATCAGCCATGATCTCGGCGTCGTGGCCGAGGTCGCTGAGCGGGTCCTGGTCATGTATGCGGGCAAGGCGGTCGAGATCGGTACCGCACGCGAGGTGTTCAATGACCCACGGGTGCCCTATACCGCCGGGCTGTTGGCGTCACTGCCGTCGATCGAGAAGCGCGCCCAGCGGCTGCCGGCGATCCCGGGCATTCCGCCGACCGGGACCGGGTACGGCGCTGGGTGCGCGTTCGCCCCGCGCTGCCCACTCGCCGCCGAGCTATGCGCTGCAGACCCACCGTTGCTCCCGGTGACACCTGGCCACATGGCCGCCTGTCACTTCGCACGTCAAGGCGCCGCACCGGCGCGGGCGGGGCAAGAGGCAGGCCTTATCCGGCGTGCCTGGCAGCCAGCTGGCGGAAAGACTGCGAACGGTCGTGACGTGCTGCTGGCCGCTGACGGCAACCGGCTGCCCGCGGATGCGCCTGACCCGACCGGGGTGGTCCCCGCGTCGCGGCACAGTCAGCTTGCCCGGGACGCAACGCCAGGGCCCGACGGGGTGGTGCTCACCGTACGTGACCTGAAGAAGCAATTCCGGATTCGCGGCACCGGGTTCCGCTCGTATCTCACCGTGCACGCGGTCAGCGGCATCAGCCTGGATCTCAGATCCGGCCGGTGCCTGGGCCTCGTCGGCGAATCAGGCTGCGGCAAGTCCACCGTCGCCCGGTTGCTCATGCGGCTGGAGCAGCCGACCTCTGGCAGCATCAAGCTCAACGGCACCGAACTTACCGGCCTGCCTGATGGCGCGCTGCGGCCGCTCCGCCGTGACTTGCAGATGGTTTTCCAGGATCCCTACGCTTCACTCAATCCACGGCTCTCGGTCGGGGAGATCGTCGGCGAGCCACTCATCGTGCACAAGATCGCTGGTCGGGCGGCCCGGGTCCGCGAGTTGCTGGCGAACGTCGGTCTCGACCCAGACGCCGCCGTCCGGTTCCCCAGCGAGTTCTCCGGCGGGCAGCGGCAGCGGATCGGCATCGCCCGTGCGCTGGCACTGCGTCCCAGCGTGATGATCCTGGACGAGCCGGTCTCCGCGCTGGACGTCAGCATTCAGGCCAGCATCCTCAATCTGCTTCGCGATCTGCAGCGCGAACGGGACATGGCCTACTTGTTCATCTCCCATGACCTGGCGGTGATGCGGCAGGTGGCGGACGAGATAGCTGTCATGCACCTCGGGCTCATCGTCGAGGACGGGCCCGCCGACGAGGTCTGCGCGCATCCGGCGCACCCGTACACGGTCGCCCTGTTGTCAGCCGTCCCGGTGCCGGATCCGGCGCGGGAACGCGCGCGGGAGCGGATTCTGCTCCGCGGCGAGCTGCCGAGCGCGATCAGTCCGCCATCGGGCTGCCGTTTCCGTACCCGGTGCTGGAAGGCCGATGAACGCTGCGCCACCGAGGAACCGCCGTTGCTCGGCATTACCGGCTCCCATCGAGTGGCCTGCCACTACCCACAGACCCAGCAAACTCCGGAGGGGGAACCGCGCCCGTGACCGCCTGTTATGCGTGGCCCGTCACCGTGCTCGCAGGTGCCGACCTGCGGTTGCATGTCTCGACCGAGCACGCGCGATTCGGCGTCCGGCTTTTCCGGTACGGTGCCATGGTCACGGAGGCGGCCAGCCAGGCCGGAACCCTGGCTGGCGTCAGCCTGCCGCCGGGCCGCCCTGACGAGGCCTGGGGCTGGCCTGCTTATCCAGTCACACTGGGCGCTGACCTCACCGACGGCGTGTACCTGGCCATCCCGGTGCCGCTCGGCCCAGATGGCACCCCAGAGCCGGTTCACCCAGAACCTGCGATCGTGAACCGGAAGGATGCCTGCCTGTTCATCCTCAGGCGGCGCGGCGCGCCCAGGTCCGGAGAGCGCATCATCTGGTACAAACTGCCGACCGCGACCTACACCGCCTACAACCAGATCGGCGGCGCAAGCTTGTACGCGAGCGCCCAATGGGCTAGAGACTGGACCGCCCAGGGATACGTTGGCAGCCTGCAGCGGCCAGGCAATGCCGGCGTCGGCGGCCGGGTCATGGAGGGTGACGCGCCGGACGCGTACGTGCGGTCGTCGCGGCGGCAGACCTTCGCCCACTGGGACGGCCCATTCGTCATGTGGCTGGAACGGCACGGCTACCAGCTCAGTTACTGTACGGACTACGACCTGCACTACGACCAGGACCTGCTGGAAAGAGACGGGTTGCTGATCAGCGGCGGGCACGATGAGTACTGGTCGTGGGCAATGCGCGACCGGGTGCTCAGCTTCGTCGACCGTGGCGGCAACGTCTGCTTCTTCACCGGCGATACCGCCTGCTTCGAGGTCGAGTTCTCGCCATCCGGCGACCGGCTGTTCTGCCGGAAGATGGTCGGAGGGTCGCCAGAGGACACCGGCTCGAATCGGCCGGGTGCGCTCTGGCCAGTGAACGACCCGGACGACTGGCTCACGATGTCCAGTCCGGCGTGGGGCGGCGGCTGGTGGGATGGCCTCCGGGCCGTCGTCGGCTACCGAGCGGTCGTAGGCACGCACTGGGCATTCGACGGTGTCGAATTCCCACCCGGCGGGATCACCGGCGGCGAGGCCACGCCGGTGATCGGCTACGAGACCGACGGCGTCCGGCTAGAGCGAAAGTCCGATCCGCCCAGGCTCAGCGAGTACCGTAAGGGACTCGGCGCGGGCCGGGTCCTGCTCGCGCTCGCGGCCCTGCCGGCCGGCTGGGTCGCGGGATACGACCAGGCGAACGCGGCCATGTTGCTGCGCACCGCGCCATCCGGCGGCATGGTCTTCTCGGTCGGTACCACGGACTGGCCGCTAGCGCTGGATACCGACCGCAACATCAGCCAGATCACGGCCAATGTCGTGAGCCGGCTCGCACATCGCGCGTTGCGGATCCACGGCCCCGTTTGCCCCGAGGCCGAATACGTGGGCGAAGGCGACATGATAGGTCCTAACCGGGACGTGACCTGGTACGTCAACGGTGACCAGATGGCTGACCATGACCTGACGGGGATCGAATGGCAGGTCCGCGGCGGGGAGCCCGCCAGGAGCGAGGGCAGTCAACTGGTGACCCGATCGGGCGAGAATGAACAGTGGCTCACACTGACGGCGACTGCCTGTGACCAGCATGGCCACATCTACTTCGGCAGCCGCACAGTCCGGGTGCTATCCGCCGATGAGTACGCCCGGCGGCGGTTGGTGAGGACCCTGAACGCGATCGCCTTTCCCGACGAGCAGGGCGGTGCCCTCGTCGACCAGCATGCAACCGAGGGCGAACTGGCCGAGCGGGTAATCCCGGTGCGGCTTGCCTGGCTGAGCCAGCACATGGATGCGCTCCGGCACTTGATCTCCGACCTGGAGAGCCGTTGGCATGTCAGCGGGCGGATGACGAACGCGTCCTTGCGTCCCGACGAGAAATAACTCGACCTCCGCAGTTATCGGGTGACGGCGATGATCGGCGCGCCCAGCGGTCTGATCGTGCCCCGAGGGCCTCCCTGGTCGCCAGGCGGGCCGGCCGGCTCGCCACCACCGCGTCTACCCCTTGGTGGCCAGGGTCTTGAGCCGGGTGTGGTCGCCGTTGAAGACGTTCTGGTCGCCGGGCAGGCTGCCGCTGGGCGCGTACTGCCAGAACGTGTAGAAACCCCAGCCCCGTGGCAGTGTGCCACCGCCGCTGGCGGTGTAGTTGGCGATCCACAGCGGGTCGTAGTT
>Ga0070730_10004752_pt1 | contig 11829 bp, 8 predicted proteins | sample Coa_R1_3_FD_66447 | JGI IMG/M metagenome (GOLD analysis project Ga0070730, IMG submission 66447) | Surface soil microbial communities from Centralia Pennsylvania, which are recovering from an underground coalmine fire - Coalmine... | ecosystem: Environmental > Terrestrial > Soil > Unclassified ... | reverse complement strand
CGATGGTGTGGTCGCCGCCCGGGCTATCATAGTTATAGCGGAAATATGAATGGTACAGGTGGTTGGGCTCGCTCAGGTTGCGCAGCGGCTCCCAGTTGTAATAAAAGGAGCATCTCCGCCCGGCCGCGTGGGCGGCCTCCACCAATCCCGGCACGGGCCGGGCCATGGGGCTCCAGGTGTTGCTGGTGACGCCATGCCGGCCGGGCGGCACGCTGTGAAAGATGGACATGTGGCAGGGCAGGGTGAGGCTGGGCATGACGCTCTGCGCCCGCAGCGTGTAGGCGCCGCGCGCCATGAGGCCGGTGAGGGTTGGGCAGCGCTCGGGCGTGATGGCCTCAGGCCGCAGCCCGTCGATCATGACGAAGAGGATCATGGCGGCATTATAACGGATGACGGATGCAGTTCGGAGCGGACCTTAAGAATTTTGATAGAACTGCGCGCTAGGCTGGGACCCTAAGCCAATTACCACGCGCAGCGACCAATTACCAATTACTCTTGCTCTCCTTTCGTGCCTAAGCTAAACTCCAGCCCAGACCCCTGAGAGGAGCCAAGCCCATGACCGACTTCAAGTTCGAAGCGTGGCCCACCGAATTTCGCACCATCAACCAATATTTCGGCGTCAATCCGCAGAACTACGCCCAGTTTGGCCTGCCAGGCCATGAAGGCATCGACTTCATGGCGCCGGATGGCAGCCAGGTGTTCTGCGTGGCGCCGGGCACAGTGTTCGCCATCCATCCGGATCCGACTGGCCACAACTATGGCACGCATGTACGCGTGAACCATCTCGATAATTACCAGACCACCTATGGCCACATGCGCCAGCTCGCGGTTCAGCTGGGCCAGGTGGTAAAAGCCGGCGATGTGCTGGGCCTGGCCGACAACACCGGCAACAGCTTTGGCTCGCACCTGCACCTGACCCTCAAAAAGCTCGACGCCAACTATCTCAACTGGCCGTTCAACATCACCGACCCCACACCGTTCGTGCTGCCGCTGCTGGGCTTTCAGACGCCGGCCGGACCATACGTGGACGGTTGGGCGATCGCCGCGGGCGTGACCCTGGGCAACGGGCTGGCCCAGGCCAACGCCGGCGGCATCAACCTGCGCACCGATGCCAGCCAGACGGCCAACATCATTGCCCTGGCGCCGACCGGCACGATCATGATCGTCACCGGCGACGCGCGCAATGGCTATCTGCCGGTGAAGGTCTCGCGCGCGGCGCTGGGCCTGCCCGACATCACCCCCACGCCCACACCCCCGCCGCCCGCTCCTGGCACGGTGGACGGGTATGGCTTCGCGGCCGCGCTGACCATCAGCGGCAACCAGGGCGTGGTCACGCCAGTGGGGATCAATCTGCGCGCCCAAGCCAGCCGCACCGCGCCGCAGATCGGCCTGGTGAAAGGCGGCAGCACCGTCACCATCCTGGGCGGGCAGCAGGGCGAATATTTTCCCGTGCGTGCGCGGATGGTCGATTTCCAGGGCGCGGTCACCGTTCCCCCCGCGCCGATCCCGCCGCCCGTTCCACCGCCCACGCCGGGCCCCGCGCCTCTGCCGGCCGGCACGCTGCTGGGCTGGGCCGTGACCTCAAATTTGACGGTCAGCGGCCAGCAGGCGGTGGTGGGCGCCGCCGGGATCAATTTGCGCGCGGCCGCCGACCAGATCTCGGCCAAGCTGGGCGTGGTGAATGAAGGCGCGGCTGTCACCATTGTGGGTCCAGCGCGCGGGGCCTATCTCCCGGTCTGGGCGCGCACCAGTGATATCACCAGCCTGGTAAGCCCGCTGCCGCAGGTGGCCCAGCCGGACCCCTTCCCAGCCGCGCCACCGCCGCCACCTCCGCCCCAGCCACCCCCGGCCCCGCCGAACACCACGCCCGGCTTCGCGTTCACGACGCAAATGACCATCAACGGCCAAACTGCGCTGGCGGGCACTTATGGCCTGCGGATGCGCAACGGTCCACGCCGTGACGCGACCGAAATCGGTTTTATCCCGGCCAACACCACCCTCACCGTCACCGGCCCGGCCCAGGGCGAGTACACGCCGGTACGGGTGGACAATGCCAAGCTCCAGCCCCCGTTTGGCACGCCGCCGGCCCCAGCGGCGGGTAATTCCGATCCGCCGGCGCTGGGCAATTGCCGCCTCGGCCTGCACGCCAGCGCGGACCCCGGCATCAGCGACGCCGAGATCGAGGAGTTTCTGAAACTGCGGCCGGGCATCATCAAGGTGCTGTCGTTCCACAGCGACACGGCCATCGGCCGGCTGGCCACCAGCTTCCCCAACGCCACCTGGATCGTGCGCGCCTTCCTTGATTTTGGGGGCCGGACGATTGGGCCAGAGCAATTCGTCAACGATACGCTCAGCGACACCCGGCGCGCGCTGGGCGCGCTGGCCGGCCGTGACGTGGTGGTGGAGCTGCACAACGAGCCCAACGTCAACGCCGAAGGCCTGGGCCAGAGCTGGACGGACGGCGCCAGCTTTGCCACCTGGTGGCTGGACGTGCTGGGCCGCTATCGCGCCGCGCTGCCGGGGGTGCGCTTCATCTATCCCGGCCTGTCGCCGGGCACGACGGTCACCGGCATCAAGCTCGACCACATCCAATTTGCTGAGGCCAGCCGGCCGGCCATCGAGGCCGCCGATGGCCTGGGCCTCCACATCTACTGGTCATCGGTTTACCCGTTGGCCTCGGCCCTGGGGGTGGTGGACGACTACATCAGCCGCTTCCGCTTCAAGCTGCTGTGGATCACGGAGGCCAGCAACAACAAGCCTGGCACCTCGGTGCCGGATGTGGCCCAGCAATATCTACAGTGCTGGCAGGCGCTGCAACAGCGCGCCACGGTGCAGGGCGTGACGTTCTTTGTGGCCTCGGCCAGCAACCCGGATTTCGCTGATCAGGTTTGGGTGGGCCGCGGCCTGGCGGCGTTGGTGGGAGCGCGTTGACGTGAGTGAACTGGCCTCGCGCCGCATCCAGCAGTTGATGGGCGTGCTGGCGTCCGTCAATCGCTTCTTTGTGGACTCGCCCTATGCGCGGCTGGTGGACAAGCCGGGCATCCACGACTTCGCCATTGGCAATCCGCACGAGCTGGCGCTGCCGGAGTTCGTGGCCGCGCTGAGGCGGCAACTGCCCCCGCAGAACGAGCATTGGTATGGTTATCCCTCCAGCCTGCCGGAGGCCCAGGCCGCGGCGGCCCAGGCGCTCAGCCAGCGGCGCGGGGTGACCTTTGCGCCGGAAGATATATTGCTGACCAATGGCGCCTTTGCGGCGCTGGCCGTGGCCCTGACCGTGGCCACCGATCCGGGTGACGAAGTGATCTTTATTAGCCCGCCGTGGTTCTTCTACGAGTCGCTCATCGCGGCGGCGGGCGGGGTGCCGGTGCGGGTGAAGGTGCAGCCGGGCAGCTTCGATCTCGACTTGGAGGCGATTGCGGCGGCCATCACCCCGCGCACCAGCGCCATCATCATCAACTCGCCCAACAACCCCACCGGCGTGATCTACTCACCGGAGACACTGACGGCGCTGGGGCAGTTGCTGACGGAGGCCGGCACGCGCTATGGCCGCGCCATCACGCTGCTGTCGGACGAAGCTTATAGCCGCATCCTGTTCGATGGCCGGCCGTACCACAGCCCCACCGCCTACTATCCCAATTCGCTGCTGCTGTACACCTATGGCAAAACGCTGCTTACGCCCGGGCAGCGCCTGGGCTATGTGGCGCTGCCGCCGGGCCTGCCCGACCGCGAGCAATTGCGGGCGGCGGTGTTTGTGGCGCAGTTGATAAACGGCTATGCCTTTCCCAACGCGCTGCTGCAGCACGCCCTGGCCGAGCTGGAAGGCGTGTCGATCGACATCGCCCACCTGCAGCGCAAGCGCGATTGGATGGTAGGCGCCTTGCGCGAAATGGGCTACGAGCTGCACGTGCCGCAAGGCACGTTCTACCTGCTGCCGCGCTCGCCGCTGGCGGACGATTGGGCGTTTTCCGAGCGGCTGGCCGATAAGCAGATCCTGGTGCTGCCGGGCGTGATGGTCGAGCTGCCGGGGTACTTTCGCATCTCGCTCACCGCCAACGACCAGATGATCGAGCAAGCCCTGCCGGGCTTTGCCGCCGCGCTGGCTGAGGCGCGCCCAGCCTGGTGACCATTACCTCATGCGTAGGGGCGGTCCTGCGTGACCGCCCGGCGAACACGCGTAGGGGCGGTCACGCAGGACCGCCCGGCGAACAGGAGGCCGTATGACCGATCGCTTTGTCTCGCGAGGTTTTGTAGGTAAGCGCCGCGAGGGCAGCGCCGCGCCCAACCGTGTCCCGCCCGGCCAGCACGAGGTGAAGGATTTCCCGGTGCTCTCGGCCGGGCCCACCCCGCGCGTGCGGCTGGACCAGTGGAGCTTTAGCATTGAAGGCCTGGTGCGGCAAAAGGCGCGCTGGACGTGGCAGGAATTTTTGCAGTTGCCGGCGCAGCCGTTCGTGGTGGACATTCACTGCGTGACCAAGTGGACCAAGCTCGACACGCGCTGGCTGGGCGTGAGCGTGGACACTTTGTTTGAGCACGTGGAGCTCGACCCGCGCGCGCAGTTTGTCACCGCCTTTGCCCAGGGCGGCTATACCACCAACCTGCCGCTGCCCGACATCCTGAACGGGCGGGCCTTCGTGGCCTATCAATACGACGGCCAGCCGCTGGCGCCCGAGCATGGCGGCCCGGCCCGTCTGGTGGTGCCCAACCTGTATCTATGGAAGAGCGCCAAATGGGTAAGCGGCCTGCGGCTGATGGACAAGGACCGTTCCGGTTTTTGGGAGTCGCTGGGCTACAACAACCATGGCGACCCGTTTAAAGAAGAACGCTACACGGGCGATTGAGGCCGACCATGAACCGACCGATCCAATGGCAAATTGCCACCGTGGCCGCGATCAAGCCGGAAACGGCGCACGTGAAAACCTTTAGCCTGGCGCTGCCGGATTGGAGCGCGCACCGCGCTGGCCAGCACTACGACGTGCGGTTGACCGCCGCTGACGGTTACCAGGCGCAGCGCAGCTACTCCATTGCCTCGGCGCCTGAGCGCGCCGGGCAGGTGGACCTGACCGTGGAGCGCATTGAGGACGGCGAAGTTTCGAGCTATCTGCATGACGTGCTGGTGCCCGGCGACAAACTGGAAGTGCGCGGGCCGATTGGCGGCTATTTCGTGTGGGAGGCGCGCCAGGGCGGCCCGCTGCTGCTGATTGCCGGCGGCTCGGGCGTGGTGCCGCTGATGGCCATGCTGCGCCATCGCGCGGCGGCCGCGGCCAAAGTGCCGGCCCGGCTGCTGTATAGCGCGCGCGCCTGGGACGACGTGATCTATCGCGATGAGCTGGCGCAGCTGGGGGCGGCCGGCTCGGGGCTGGAGGTGGCCTACACCCTGACGCGCTCGCAGCCGCCGGGGTGGCAGGGCTATGCCCGGCGGCTCGATAATGCCATGCTGGCCGAGGTGGCCGCGCCGCTGCGCGGGGCGCCGCAGGTGTTCATCTGCGGGCCCACCCTGCTGGTGGAGGCGGCGGCCAACGGCCTGGTGCAGGTGGGCGTGCCGTCGAAGCAGATTCGCACCGAGCGCTTTGGCCCCTCGGGCGGCAGCGCTTGAGGAGGAAAAATCATGGACGACGAAACCATAGACCTGAACCAGGCTTTGATGTTGGACGGCAATGCCGCGGCCGGGCTGATGCAAGAGATTTTTGGGCTGGAGATGACCAGCAACCCGGCCGAGTGCGCCAACTGCGGCAACGTCAGCGAGATGGGCGGGCTGCTGGCCTTTGCGCACGCGCCCGGCATGGTGCTGCGCTGCCCAGCCTGCCAGGAAGTGATGGTGCGCATCGTGCAGACGCCCAACGGCACCTACCTGGATGCGCGCGGCGCGGCCTATGTGCGGCTGGCGCCGCCGGCCGCGTGACCAATGTCTCACCCGTAGGGGCGGTCCTGCGTGACCACCCGCCGGCTGTAGGGGCGGTCCTGCGTGACCGCCCTCACCCTTTGGAGCTCTGATGATCCCGAAACAATTTCCCCCCTTGGTGCTGGCCGATTGGCAGCCAACGCGCGACACCGTGCATGGCTACGCTGAAGTGCTGGGCGCGGTCCGCGGCGCGCTCTCGGCCAACCAGAAGCACTCCGGCCACCGCAGCTTGCTGGCCGCCGCCGCCGGGCTGACGACGACGTCCATCCCCTCCGGCCCGCAGACCTTTGAGCTGCTGCTGGACCTGGCCGGGCACCGGCTGGTGATCAGCACCAACCATGGCCGCCTGTGGCAGCACCGGCTGCGCGGCCAATCACAGGCGGCGTTCTTAGATGAGCTGACCAGCGCGCTGGCGACGCTGGGCATCAACACCAATCTAGACCGCAATCAATATGGCAATCCCGCCGCGGGGGTGTACGACGTGGCCGCGGTGGAGCGGTATTGGGAGGCGCTGTCGCAGATCGACCAGGTGATGAAGCGCTTCAAGGGCGAGCTGCGCGCCGAGACCAGTCCGGTGCAGTTGTGGCCGCACCACATGGACCTGGCCATGCTGTGGTTCTCGGGGCGGCGCGTGCCGGGGCACGAGAACGAGAAGCCGGCTTTCGCCGACGAGCAGATGAACTTTGGCTTCTCCACCGGCGACGGCGGCATCCCCGAGCCGTATTTCTATATCACCGCTTACCCGCTGCCGGACGGGCTGGGCGCGACGCCGCCGCCGGAAGGCGCCCAGTGGCACACCGAGGGCTGGCAGGGCGCGGTAATGCCGTATTCGAAGCTGGTGGGCGCACCCGACGCGGAAGACATGCTGCTGGCGTTTTTGCGGACGTACCAGGCAGCGGGGATGGCGCTGATGACCGGATGATTTGGCACGGAAAGACTCGTCAACGGACCCAGCACCTGATGAGTTGGGCAGGTGTATAACGGGTGAACGAATGGCGAATGAAAAGCAGTCCATCGCCGGCTCGCCTTTGGCGAACACGGGGACGCAAAACTTCACCCCGCTCGGAACCAACAGCGATGGAGATGGGGATTGGTTTTTGGTGCTGGGAGCCGTTCTGGCGCACGGGCTATTTTTGCCGCTGCTGGAGCGCAGGCCGTAAGAATTGCCTCTGTAGTATGGTTGGCGGTTCGAAGCTGAGTGTGTCCGGAATGCGCATCGTCTCAGTTTAAATGCCGGTGCTGAAGTTATTGCTAAGAAGATAATGTCCTCCTTGGCGGAAGCATGCAGTAGTGCATGAGTGCATCATCCGTGGCACTTGTCAGAAGATTGAGCAGAGCGCGAACTTAGCACGGTAGCATCTGTTTTTTGTCCGTCCCGAATTCAGAAAATAGAATGACGGAGTGCGCCCCACATCTCAGATGAGAGAAGGCAAGCAGTTAACCTAGCTCTAGATATATTAGCTGTGAGAAATTGGCCTGAATGTTTAGCCGTCTGTCGATATACTCTTCTTCGACGTGTTGCACATCAGCAGTCCCAAGTATGGTTATCGCGAATTCCTTGTTACCCAGGCCGTTCAGCGATGATCCAATTGAGAGTCCCGCATTCGCCGTGGTGATAAATCGGTCATGAAATTCTTCGTCAGCGCCGAATACCGTTGAATGGATTACGAAAAGGGTTGGTGGGGATGCATGTTGGCTAATGCTCTTCCACGCATTATCCAATTGGCTAGCTAAGCGCGACTTTTCCTGTTTCAGTCTGTCGCGGTCATACAGATTTGTATCCGATTTCGAGTTTCTTTTCAGTCCTAATTGTTCGCCTGTTGTGACAATCTTGACCTCCACGTTCGTCGGAATGGATTTTAGAACCCAAAGCTGATCAAAGTCGAAGTACGGATCGCAGATTTTGACATATTCATGAACGTTGGTTTGTAGCCAATCTTCGATCCATCTAATTGCATGATCGCGCTCCCCGACTCGAAATACTTTCGTCGCCAAGGACAGTCCGCCCAGGTTTTCTCGAATATTGGGTGGTAAAGTCGACAAAAAGGAAACTAACCCACCAACTTGCTCAAGAAGGAGCAGATTCTGAAGAATTGTTGTCACGACCGACGTTGATACCTGATTCCTCATTGATATTGCAGCCTGGCGGATCGAGGTCTCAAGAAACCATTGTGTAATCGTCAAAGCCGTTGCGAATTCGACGCGACCGACGCAAGACAACCAATCAACGAGGACATTTGTCGGATGAGAAGCCCCTTTCCGATCCATGACAGATTTAAGCATTTTACGTGATGCTTGAAGTAATACCTCATCATCCTCAGAGTATTTTGCATAAACGCCTTGGAGCTTGTTTGGTGACTTAGCCAAATCCAACGACGCCATAACCTTTTCAATCTCTTCTCGAGTGGGGGCCTCTTCTATCTTTTCTGTTAGTTGTGCTGCCAATTCGGGATCAAATTGATGTGCGGTTTCTATTATCGATGCTAGCACTTGGTCCCGCTCAGTATCTTCAAGTGACTGAGCAAATTGAACGGCCATTCTAATGGCAGTTTTCGCCTCGCTGGATTTGTTAAGTTTTGCATAACTTTGGGTTACAGTCTCTAGCCTGCCTATCCTATCCTTGACGTTTGGAATTGTTATACAAACTTGGGCTGCTTGCGCCAATAGAGCTTCGGCATCTTCAGGTGCAAAGTCACGGAATTCCTCGGCCACCCTTGCCATGACGAAGGCGCGATCAGCAACATTGGGGATTTTTTCTACTTCAAGTAGGATAGCGACTTGGTTTTTCTTAAGGAGTGGTTTTGATCTCTTTGCAACTATTCTTCTGGCTCTTTCGATTGCGGCAAGGCAGATTAATTTGTAGCCCGCATGGGTAATGTTGCTGACATCTGGCAGTTTTGCTGTTACTAGTGACTCCAATTTTACTAAAGTATCGAGCTTTTGCGTCTCATTTAGATAGGAAGTCGGGTCTTCTATTTCGTGAGCCAACATTGTCGCAACATAGGAGACCGACTGGTCTCGATCGACATTGTCAAGTATGAAAAGCACCTTGTTTACTATTTGTTGGTCAATGGATACGTTGGGTGGATTGCTATCGGTTGGATCTCCGAGGTTTGTATTTCTAATTACGTGTAGTGCGATCAATGACCAAGCGTGGTTACGAGATTCATATGATAATTTGCTAAGGAGATTCTTTGCTTCTTCCTGGCTATACTCGAAGACTGCTAAAGCACCATCGACTAGAACTTGTTCATATAATTCTGATTGTGGTGCAGAATGCAATACAGGTAATACTCTAGATCGAATCATTTCGTCAAAGGTCTTCTTGTCCCCATTCCTGAGTTGACCAAGTGCGCTCAAAGCCAGCAGCCTGGCTTGCAGAAGTTTGGATGGCACAATAGTTATCGCGCTCAGTAATTGTCTCCAGACGCCTTGAGCATCTTCCTTGGTTAAATCCATATAACCGGCCAGTCTTGTGGCCAACTCAAGCGTTTCATAGTAAATAGTTCCAATCGACTGACTTGCGACAGCTGACGTATTGCGCAATTCTTTGGCTGCATCATACAATTCAGTTGCATATGATTGGCTGGATTTGGCAATTACATCAACCAAATCGAACGCTGCCTCAACGCGGATCCACGTAATATCGATGGAGTGCCATGCTTCTACAAGCAAATTGAACAGCGTGTCGAGCAGGGCCATGTCTGAAGCCGGACTCAGACCGCCAATAATATGAGCTAATGATTGACATTTCTTGATGGGATCTTTCACTTCCTCAGCAAATCGAATGAGTTGATCGCGTAACGTGGCATTGTTCATTTTGCCCGTGATACGTGCCTCTATGGCGATATCACGCACCGCAGTATCTCGGCGATCAATATTGGAAATATCCGCGATGCACCGAGCGATAATGGTCTCCTGGACTGGCTGTTGGTCTTGGCGAACATAAGCCTCGGCGACTATCTTGTACCCTTCTTCCCTTCTTTCGCGCATATTGAGCATTCCAGCATAAGTTATTGCTAGTAATGGATCAACCAATGTCAGGGCTCGGAGCGTACGCTCGGTGATTTCAAGCTGGTCGGCAGATGATTCTAATACCTGCAGAAATTTGTCATCAAGGGATTTACGCATATCCCTTTTGAGGTCATGGGTGTCATCTGGATCCAGCGCGCTGTTGGTGATAAGCAGACGCGCGTAGCAATAACACGCGACATCCACGTCCAGAGGCATCTGCTGAATTTCCCGATAGCTATCCATGAATCTCTCATGGGCTTCGGTATTCGATATTTCTTGCATAGCCTGTGCTAAATTGAGCTCAAGCCTAAGTCGTTCCTCGATGGGCGACCTCAGACTTGTAAAGTTGGGAACGTCGAAGCGTCTTATCAAAGTCTCTCGGTGGGCTTGGTCGCAGTATCTTACGGCTTCCGATAGTTGCCTAAGATGTCTTAGGGAAACTCGATACGCCGGATCTCCTATTACAGTATCAAGCGCGGCTTCGAGGACAAGATGTATTTGTGGCGATCTGCGATTCTGCAACGCCCACTGCCGATAGAGGTATTCCTTAGTCTTCGTTTTGTCAGACTGAGCTGCCTTTCGCATTAAATCATCAGCAGGCAAATCATTCAACCAGAGCGAGCCTATAAGGGCCAAATCTCGAAGCTCTAGGTTTTCAATCCGTTCTACGAATTCGTCGGACCTTGGCCCCTCGAATTCAAATGATGCAAGAGCAGCTGCTAAATCAAGTGCAGTGCTGGCATCTTCTTGGTCTTTCGCGCGTTCGATTAGCGACGTCGCGGTATCGGGAAGGATTGGGAACAGATCGGTGGCGATCATGAGCAAATCTTGTGGATCCATCTTACTATTAAGCCCCCCAGTCATGTGCTCCAGCTCAACAAGTGCCTGCCGGGGAACTGTCGCGCCGCTACGCTCCATCGCAACATATATTTTGGCCAGCAATCGAATCTGCGCACTTATGAGTCTAGCTGAATAGGTTAACCGCAGCGCTTTTTCAAACTGACGCAATGCAATCAGGGCTTCCACTTCGCTTTCGCCCACAAGGTCTACGGAGAGTTGGTGGATTTGAGAAGCTGCAATACCAAATCGCAGAAGACCAATAGTATCCTTTCGTTGTTTTGCCATGTCGTTGGCGGACAACAGGTCCCGCTTGATTGAGTTTATCTCGCGCCTGTCCTGGATAATTGGGACCAGATGAGCTGGGGCCAACCATTTTGTTAGGGCTTCATAGTTATCCGCTAACCGATAGTATTCGGGCAAAAGTAGATTGGCTTCTCGTGTTTCGGAGACCTTCTCGTAGTACTTGACTAATGTATCGAGGCTAGCTTGTTGCAGATACTTTAGTCGATTTTGGGCAATATTCTTCAGTAACTCAGGTTCGAGTTGTACGTGAACATTGTCAATAAATGTTACCAAACCTATGTCTTGAAGGATGGCTCTGACTCTACCCAAGTCAGATGAACACAATTCAGCCAATACAGTGACCGGTAATGGAGTGATTGAAAAAGCAACGAAAGCCATCAACTTCTTGTTAAAATCGTCGTTGTCTACCCCCGACGATCTCCACTGAATCTGTAAGAGCGATTCAACTTCACCCGGCTCGCTCAGTATTTGGGTTAGGGGAACTTGCGCTTCGGATACGAGCTTCCGAATCAGCGTCAAGTAGCCCGGCATTCCTCCGGATGAAGTGTGAATCTTCACCACATCCTCGGGGGTTATGTTTAGCCCTTCAAGGTACTTCGTCGTCTCAAGACTCGAAAATAAGTGGGGTTCATCCTGTACAAATTTGAACGTTAGAGTATCCAATGCTCGATTATGTCAACAACGGAATAGAAAGTCCGCAGATCATCGGGTTAAATTGTCCCCTGATCATCGCGCGAAATGTCCCTTGGAATTCTTTAACGTCCGGTCCCGCG
>Ga0070730_10004751_pt1 | contig 11830 bp, 10 predicted proteins | sample Coa_R1_3_FD_66447 | JGI IMG/M metagenome (GOLD analysis project Ga0070730, IMG submission 66447) | Surface soil microbial communities from Centralia Pennsylvania, which are recovering from an underground coalmine fire - Coalmine... | ecosystem: Environmental > Terrestrial > Soil > Unclassified ... | reverse complement strand
CCCGGCTCCAACGTGACGATAGCACCGGGCACAGCGGCGACAGATTCCCCGGAAGGCAAAACAGCGAGTGCATGAAAACCGTCGCGGAACAACCGCGAGCTGAGCCGATTGCGGACGGAAAGTGTTCTTCGCCAGCCTGGACGAAAGATCGCAACGGTTTGCCACTCCACAGCGATCGAAGGCTCACGAATTACCGCTCGCCGGAGTTCGTAGCCCTGAGAAGCATAGAGAACGTTACCCGACCACGCGAGCGCTCGCAGGTTTGGCACCCGTGCGACAAGGCGCAGAGCCCTCTGGAGAATCGAATCCTGCGCCGCGGGGGTGGAAAAGCCATTCATGAGGTCGATGAGTCAGGAGGGCAAGAAGGTCTTCATACAGAAGCAGCTTCCGCCCGCTTTCTCGAACTCGGACGTGTCCAAGAGCAGCGGAGTCAAGCCCTCACTGCGCAGAATCGATTCGACCTGCGGCGTGACGTGAGAGGTAATGTAGCGTCCATTCACGACAATGCCGTTGCCCATGAACTGATGGGCTTCGGCTGCATTCAACAAATGTACCCGCTTCCAATATTTATGCAGCGAAGCAAGGGCTTCGGCAGAAAAAGCTCCGGCAAAGATTAACGCCGCATCATTGTTGAGCGGGCACAGGCAGGTATCCAGGTGATAGCAATAGGAATCGGTGAGATGCAGGGGAACAACGGGAATTCCCATTTCGGACATGACGGCGGCAAATTTCTGTACGCCGCCTAGGGTACTGCGAAAACCGTAGCCACCGTAGATGCGGGAGCCGTCGGGGTGCCAGAGCAGGTCGCCGTGTCCTTCGAGATAATCTTCACCGAAATCGATATCGATCACGCGATAGTCGCGCGAGCGGCACCATTCGGTATAGAACGGCACTTCGCGCTGCCGCGATTCGTAGACCATGCGACTGGGGACGACGAATTTTCCGTATCCAGGTTTTTCGCCGACGAAAACCTGATTGGCGGCAAAGACCATGTCTTCCAGGCCTTCAACCGGATCAATCATTTCGACATCGCATCCGCTTTGTTGCAAAACGCTACAGAAATTCTCCCACTGCGTGCGTGCTTTCACGCGGTCTACCGCAGTTTCTCTGGTCATGTACGGATTTTTCTGATCGACTACATCGAAATATTTCGGAGGGCAGACGAGCACCTTGGGCATACGAACAAATGGTAGACGCGATAGGAGAGAACGAGCAAGCGATAGAGACTCCATTTCGGCAGCTCGTGCCGAATATTCGGCGACTGTTAAGACGATTCGCTTGCAGCGTGCATTCCGAGCGCCAGTAAGCTTAAGTCGCGAGTGAACCAGGCTATGGCAAGAAAAATGCACACCCAATGGAATCTCGATCTCGCCATCCTGTTTCTCACACAGGCGGAAGAGATGAACGATCATGCTAAGTCAATGCGCTAACGCACAATGTGCCAAGCCTTTCCTGAGGCTTCGCGAAGGCAAACTGTTCCTGGTTGAGACGGACCGCGTTAATAGGCCGGGGGAATCGGTGCCTCCGCCGTTTGTGCGAGCGCGCCAGCAACCACGATTGGTCGAACATTACTGGTTGTGCGATGACTGCGCCAAAGAGTGGACCCTGATTTACGAGCGGGAACGCGGGGTCGCGCTAGCTCCGCTACGCCGTGCTGTCGTGAGCGTCGAACCGGAGATGGTCGCCGCGCACGGCGGCGCAGCGTAAACGTTATCAGAGATATTCTCCATCAGTTGTATCCGTGCTTCTTCCAGACTCTCCAATCGTCGCGAACGGCTCCCAGCATCGCCTCAGCGGCTTCGTGGAGCCAGTGAGACTTCAGCTTCTGTAGATGTGCCAAAATGGGATTGCGGGCAGTTCTTGTTCCCAGATGAATGTTCGCGGTCTCCCAGCCCATGGCACGCAACAGACGCATCTCTTCCCCTTGCGCTTTCAGCGTTGACAGTTCGATGCGGGAACAATGCGGACTAAGCCGCCGCACAATCCAATGACCGCGTAATTGCACAAACGGATCAGGGCAGCGAACGGCGCGGCTGATGATGGTCTGGTACAAAATTTCGGACGGTCCTTCCTGATCTTCCGCCCAACGGCATGCGGAAGATACCAGCGCTTTGGCCTCACGGGCGATCCGGCCGCCATGCCAATCGGCGATCGCGACGTAGCGTTCGTGTCCCAGGCTGCCCAATCCCGCTACACGATGGGCGATGCGATACGGCAAATCGCGAGCGGGCAACAGGTGCTCGATGGCATCAACCGCACTGATCGGAACTTCTCCCCGGACCTTTGGAAGTGCATCCATTTTTGCCCAGAAGTGGATCGGGTCGCGCAGCTCACTTTCGGCGATCTTACGGAGCCATTCGTTTCTTTCGCCCAAAACAAAAGGCAGACCCTGGGAACGGAGTGCTTCTCGATAGCCTTCGAGAATGACGTCACAAGTTTCCTTTCGGCGGAGGGGTAAATGCCCGTCATCCGCTGCCAAATGAGCGCTGACTGCGAGACGGACCAGATCGTTTGCGAAGGCCAGAGTGTGAGTCTCGTCGAAGTCGTTGACGCCCCAGATCAGCCGCCCTTCGGTATCGCGCCAGGTTCCGAAGTTCTCGACGTGCAGATCGCCGACGGCCAGCACGGGCGGGGTTTTAGCCAAGTCGGGACAGATTTTTGGCCACAACTGAGCCCAGCGGTAGTAGGTCGCTCGGAAGTAAGGGAAGACAGCCGCCTTCATGCTGGAGTGTTTGAGGCGGAGATCTCTCTTTAGCAGATGCGTGCGCCGGCCGAGCCACTGCTCAAAGTGACGAGTCGCTTTAACGACGTTCATAGCGCGTCACGATAGTGGGCGCGAAACGAGAAGTCAACGGATCGATCGTCGACGCGGCCGTCCTGGAGTAGCAATTGCAGTCGGCGACTATTTCTGAAAGTACGCAGCGTTCTTCTCGACGAATTCTTTCTTGTCTTCCGGCACGTCCTCGAGCGCGTGGATCGAGTCGGATGTGCACGCGGGGACACAAGCGCCGCAATCGATGCAACCCTCGGGATCCACATACATCTGAGTCGCAGCCTCGAAGCCAGGCTCGTCCTGCTTGGGGTGGATGCAGTCGGTGGGGCAGACTTCAACACAGAGGGAATCTTTAATGCAGGTGTCAGTGATTACATAAGCCATGATGAATTGTTTCTCCTGGAATGAGCAGTTCCGGCTCGCTCGCAAAAAGTGTAGGAGAGGGGATGTGCGGGAGCGGTGATTCCGGTCACGGAAAGGTGTGCGCGGCCAGCAAAAGAGTTGGGTCGACCGATTGTTTACAACACTATGCTGGGCGAGGAGTTCCCGCATGATGGGAATCACTTAGAAGCGTGACCACGGTCACAGAAATCGATGGTCAGGAGGACTTAAATAGGCACAATTGAACTAGGCCTTCTAGTCATAGGATCGCCCGGCTCCACCCACAGAACCCCACAAGCCGTTACCCCAGACGGCGGGAGCCGGGCGCTTGAAGGCTGCAAGACTTGAGGCCCTCCCCACCCTCCCCATTCCGACATTATTCTTGCTTCCTGCGTTGTTCGGGCAGCTCTTGACTCACTTTGTGTCCAGGTGAACACAGCGTAGCCCGAAAACCACAGTCTACGGCGATCGTTTCGGTCACAACCCCAGTCCTTCTATATAGATACATTCTGGCCACTTCTCTGCTCTCTAGATCGCTACCGGCTGGTCACACGGGAGGCAGAGATGAATTACCTGGCTGCAAAGACAAACAGATCGCAACAGCTAATCCTGCTGTTCGCGGTGCTGGCGATGCGCTGTGCGGCACAAACATCCGACGCGAACTCCGAAGATCGCTCAAGCCAGCTCGTGCTGGTGAGCATTCCTGATCGGCAACTCGCGGTGATTTCCGATGGCGAGGTTCTAGCGAAGTTTCCCGTTGCGGTCGGGGCGGAGGAAAGCCCAAGTCCAACCGGAGAGTTTCGGATCGTCAGTCGGGTGACGAATCCTACCTACTATCGCCCGGGAAGCGTGATCCCGAGTGGCAAAGACAATCCTGTCGGCACGCGGTGGATCGGGCTCAGCCAGAAAGGCTATGGGATTCACGGAACGAACGTTCCGCGGTCGATCGGTCAGGCGGCTTCGCATGGATGCATTCGCCTCAGGAACCACGACGTCGAACGGCTCTTCACCATGCTGCGAATCGGTGATGTGGTTCAGATTCGCGGCGAACGCGATGAGCAGGTCGCTGAGGTCTTCGGCGGCGATGCCGAGGACACGACCGTGGCACAGCAGCCTGGCGAGGCGACCGGGGATCCGGTGAGTTCCGATGAAAGCTCGAGTGATGTGGCGGGAACGCAATTTTGAAATCTGAGGAGGTCTTTATGCAGATGGCAATCACATTCATGGCTGTGGTCGCGGGGATGGTCTTTTCGCTAGCAGTGGCTCTGTTGGCCGAAGAGCTGATTTTTGGGCAAGTGTTCCGCCTGTTCTTTGCCCCGGCAAAGATGGCTCGGCAGGCGGGCGAGGTGAAATCAGGGCACAAGCGCTAGTGCGCATGGAGAACGACGATGCTGGCATTGAAGTATCTGCTGATGTCCGGCGGCCTCGGGATGATTCTCGCGGCCATGACAATCCTGGGTTACGACTTGTATCGCGAGATGCTGTACCGGAGGGCGCTGGCAACGCCGGGGTCCACCTTACCGCCACGCCCTGAGTGGCGATGGCGCACATCGGTGGCGCTAGCCTTATTGGCCTGGGGACCGATCCTGCTCGCCTTCAGCATTGTTGTGGTTCCTAGCGGCACAGCAGGCGTCCGCGTGAGCCAAACGAGAGGAACCGTGCCGGGAACACTCTATCCGGGGGCGCATCTCGTAATGCCGTTGGTGGAAGATGTCGTGCTGTTTGATACGCGCGATCAGGTCTTCACGACCGGTGTCTCCGAAGATGGAAAAAATGCGGCGGGCAATGTCTCATCGAAAGGGCAACTGCTGGACGTGCAGGCGAAAGAAGGATTGACGCTGGGCCTGGCGATTACCGTGCGTTATCGGCTCGATTCCAAGAAGCTGGATTACATCCAGAGCAACTTGCCGCATCCCGTGGAAAAAGAAATTGTTCCGCCCGTGGTGGCGAGCGCGTGGAGAGAACTCATTCCGAACTATACAGTGCGGGATGTGTTTTCGGCCAAGCGCGAAGAGGTACGGCAGCGCGCCGCAGGGATGATCGCACAAAAACTCGCGGCGGATGGAATCGTGGTGAAAGAGGTAATGCTGCGCGATATCCAGTTGCCCGAGGAATATGCGAAAGGGCTTGAGACACTGCTTTTGAAAGAGCAGGAGAACGACCGCATGGGCGTCGAAACCGAACTCAAGCAAAAGCAGGTAAAGATCGCAGAACTTGAAGCGGAGGCCACCAAGGTCCAGCAGATCAAACAGGCGGAGGGCGAGGCGCAGGTTCACGTCCTGCAGGCGAAGGGAGAAGCGGATGCGATGCAGTACACGCTGCCGTTGAAAGAAAAACAGATTCAACAGAGCAAGCTGGAAGCCGAAGCGCGTAAGCAGGCGACATTACAGAACGCGGAAGCCGAGGCACAGGCCAAAGTTATCGACAGTAAGGCGGAAACGGAACGGCGCAAGCTTCTGGCTGAGGCCGAGGCCGACCGGATTCGGGTGACAGCGGCGGCCGACGCGGAGCGACTGCAGAGCGAAGCGGCGATCCTGAAGCAGAATCCACTTTTGATTAACAAGATCGTGGCGGAGCGGCTGTCGGACAAGCTGCAGATCATGATGGTGCCGGCCGATGGCAAGTTTTTCATGAACGACGTGCTCAGGAGCATGAATATGGGTGCTGCGACTCCACAGGGCGAAGAGCAGCAGAGATAGATCGGAGAATCCCCACCTAGCCGCGACGGACGCGGCTGGGATGGGGCAGCCACTCCAAATCAGGACTAAAAATCCCCGCGACTCGTAACGGTGTCCAAACAGTACAGGGGCGGAGGCCGGGCACATGCGCAAGGCGGTTTATAATTCGGCCATCCCAGAGAACATTCTGAAATCGGTGAACGGCTCTCATCTTGCCCGGATCGCGCGTCCTGCACATTTCATTCTTCTTGCTTTGTTGGCCGCTGCGGTTTCGGCTGGCGCCGCCGACTGGAGCGGGCCCGAGCAGCAAATGGCGCGCAAGATCGTTGCCATCACCGGGCCGGGCGCTGTGGCGCTGACCGTTGAGAACCGTTCCTCGCTTGGAAGACGCAATGGCGAGATCGTGCAAAACGGCTTGCGCAATGCGCTCGAGCAGGTTGGCATCCATGTGGTGAGCGTCGATCGAGCCACCGCAGCCGTCGCGATCACTTTGTCGGAGAATCCGACATCCTACGTGTGGGTCGCGCAGATTCGCCAGGGCGAGACAGAATCTGGGGCGGTCCTGGTGTCGGTTCCGCGGAGTGGGAACTCGGCAGTTGCTCACGATTCCATGCCCATGTCGCTGCACAAGACATTGGTGTGGTCGCAGGACAATCCGATTCTCGATGTAGTTGTTTTGGAAGAAAACGCAGCGCCGACGCGGATTGCAGTGGTCGATGCCGAAAAAGTATCGATCGAACGGTCGCAGGGCGGCAAGTGGCAGGAGGAGCAGGCGCTTGCGATCATGCACTCGAAGCCGTGGCCGCGTGACTTGCGCGGCAGGCTGATTCCTGCCCGGGACCATTTATTCGACATATTCCTGCCGGGGATGACTTGCCGCAGCAGCAGCACTGTGCCGCTAACGCTCAACTGCCGCGAGACAGATGATCCATGGCCGCTGGTACCTGCCGGAATCGCCGGGAATTCCAGCGCTTTCCCGAACGCAGGGGATACAAAATACGCAGTGGTTTCCGCGATGGGCGCCTTCTTTGCGCCGGCCCGCAACTTCTTTACAGGCGCATTTACCCCGGCTGTGGGCAAGTTCACTAATGTCGCGAAGTTTTATTCATCGGCGTTCGTGCCGAGGGAGAGATATGCGCTCTGGTTGTTCGCGGCTACGGATGGTCAGGTACATCTTCTCGACGGAATGAACGATCAGCCTGCAAGATTTGATTGGGGAAACTCGATCGCCAGCCTGAAGACTACCTGCGGCGCTGGGTGGCAGGTGTTGGCGACGAGTTCCGGAGAGCGGACGAGCGATTTTGTGCGGGCGTATGAATTTCCGGACCGCGATCCGATTGCGGTAAGCGCGCCCATCGATCTTGGCGGAGCAGTCTCGGCGTTATGGACAGAAGCGCGGGGCGATTCGGCCGTAGTCGTTGTGAAAGACCAGGACACTGGAAGCTATGAAGCGTATCGTTTGGCGATGGCTTGCGGTCAGTAGCCTGTGGTTCGGGGCTCTGATTGGAGATGCCGAAACACGACCTCAGTATGGCGGGACGCTGCACGTGGCGATGCGTGCGTCACCATCGTCCCTGGATCCCGCGGATAATCAGCAATCGGATTCTTTTGCGCGCCGGAGCTTGAGTTTTCTTTTGTTCGATGGCCTGGTGACGTCTGACGATTCGGGGCGGGCGAAGCCGGCTTTGGCAGAATCGTGGCAGGCTACTCGCGGTAGTCAGCGCTGGCAGTTTCGCTTGCGGCGAGGAATCGCATTCGACGATGGAGTTCCGCTGACAGCCGAGGTTGCGGCTGCGTCGCTGCGCTTTGCGAATCCCGGATGGAATGTGACCGCTGAAGGTGACGCGCTCGTGATCGACTGCAAAACGCCGAAGCCTGATTTGCTGATGGAACTGTCGCTCGCGCGAAATGCGATTGCGAAGAGGGATTCGAATGGCGTGATCGGCACGGGGCCATTTCACATCGTGGAGTGGCAGCCAGGCAAGAAGTTGAGGTTGGCGGCCGCGGAAGACTATTGGGGCGGGCGTCCGTTTCTCGACGCGATCGAGATCGAGATGGGCAGCGACTTTCGTGATCAGATGACTGCCTTGCAGCTCGGCAGGGCGGAACTCGTAGAGGTTGCTCCTGAGCAGATGAGGCGCGTTTCGCAAGAAGGACGAGGCTTGGAGAGTTCTCCGCCAATGGAACTTCTGGGGTTGGCGTTCACGCGAGACGTTTCTTCTCCCGAGGAGAAGGCGCTTCGCGAAGCTCTGGCGCTGAGCGTGGAACGGGGATCCATTCGCAGCGTGCTTCTGCAAGGCTCAGGCCAGCCGACCGCGAGCATTCTGCCGACGTGGATGAGCGGTTATGGTTTTGTGTTCCCTGCTGCGGCGGACCTGGCAAAGGCTCGACAACTCCGCGGCCAGGTGCGCACGGCACCAACCTGGACGCTGAGCTACGACGCAAATGACACGATGACCAAATGGGTGGCTGATCGGGTCGCCCTGAATGCGAAGGATGCGGGACTGTCGCTGCAACCCACCGCCTCGGCGAGTGCGGATTTGCGGGTCGTGCGAATTCCAATGTCGTCTCCAGATGCATGGATCTCGTTGGAGGGCATCACCGAGCGAGTGGGCCTGCCGGCAGTAAAACAGGCCGATGGCACGGCGGAGGAGCTGTATGCTGCCGAACAGGCGGCGCTTGCGACGATGCGATTGATACCACTATTTCATTTGCCGGTGTCGTATGATGCTCGCCCGCGCCTGCACAATTGGACCATCCGCACAGATGGAAGCCTCGCCCTGGCCGATGGGTGGCTGGAAGGCGCCACACCATGACCTTCCGGCGCAAATTGCTGGCGGTCTTCATCTTGACGGTGTTTCTGTCAGTTGCTGCCGTCGCCTTGCTGGTGCTGGCGTTCACGCGCAGCGCGTTTGAGAAGACAGAGAACGAGCGCACCGCAGCACTGGTTGCGCAATTTCAGCGCGAATTCAACCGGCGCGGGGAAGACGTTGTGCGGCGCGTTGAGGGCATTGCGTCGTCGGACGCTACCGCGCGCATGGCAACAGCGGTGAATGGGACTTCGTCCGATTCTTCCGAATACTTCGATCTGGCGCGATCGCTGGCGGAGAGCCGCCAGCTCGACTTCCTGGAATTGCTCGATTGGCAAGGGAAGATCATTTCTTCCGCAGAGTGGCCAGCGAAGTTTGGATATCCGGAGAGCGCCTTCGACAACCTGGCAGCATCGAGCGATCAGAGCGCATTTCTGAAGCTGGAGGAATTACAGGACTCGACTGCCCTAGGCCTGGTCGCTGTGAGAACGGTTCGCATTGGCGAGCATCCCGTCTATGTGGTGGCAGGACGGCGGCTCGACAAAAACTTCTTGTCGGCGCTGGACCTGCCTCCGGACATGCGCGCGCTGCTGTACCAGAATTTAGGAGATCACTTCGCTTCTGATTTGCTGCTTGATCCGTCTGCTGGTAACGCTGCCGATGGCACCCATCCACTCGACAAGTTTGAGCCCCTGGTAGATGGAGTCCGGCGCTACAACGTGGAGATGACTGGCGTCATAACGTGGTCGCCGGACCGGGCGGACGAAGAAGTCTTTCACGCGATTCCGTTGCGCGGAGCAGGAAAGGATCGACCTCCGCTCGGGATTCTTCTGATCGGAAATTCACGACGGCCCTACGCCGAACTGAAGCGGCGGATTCGAGACTCGGCACTGCTCGCGGGTGGAGGCGGGATCGTGCTGGCAATTCTGCTCAGCAGTTGGGCGGCTGCGCGAGTGACTCGTCCGGTGGAGCAGTTGGCACGGGCGGCGCAGGATGTCGCCGCGGGAAACTGGAATGCGAGCGTTGCAGTGAACGGCCAAGATGAGGTTGCGCAGCTTGCGGATTCCTTCAATCGCATGACTGCCGAATTACTCACGCAGAAAGAACGATTAGTGCAGACCGAGCGGGTGGCTGCCTGGCGTGAACTGGCGCGACGCCTTGCGCACGAACTCAAGAATCCGCTATTCCCACTGCAATTGACGGTCGAAAATCTGATCAGGGCGCGAGAGCAGAGCCCCGACCAGTTCGAGGAAGTGTTCCGCGAAAGCTCGCGGACGCTGCTCGCCGAACTCTCAAACTTAAAGGGAATCATCGGGCGATTCAGTGAATTTTCGAAGATGCCGCAGCCACAACTGCAGCGGGTGCAGGTGAATGAAATCGTCCGCGGCGTCGCTCAATTGTTTCAAGCACAACTTCAGGCGCCGAACCGTCCGCCGATTCAATGTACTCTGGACTTGGATGATCGCGTTGAAGCAATTTCCGCAGACCAGGATCTGCTGCATCGGGCGCTTTCGAACCTTGTGCTCAATGCCATGGATGCGATGCCAAACGGGGGCACACTCACGCTGCGAACTCGCGGCGAGCCGGGGAGAGTGATCATTGAGGTGGCCGACACTGGATCCGGCCTCACGCCGGAAGAATGCGAACGCATCTTCACTCCGTACTACACCAGCAAGCAGCACGGCACCGGGCTTGGCCTGGCGATAGTGCAATCGGTGGTAAGCGATCATGGCGGGAGAATCAGCGTGCATAGCGAACCAGGAAGGGGAACGAGGTTTGTGATCGAGTTACCGAAAGCGGTGGCCGCTGGAAAAGGCCATTTTTTCTCGTGATTTCGCTAACCATCCCGGAAGGTCAGGCGCTTCCCACCGTATTGACAAGGAGAATCGGATGGGGGAGAATGCCGGCCCAGTTAGCGCCTGCCCTACTCTTACCCTCCTCTTCGCGTCGGTTTGAGTCAGGCTCGCCCAGCATCCGATGGCATTTGTAATTCCAATTGCGGGCAGTGGGCAGGGCAAGAAGTAGAAAGAGTGGACGACAGGCGTTTTCCTGCCAGAGGAGGCATCCCATGGAGTCACGCAAACCATTCACATCCCCGCTGACCCGCCGCTCGTTTCTGCAGCGCGCGGGTGTCGGAGGCGCCGCTTTGTTGGGCGGGACGGTGTGGCCGAAAATCCTGAACGGGAACACGCCGCCTGCGAAGCCAGGCGCGCCGGCGATCAACCATGTGATCATCTCCTGCCAGGAGAACCGCTCGTTCGACCATTACTTTGGCTACGCGCCGCAGGTTCAAGCAGCCGGCTTCGGGCCTCCCCCGGGCTACTCGCAGCCGGATGGCATGGGTGGCAGCGTCGTGCCATACGAGTTCACCAGCTTGTCGACGTCCGACATCGGCCATGCGTGGACGGACGTGCACGGCGAGTGGAATAGCGGCGCAATGAACGGTTTCATGACGACGGACGGAATCAACGCGATGGGTTACTACACTGCCACCGAGCTACCGTATTACTACAGCCTGCTCGACCAATTCACGTTGTGCGGGAACTATTTCTGTTCCCTTCTCGGGCCGACATGGCCGAACCGGTTCTATTTTGCGGCCGGAACCTCGGGAGGAATCACAACCAACGGTCTGTGGGGATACGGAATCTTCGATTTCCCGATCATCCTCGATCTGCTGGACGCTGCCGGCGTCAGCTGGAAGATCTACAACAACACCTGGGACAGCGTCCCGTTCGGGAACACGGATAACGTCTTCGTTTTCTGGAAGCGTTACGCGCACGACAACCGCACCCGGGGAACGCGCGGCGACTATTACAACGACCTGAAGCAGGGCAAGCTGCCGCAAGTTTCGTGGATCATTCCAAGCTTCGCCCGGGGATTGGACGAGCACCCGCCCGCGGATGTCTCGGTCGGGATGGGCATTCAACAAGACCTGATCACCGCGCTGCAGGAGTCATCCGCATGGGAGAGTTCTGCGTTTCTACTGACCTACGACGAGCACGGCGGCTTCTTTGACCACGTGGCACCACCACCGCTCGATGCGTTCGGACTGGGCATCCGGGTTCCGATGTGGGTGATTTCACCGCAGGCAAAGGCTGGGCACATCGAGGGGACCGTGTACGAGCACACCTCGACCCTAAAATTTCTCGAACGCTTGTTCAACCTGCCGACGCTGGCGTCGCAGAACC
>Ga0070730_10004750_pt1 | contig 11830 bp, 10 predicted proteins | sample Coa_R1_3_FD_66447 | JGI IMG/M metagenome (GOLD analysis project Ga0070730, IMG submission 66447) | Surface soil microbial communities from Centralia Pennsylvania, which are recovering from an underground coalmine fire - Coalmine... | ecosystem: Environmental > Terrestrial > Soil > Unclassified ... | reverse complement strand
TGAGGCGGGGGAGTGTAGCCCCCTTGGGGCGGGGGGGCATAGCCACCCTGTTGGGGCGGGGGAGTGTAGCCGCCTTGGGGCGGCGGGGTATAGCCCCCGCCCTGGGGCTGGAAGCCCCCCTGGTTGCCGGCCCCGCCCTGGTCGCCGGATGGTGGCTGTCCGTAGCTCATCAAACGCTCCTCCTGTAGTGCCGGGTCGGGGTGCGATCGGTTGTGGGCGGTTTAGAGGTTCTGGGCCAGCGCGGCCGGGCCATTTAACACGCGTCTCTATGTCGAGTGCGATCGGTTGTGGGCGGTTTAGAGGTTCTGGGCCAGGGTCGCGCCAATGCGGCGGAGCTCAAAGCGGGCGCGCCCCATGTTGCCATCCTTTTCCAGGATGAGGAGCAGGAAATAATCGGGATTGATCATCCGGGCGAGGAAGGTGAGCTGCCCGGTTTCCATGGTAATGTTGCGCAAGCCGCCCCACTTCAGGCTGCGGGCCACGCGGCGGGCGGAGAGCATGAGGTCGGCCAACTCGACCTCCCAGGCCTGGCTGGCCCGGTGGCGCCGCTCCGTGCCCTCTTGCGGCAGGGCTTTGGCGCCGTTGATCGTTTCGACCGCGACGCCGTCGACCCCCAGCAGGCTGATCGCCACCGCCCCGGGGACCTTTTCGACAGCGCCGGCGAGTAGCTCGGTGAGATCCATCCTCCGGCTTCTCCTTTCGAGCTCCGCCCTGTGTGGTGCGGATACTCAGCGGCAGTATAGCAGAAGCCGGGGCGAATTGCAACGGACCTCACAGGGTCGCGGGTGGGCCGCCGATCACTCGTATTGCAGGGCCTGCACGATGCGCAGGCGGGCGGCCTGGCGCGCCGGCAGCAAGCTGGCGATCACGCCCACCAGCAGGGCCAGGGCCAGGGCGAACACCAGCCCGGCCAGCGGGAAGCTATAGCTGAGCTGGTTGGTGTAGGCCGCGGCGCTCAGCGTGGTCAGCGCGTAGCCCAGCACCAGCCCGCCGAGCAGACCGAACACCGCGCCGGCCAGGCTCAACAGCAGCGCCTCGGCCACCACCATACGCCGCACCTGCGTGCGCGTGGCGCCGATGGCGCGCAGCACCCCGATCTCGCGCGTGCGCTCCAGCACGTTGATCGCCAGCGTGTTGATCAGCCCCAGCAGCGACGGCAGGGTGAGCACGACCAGCACGATATAGAGGCCCAGGAAAGCCTCCTGGAAGACCTGCCGCTGCGCGGCGCGGAAGTCGGCGCCCCAGTTGAGCGTGAACTGCGGGTAGCGCGCCAGCAGCGCGTCCAGGCTGGCCTTCACCTGGGCGCGGTCCGCACCCGGGGCCAGGTTGCCCATCAGCATGAAGTCTTCGTTGCGGTGGAACTCGGCGGCCAGGTTGGCCTGCGAGATATACAGCGTATTGATTTTCAACGAGAGGTAATCCGCGCCGATGCTGACGATGCGGTACGTTTTCAGACCCACCGGCGTCTGCACCTGCACATTGTCGCCCACCTTCACGTGCGCGGCGCTGGCGAAGATCGGGTTGGCGATGGCCCCATGATCGGCCAGCGCAGCGTAGCTCGTCGCGTCCCCGGCGTCGAAGGTCAGCGTCGAGACTTTGGGGTAGCCGGCCGGGTCGATGCCCAGCACCTGCACGGCTACGCCGTTCACCAGGCCGCCCGCGTAGCGCACGCCGGTCCAGGCGCCCATGCCGGGCACCGCCGCGAACGCGCGCTCGAAGTCGGCGCCCGCGCCCGCGTTGCTGTTCCACAGGCCCAGCGCCGGCGGCAGCAGGATCACGTCGGCCGAGGAGCCGCGGTCCAGCGCGCCCAGGAACGTGGCCTCCAGGGAGGTGAGGATGCCGCTGAGGGCAACAATGATCGCCAATGCGATCATCAGCGCCGAGGCCGTCACCGCGGCGCGGCGCGGGTGGCGCTGCATGTTGCCGGTGGCGATGCCGCCCTCCTGCGGGAAGAGGCGCCGCAGCAGCGGCTCGGCGGCGCGGGCGATCGGGTTGACCAGTGCCGGGGCCAGCAGCACCAGGGCGGTGAGGAAGAGCAAGGCGCCCAAGGCCGCCAGGCCGGTATTGCCCGTCAGCAGGCTGAGCCCGGCCAGCACCACCAACCCCAGGCCACTGCGCGTGCCCCAGGTCAGGCGCCCACCGGGGGCTGGCGTCTCCTGCGCCTTGAGCGCGGCCAGCACAGGCACGCGGCTCGCCCCGATCGCCGGGAACAGCCCGGCCACCAGCGTCACGCCGACGCCCAGGCCGATGGCCTGCACGAACACCTCCGGCGGGACGATCACCGTATCCAGGCGGATCTTCTCGTACTGCTCCAGCAGGCCGCTGAAAGCGCGGGTCATGCCGACGGCGAAGCCGTAGCCCAGCAGCAGGCCCAGCGCCGAGCCGACCACGCCCTGCAACAGCGACTCGGCGACGATCAAGTTGATGATGGTGCGCCGCGTGGCGCCCACAGCGCGCAGCATGCCGATGTCGTGCCGCCGCTCGATCACCACCGTGCGGAAGGTGTTGTAGATCAGGAACCCGCCCATGAACAGGGCCAGGACGCCGAAGAGGTTCACCGCCACCAGCGCGACCTGGATGCTGGCGAAGGCGTCGCTCTCCAGGGCCGGGCTGCCCACGCGGTAGCCCGCGCCCAGCCGCGCTTGCAAGTCCGCGGCCACGCCTTCGTGGTTGGCGCCCGCAATCAACGCCAGGTCGACGGCGTTGATCTGGCCAGGCGCCAGGAACAGCGTCTGCGCCAGGGCCAGCGGCACGATCACCTGCGCTGCGCCCGCGGCCGGCACCAGGCCCACCACGGGCAGCGCGGTCAGGCCCTGCGGCGTGGGTAGTTGGATCTGATCGCCGACCTTCAGGTTCGTCATCAGCGCCACGCGCTGCGAGATCACCGCTGCGCGCGTGTCGCCGGGCGCCAGGAAGCGGCCCGCCGTCACCGCGTAGCGGCGCACCAGCTGGGCGCTGGCCGGCTCCACGCCGAGCACCTCGGCCGCCTGGGCCGGCGCCAGCCCCAGCGGCAACGACACCTGGCGGCGCAGCGCCGGCGCCGCCGCGGCCACCCCGGGCGCCTGCCGTGCCGTGTCCAGCGCCGTGCTGTCGAACGATTCGCCGGTGGCGCTGCTGATCGTCATATCGACCTGGCCCGACGCGCCGAGCGCGCCGCTTTGCAGCGCGCCAATCACCGTCGGCAGCATCGAATTCACGCCGAAGATCACCGCCACGCCGAAGACCACGGCGAAGGTGGTCAGCGTGGTGCGCAGTTTGCGGCCCATCAGGTAGCGGGCCGGCAGGGTAAGTAACAGATTCACGTCCCAAACTCCTGTTCCGGGGGTGCCCGGCAGCGCGCCGCCCCGTTTACCGCTGCGCGGCGGTCTCGACTTTTTCCATCAGCGATTCGACGGTGGTTTGCGCGGTCAGCCGGGTATCGTCCACGACGGTGCCGTCTTTGAGGAAGACGATGCGCCCGGCGTAGGCGGCCATGCGCGCGTCGTGCGTGACCATGACCACGGTGCGGCCCCAGTCGTCCACGGCCTTGCGCAGGAAGCGCAGCATCTCCTCGGCGCCGCGCGAGTCGAGGTTGCCGGTCGGCTCGTCGGCCAGGATCAGCGCCGGCTCGGTGACGAGGGCGCGGGCCAGGGCCACACGCTGCTGCTGGCCGCCCGACAGCTCGCCGGGCCGGTTGCCCAGCCGGTCACCCAGACCGACGCGTGTCAGCCACTCGCGGGCGCGCGCGTCGGCGGCCGGCGCCTGGCCGTCGAGCACCAGCGGCAGCATCACGTTCTCGACCGCCGACAGCACCGGGATCAGGTTGAAGAACTGGAACACGAAACCGATCTTCTTGCGCCGCAGCACCGTCAGCGCCGTATCGTCCAGCGTGGCCAGGTCGGCGCCGTCGAGCCGCACGCGCCCGCTGCTCGGCGTGTCCAGGCCGCCCAGCAAATGCAGCAGGGTGGATTTGCCGCAGCCGCTCGGCCCCATGATCGCCACGAACTCGCCCGGCTCGACGCCGAGGCTCACCTGGTCCAGCGCCGTGACCGCCGCGCTGCCGCGGCCGTAGACTTTACTGAGGTTTTCCGTCTGCAAAATAGCCATGGTCTTGCTCCTGCTTTTTCACGCGTCATACAGCACGCGGCACACATCACGCATCACGTTTCTTCGGCCGGCCGCGGGGCCGGGGCGGGGGGCGGAGCAGCGGCTGCTCGCGGATGTCGTCCAGCCGCGTCTCGACCATCTCCAGCCAGCGCAGCTCGGCCTCGGTGTGCATAATCGCACTATCCAGCAGCACAATGCGGGCGAGCTCGCGCGCCGGGTCGGCGGCATTACGCTGCGTGGTCAGCGTGTGTAGCTCGCGGAAGAGCTCACGCCGCTGCGCCTGGATCACCTGCTGGGGGCGCTCGGCGTGCGTCACGACGGCCAGCATCAGCTTCAGCTGAAACTCGTCGCGCAGCCGGTACTCGCGGGGCACCGCCGAGCGCAACCAGGTCTGCAACTCCGCCCGCCCCGGCGCCGTCAGCGCCCAGAGACGCTTATCCGGCCCGCCGCCTTTCTCGATCCCTTCTTCCACCACCAGCCCATCGCGCGCCAGCCGCTCCAGGCTGCTGTAGATCTGGCCCGTGTTCAGCTCCCAGTGCCCGCCCAGCGCCGCCTCGAACCGGTCGTGCAGCTCGTAGCCGTGGCGGGGCTCCTCCGCCAGGAGCGCCAGTAGCGCGCACTGCACGGGGCCACGTTCGGTTTTGGTTCGGACGGGGGTTTCGATCATATATTAGATACTCATTATCTAGATTTCAAAGAAATTATATAACGAGTATCTAATTTAGTCAATAGGTCTTTCGACGGATACTGGGGGCGAGTAGGCAGTAGGCAGTAGGCGGTAGAAAGAAGCGGGTTAAGCGGGTCGCTGGGCACCCCGGGGCGCCTTCGGGTAGAATAGGGATGCCGCACGAACGCCACCACGGATTGGAGCATTGGAGCAAGGATGGCCACATCGCCCGAGCACCCCGCACCGGGGGCCCTCGACCGCACCGGCTTCGAGCTGTTGCGCCTCTGCGCACAGCCCGGCTGCCCGGTCTGCGGGTTCGTCCAGGCCACGGTCACGCATTACCTGGACACCATCTCCTACGAAGCCCTAACCGACCTGGACGCCCGCCAGCGGCTGCGGGCCTCTCTCGCCTACTGCGCGGTCCACGGCCAGCAGTGGCTGAGTCTGCAACACACCCTCGGCACGGCCCTGATCTACAAAGATGTCTGCAACGACCTACGCACTATCCTGGCAGGGCCAGCGGGGGGCGGGGGGGCGGGCGGCAGCCTGCGCGCGAAGCTGCAAGGGGTGTTCCGATCGGGCGGGGGCGGCAGTAGCGGGGCGGGCCCGGCGCTCGCCGCCGCCCTGGAGCCGGGCGCCCCCTGCCCCGGCTGCCAGCAGACGGCCACGGTCGAGGGTCAGACGGTACTCTCCTGCGCGGCCGCCCTGGCCGACCCGGCCTTCTTCGCCGCCTATGCCGGACATCCGCTCGGGCTCTGCTTGCCGCACTTGCGTGGCACCCTGCGGGTGATCGGCGATGCCGCCCTGGTCCAGCGCGTCGCCGGGGCCCAGGCCGCCCGCCTGGCCACGACGGCGGCGGAGCTGGCCGAGGTCATCCGCAAATACGACTACCGCTTCCAGGACGAGCCCCACGGCGCCGAGTTCGCGGCCCCCGCCCGCAGCGTGGAGCAGGTCGGCGGCCGCCTGCCCACCCAGCTCAACCCGCCGCGGGCATAGGGCGAGGGGCCGCCGCGGGACTGAACCTCCCCGTCAAGAGCGCCGCAAAAGGGCAAACGCGATATCCCGGCCCCGATGCCGCGCGATCTCGACCCAGAGGCGCGCGAGCGACTCGACGAGCGGGGCGGTGGCCAGCGGACCGACGTCGACCACATCAAACCCGATCTCCTCGCCCAAGCGGGTGACGACGCCCTTGGCGGCCGGGTCGTCGCCGCAGATGAAGGTGCTGGCCTGTTGCGATCCGAACCGCAGGTTGGCCAGACTTTCGGCGCCGAGTGTGTTGAACGCCTTGACCACCCGCGCGCCCGGCGCGAGCCGCGCGACCTCTTCCGCCCCCGAGGATCCACCGCCAAGCGGCAGGGGCCCCATCCGGTTGGTACAGTCGACCAGGATCTTGCCCGCGAGATCCCCAGCCTGCTGGAGCACCTCGGGCACCGCCGGCCACGTGACGGCCAGCACCACCACCTCGCCAAAGGCAGCGGCCTCGCGCATCGTACCGGGGTCCGCCTTGTCGCCAATCGAATTCAGTAAAATCTCTACGGTATAGCTCTGCGGATCGCGCACGCCGAAGACAATATTATGGCCCTGCGCGGCCCAGCGCTTTCCCAGGGCCCCGGCAATATTTCCCGCACCAAGGATGCCAATATTCATATCGCCAACCTCCTGCGCCAACCTCCTGAGGGGGTCCGTGGGCGAGGAGGAACGCCGAGCCCCCCGCCCCCCCTCATTATACGGCGCGAGTCAATAGCCCTAAACCTGCGCCAGCTCCCCCTTGACAGCCCCGGGCCGAGTATGGTAAGCTGAGACCCAAGTGAATAGCGGCGCGAGCCGCATGCCCGCGTTGAAGTGGAATAGTAGCGCCCGCCAGGATCTGCAGCGAATCGGGGACCAGTGAGAGCCCGATAGACCGGCTGGCGCGAACCGGCCACTGAGCGGTCCGCCGAAGAAAGCACAACGGCGCGCAAGTAGGATGGAGTGGGTGGTGCCCACGCAAACAATCACCATGAGCGGTCACAGGCCATAAATGTGACAATTAGGGTGGTACCGCGGGAGCATGACTCTCGTCCCTGATGCTGGGACGGGAGTTTTTTGTTGCGTAAAAAATTGCGCTAAGCAACGGTGGACAGTGCCGTCCGCCCCGGCGTCCAATGGCGGCCGCAACCCGAATCGTCCGGCATGTCTTGACAGGGGGTTGTGAGATATGATACAATACGCAGCAGTTCAACTGAATAGCGGCGTGAGCCGCATGCCCGCGTTGAAGTGGAATAGTAGCCGCGACCGTGAGTTACAGCGAATCGGGGGATGGTGTGAGCCCGAGAACCAGGTTGCCGCGAACGCGTCACTGAGCGGTCCGCCGAAGAAAGCACAACGGCGCGCAAGTAGGATCGGAGTGGGTGGTGCCCACGCAAGCAATCACCACGAGCGGTCACAGGCCATAAATGTGACAATTAGGGTGGTACCGCGGGAGCGTGCTCTCGTCCCTTGTCGTTGGGACGGGAGTTTTTTGTTGCCCAAAAAAGCCGGGCGCCGGGCGGCCCGGCGCGCTGGCCACCGGGCACAGCAGGGCACCGTGCAGCAGGGCACCGTACAGCAGGGCACCGTACAGCAGGGAAAGGAGGCAGCAAATGCAACTGAAGCTGGATAAGATCGCATCGGCCACGGGGCGGGTCCATCTGCCGTGGACGGTCGAGATCGGCCCGGACGTCGCCGCCGAGCGCGGCGCGGTGGTCGTCGTCGAAGCACTGGAAGAAAAAGCCGTTTATGGCGAGCTGGAGCTGGTCGGGGGCCGGCTGGCCCGGATCATCAAGGGCGACCGCATCGCGGGGGTGCTCGGCGAGCGTCAGGCGCTCAAGGGCTTTGTCGGCGCCATCCCGGCCCAGATCGCGCCCGGCGATGTGCTGCATATCCTCAACATGGGCGGCGTCATCGGCCAGTGCAGCTCGGCCAATGCCGACGTCGGCCAGCCGTTGCGGGTGCGCGTCCTGGGCCCGGCGCTGGTCGACGGCCGGCCGGCGAATATCAGCCAGGGCGCCATCCCCTGGCAGACCAGCCTACCCCACTGCGCGCCGATCATCCTGGTGTCGGGCACCTGTATGAACGCCGGCAAAACGACCGTGGCCTGTGAGTTGATCCGCGTCTTGCGCGGGCGGGGCTATCGGCTCGCGGGCGCGAAGCTGGCCGGCGTGGCCACCCAACGCGATATCCTCAACATGCAGGATCACGGGGCCGTCTGCGCGCTCTCGTTTTGCGACGCCGGTCTGCCGTCCACGACCCATACCGACAACTGCGTGGTCCCGGCGGCCAAGGGCATCCTCGCCGCGCTGAGTGCCGAACAGCCCGACGCCATCGTGGTCGAGTTTGGCGACGGCATCATGGGCCATTATGGGGTCGACCTGCTGCTCCGCGATCCCGATCTGATGGGCCATGTCAAGGCGCACATCTTGTGTGCGAACGACCTGGTCGCGGCCTGGGGCGGCCTGCGCTTTCTCGGCGAGTTAGGCCTGACGGTCACCTGCCTGTCCGGGCCGGCCACCGACAACAGCGCCGGGGTAGACTATATCCAGACCCGCTTTAATATGACGGCCGCCAACGGCCGCAACGGGGCGAATCGCCTGGCCGACCTGGTCGAGGCGCGCGTCTTTGGCGCCGGCCAGGGCCGCCGGCGGGAGGTCGCCTGATGGCCCGGGCGACTCCCGGCCCGGTGCGCGTCGGCATCCTCGGCGCGTCCGGCTATATCGGCGGCGAGGCCCTGCGACTCTTGCTCGGCCACCCGCAGGTCGAGGTCGGGGCCGTCACGTCGCCATCCCAGGCCGGGCAGCCGGTCACGGCGGTGCATCCGCACCTGGCCAAGCTGACCGACCTGTGCTTTCGCGCCGACCTACCGCCCGGCGAGGCCAGCAGCTACGACGCCCTCTTTCTGGCCCTGCCGCACGGCGAAGCCCAGGCCCGGGTGCCGGCCCTGCTGGCGGCCGGGGGCCGTGGCGGGCCGCACGGCACGGGGCCGGTGCTGTTCGACCTCAGCGGCGACTTCCGGCTGCGGGACGCGACCGTGTTTCGCCAGTTTTACGGCCTGGCGCACCAGGCGCCGGAGTGGGCACAGCAGGCGGCGTACGGCCTCACCGAGTGGAACCGCCCGGCGATCCGCGAAGCCCGGCTGGTGGCCTGCCCCGGCTGCTTCCCGACCGGCGCCCTGCTGGCGCTCACCCCACTGGCCCGCGCCGGCCTGCTCGCCGGGCCGGTCGTCGTCGACTCTACCACGGGCTCGTCCGGCTCGGGCAAAGAGCCGGGCGAGGGCACCCATCACCCGACCCGCGCCGGCGATTTCCGCGCCTATGGCCTGTTCACGCACCGGCACCGGCCGGAGATCGCCCAGGAGCTCGCCAAGTGGCACCCAGCCGGCGCGGCGGCCTTCGGCGTCACCTTCACGCCCCACTCGGCGCCGCTGGTGCGCGGCATCTTCACGACCGCCTATGTCTTCCCGACCGCGCCGCTGCCGGCGGCCACCCTCCAGGCGCTGTACGACGACGCGTACGGCGCTGAGCCGTTTGTGCGCCTGGTGGCCAGCCCGCGGGTGGGCGTGGTGGCGCACTCCAATTTCTGTGACCTGCGCGCCCACACGGACCAGGCGGGCACGATCATCGTGACCAGCGCGATCGATAACCTGGTCAAAGGCGGCGCGGGCCAGGCCGTGCAGAACCTGAACGTCGCCTTCGGTTGGCCGGAGCGCTGGGGCCTGGGCTTCCCCGGCACGCTGCCGTAGGACGAGTTCAAAGTCCTGAGTTCAAAGTCCTGAGTGCTGAGTACGGAGTTTTGAGTTTTGCTCGCGCAGCGGTGCCGCAGGCACATTTTTGAGTTTTGAGTTGTCGAACGACGGGCGACGGGCGACGGCCGACTCGTCTTACTGCCTACTGCCTACTGCCTACTGCCTACTGATAAGGAGCAAGCATGCCAATAACTACCGAACCCGCGATCGATGCGCAAACTGTGATCGCCGAGGAGACGGCGGCCCAGCTGGGGACGTATGCCAAGCTGCCGATCGTCGCGGTGCGCGGCGCGGGCATCCATCTCTACGACGCGGCGGGCCGCGACTATTATGACTTCTACTGTGGCCACGCCGTGACCCTGACCGGGCACTGCCACCCCCAGGTGGTCGCCGCCATCCAGGCGCAGGCCGCCCAGCTGATCTTCTACTCGAACATCGTCTATAACGCCGTGCGGGCCGGCTACGCGAAGGCGCTGATCGCGGCCGCGCCGGCCGGGTACGGCCAGGTCTTTTTCTGCAACTCGGGGGCCGAGGCGAACGAGACCGCGCTCAAGCTGGCCCGCAAGTTCACCGGCCGGCCGGCGATCATCGCCATGCACGAGGGGTTCCATGGCCGCACCATGGGCGCGCTGACCATGACCAGCAACCCCAAATACAAAGCCGGCTTCGCGCCCCTGCTGCCGGGGGTCGAGTTTGCACCCTTCGGCGACCTGGATGCCCTGGCCGCGCAGATGCATGCCGGCGTCGCCGCCGTGATCCTGGAGCCGATCCAGAGTATCGCGGGGGTCAGGATGGCCCCCGCGAGCTACTACCAGGGCCTGCGCCGGCTCTGCGACCAGTGGGGCGCGCTGCTGATCTTCGACGAGATCCAGACCGGGCTCGGCCGCACGGGCAAACTCTGGGCGGGCGAGCACTGGGGCGTGATCCCCGACCTGATCACCCTGGCCAAGGGCCTGGCCAGCGGCGTGCCGATGGGCGCCACGCTCATCGCCCAGCGGATCGCGCAGACGGTGCATCTCGACGAGCACGGCTCGACCTTCGGGGGCGGACCGCTGGCCTGCGCGGCGGCCGCGGCCACGCTGGACGTGATCCTGGGCGGCGACCTGCCGGCCCACGCCGCGGCGATCGGCACCCTGCTCCAGGCGCAGCTGAGCCCCCTGCCCCATGTCCGGGAGGTACGCGGCCTCGGCCTGCTGCTCGGCCTCGTGCTGGACGTGCCGGCGAAAACGGTGCAGCAGGCCGCGCTCGACCAGGGCATCATCCTCGGCACCTCGGCCGACCCCCAGGTGCTGCGCCTGATGCCGCCCATGGTCGTGACAGAAGCCGATGTCGCCCACCTGGTGGCCGTGCTGGACTCGATTTTGCGGAGCCTCCCCGCCTGATGGAACCGATAAGCCGCCCCGCGTCTGCAGGGGCCGACCGCGCCCCCGACCTCGCCCCTTACCGGGGGCAGCGCTTCGTCGTGAAGCTTGGGGGCGAGATCATGCTCCATGCCGCGGGGCTGGACGCCCTGGCGGCCGATCTCGCCGCGCTCACGCAGGCCGGGCTCCAGGTCGTGGTGGTCCATGGCGGGGGCCCGCAGGCCGATGCCCTCGCCGCGCGGCTGGGCCACACGGTGCGCAAAGCCGGCGGGCGGCGCATCACCGACGACGACGCGCTGGAAGTCGCCAAGATGGTCTACGGCGGCAGCCTCAACCTGGAGATCCTCGGCGCCCTCAAGCGGCACGGGGCGCGCGCGGCCGGGCTGTCCGGTGTGGACGGCAACCTGATCACCGTTACCCGCCGGCCGCCGACCCGCCTGCGCGATCCGGCGACCGGGGGCGAGGCGTGGGTGGATTTCGGCCATGTGGGCGATGTCGCGGCCGTCGACATGGCGCTGCTGGAGCTGCTGCTGGCCGCCGGCTATGTCCCGGTCGTCGCCTCCCTGGCCGCCGACGCCGCGGGCCGGCTCTATAATGTCAACGCGGATACTATCGCGGCGACGATCGCCACGCACCTGGGCGCGGCGCGGCTGTTCTTGCTGACCAATGTGCCGGGTATCTTGCGCGACCCGGCCGACCGGGCGTCGCGGCTGCCCGTCCTGACCCCGGCCCAGATCGCGATCCTGACCGCGGACGGCACGATTGCGGACGGCATGCTGCCCAAAGTCCAGAATGCCGTCGCCGTGCTCCAGGCCGGCGTGCCCCAGGTCCAGATCCTGGATGGCACCACCGCGGAATCGCTCTTGCTGCGCAGCTTCCACCACCCCGGCCTGGGCACGCTGCTCCTGCCGGACGACGAAGTCCTGAGTTGAAAGTCCTGAGTGCTGAGTACGGAGT
>Ga0070730_10004749_pt1 | contig 11831 bp, 9 predicted proteins | sample Coa_R1_3_FD_66447 | JGI IMG/M metagenome (GOLD analysis project Ga0070730, IMG submission 66447) | Surface soil microbial communities from Centralia Pennsylvania, which are recovering from an underground coalmine fire - Coalmine... | ecosystem: Environmental > Terrestrial > Soil > Unclassified ... | reverse complement strand
CATCGCCAGGTCGGCAACCTGTTTGATGTAAAGCTGCGCGCCATCCATAACCTGCATGACGCTGGTGTCGACATCGTCCCGGTGACGACCATCATCAACAGCATCAATAACGAGCAGGTCGGACGTATCATTCAGTTTGCCCTCGACAATCCCAAGACCATCAGCTTCCTGAGCTTCCAGCCGGTTTCCTTCACCGGACGCGATGAAGAGATCACCGACGACCGCCGTAAGGCCCAGCGCTACACCTTGAGCCATCTTGCCCACGACGTGAAAAACCAGACTGGACTCGGTGAGCCGTCGCGTGACTGGTTCCCAATCTCCTTCATGTCAACCTTCTCGGATTGGGCTGATCTGACCCATGGCCCTAATGCTGACTGGGGACAGTTAAGCTGCGGATGCCATCCGAATTGCGGCGTAGGCATGGCCGTAATGATCGACAAGCAGACCAAGGAAGCCGTACCGGTCACCGCCTTCCTGAATGGCGACCGCCTGGCCAGAGACGTAGCCCGCGTCAACGATGCTGGTCGCGGACGCTTCCTCTCGGTCGTAGGAATGGCGCTGGCAGTCATGCGGAATTACAATCCGTTCCAAGCACCTACTCACTTCAGGCTTGCGGATCTGCTCAAAAAGTTCGACAAGACCTTCGGCGCTACCAAAAACACACATAAAAAATATGGAAGCGTCTCCGGTGAGCGCACCAAAGAAGATATCGAGATGCGCCGCACCGATCGCTGGAACTTCCTCTTTATCGCTGGCATGTGGTTCCAGGATCTTTACAATTACGATTTCCGCCGCACCGAGCAGTGCATCATTCCTTATGCGACCCAGGAAGGCGAAATCAGCTTCTGCGCCTACAACACCGGCGTAGGCTGGCGGAATATCATCGAAAAAATGCACATGACCGCCACCCTCACGAAATGGTACGAGGAGCACGGGCGGCATGAGATCTTTGCCGGCGGCAAAGCCGTTGGGTTGGCCGAAGGCGTCCATAAATTGCGGCTCAATGAGGAGCACGTCCACGCAGGCCGTAACACTACGCTCGATGATCTCGGCATCGCCAAGACCGCGCGCGAAGAAAAGCTGCGCGCCCGCGACGAGAAGCTGAAGAAGAGCGCAGAAGACGCCCGGATGGAAAAGCTCTATCGCGAGCACATCCTGAAAGAGCCCCAGCCCGAAGGCGGATTCATTCCCATCACCTCCATCGCGCCGGCCGCTCCCAAAACCGTCGAAGCGAAAAAAGAAGAAGTTTTCGGCGACTAACTACTAGCCACATCAACTCTAAAGGCCGCTCTTGCAGCGGCCTTTTTATTGCTAAAATCCAGAGTCATGCGCCTGCTTCGTTTTTCAGCCGTCCTCATCCTGCTGGTCTTGTCTGGTTGTAATGTATGGAACCAGCCCAAGAACCCCAACTGGAAGAATGCTACTGGGACGGAGCAGTTAGAGCGCCTGCTGTGGAAGGCCATCCATGATAAGGATTGGCCTCAGGTTGAAAGCCATCTTGCTCCTGGATTCGTGGGCGCTGGGCCACGGGGTGAAACTTTGGATCGCACGGCCTGGACCGAATATTGGAAGAAAGCCCAGATACAGGACTTCTCATTGGGAGAATTCAATACCCAGTCCGATGGAGTGGATATGGTTGCGACCTATGTGCTCCATTTCAATGGAGTGGATGCCGGCCAGTCGATTCCCCCCAAGGGCCTGCGTATTATCTCCGTCTGGCAGGAACTAAAGGGGGGATGGGTGCTGACCTCTCAATCCGCCACGCCAATCCTTTAACTCCATGCCAGCAGCATCCTTTGATACCGCTGATACCGCAACCCGCCAGCGTTTTCACCGGCGCCTGCTGCGATGGTTTGACCGTGAACAGCGCAAGCTTCCCTGGCGGGGAGAGGCTGATCCATACCGTATCCTGCTTTCTGAAATCATGTTGCAGCAGACCCGCGTGGCCGTGGTTGAGGAGCGCTACCGGCTCTTTCTCCAGCAGTTTCCCAGCGTAAATCAACTGGCCGAGGCCAGCGAAGAGTCGGTCCTGGCCGCCTGGAGCGGCTTAGGCTATTACCGCCGGGCGCGCTCTCTTCACGCGGCTGCCAGGACTGTTGCACAAAAGAATTCGTTCCCAAGCTCATCCGCAGAACTGCTGGAGCTTCCGGGGGTGGGCCGCTACACTGCTGCGGCTGTAGCCAGCATCGCCTTTGGTGAGCCGGTAGCAGTGGTGGATGGCAATGTCCAGCGAGTCCTGGAGCGGATTACTGGTAAGCAACTGTCTGTGGAGGATTGCTGGAAGGCAGCCCAGGCATTGTTGCATCCTAGGCGTCCCGGCGATTTCAACCAGGCCATGATGGAATTGGGTGCGGTCGTGTGTCTGCCTGTCAGTCCCATGTGCGGACGGTGTCCGGTCCTTGATTTCTGCAAGCTCCGCGGGGCCGCGCCTCGCAATGCGCAACAGCCGCGCAAAAAAGCCACCTTGACCTATCTCTTCGCGCAGAAAGAGGAGGCTCTTTTTCTGCGGCAACGGCCGCAAACTGTATCGGTGATGCCCGGCATGTGGGAGCTGCCCGAGATAAAACAGCCCAAAAATACCAAAAGAACCCCACTGCTTCAGTTGCGGCACTCAATCACCAACACAGACTACAGTGTCCACGTCTTTCAAGAGAACATTACGCAGAGGACCTCATCTCCACACAGGGACAACAAGAACGGACGATGGGTACCGTTGCCGTCCATCAAAGAGCTGCCTCTAACCGGCCTGACAAATAAGATTTTGCGTGCTCTCGGATTGCTGCCCAACTAATCCGCGCATATCCGTGTAAATCCGCGGTAAGTTCCTGGGGTGTCGTTATGCCGCACGAGGCACTTCGCTCATCAACGCCAGCAAATTGCCTTCTGAGTCATGAAAGAAAGTCATCCACAGGTCGTGGTCAGGCATCCTGGCTATTAGGTGCGGCTCATCTTCGAATTTCACGCCGCTTGCCGCCATTTGTTGATGCGCGGCTTTGATATCGGGCACCGTGAGGTAAAGGATTGAGCCGGGGTGGTCAAACTCCGGCTTCTTCGGACGCGCCAGCATCAGGCGCACTCCGCCGCAATCAAAGAAGGCCATACCGCCGGTGCTGAAGAGCAGGGACAGGCCCAGTGTGTCCCGATAAAATGCGGTGGCTCGTTCCACGTCGTGGACGTTAACGGCAATCTGGCCGATGCGGGTGATTCCGATGCTTGAAGTTGTGGCAGTCATTATTCTTTGCCTTTCCCGAGAAAATTAGTTAGTATAGCTAACTATATTTTATGGCCGAAAGCAAGAAAAAAAATAATCAGCTAGAAAAAGCCGTGGATACCGCCGGCCGGCTCCATTCAGCAGCTATTCACCTGCTCCGACGCCTGCGGGTAAGCGATTTGGCCAGCGGGATTGGCCCCGCGCAGCTCTCAGCGCTCTCGGTCCTGGTTTTCGGCGGGCCGAGATCGTTGGGCGAATTAGCTGAGGCTGAGCAAGTACGCCCTCCCACCATGAGCCGGATTGTGGAAGGCCTGGAGCGCGCCGGACTCGCGTGCCGGCAGCCGACTGAAGACAAGCGACGTATCCGATTGCAGGCCACTGCTAAAGGAACAAAGATCCTTCACGAAGGAAGGAAGCGGCGCGTGGAATCACTGGCTTCGGCCCTGGAATCACTGACGAAAGAGGAAATAGAACAGCTCGGGGAAATGGCTAAACTACTCGAACAGGTTTTATCTAGGCTCTGAAAAAGTATCAATACTGTCGCGCGTACTAGGAAATTTGGTGGCGTTCGGTATGATTCACTCATGCATCTCCTCAAATCTGGCCTGGCAGGTCCTTCTTTCATTTCAAAATCTATCAAGAAACGCGCGGGCCTTTTTCTTGGCCTGAGCTTGGTCCTTTTACTAGTCCCGCTGCGCGGACAGGAGAAGCGCCAGGAACCGGATGCCGGCGAACTCCTGAAGCAAGGGCTCGTCAACATCAGCACATTCAACACAGACCGGATCGTCTACGCAAAGAAGCAAGAACTTGCCAAATTCATCCCTGCGGGCCAGGAGGTCAAGGTCCACCTTTTCTATCGTGTCTACAAGCCGGCGCCGGCGGAGGAACTGGAGATCAAGGTGCTGGACGAGGTCTATCCCTTCCCCGTGCAGTATCTAGCTGAAAAAGGTTCCGAATACAAGGAGGAAGAAACCTCGATCAAAGGGACCGGCGTTTATGTCAAAGATGGCGCGCCAACCTTCCCCTCGCCGTCTTCCAACCCCCAAGTGAGTTGGATCGAATGGAACCAATGGCGGGAAAGTTCTCAGAAATGGGAGACCAAGCATCGCACTGAAGTCAGCATGAGGCCCGCTCCGGAGACGACCATGCGGGAAGCCCCCGATGCTGCTCCGCAGTTGGATCCGGCATGGCTCGAGCAAAACCGTAAGCTCCTGGGCCTCTCTGCCGAGCAATTGCGTCAACGGCCCGATATAGCATTGGGCGGCGCCACTGAGGTACTGCGGGAATTGAATGCGCGAGCCACAGGGCCTTTCTGGTCCCCGGCTCCCGGCGGCATCCTGTTGAGCCCTGCGGCAGCGGGCAAACTCGCCGATGGTCTGACCATCGACAAGGTGGAATATGTTCCCGGCAGCGCGGAAGTGAAGGTCATTGGAAGGACCTCAGCTATGGGCTTGGACGCCGACCTGCTTGCCACGACGCTCCGTCTAGCCTTCGGATACGAGCAGGTTCCGTATTTCAGCCTCGATTTCCATGAATCGCGAGGGAGTGACTGGATAGCGGCGCGTGACCGTATTAGCCAGGAAATCAGCGACCGCCTGAAACAGGATTCCTCCTTTGCGGAACGCTTGCGGCAGAGCGCCTTCGAGGTTACAGACAAAACGGGCCGCCGCCATCTGATCGCCTACCTTGATCAGGTGGATCCCGACTTGGCGGCGTCGGCAATGAGGCGCATGCCCATGAACATGGACTTGGTCTTTCGTCCCAAATGGCTCAAACGTACGCGGCTCGGGGAAATGCTGTTCATCGCGGACCAAAGCATCAAGGAGCTCTGGCACGGTGCGGCCGTGTGGACGCCCGAACCTTCGCGGGCCTTGGCCGTCGATACCCACATCGCGCCGAAGTTCTGGAGTGAACGGAATGCCGCCAAGGAAGAACTCGAGGAGCTACTCCATCGCTCTATCGACACCTCCACCTCAACCCGCTGGTGGTTCACGCCTGGCGGACAGGTCGGACAATCAGAGCATGTTCTCGACCTGAGCCAGGTTCAGCCGGTGCTTCAGACGGAACGTGTCGGCGGCACCGGAAAAGCCAGCTACGATCTCGATCTGGGAATGGGCCTGAAGGTCCATCAGGAAATCGTCTACGATCCCTTTGCATCCATGTTCAATCAGGAAGATCCCTGGTCGAAAGCGGTTGTGCAAGAAGTCAACCAGCACTTTGACAGTTACGCGCAAGCGTTCCCTGAGTGGGAAGGGCTTCGACAGGTCTTTCGCGCTTATGTGTTCGCCATCTGGCTGGTGAAAAACGATCCCAACATGGGCCACCGCCTGCTGGCGCAGTTGCCACCCTCGCGGCCTCCTTCTAAATCACTGCCGAATTTCTGGCCCGATCCGCAGATCCTCATCGTGCGCATGGGCTCCGAGCCGGGTAGCGTTGAACTCGAGCAGGCCACTATCAGCGGAGGCGTGGGCTTCGAGCACGATCTGTTGAAGGCAGTTCCAGGAGCCGTGAGCGCAGGATCGATGGGCACCGTAAGCGCCTTTCCCAGCGGCGCCGGCTTCACGCCCAATCCCATTGACGATGATGTGCCCGCCACGGCTGCCGGGTATCAACTCTGGCGGGAAGGTCTGCTAAGGGAGCGCGGCTATCTATGGGGCTGGATCAACTCCCATCTGGTTCCTGGCGAAATCGTGACCTTCGCAGGTATTGCGGCGGTCCTTGCGCTGATTACCTTCTGGCGTGATCGAAAAAAGAAAGTCCCCTTCTGCCGCTTCCAGGCCGGAGCCATGACCGCCGATTGGCTGGCCACCACGCTGATCTTCACCCTTGTGGCGTTATATCCAGACGTCTACAAGAATCACACCGCTCCATTCACAGGCTGGTGGGTGGCGGTGATTATCTATACCTTGGCGTTTTTCAAAGGAGACCGCATTGGGCGCTTCGGGCTAACAATAGTGGTCATGGCCATCGTCCTCATCTGGACCGCTTTCACGCCAGGACTGGGGGAGATTGTGCGTGGCATGACCCCACTGCATCTGGCGACGCCTGCCCTTGGCGCGACCGAGGGTGCATTGCCTGCGGATACGATCTATTCGCTCGAAGCCATCAAGGAAGGATTGACCCTATGCCGATCCGCTGAACCTCGATATGCTTTGTATCCCCTTCTTGTCCTCTTGGTCGCGATCGGATTCTGGTTCGAATTCAAAGTGGAGGATCTGCGTCCTAAGAAAGCCGCGGCTACATAAGATCGTTACTGATGTGAAGTAGCGCAGAACGTACGCTCAAAGCTAAAGATAAAGGGTTACAAGCTTGAGCGTGCAAAGATGGTTATCCGAAGTAAAAATCGATGACCGGGGTGCTCCAGACAGCATATTTTTCCGGACAGATGCAACCCGTTGGGCACTGACGTCGCTCGATGGATAACTGGACCTGGCCAGCCTCCGCTGCCGCTTTGAGCCGCTTCTCGGCGTGGATGTATGCATTTTCACCGGAGGACATCTGTTTCTGGGGAGCATCAAGGATGATTCTTGCTTTCCGCTTCGGGAAGTCGAGCCTCTCCAGAGGAGTCTGAATGGCGACCAGCTTGTCAAAATCCTCCGGGCGGATACTTTTCGCCATCTCCTCCGCAGTCTGAAACCACCGTCCGCTCTCGGGCTCGGTGTCGTACCAGTGGGCTGGGCTCCTCTTGGTCACCCGGACCGCGCTGCCCGCGGGCAATCGGAGAAGAATATCAAGGTCCAGGACGAACATAGCGGGCCCATACCGGTTGTATCCTTTTGTTTGCCCTGCTTGGCCGTGGATGTCAACGTGGGGGAGAAAGATGCTGCGCCAGATGCCATACTTCTTGTCGAGTTGATCCGAGGGCTGCTCCGATTGTTTGAGGCCCTTGTTCTCGACAAATCCGCGAGATAATAAGCCACCCTGTTCCAGAAAAGTGCAGCAAGTGGTCACCGAATTGGCGTGGTGAAAATGCGTAGCTCCCATCTGTTTCAAAATGCCGTAGACATCGCGTCCCTGCACGGAAAACCCCCGTTTCCACACTGCCTCGCCAAGCTATCGGCATATTACACAAAAAGTGAATTTTCGGAAAAAAGTGCTGATCTGTGACTCTGTGCAAAGAATTGCAGTTTGTTTTCAATTTTGGCATTTATGGCAATTTTGGCAATCCCCACCAGATCACCCTGAGGCGGGTCTACTCTGCGCTTGAAGATCGGAAAATGGTTTGACCGGGGACATTATCATCTCTATGCCATACGCCAGGAGCATTGTCGTCTGCCAAGGCGTACCGCAAGAAGCGAGGTCTACCCTTCTGCTGCCAATACGGTGATGAGTAGGATGCAACCTTTACCCCCGATCGAAGGGCGCTGAGGAAGCTGTGCTGCTGCGGATCAACCACGATTCCCACATGGCCGCGCCACGCGATCAGGTCCCCTGCTCTTGGCTGGCGCACACGCCGAAAACCGCGCGCTCCACTATAGAGCTTAAGGGAGGGGGCATACGAATAAGGCAGTCCGGCACGGGTGTAGAGGTAGTGCACCAGATGCGAGCAATCCAGAGCAATCGCAGATAGCTGCTCTGCATGTCTTGGCAGCACGTTGGCAGGATTCAAACTGCCGGATTGGGGAACCGTAAACTCTTGCGCCAAAGCTCTTCCCGCAATGCCACCCATCAGGCATGCCATAGCCAAACAAACTACCCGCGCTCTCCCTTTGAACGTACGCATATATCGTGGTTCTTACAGAAGACGGTCTTAATACAAGTTCGATGCGGTGCGAGCCGACAATGTTTGCGCCAATCGAGAGCTCGAATAGCCAGGTTTGATAAGGTGTAATTTGTAAATTTTGAGAATCAAGGGCAGCCAACTGTATAGAAATTACGGCATAGTTATTGCGGCCACATAGAGCGAAAGATTTTATCTCGCGCTCATCTGCGTAATCTGCGGCAACCATTTATCTGCAACCTTCGCGTCCGGTGGTTACCCTGTAGCGGCAGCGAATGGGCGGCAAGATTTCAAGGTTCTTCGGCGACCTACTTCAACTGCAGGCTGTTCAACATCCTCTGGTACGTTTGGCTCAACTGAGCAAACTGGTTTTCCGGAGAGATGAACACCAGATACAGCAGGCCACCTTGGGGGCGCGGCAGCCCTACCAGCCAGTCGCGTTCCGGTAGCCTTCGGCCATTCTGCTGGATTGGCGAGGTGCCTCGAAGGTTCACGGCCCTGCCCTGCACTCCATTCACCTGGATGTCCTGAAGGCTCCCGGAGCTCTGCAGGCCGGGATTCGACTGCTCCAGATTCTGTACTAGGTCCTGCATCGCCTGGTCCAGGTTAGAGGCATTCGGGTCCCGGGCAGCGCCAATGATTACCCCGTAAGCAACTTCGCCCTGCGCGACTCCGGCTGGCGGCGCTATGGTGACTCCGGAGTTCTGATCGCCGGTGGGCTGCCAGTTCGAAGGGTAAGCGATGGTAAAAGCGTTGTGCTGCAATCTGGTAAAGCTGCTGCTGGGCCTGATCTGGCCGTAGCTTACTCTGGAGATGTCTCCACCTTGCGAAGTATTGTTCCCGCCATTGCCGTTGTTCGTTCCGGCAAGGTTGGGTGGTACGGCGCCGTTCTGCTGGTTCTGCCGGGCCCACGCCCCCTGTTTGGCGCCGTCGGCGATCTGCTGGCCTGTGTAGGTCTTGATGCCACTGGCATCCTGCTTGGCGCGGGCGAACTCCGAGCTTGATGGAACGTAGTTCTTCGAAGGCCAGTTCTGGATCTCTTTGTCTACAGCCGCCACGCGATTCCCGGGATTAGGATGGTCGCTCAGGAACTGCGGACCGCTGCCTCCGCCCTGCTGCTCCAGCTTCTGGAAAAACTCGGCCAACGCCTTAGGGTTGTAGCCTGCCTTATACATGATGATGGCGCCGACGGCATCGGCCTGCGCTTCGTCTTTGCGGGAATACCTCATGAATATCGTTCCAGCGCCTACTTGGATACCAAGCCGCGCCAGATTGCCGGCGGCGTTACCAGGAAGAACTGCGCCTAGAACGCCCAGCAGGCCCTGGGCCAGCGACGCCTTCCCGGCTTGTTTTGCCGAGTGTTGCATGTACACGTGGGACATTTCGTGGGCTATCACGCCTGCCAGTTCCGCCTCGTTGTCGGCCGCCTGAATGGTGCCCACGTTGACGAAAATCGGCCCGCCGGGAATAGCAAAAGCGTTGATTTCCTTTTGCTGGATAACGTGGAACTGGTAAGGCCATGAATTCTCCTGGGGAATCACCTGCGTCATTTTTCTTCCCAGTCGTTGCACATACTGGGTCAGCGGATGGGAATCGGGCAGCACCGGCATTTGCTTGTACACCTCGCCCATGGCCTGCGACCCCAGTTGCTGTTGTTGCTCCCTGCTCATGCCGGCGGAGCCGGGGTCAGGCAGTTGCGGTTGTTGAGCGGCTGCCACCAGTCCGCATGCAAATATCAGTGCCAAGATTTTTGTCTGAAACATTGGTTGTTTCACGTTGATCCTGCTTTCCTGCTGAACCTTGCCCGTGGTTTAACCCATTCGATGCAGCTTGGGATTACCCCAGATGTCTGGAGCAACAGCTTTGGAGAAGGGCATATTCCCGCAGGCTGCCTGGAAAGCCTTCCCCTAAAGATATTTTATTTACAATAGGACCTGGAGGGAAATAAATGCCTGCACTTCAAGCCGGAGTCAAGGCGCCGGAGATCAAGCTTCCGCTGCTGGATGGACGCGAGTTTTCACTGAACCATGCGCGCCAACGCGGCCCGGTGGTCGTAGCATTTTTTAAGGTCAGCTGCCCGGTATGCCAATACACCTTTCCTTATCTGGAACGGATTTATCAGGCATACAGGGAGAGCCGCAAGGTTACGGTCGTAGGGGTTTCTCAGGATGATGCTAAAGACACCGCGGCATTTAACCGTGATTTTGGAGTGAGCTTCCCCACCCTGCTCGATCCGGACGGCAAGTATCCCGCCTCCAATGCTTACAAGCTCACCAATGTGCCCTCCATTTTTTTGATTTCTCCCGAGGGAGAAGTTGAGACCTCCATCATAGGCTGGTCGAAACAGGAGATGGAGGATCTCAGCCGCAGATTGGCTGAGGTGAGCGGTGCCGTACCCATCGCCGTGGTGCAGGCCGGGGAAAAGGTGCCTGACTACAAACCCGGTTGAGGATCAAAAAACTGATCCGCAGTTCGCGGACCGTTTCCACCTCACAGCAACTCGTAGCCAAAGCCTTAGACGAATTCACAGATTCTGGCCTGCTATACAGGAAGGATTTGCGAGAGATTGAGATACAGGAATTCTAACTTTTTCGGATGGAGAAACATGAAGAAAATCCTTATCATCGTGGCTGTCACCTTGAGCGCGCTTCTTTCGGCGCAGATGAAGCCAGCCCATGCCGCCGGCTTGTCCAATGATGCCCAGCAGGCCATGAACGCAATCGACTCCGAAAAAATCCGGGCCACCGTGAAATACCTGTCCGATGATTCGCTTGAGGGACGGGGCACCGGGCAGAAGGGTGGGGACAAGGCCGCCGACTGGCTGGGGGCACAGTTCAAAGCATACGGACTGCAGCCCGCAGGCGATAATGGTACCTACTTTCAGAATATTGGCTTCTACGGCGTAACCACCAATCAGCAAAAGACTACGTTTGCCTTCGTGCCCAAGTCAGGGCCGGAGATGACTTTAAAATTCGGCGACGATTTCGTCACCAGCGATCAGACCCATTCGGAAAAATCCGCTGTTGATGCCCCCGTTGTCTTTGTCGGCTATGGAATCAACGCCCCCGAATACAAATGGGACGATTACAAAGGCGCGAACCTGAAGGGCAAAGTGCTGCTCATGCTGGTGAACGAGCCTCCTTCCGACGATCCGAATTTCTTCAAAGGAAAAGCGCTGACCTACTACGGACGCTGGACTTATAAATTCGAAGAGGCAGCGCGGCGAGGAGCCGTCGCGGTTGTCCTGATCCACAAAACGGAGATGGCCAGCTATGGCTGGGAGGTTGTGCGTAACTCCTGGGGCGGCGAGACCTCTTATCTTCAGAATGAAAAAGATCCTAAGCTCAAATCTGCCGGCTGGATCCAGTTGGAGGTGGCGCGCAACCTCGCTCACGCAGCCGGTATGGACCTGGATAAGATGCTGCAAGATGCAAATTCCCGCGACTTTAAGCCGGTAGAGTTGCCCATCCGACTCAAGGAAACCGTGGTCAGCCAGGTGCGCCCTTTTTCGTCGCGCAACGTTGTGGGAAAAGTTACGGGCTCCGATTCCAAGCTGAATACTCAGGCAGTGATCTACACGGCGCATTATGATCACCTGGGCATTCATCCCAATGAACCCGGCGACAACATCTATAACGGCGCCGCCGACAACGCCACCGGCTGCGGCATCCTCTTGGAGTTGGCTCGAGTGGTCGCCGCTGCCAAAGAAAAACCCAGGCGCAGCATGTTGTTCGCGGCCGTCACTGCCGAAGAGCAGGGCCTGTTGGGATCAAAATATCTGGGAGAGCACCCGCCGCTGCCCGCCCGTAACATCTCGCTCGATCTCAACTATGACGATATTCAGCCCTTCGGCGAGCCCCAGGAATTAGTTGTTACAGGTGCGGAGAGGACCAGCGTCTA
>Ga0070730_10004748_pt1 | contig 11834 bp, 12 predicted proteins | sample Coa_R1_3_FD_66447 | JGI IMG/M metagenome (GOLD analysis project Ga0070730, IMG submission 66447) | Surface soil microbial communities from Centralia Pennsylvania, which are recovering from an underground coalmine fire - Coalmine... | ecosystem: Environmental > Terrestrial > Soil > Unclassified ... | reverse complement strand
GTTTCCATAGAATTCCATCCTTTCGGTTCAAAGCATGTCTCTCTGAAGCTTTATGCGTATATACGCCTATCTGCACAAAAAATTTACGTTTCGTAGGTACGTGCGGTCAGAGCGGATAATTGCGTCAGGAACGTGCTGACCTGCGCGCTCGGCATATTAGCGACCATATGGGCCTGCGCTCGCTCCCAGTAGGGCAAGAGGCGTAGCAGGATTTCTTCCCCCTGCTCGGTCAGCGTCACTACCCGCGTGCGCTGGTCGCTGCCCGAAGTGATCAGCAGCAGGCCACGCTGCTCAATCGGCCTGAGATTGCGCCCCAGCGTGGTGCGATCCAATGCCAGCTTGTCCGCCAGTTCGTTAATCGTTTGTGGGCCAGCCAGGTACAGGGCAGTCAGGACCCCGACCTGACCCACGCGTAGGCCGTTCAGCGGCTCTAGCAGGCTGTCATAATAGTTGGTGGCCGCTCTCGTGGCCCGCCGTAGATTGGTGCATATACAGGTAGCTCCCAGAACTGCGAGCCGCTCACGCACCTGATTATCTGATTGCTTCTCCATAATTGGGAGTATATACGCCTATTGTCCCTTTGTCAAGTGGGTTGCTCAAAAGGCCAGATGCCTGTGATACCGCTTGTTCCCATTGCGATAATCGATCCGGTTTACTCTAACTTGAGAATGAATTCTTCTACTTCCTCGCCACGAGCATTGGAAAATCCCTTGCCCTCGCCAATCCTGGTGAAGCCACATTTTTCCAGGACGCGCAGCGAGCCAATATTGTCTTTGGCCGCGCGGGCATACAGAGGTCGCACCTTTTGGTGATCCAGAAATGTCGATAGTGCTCTACTGGCAACACCCTTCCCCCAGTAGGGCTTTCCAATCCAATAGGTGACTTCCGGCTGCCCATCTTCATCTATATAACTCGAGACTGAGCCAGCCACCTGCCCATTGAAGAGAATGGTCTGTATAGTGCTGGTCGCATCTCCCAAATTCCTGGCCCAGTGCGCCATGAAGGCGTCTCTGTCCGTCGGGTCCTTCGCTGTGAATGCAGCCATCCTGTTCGCTTCCGGGTCCAGTTGCTGGTCGAAGAAAATAGGCAGGTCACTCTTTGTCACGTCCCGCAGGAATACATCATCGGCCTTAGGGGTGGATATTGCTTTCTCCATGGTTTTCTCTCCTCGCTCGCGTTCGCCTCCGAACGCTCTCTTCTATCATCGATCGGCATCGTTCTAACTCTACTCCAGTGTATCACATATGACAGGCAAGCAGCGATCCCTTGTAGTGTGACATCATCAGGTTATTCGCAATGTGCCGATTTTGGAGGTTCCCCCCATAGGATGCGCAACAAGATTGTAGCAAATAAATATAATAGCCCAACCAGCCTGAAAGGTACGGAGCTTTTATCCCGCCTCCATTTATGGGACGGGATAAAAGCTCCGGGTTGTTAAAAACGTGGTTGAACGTGGTTAGAGGGCGACAATTGCACACGCGTCGCGGCCTCCGAGAAGCGGAAATGGTGTGTCCACTGCGGTGCTGCCGGACGGGAACTGGAGGTGATTTGTTCCTTCCACTCCTGGTCTGTCAAACGGAGAGGATCTGGTGCTCTTGTGACTACTTCATAGTAGGTGAAAGCAGGCCCCACATACATCGTTGAGCCTTCGTCCGTGTTTACTATGAAGGGCATGGTTGCCACCTGGCCCGTTGCCACATGCAGGACGCTGGCATCAGGATCAAAGGCACTCTGCGGGCTCGTGTGGACATCCGCAATCAGGGCAGGGCTCTCGTTCCACCGTTCCCGGAAAAACAACTGAGGATACCAGCCCGTCCACTGCTCCTCGGGGCCACCGCTCCCGCATCGCACTAGACGACGCACGGCAGTCTCCTTCAGCCATCCCTCCTCTTCGTGACTGAATGACTCCTGGGCGAGTTCTTTCTCAGCCAATGCGACAAGGCGGTTCGTTACCGTTTCCAGGTGCTGGAAGTAATTGGTGCCCAACTGGCAAATGTATTGTTCGCTTTTTGTCAACTCTTCTGCTTTCAAGCTGGCAAAGAGCCGCTGACCCATCCGGGCATAGTCACTCATCGCGGCATAGCATGCCGGGTACGGCTCCACATAACCAGCAGGATACTCACACAATAATCTTGTGAATGATTGCTTCACATAGAGCATGTTATCGTGGCGCATCTGGGTCCAGGATGCAAGCTGCGTCTGGAGCATCTTGTCTGCCCAGGCGGCTGAGCGCATTACTGCTGGATAGGTTTCGCTGATCGTCGCTGGGCTGAGGGTGCGAAGAACATTGAGGAGGCAATGGTAGATGCTTCCGCTCCAGAACGTTGGGAGTTTCCACCCTACCTCCTGGCGTAGGGCTCGCAGCCTATCCCGGTAGCCGTACTTTGCCAACTCTTCCTGCAAGTGGGTCTCTGCCCGGTCATTCCCAAGGGTATACATCACATCCAGCGGACTGGGAAATATGCGCTCAACTTTCTTTCCATCGACCACGAGTCGATCAAAGACCAGATTACTCATAATATAGGAGTCGATGGCAAAACGTTGACCCAGGAGCATAAAGCTCACGTGTTGCGGAACCGGTGCCTCTACACCGGGGGCGACAGACTGAATCTGACCGGCAATGCGCTGCCGCCCATAGTCGCCAGTGGTAAGTAGGTGCAAGATCTGATCCTGGTCCGGAGATTGCAAGATTGCTCCAGGAGTTTCCAGCGCCGCATCTTGCAGGAAGCACTCCAACCCCACCAGTGTCATGTTGTCACTATCTCCGATCAATGCCCTCAGGAAGGTATCCAACTCGTTCCAGGTAGCATACGATGATGTCTTGATCGCTTGGGCAAGAAGCGCTGCAGCAGCGAGATGCTTTACTTTTAGATGAGGCGTCCCCATAGAGTCGTATTCGACCAGGCGAAAATCGATCTGAGATAGCCACATCATTGCCCGGAAGTAGTGTTGCAGGGGATGAGGTTCTTCAATGAGGTATGGCTCATCTTGCTCTGTATATGTGTAGGTTTGGATAATCTTATGATAGTGTCCGCGTGGCTTGAACAAGCTAAAATCCACCATCCGCTCGCTACCGAACAGCGTGACTGGTGTGATCCTATCTGCCTTCTCCGCTCTCTCTCGATAAGACTCATACGCTGCAATGTTCTCAACCGTTTCAGTTTCTTGAGATAGCAAAGCCAGCGGCACGGCGAGATAGATGTCCAGGTCCGCAAAGAGGGGGGCAAGACCAGGATCTGCGTTCGTCTTTGCCATAGCCTCTAACTGCTCTCGGCAGCGCTGAAGGAGTCTGGTCAACCGGGGAATAAGCAGAACCTCCTCAGTATCGATCAACAGATCGTCATATGTTTGATGGATGGCATGTAGAAGAGAGTCGGTCGTGATCAACACTGGCAAATCCTGCTCGTGAAGATAGGCGTAAGCCAGAGCAAAACTCTCAAATGAAAGACGGTCGCTCACAACGAAGCCATTGCGCTCCAGCCGCGCCATTTCCTCTGGAATAAACTGGAGCTTCTCATTGACTAGCTTAAAGAAACGTGCCTGAGTAGGGGTAAAGTACGGGGATGTTGTCATTAAATCCTCCCATCTGCTCAATCTTCCATCTCTCAAAACACAGACCGCACAAGAAGGGTGCGCCCGAGACATCCCAAACATCTCGCTGTGTTTAGTGAAACTATAACATATTCTCAGGGAATGTTCAATTGTACATGTCTATCAATCGAAGCAGTTCTGACCCATTCTTTGTATCACCCTGAAAGGGCTTGAGCCAGCGCCTCTGCAAAGGCCGGACTTTCGCGCGTCCAATCGCTAATAGGCTCATATACCTGCCGCCTCCATTGATATGGAAGGTCCAGGATCAAGCCGGGCCGCGGTGTCATCCGTGCCAGCGTAAAGAGGTCATGCAGAATGGTGTATTGCTGCTTGCTATTCCCCGGTTCCCCCAGCGCGTGCCCAAAAGGCCAGTGCAGGTAGAGCATACGCGGAGCCTTGACCATGACTGCCAGCTCGCGCACAAGCGCCAGCGCAACAGTGCTAACGCCGCATGCCTCGATTTCTCTTGCTAGCAACCCCACGGATCGCGTGCAAACCGGTCAGGCAGGCACCAGTATCACAAGATCGACATCTGCCTGCTTTAGCATCTTCCCTACCTTACGTCCTGGTGCTAGCAGCTCCATAGGATTTTTTACAAAGCCAAATCCATAGTTCTCATTTGCCACACGCCCGATGACACCTTCCTTTTCCAGTTCCAGCAGCCGTTCGAGCGGAAAGACCAGGTTCAGGTCGCGGCCCGCATCGCGCCGATCATAATGGTCATGGGTAATACACAGATTCTGCGCCATCGCCGAGCGTGGTATGACGCGAAATGTGGCGTCGCTCTTCAGTTTAAATGGCTGATCTGAGCACAGATGCACGCCGCCAGTGGTCACAATCGCCACCGTCGCCTGTGCCAGCGGTTTCTTCAGCGGCGTCCAGGGAATAGCCGTGCCCGGCCTGAAGAGCAGGCGCAATTGCAAGCCACCTGTTGCCTTGCCCAACCAGCGCGCAAATCGCTCCCCCCGCTCACTATCATTGGCCCACTCCACCGCCCGTTTCCGAAAACGATTGATGGATGCCAGTCGCGGGTTCTTTTCCATAATAACACCTCTTTCAGTCTCCATTCTGTGTGTTGCTATAACCTACAGCGAGGAGCGGAAATCTCTCTCCCAGGACCCCGCCGATTCATCGGCCCGCTGGGGTCAATCTCTTCCCCAGAGGTCCCCACTTCCAGTGTGGGACCCCGCCGATTCATCGGCCCGCTGGGGGGTCAATCTTTCCGCTCCCCGCTGTAGTATAACCCCTCAAACCACTTGAGAGTCAAGAGTTTTGTTCTAGTAAAGTGGAAGAGTCTTGCTAGTATTCTATGAGATAATATGTGGACAGTTTTCTTGTATCTGGGTATACTGGCAGTAAGAGGAATAACCAGCTACAAGAGCAAGGAGCGCTACACCATGCCTGATCCCTATAAAGATAACCCCAGTACCTATTTTGTGCAGGATCGATCAAGTAAAGATGAAATGACCCGCCTGCACATCCAGGACCAGATGTTTACTGCTAGCATGGGCGGGGTTTTGCCAGAGCAAGCGAACCCCGCGATCTTTCAGAGCGTGCTGGATGTAGGCTGTGGTACTGGCGATTGGCTTATCGAAGTGGCAAAGACCTATCCGCACATGTCCAGGCTGGTAGGCGTCGATATTAGCGAGAGAATGGTCAAGTATGCCAACAAGCAAGCAGCAGAGCAGCAGGTCAGTGATCGGGTGCAGTTTCAGGTGATGGACGCGTTGCGCAGATTCGAATTTTCTGATCATTCCTTTGATCTGGTCAATCAGCGTTTTGGTGTGAGCTGGTTACGTACCTGGGATTGGCCCAACCTCTTGAGTGAATACCGGCGTATAACTCAGCCAGGAGGGCTTATTCGTGTTACAGAAGGGGATATGATCGCTGAGTCCAGCAGTCCAGCTCTTCTGCGCCTTTTTGCATTGGGACTTCAAGCCTTGTACCAGTCAGGGCATTACTTTACTCCAAAGAGCGACGGGATAATCAGCCAACTTGTTCCCTTGTTCAACCAGCACGGAGGGCATAGCGTGCAGAAGCATGCCTATGTCTTAGAATATCGTGCAGGCACTCCCGAATTGCAAAGTTTCGCTGAGGATATGCATCAGCTTTTTAGAATCGGCTTGCCTTTCCTGCGCAAGTGGGCCCATGTACCTGATGAGTATGAGTCCATCTACCAGCAGATGCTCACTGAAATGCAGCAGCCAGATTTTACAGCAACATTGAACCTGCTCACCGTCTGGGGAATCAAAGCCAACAGTTAGGCTCATTGATTTATTTCTATGTTCATGGTACATTTATTGTACCAAACGAAAGGTGGTTCTACTGCGATGGCGTCTCCATTCACTATGCTGCTTGTTTAGGGGGAGCTATCCCTCTTCATTCCACATCTTACTCTACTCGGTCCAGTTAGTGACTGACTACTCGTTACGGCACTTCTTTGTAATGCTGAAGAAGGCGATCTTTGTGTCTTTTTCGCCTATAAGTGCCGCTTCATGAATGGAGAAACCAATCGATGTTTGATTTTGACGCCGCATTGGCAAAGCGTTATGGCGGCTTTGCCAGCTATCCATCTGCTGCTAACCCCTTACACATTGAATACTACGGCGAAAGCCCTGCCGCCGAAATGGATCGCCTGTTAGATCGTTATAGTACGCCGGAAAGGACTGTCCTGGACATTGGCTGTGGCGCTGGCTTCACGCTCTGTCGCCTTGCTTCCACTGTCAAAGCCATCTGGGGCCTCGATCAGGCTGCAGATCTCTTACAGGCGGCTCGTCTGCGTGTTGAGCAGCTGGGCTTGACCAATGCCACGCTGGTCCATGGCAGTTCATATGATGGTGAAGTGCTGAAAAGCTTGCCACATGCGACCTTTGATCTGGCCTTCAGTCGGCGCGGACCCGATCTCAGCGTGGACCTTCTGCGCACTCTGCGTAAAGATGCCACCTTTGTTCAGGAATTGGTGAGCGACCAGGATGGCTACTCTCTGCTGGAGGTCTTCGGACGCCGAAACAATCCTCCTCTTTACGCTGATCATCAGATAAAACTACACACATATACCGGCTTTGGTTTGCTGCCAGTCAGCTACAAAGAATACTTCTACGAAGAGTTCTATCGTGATAGCGAGCACCTGGAAGCCCTTTTCTTACAGGTTCCACCCATGCTCAGCCCATGGTGGATACGGCAGAAGCAGAACCAGCGGCCATATGACCCATCTCGTGACCGTCCCGCACTGGATCTCTATGCACGCTACAACACGACCCCCAAAGGTATCCGTGTCCTGCGCCAGCGCAAAATCCTCGTCCTGCGCCGCTCTGCGTAACAACTACCTTGTTGAACCAGCACGGCAAGCTCGTGTCCTCCTGCATGGAGAGACAGAGCCTTGCCTCTGTCTGGGGTGGGAGGCTCCTGGGCGATCTGGAAAGTGGTACAATAAAGGCGTTGTTTGGATGCACGAGATAAGCAGAAAGAGGTACCATTGAGCAATCCCGACATCACGTCTGTCTCCTCCATCTACGATGCTCTCGCTCAGGACTTCGAGCATCATGCGACTGAAAACGTGCATAATGCTTACTGTGACCGACCAGCAGTATTGAGTCTGCTTCCACCTGTCCAGAGCAAACGGGTCCTGGACATGGGTTGTGGACCCGGCTGGTACGCTGCCTGGCTCATTGAGCATGGGGCGCAGGTTGTTGGCTTCGACATCAGTGCCCAGATGGTGGAGCAGGCCCGACAACACATGGGTGACAAAGCTATATTCTACCAGCACGATCTCTCCCAGCCGCTTACCTTCGCTGCAGACGCGTCTTTCGACATAGCCGTGGCGCCCCTGATGCTTCATTATGTGACGGCACGGGTAACCGCTCTGCGTGAGGTGGCACGCATCCTGGCGAACGATGGCTGCCTGGTCGTGTCCACAATGCATCCCTTTGATGTTTGGAAACGGCACGGCGGGTCGTACTTCGCGACCGAGCTGGTCCAGGACACGTGGCACAGATCGTCCCAGGCCATCCAAATGCCCTACTGGCGAGTGTCTCTGACTACCCTCTGTAACGAGTTTTCTCAGGCTGGCTTCTTTATCGACCAGCTGCTTGAGCCGCAACCCGTGCCTGCCGCAGCAGAGGTCGATCCTGTGATCTATCGTGAACTGATGGAGCAACCAGCATTTATCGCCTTCCGTTTGCGCAAACGAGAGGAGCAGCAGTTACTGTAAATCCCTGATCATCTTCACTACCTTATTTAGCACGACCACATTCGGTATCTGCTCCAGCGAGAATGAGGCCCAGTTTTCCCACTGACCATACTGCTTGATCGTCACACGTCCATGATCCTCGTCGATGCTGATCTCCTGAAATGAGTGCCATGCAAGTGCCTTTCTCCCCTCTGCGGCGAATCCTGACCTCTCCACTCTCAGAGGGCCAAATGCCACCGGTTGTTGCGAGTAGAGTATAGCTTGTGCTTTAGGGAGCAGGTAACGCGCACTCTCCAACTCAATCGTTTTGCCTAACTCTCTCAAGCGCGGAAACATTTCGTTCAGCTCTACCCTCGTGCCATCGACACATCGCACACTATACTGGTGGCTGAATGTTGTGCTCGTGCTGGTGGTGCCATCTCTATTTGGCGTGCGTGTGCTATGCTCCTTCACTTTATGTCGCACGGCGTTGATCTGCTCCCACTTGATGACCCGCACATCATCTCGCCCCAGGAAAATGAAGCCATGCTCGTATACCACAATTCCTACGTTACGATAACGATACGCTGTTATCATGCCCCATATCGCTATAAGTAACAGAATCACCCCCCCTAATGGCAAGAGCGCGAGAATGACCAGTTCAGGATTTTGTATAATCGCCGGGAGTGGGAGCAGCAAGACAACCCCAAAAAGGGCCACAAACACAAAGGTAATGAATTGGCAGGTGATAGTGGGTTTATAGATAGCTCGCTGTCGCCCAAGTTTATAGGAGTTGGCAAGCTGTTGTGGATCTCTGCTAACCTGTTGCACTAAAGCTAATCCTCCTTGTGACGCAGTGCAGCCTGTTTCCTTTCCTCTAGTTATATGACTTAAATCACAACAGTTTTTAAAAACTTGCAAAATACGCGATGATAAAGTCACGCAATTCACGCGCCGCAACGGAGAGATAACGCTCCTTCGACCAGAGCAGAAGCATCTCTCGCTGGCAGCGCGGCTCTTCGATATGGACGCGTGCAACCGCTATCTCAGGGATACTCTTCCAGACGAGAGCGGGAATACAGGCAATACCCAGCCCAGCTTTGACAAGGTGCAACAGCGCCATAGGGTCGTCTCCCTCAAACACGATATTGGGAGTAAAACCTGCCTGTTGACAGAAAGTATCGGTGAGTTTGCGCAGACTATATCCCTGTTTAAGGGCTAAAAAAGGCTCTTGCGCAACTTCGCTCAAACGGACTGTTTCACGTTCCGCCAGCCAATGCCCCGACGGGACCGCAAGCAGAATTTCCTCCATCATCAATGACGCTTGCTCAATCCCTGGTCGTTCGATCGGAGGGGCAGAGAAGCAGAGATCAATCTCTCCACGTTCAAGCTGAGCGAGCATGACCTCCCGAGGATTGCTAAAAAGGCGGATGTTGACGCCTGTATGACGCGAACGCCAGGACTGGAGGAGACCAGGGAGGAGATAGACACTCATCGACGCGAGCGCCACCTGCCCCTGCTTCCCTTCCTCCAGATCAGCCAGTTCGCGCTGCCCATCATCCAATGTGGCAAACACCTGCTCGACACGCCGAAGAAACGCTTTTCCATACTGGTTCAGCTGGATCTTGCGTCCCTGACGATCGAAGAGCGAGACGCCCAACTCGTGTTCGAGGTGGATAATAGTCTTACTCAGTGAGGACTGTGAAATGTAGAGTTCCTGTGCTGCCTGTGTCATGTGTTCAATCCGGGCAACGGTCCGAAAATAGCGAAGCTGGAGCAAATCCATCTCGTTTGCATCCTCTCTATTATGGCTTATGAGCCATGAATACATGAATATATATGTATTGTAACGCATAAGCAAACCAGACTACAATCAAACCACAAGGCTAAGCGCAAACCAATGCGGTGTTGAAACTTGCAGCCAGATATGTTTCTGCCAGGTGAGTACCCTGGCAGACGAGAGATTGGAGGTTTTCTTATGTTTATGATGCACAAAAAAGAGACAGAACTTGTTGATAAAGCTGATGCAACCAGGGGCGCGCACCTGACTCAGCGACCTGGAAACCGGCTTGTCAGCGCAGTGCTCATGGGGACGCTGCTTAATCCGCTCAACTCCTCGATGATCACTGTTACGCTCATTCTGATCCAAACGAACTTCAGGATTAGCGTGACCACCGTGTCATTGCTCCTCTCCAGCTTCGCGCTGGCGGCGGCTATCGCACAGCCCTTGATGGGTCGCTTCTCCGACCTGTTCGGCTCCCGTCGTGTCTTCTGTACTGGCTTGCTCATGGTCGGGATAGCAAGTGCGTTCGCGCCATTCGTACCAGCGTTCGGCTGGTTGATCGCCATTCGCATGGTGCAGGCGCTCGGCACCTCGGCAGCGTACCCGGCGGGACTTGCTATCATTCGCGCCGGAGATCCACAAGGCCAGGCTCCTACAGGAACGCTCGGCGCGATCTCCATCACCTCGTCGGTGAGCGTTGCTCTGGGGCCGGTGCTTGGTGGGTTTCTGGCGAGGCTTTCGGGCTGGCCTGCGATTTTTCTCGTCAACATTCCGCTGGTTATCGTAGGTCTCATATTGGCCTTGCGTTGGTTGCCAGCCGATAGCCCCCCTGGTTTGACCACCCTGGGTGACTCGCCGTCGCGCCTCTCGGTCGCACACGAAGTGTTGAGAATGGTCGATGTACCTGGGATCGTCTTGTTCAGTGGGATGCTGGCCAGTCTCCTCGCATTCCTGCTGTCACTGGCCAGCGGTCCGCTGTGGCTATTGCTGCCGGTCGCGCTTCTTGCCGCTGTCCTGCTGGTTCTCCGCGAGCGCGGCGTGGCCGAGCCATTTCTCAATGTGAGAATGCTGGCCGCCAACCGCCCGTTAATAGGTGTCTACGCTCAATTTGCGGGCGTCAACATCGTCTTCTACGCCGTCTTCTTCAGCATGCCACTCTGGTTGGAACAGGTGCGCGGCTTCGATAGTGGCATGTCAGGACTTCTGCTGCTGCCAATCGCCGGTATGGGTGTGCTGGCCACTCCCATCGCAGCGCGGCTCATCAGCAAATCTGGTCCCGGACCGGCACTCATCATCGGGACCTTCGCACTCGCCGTGGGCTCCCTCTTGCTGTTGGTCTTCAATGCCGCCACCCCGGTGATCGTGATCCTGGCAGTTGGGGTCGTCCTGGGCATCCCTAATGGCTTCAACAACCTCGGCCTACAGGCTGCCCTCTACGAACACGCCCCGGCCAGGCAGATGGGTGCCGCAAGTGGCCAGTTCCAGACCTTCCGCTACGTGGGGGTCATTCTCGCCACCAGCTTGCTTGGTACGACGATCACCAGCGACGGTCTGCACATCATTGCGGTCATCCTTACCATCATCAGCGTATTGCTCCTCCTGGCCAGCATCCCGACCTATCGGCTGCGGCACGGAATGAGAGGTGAGTGAAGCGTCGATGGGCGCGCCATCAAACAGCGCTATCTTGGCTTTTTGCTTGGAGAGGATGGCTAAAAGGATTCTGCCAACTCCCATTTTGTAGCGGGCCCGGTGAATATACTCACCAGGCTCGTCTCTAAACTGAAGTATGGGCAGGAACCCAGCTATCTACTTTTTACGCCACAGGTAGAACTCGATAATCCCAAAGGTCGCTACAATGGCCGCCACCAGGATAATCCATACCTTCCCCAATAGGAGAGGCGGCTCATTGAGGATGAGCAGAACGATGCTTCCCAGCACCCAGAGATCATTGATCGCAATGGCGACTATAGCCCGCTCTGGCTTGCCTGCCAGGAGCAAGAAGAGCCCGGCTATCGCCAGCAGCGCTACTCCCGTCACTATCAGCAGGGCCGGTTCACTGAAACCCATCATCGTGGCCAGAGGACTTTCCCCAATCACCAGAAAGCCTATGCCCCCAACGACTGTGCTTACCGCGTCCAATTGCAATGTGCGACGAAGCAGAGATGCATTGGTGGTGGGGCGTGTTGTTGCCTGTGTTGCCATGGTTGAGATTCTCACTTTCCCTCTTTAGAAGAGACATCATATTCTTGTCCGACCACATCACCCGCAACACCCTCTGACAGGATACTGCTC
>Ga0070730_10004747_pt1 | contig 11842 bp, 10 predicted proteins | sample Coa_R1_3_FD_66447 | JGI IMG/M metagenome (GOLD analysis project Ga0070730, IMG submission 66447) | Surface soil microbial communities from Centralia Pennsylvania, which are recovering from an underground coalmine fire - Coalmine... | ecosystem: Environmental > Terrestrial > Soil > Unclassified ... | reverse complement strand
CTCGGAACTGGCCGCCAGCAGTCCGTACAATACCTACCGGGTCGCCGGGCTGCCGCCCACGCCGATCGACAATCCGGGCCGGGCCTCGCTGGCGGCGGCGCTTTCGCCCGCGCCCGGCGCCGCGCTCTATTTCGTCGCCGACGGCGCCGGCGGCCATGCGTTCGCCGACACCTTCGAGGCCCACCGGCGCAACGTCGCGCGCTGGCGGGCGATCGAGCAGGCGCGCCGCGCGAGGCCGGCGGCATGAGCCTGGCCAGCATGACCGGCTTCGCCCGGGTGGAGGGGGCCCTGGGCGACTGGACCTGGGCCGTGGAGGCGCGCTCGGTCAATGGCCGCAACCTGGACCTGCGCTTCCGCGCTCCCGCCGGCCTCGACGCCCTGGAGCGGCCGGCGCGCGAGGCGGCGCAGTCGCGCTTCCAGCGCGGCCAGATCAACATCGCCGTGCAGGGGCGCCGCGCGTCGGTCTCGCGCGCCGGCCGCATCAACCTGGAGGCCCTCGAGAGCTATCTCGCGTTCGGCGAGGCCCTGGTCGCGGCGGGCCGCGCCGCGCCGCCGTCGCTGGACGGCCTGCTGGCCCTGCCGGGGGTCATCGAGGCGGCGGACCCGGACGAGGACGGCGCCGCGCGCGCGGCGGTGGAGAGCGCCATGGCCGCCTCGATCGCCGAGGCGATGGACGCCCTCAAGCGCTCGCGCGGGGCCGAGGGCGAGGCCATCGAGGCGCTGCTTTCCGGCTTCCTCGATCGCATCGAGACGCTGACGCGATCGGCCGACGTCGAGGCCGGCCAGCAGCCGGCGCTGATCAAGGCGCGCTTCGAGCGCCGGTTGGTCGAACTCCTCGGCGAGGGCGCTCCCGAAGACCGCATCATGCAGGAAGCCGCCGCCATGGCCGTGCGCGCCGATGTGCGCGAGGAGATCGACCGACTGCTGGGCCACGTGGCCGCCGCCCGGGCGCTGATCGCCGAGGATGGGGCCAGCGGCCGTCGCCTCGACTTCCTGACCCAGGAGTTCATGCGCGAGGCCAACACCCTCTGTTCGAAGTCCGCGGTCGCCTCGCTCACCACCATCGGCCTGGCCCTGAAGGCGAGCATCGATCAGTTCCGCGAGCAGGTGCAGAATGTCGAATAGCCGGCCCAACAGCGGGGAGGAGCGGCGGCGCGGCCTGATGCTGGTGATCTCCAGCCCGTCGGGCGCGGGCAAGACCACCCTGGCCCGCCGGCTGGTCGCCGAGCATCCCGATCTCACGCCCTCGATCTCGGTGACGACGCGCGGCGCCCGGCCAGGCGAGGAAGACGGCCACGAATACTGGTTCGTCACCGCCGGGGCCTTCCGCGACATGGTGGCCGAGGGCGCCTTTCTGGAGTGGGCGGAGGTCCATGAGCACGCCTACGGCAGTCCCCGCGCGCCGGTCATGCGCCTGCTCGAGGACGGATGCGACGTACTGTTCGATATCGACTGGCAGGGGGCCCAGGCCATCGAGCGCCAGGCGCCGGTCGACACGGTGACGGTGTTCATCCTGCCGCCGACGATCGCCGACCTCGCCAAGCGCCTGCACACCCGCGCCCAGGACACTGAAGAGGTGATCGCCCGGCGCCTCGGCCGGGCGCGCGGCGAGATCGAGCACTGGGTCGACTACGACTATGTGATCGTGAACGACGACTTCGAGCTGGCCTACGCCAAGCTGGCGTCCATCTACCACGCCGAACGCCTGCGGCGTGACCGCAACCAGTGGATCGAGCCCTTCGTCGCGAAGCTGACCAGGGAGACCTAGCCGGAGCGCGCGCCCCTCAGGTGATGATGTGGGGGACGAAGCGGGACAGGTTGCCGGTGATCAGGCCGTCCTCGCGAATGCCCATGCCGGCCGGGACGCCGTCGACGACCCAGCTTCCGACCACCGGGCGCGCGCCGTCGAAGTCGGGGAGGTCGTGGAGGCCCTGGCGGATCGTCGGGAACGCCCCATAGGCGCCGTCGCGCTGCGCCACGGGCCGGCCGCCGACGACGACGTCCACGTTGGCGCCCTCGCGCCCGAGAATGGGCTTGCGGACGTAGTTGTCCCCAGCGACCTGATCGAACGACGCCCACAGCAGGTTGGGATGCCGCGGATACATGTCCCACAGGATGGGGAGGATGGCCTTGTTGGACCAGATCATCTTCCAGATCGGCTCGATCCACAGGGTCCTGTCGTTCTGCGCCAGGGCGCGGCCGAACGGCTCGTGGACCATCCACTCCCACGGATAGAGCTTGTAGACGGTCCTCATCTCCCGGTTCTGCAGATCGACGAACCGCCCATCGCTGGTGCGCCCGATATCGGCCATGACGATCCCGTCGACCACCAGGCCGGCCTCGCGGGCGGTGTCCATGAGGTAGGCCGTCGTGATCGCATCCTCGCCGGTCGTATCCGCCGCATGCGCGAAGTGAACGACGCCGGGCGCCAGATACGGCGCGATGTCCTTCCACTTGGCGATGAGCTTGTCGTGAAGGCTGGTGAACTGATCGGCGTACGGAAAGACCTCCTCCTTCCAGGTCCACTGGATGACCGCGGCCTCCAGCAGCGAGGTGGGCGTGTCGCAGTTGAACTCGAACAGCTTGGGCGGGCCCCGGCCATCGTAGCCCAGATCGAAGCGGCCATAGTTGAGCGCCGGAGGCTCCGCCGTCCACGAGCTGGTGATCAGCGGCCAGCACCACTCTGGGATCGCAAAGCGGCCGAACAGCTGCTTGTCGACGACGTATTGGCCCGCCGCCAGGAACATCGCGTAGAGTTCGGCGGTCGCGGCCTCGATCTCCTCGATCTCCGCCAGGGCGAAACCGTAGTAGGCGCTCTCGTTCCAGTACGGCGCGCCACCGGCGCTGTGCCAGATCAGCCCTTGCTCCTCGACGCTGCGCCGCCACTGGTTCCGGGGCGCGACGTCGCGCCGGATCATTCCCCGACGCCCTCGCCGTGACCGGCGGCCGTCCCTCCGAAGCCGCCCCGCGTGACGGACGAATAGGAGACGCCGGGCTCGGGCGCAAAGGAACCGCCGCTGGCCGCGGCTCCGAGCGGAGGGACGTAGTACCTGCGCGAGTTGTTGATCGTGCCGAGATAGTACCAGAGGAACGCTCTGCCGACCCGGCCGTCGGCGGAGTTGCAGTGCTCGTCCGGGACCCGGTGACCGGCGGCGTCCACGCAGTAGCGGACGGGCTCGTCGCTCTCCCAGGCATCGTCCACGTTCCGCTTTTCGCATCCGGTCAGCGCGGAGGCGACGAGCAGGACCGCCATCAGCGATCCGGATCTGACGGACATGGCTCTCTCCGGAAAGCGGGCGCTCTCGACCATAGAACACCCTCCCGCTGGGGGAAGGAGACAAATGGTGGCAGCCGGAAGGTCACGAGGACCTCGCCAGCCAGGCCTGAGCCAAGGCCAGGAAGCCCGCCACCGGGACGGTCTCCGCCCGGACGTTCGGATCGACGCCGGCGGCCCGGCAGAGCGCCTCGCCGCCGAGTCTCTTGAGGGAGGATCGCAGCATCTTGCGTCTCTGCCCGAAGGCCGCCTGCGCCACCGCCTGCAGCGCCTGGATCACGCGTTCGGGCGGTCGATCCGGCAAGGGCGTCAGGTCGACCACCGCCGAGTCGACCTTGGGCGGCGGCGTGAACGCCCGCGCCGGCAGGTCCATCACGACCCGACCCCGGCACAGGGCCTGGGAGAGCACGGCCAGGCGCCCGTAGTCCGGATCGCCGGGCGGCGCGACGATCCGGCGGGCGACCTCCTTCTGGAACATCAGCGTCATCGAGGCGGGGCGGAAGCGGCCGGTCAGCCATTTCACCAGCAGCGGCGTGCCGACGTTGTAGGGAAGGTTGGCGACCACGCGCACGGCGCCGCCGGCGGTCGAGTAGGTCGTCTCGTCGATCGTCAGGGCGTCGGCTTCGAGGACCTCCAGGCGGCCGTCCGCGCTCGCCGCCAGGTCGCGCAGGAGGGGGATGAAGCGCGGGTCCTTCTCCACCGCGATCACGCTGGCGCCGGCCTCGACCAGGGCCCGGGTCAAGCCGCCGGGGCCCGGGCCGACCTCGATCACCCGGTCCCCGGGCGCCACGTGGGCGAGCCGCACGATCTTGCGGCACACATTGAGATCCAGCAGGAAGTGCTGGCCGAACCGCTTGTCCGCCGCGATGCCGGCCGCCGCCAGGACCTCCCGGAGCGGCGGAAGCTCCGTCACGGCGTTTCGTCCGTCACCGCGTCTCGATGGTCGCCGAGTTCCTCAGGTCCCGCAGCTGGCGCTTGGCGATCATCGACAGCTCCTGGCCGTAGAGGCGGTCCTCGATCTGGTCGCGGGTCATCCGCTCCGCGCCGCCGGCGTGCTTGTCGCACACCGCGATCAGGTGCAGGCCGGCGTCCGTGCGGACGGGCTGCGAGACCTGGCCCGCCTGCAGGGTCTCGACCACGTCCTTGAAGGCGGGCGCGAGGTCCTTGGTGTCCGCTTCGCCGAGGTCGCCGGCGACCACCCCCGGCGTCTTGGCCGCGACGGCCTCGAGGTTGTCACAGCCCTGGACCTTGGGCTGCATGGCCACGAGGGTCGCCTGGGCCGCCGCGACCTGTTCCGGCGTGGCCGTCTTGGTGAGGGCGATGGCGGCCTGCTTGAGCCGCACCACCGTCGAGGAACCGCCGGCGCGGCGATCCTTCAAGAAGACGATGTAGACGCCGTCCTTCACCTGGATGGGGGGGGAGAGCTGGCCCGGGCGCAGGTTCTCGAGGACCCGGTCCACCTCCGGCGGCATCTCGCCGGTGGAGATCCACCCCACGTCGCCGCCGTTGGCGGCCGACGGCGAGTTGGAGAACTGCCGGGCCACGGCCGCGAACGGGGCGCCCTTCTGGAGCTGGCTGATCAGCTGCTCCGCCCCCTGCTCGGCCTGCGGCTGGCCGCCGGCGCGGGAGGCGTCGATGAACACCTCGCCGATCTGGTACTGCGGCTTGCCCGACTCGGCGTCCAGGCGCTTCTGGAACGCCTTGATCTGGTCGTCGCCGATCACCAGGCGCTGGCCGTAGCGGCCGCGGATCCACCCCCGCCAGCTGATCTCGGCGCGCAGCTGGTCGCGGAACGTCTGGGAGCCCACCCCCTGGGCCGCGAGCTGGCCCAGAAGCTGCGTGGCGCTGGTGTTGTTGCTGCGGGCGATCTGGGCGATCTCGTCGTCGACCTCCTGATCGGAGGCGATGAGGTCGAACTTCTGGGTCTTTCCCTGGTCCCTCAGCTCCTGCATCTCCAGGTGTTCGTCGACCAGGGAGCGGATCGCCTCCCGCTGGATTTCCGGCAGGTTCTGGTCGTTGGGCTGGATGCCGGCGGTGACGATCAGCAGGCGCATCCGCTGGACGATGTCATAGGTCGAAATCAGGTCGTCGTTGACCGTCACGACGACGCTTTCCGAGAGGCCTTGCGGGGCGCGCGGCGCCGCGGACGCGTCCGCTGGGGCGGCCGGCGCGGTCGCGGGCGGGGCGGCGGCGGAAGCGTCCTGGGCCGTCGCCGGGGCCGAGGCGATGGCCCCGAACGTCAGGCCCGCCGCTAGTGTCAAAAGACCGCGCATCTTACTCCTGGAAAGCTTTGTCATGGGAGACGGTTCGATTCTAACGTGTATTTCCTAACGTGGCGAGGGTCAGGCGCAGCAAAACCGACGTCGAAGGACCGAGCGTGCCGTTGAACGTCTCGTCGTGGCGATAGAGCACCTCCACCCTCAGGCAATCGTCGCGATAGACCAGGCCGATCTCCCGGCGCCGCCACGCCCCGCTGTCTATGATGATATAGTTGGTGACGCCCCAGTGCCGGAGGGGAAAGAGCGCCGTATGGATGTCGACGCTGTTGACCCTGACGCCCGCTGGGCTCTGCGATTCATAGAGATAGCTGACCGACCCCTCGGCGCGGGCGGTCTGGAGCTCGGCGCCGATCTGCGCCTCGTTCACCGAGAAGCTCCGCGAGTCGAGCCGGAGCCGGGAAAACATCCGGACGCCCTTCCACGGCGTGGCGTCGGCGGCGAAGACCCAGTCCGAAAGGGGGGTCTCCAGTCCTGTCCGCGCCGGAATCGAGGGATCGCTCTCGAACGCCAGGCGCCGGCCGAACAGCACGCTGGCGGAGCGCCCGTCGTCGAGGATCGCCGTGGCCCGCCCGGCCAGGGTCACGCTCTGACCGCCTTCGTAAAGATCGAAGCCGGGCGAGCGGTTGAAGCTGAACAGATTGGTTTCGTCGAAGCTGAAATCGACGCTGTCCTCGTTGGGGATGCGCGGATCCTGCGTGTAGTTCGGCGAGATCGCGATCTGGCCGAGGGGTTCGAGGATCCAGGTGACCCCGGTCGCCCGGCGGATCAGCGGATAGCTGACGTTGGCGCCGATCGTTCCAAAGCCGCGCGTGATGGTCGCGTTGGTGGGCTCCCCGGGGTTGTTCGAGACGTTGTAGACATCGGCGCGGCCGTCGAGGAAGGGCTGCACCTGCAGGCCGTTGGAGAAGGTGAAACTCCGCTGCCAGTCGGCCTGCAGCGTCGCCCGCCGGTCGTCGACGCCCGGGATCAGCGTCTGGCCGCCCGCCCCCACGGTCGAGAGGGATTGGTCGCGCGTCAGGACCACGGCGCTGCCGTACAGGCGCAGGCGGCCGCCCAGGATCGAATCGGGGTCCTCCCAGCGGGCTTCGATGAGCGGCGCGATAGTCGGGAAGGTTCTTTGCAGGTCGGTGGAGCGCAGACCCTGCACGCTGATCGCGGCGATCGACAGATAGGAGTTGGCGTCCTGGCGCACCGCGTAGACCTGCGAGATCAACCTCCTGTAGTCCGCGACGTACAGGCCACGGTCGGTCTCCTCGCTCACCGTGAACACGTCGGTGACCGAATACTTGTCGAAGATCAGTTTGTCGGAGGCGCGTTGGCCGGTGAAACCCCACGACCACGCTTTGGAGATCTGGAACTCGCCGTCGGCCAGGACATAGCTGCGCGACGTGTCCGGACCAAATTTGTCGCCGTTCGATGTAAAGTCACGGTCGTAGGTATAGCCGGCGCGGATCTCCATCGTGCCGGAATAGAACCGCTTGCGCCAGTCGAGCTTCAGGAACGGATTGACCAGGCCGTTGATCTGAGGGGTGATCAACAGGTCCGAGCTCGGCGAGATGACCTGATAGTAGGGTTGCTCGTAGCTTGCGCCCCGCGGACCGGAAAAGGTCACCAGCGGCAACAGGAAGCCGGACTTGCGCACCGCGCTGGGATCGGCGGTCTGCAGCACGGGAAAATACAGCACCCCCTGGCCCAGCACCTGGACGACGGCGTCCTTGAAAGTGAGGGTCTTGTGCCCCTTGTCCTCGACCACCGACCGGGCGCGGATCGACCAGGTGGGGTGCTTTTCACCGTTCTCGACGCAGACGGGGCAGGGGGTGTAGATCACCCGCCGAAGCTCGGTGACCTGGCCGCCTCTGCGCTGGACGTCGGCGGCGGCGATCTTGACGTGACCCTCCAGGCGCGTCGAGAACGCGGTGGCGAAGCCGGCGGTCAGATCCTTGTCCAGGGTGATGGTGTCGGCGAACTGCGCCGACCCATCCGAATTGATGATCTCCACGTTGCCGCTGGCGGCCATGGAGCCGCTGTCGGAGTCGTAGTCGACCCGCTCGGCGCGCAGGACGTGGCCCTTGTAGCGGATCTCGACTCCGCCGGTGGCGATGACGTGATGGGTGGTCTGGTTCTGCGCGAGCGAATCGGCCTCAAGGTAGAGACCCCCGCCTGCCAGGCCGTCGTCGGCGACCGACGGGGCGGCTTGCTGCTTGGCCGGGGCCGGCGCGGGGGCCATGGCGTTGAGGGTCTTGGCCTGCGCCCCGGAGACCTGTGCGCCGCAGGCCAGGGCGGTGAGGGCCATGCCCGCGAACAGGCTGGAACGATAAGCGCCGACGCCTGGCCTCCCCACCGTTCGCCCCGCGCTTTCTGTCATCAGGCCCTTCTTTTCGACCGTTCGAGGCCGGTCCGGTCGCTTTGGCCCGGTCCGCCCACGCCCATACGTCGCCCGGCGCTCGGACGCAAAACGGGAGCGGCGCTTTTCCACCACCGGCGTGGTCAACCGTCTTCGGTGTAGCAGAGCAGGGTGACCGCCCCCAGGAGCGCCAGCACCGGCGGCGCCCACGCCGCCAGGGCCACGGGCAGGACATCGGTCGAGCCCAGAGCCCCGCAGAACTGATTGAACAGGAACACCGCGAAGCCGAGGGCGACGCCGGCGGCGACGAGCCCGGCGAGGTCGCCCAGGCGCAGCAATCGCAGGGAAAACGCCGCCGCCACCAGGGTCATGGCCGACAGCAACAGCGGCGTCGCCAGAAGCTGCTGCAGGCGCAGGCGGTAGGCGGCCGAGGAATAGCCGGCCAGTTCCGCGGACCGGATCGTGCTCGGCAGATCCCAGAAGGCCACGGCGGCAGGGGCGGCGTATTTCTCCATCGCCGAGCGCCGGTCGAGGGTGGAGGGCAGGGACAGCACCTCCGAGCGGACGGACTCCGAACCGGGCCGGGCCTCGCGGGCCTGGGCCAGGCGCCAATAGCCGGGCATGAGCACCGCCTCGTCGGCGTCGATGCGCCTGGTGAAATCCACGGCGCCGGCGGCGGCCACGCTCTGGATGAACATCGACACACCGCGTAGGCGCAGGGTTCCCTGTCGCGTGTCGCGGGCGCCGGCGTGGATGACGATCTGGCCCCCCGGCGCCCCCTGGCGAAGCCAGACCTCGCCGTTCGACGCCGGCGAATCTCCCCCCGTCAGCGCCGCCCGGCGATCCTCGAAGCGTCCGTTCATCGCCGCGGCGCTGGGATTGAGGACCGTGACGGCCAGGACGCCGACGACGAACGCCGCCGCCGCCGCGGGAAACAGGAACCGCCAGGCAGAGACGCCGGCCGCCCGCATGGCGATGAGCTCGCTGCGGCGATTGAGGGCCACGAAGGCGCCCATCGCCCCGAACAGGAACACGAACGGCAGCAGCAGGAGGATCACCGACGGCGATTTGAGCAGCACGAGCTCGGCGATCTGCGGAAAACCGACATCGGCGCGTCCGCTCACGGTCCGCGAGATGTCGACGAAATCCACCAGCATGATCACGGAGGTCACCACCGCGAGGGCCGCGCCGACTCCCGCGAGGGTTCGCGAGAGCACGTAGAGCTGCAGTCGCACGGGCGCGCGGGTCAGGCCGAGACGGCCAGCGGCGCATCGCGAGGCGCCGCCCGGGCGCCGCGCGGGGCTGGGGTCCGGCGGCTGGGCCGCAACAGGATACCGGCGCAGATCACGGTGACGCCCAACGGTATGGCGTATTGCAGCGCATTGAGGATCGGCGTCGCGCCGCTGGCCGCCTGGGCCGCGAATCCCAAGGTGCGGGCCAGCAGGGCGGCCGCGGCCACCGCCGCGATCCGCGCGCCGTAGCCCAGGCGGCTGAACGGGCCGCCGATCACCGCCGCCAAGGCCAGGAACATGAAGGCGACATTGTACAGCGGAGCCGCCACCCGCGAGTGGGCCTCCGCCAGCATCGGGCCTACGTTGGCGCGCTCCCAAGGCTGCCGCAGGTCAGGATGGAGCAGTTCATGCAAATAGCGGTCCGACAGCTTGTAGCGCACGGTGGGCGCCTCCGTCATGAGCGGGCGCAGGTCGAGGACGTACTTGTCGAAGGCGAGATAGTTGAGCGTGCCGGTCGCCGAGAGCTCCTGGTTGGCGCCATGCCGCAGGACCAGCATGGGCGCGGCGCCATCCCTCAGCAGGCGCCCCTCGCGCGCGGTGACGGTGGTGTCGCGGCCGCTGTCCAGGCGCCGGTCGATGAACAGGTTGCGGATCGTGCCCTCCTCGTCGACGGACTGGGCGTACACCGTCACCCCGGGAGCGGGATGGGTGAACTGCCCCGGCCGGATCATCGTCGCCAGCAGATCGGTTCTAACGCTGAACAGGGTGTCGCGGAGCGCACGATAGCACAACGGCTGCAGCCATAGGGTGATGACCAGCGACAGCGTCGCCACCGCCGCCGCGAGCCTGATCGCCGGCGAGATGACCCGCCAGCGGCTCATCCCACTGGAAAAGCAGATCACGATTTCGTTGTCGCGGTGCAGGCGGTTGATCGACACCAGCCCGGCGACGAGCACCGCTACCGGCAGGATCAGCACGATCAGCTGCGGCATCGCCAGCAGGATCACCTTGGCGAACACCAGCGGGCTCTGGCGCTGGTTGAGGACGAGGCCGATCGCCGACAGGGATTCGGAGAGGATGGCCACCCCGGACAACGCCAGGGTCGCGTGCACGGTGGGCTCTCGGAGCTGGCGGTGGAGATAGTCTTCGATCAGGGACATGGGCTAGGGGCCGGGCTCCCGCGGCGTGAAACGTCACCGCGACGCCGGCCGCCCGTTGTAACCGCACCTCGCGCGTCGGCACAACCAAGCCGCACGGCGTGGCGCGCTCAGGTCACACCGGCGGACCTTCCGGGGCGACGGGACCAAAGATCTGCTCGAACGCCGCCTGCAGCGCCGCGTCGACGTCGCTCATCGGGCCGGGCAGGCCCAGATCGGCGAGGCTGGTGACGCCGTGATCGGCAATCCCGCACGGGACGATCCCATCGAAGTGGCCGAGGTTCGGGGCGACGTTCAGGCTCACCCCGTGAAAGCTGACCCAGCGGCGCAGCCTGACGCCGATCGCGGCGATCTTGTTCTCGGAGGCGGCTCCGCCGGGGCGGCGCGTCTCGACCCACACGCCGACGCGATCGTCCCGTGTCTCGCCGACGACCTGGAGCCGCGCCAGCGCCGCGATCAGCCAGGCTTCGAGGCTGGCGACGAACGCCCTCACATCCCGCCCCCGCGCGCGCAGGTCGAGCATGACATAGGCGACCCGCTGGCCGGGCCCATGATAGGTGTACTGGCCGCCCCGCCCGCTCTGGAACACCGGAAACCGGTCCGGCTGCAGAAGGTCGGCGGGTTTCGCCGAGACCCCGGCCGTGTAGAGCGGCGGGTGCTCCAGGAGCCACACGAGCTCGCCAGCCTCGCCGTCGGCGATCGCTTGCGCCCGGCGCTCCATGGTGGCGACGGCGAGGGGATAGTCGACAAGCCCGCGCGACACCGCCCAGCCGACAGGTCGGGCGTCCAGGCGTGGCAGGCGCGCTGGCGCGGTAAGGGGAGAGGCAAGCGTCATGCCCCCTAGAGATAGGAAAGGCAGTCCGCGGCGGCGAGGATGTCCGCCAGACCTGGAGCCTGGGCCGCGTACGCATAGCGTGACCTGAGCGCCGCCAGCGACCGCGCATGATACTTTTGCGGCGGTTGCACGTAGGCGCCGCCGGGCAGCTCGACGGTGAATTCGGACGCCCCTGAGTCGAGCGCCGCGGCGTTGGCGGCGGTCCAGGGCAGGAAGTAGCTGCCGACATAGGCCAGGAGGGGCGCCAGGGTCGGCTCCAGGGTGTCCCACCCCTCGAACGGGCCGTCGTCCCGCGGTTCCAGCATGCGATGACACCAGTCCAGCACATGGGGGCCGCGAGCGCGCATGCCGGCGCCGCAGGTGGGATCGATGGAGGCCTCGTAGAGCTGGGCGGCCAGCCCGAAGTCCGCGAAGGCCGGGCGGCCGCCGAACAGGTGCCGCCGCGTCGCCAGATGAGCCTCCAGGATGTCGACCAACTCGAAGTAGTAGGCCGTGATCAGCGGCGCGTTGGCGGGGCTCGAGCCCACGAAATGGCCTCGCCCGCTCATGCGTTCGAGGATGATCGCGGCTCTTGCGGCCACCTCGTCCTGCGTCGCGCGCGGCATCGAGAGGCGCGCCAGGGTCTGCGACGAGGCCGCCTTGTCCACCTGCGCGAACCATCGGTGGTGGAACATCAGCTTGTTCCCCCACTCGTCGCCGAACTCCTCGATCAGCGCCGACA
>Ga0070730_10004746_pt1 | contig 11842 bp, 8 predicted proteins | sample Coa_R1_3_FD_66447 | JGI IMG/M metagenome (GOLD analysis project Ga0070730, IMG submission 66447) | Surface soil microbial communities from Centralia Pennsylvania, which are recovering from an underground coalmine fire - Coalmine... | ecosystem: Environmental > Terrestrial > Soil > Unclassified ... | reverse complement strand
GCCGTATGAACGTGGGCCAGATCCTGGAGACGCACCTGGGCTGGGCCGGACATCAGCTGGGCGAGCGCATCAGCGAGTTCCTGAAGGAGAACTCGCGCGAGGAGGTCATTCGCCGCGAGCTGAAATCGATCTTCAAAGAAACTCCGTTCGGCGACAAGATCTCGGAGCTCGATGATGACGAGCTGATGAACGTGGCCAAGACGCTGACCCGGGGCGTGTTCTTCGCCTCGCCGGTGTTCGACGGCTCACGCGAAAGCGAGATCAAGTCCATGCTGCGCGAAGCCAACCTGCCGGAGTCCGGCAAGACCGACCTTTTCGACGGCATGACCGGAGACAAGTTCGAGCAGCCGGTGACGGTGGGCTACATCTACATGCTGAAGCTCTCGCACCTGGTAGATGACAAGATCCACGCCCGCTCCATCGGGCCGTACTCGCTGATCACCCAGCAGCCGCTGGGCGGCAAGGCGCAGTTCGGCGGACAGCGCTTTGGAGAAATGGAAGTGTGGGCGCTTGAGGCATACGGCGCAGCCTACATCCTGCAGGAGCTGCTGACCGCGAAGTCAGACGACGTGTTTGGCCGCACCAAGATTTACGAGGCCATTGTGAAGGGCGAGGCCGCCATTGAACCGGGCGTGCCCGAGTCGTTCAACGTACTGATTCGTGAATTGCAGTCGCTCTGCCTGGACGTGGAGCTGATCAAAACCATTGAGGGCGGCAAGAAACAGGTTGCCGCAGCGGCAGACTAACAGATCAGAAAGCAGGGCCGCGAGGCCCTGCACTCTCAACTCCGGAGTGCTTCCCGGCTGCGAGTTGAGAGCGCGAGAAAGAATGAGCAGCCCCGGGAGCCGCCGCGGCGGCGTAAAGTCGCAGGAGGAACACCTTGTACCGTTCAAGTCCATTCGATCTGGGCAACACGATTACCGATTTCGATTCCATCAGAATCAGCCTGGCCTCGCCCGAGAAGATCCGCAGCTGGTCGCACGGCGAAGTGACCAAGCCGGAGACGATCAACTATCGAACCTTCAAGCCGGAGCGCGATGGCCTGTTCTGCGCCCGCATTTTCGGCCCGGTTACGGACTGGGAGTGCCTGTGCGGCAAGTACAAGCGCATGAAGCACCGCGGCGTGATCTGCGACAAGTGCGGCGTGGAAGTCACTCTGTCAAAAGTCCGCCGCGAGCGGCTGGGACACATTGAGCTCGCTTCGCCGTGCTCGCACGTCTGGTTCTTCAAGGGCCTGCCGTCGCGCATCGGCCACCTGCTGGATATTTCACTGCGCGATCTCGAGTCGGTGCTCTACTTCGAGTCGTACGTCGTGGTCGACGCCGGCGAGGCGCCGGTGAAAGAGCGCGACGTGATCAAGGAAGAGCAGCGCTTCCGCGAGCTTGACCAGCAGTACCGCGCCACCGGCTTCAAGGCCATGATGGGCGCCGAAGCGATTAAAGAACTGCTCAAGCGGGTGGACGTCGAGGAACTCTCAGTCGATCTGCGCGAGAAGATGAAAAATGAGACCTCGCTGCAGAAGCGGCTGAAATATGCCAAGCGGCTCAAAGTCGTCGAGGCCTTCCGCCGCAGCCAGAACAAGCCGAACTGGATGATCCTGGACGTGATTCCGGTGATCCCGCCGGAGCTGCGCCCGCTGGTTCCACTCGATGGCGGCCGCTTTGCGACCTCTGATCTGAACGATCTCTATCGTCGCGTGATCAACCGCAACAACCGCCTCAAGAAGCTGATGGACTTGCATGCTCCTGAGGTCATTGTGCGCAACGAGAAGCGCATGCTGCAGGAATCCGTGGACGCGCTGTTCGACAACGGACGCCGCGGCCGCGTGCTGCGTGGCGCCAACAATCGCCCGCTGAAGTCGCTCTCTGACACGCTGAAGGGCAAGCAGGGCCGCTTCCGCCAGAACCTTCTGGGCAAGCGCGTGGATTACTCCGGACGTTCGGTCATCGTGGTCGGTCCCGAGCTCAAGCTGCACCAGTGCGGCCTGCCCAAGAAGATGGCGCTGGAGCTGTTCAAGCCGTTCATCTATCACCGCCTGGAGCAGACCGGCCATTGCACCACCATCAAGCAGGCCAAAGAAATGGTGGAGCAGCAGGAGCCGATCGTATGGGACATCCTGGAAGAGGTGATTAAGGACCATCCGGTGCTCTTGAACCGCGCGCCCACGCTGCATCGCCTGGGCATTCAGGCGTTTGAGCCGGTGCTGGTGGAAGGCAAGGCCATCAAGATCCATCCACTGGTTTGCACGGCGTTCAACGCCGACTTTGACGGCGACCAGATGGCGGTCCATATTCCGCTCTCGCCGGAAGCACAAGTTGAGGCGAGCGTGCTGATGCTGTCATCGCACAACATTCTCTCACCGGCATCAGGCCAGCCGATCACCGTGCCTACGCAAGACATGGTGCTTGGTCTCTATTACCTGACCAAGTCGAAGCCGGGCGCCAAAGGCGAGGGCCGCGCGTTCGCCAACATTGAAGACGTGCTGCTGGCGCTCGAAGCCGGCGAAGTGGAGACGCTTACGCCGATCCGCCTGCGCTATAGCGGTGAAGTCATCGACCTGACCCAGGCCTATGACGATCAAGACATCGTGCACACCGAGCCGGTGCAGTTCGAGCGGCAGTACATCAACACGACTGTTGGCCGCACGATCCTGAATGACCATCTGCCTGAAGGTATGCCGTTCATCAACGGCCTGCTCAAGAAGAAGGGCATCGGCCAGCTGGTGAACTATACGTACCTACGCTTTGGCCTGGAGACGACGGTCAAGATGCTGGATGAAGTGAAGGAAACCGGCTTCCGCTTCGCCACGCGCGCCGGCCTCTCCATCGGGATTGACGACATGGTGATTCCGGAGCACAAGAAGGGCCTGGTGAAAGACGCGGAAAAACAGGTCATCAACGTGCAACAGCAGTACCTGGACGGCGCCATCACGAACGGTGAGCGCTACAACAAGGTGATCGAGATCTGGTCGAACGTGACGGAAAAGGTCGCGGACGAGATGTTCGCCAACATGCAGGAGCTGGACAAGGTTGGGCAGCTGAACCCGATTTACGTCATGGCCGACTCCGGCGCTCGCGGATCGAAACAGCAGATCCGCCAGCTATCCGGCATGCGCGGACTGATGGCCAAGCCTTCGGGCGAGATCATCGAGACGCCGATCACGGCGAACTTCCGTGAAGGACTGACCGTGCTGCAATACTTCATCTCCACACACGGCGCTCGCAAAGGACTGGCCGATACGGCGCTGAAGACCGCCGACTCCGGCTACCTGACCCGCCGCCTGGTGGACGTGGCGCAGGACGTGATCATCAGCGAGCAGGATTGCGGAACGGTGGACGGCATCTACGTGGGATCGATCGTGGAAGCCGGCGACATCATCGAGCCGCTGCGCGACCGCATCGTGGGCCGCGTCTCGCTGGAGAAGATCAAGGACTACGAAGGCAACGTGATTGTCGACGTAAACCAGGAGATCACGGAAGAACTGGCGAGTGCGATCCAGGCTGCCGGCATCGAGCGGGTGAAGATCCGTTCCGTGCTGACGTGCGAATCGAAGCGCGGCGTCTGCATTATGTGCTACGGCCGCAATCTGGCTTCGGGCCGCATGGTGGAGCTGGGTGAAGCTACGGGCGTGATCGCAGCGCAGTCCATCGGCGAGCCGGGAACGCAGTTGACGATGCGTACCTTCCACATCGGAGGTACGGCCTCGCGAGTTTCCGAGCAGAGCCGGTTGGAAACGCGCAACAACGGGACTGCCCGCTTCATCAATTTGCAGACGGTGAAGTCGAAGACGGGCGACCTGGTGGTGATGAACCGCGCCGGAACGATCGCGATCGTGGACGACAAGGGGCGCGAAAAAGAGCGCTACTCAGTCGTGTACGGCGCTCGCGTGAAGGTGCAGGACGGGCAGCCGGTCAATCTGGGACAGGTGCTGGTGGAGTGGGATCCTTATACCTTCGCCATCCTGACGGAAATCGGTGGCACCGTGCAGTTCAAGGACCTGCAGGAAGGCGTGACGCTCCACGAAGAAGTGGACGAGGTCACCGGTCTTTCCCGCCATGTAGTGGGCGAGTCGCCGGACGAGAAGCGCCAGCCTGCAATCGTGATCAAGGCCAAGTCGATGCGGCGTTACCTCATGCCGTCGCGCGCGCACCTGATGGTGCAGGACGGCGACGAGGTTTTCCCCGGCGACGTGCTGGCGAAGATCCCGCGCGAAACCACCAAGACCAAGGACATCACGGGCGGTCTGCCGCGCGTGGTGGAGCTGTTCGAGGCGCGCAAGCCGCGCGAGACTGCGATCATCAGCGAGATCGATGGCGTGGTGAAGTTCGGCGAAGTGAGCAAGGGCCAGCGCAAAATCTACGTGGTGGCGGACAACGGCACGGAGAAGGAATATTCGGTGCCGAAGGGCGTACACATCAACGTGCAGGAGGGCGAGCGTCTGCGCGCGGGTGAACCGCTGATGGACGGGCCGATGAACCCGCATGACATCCTGGCGGTGCTGGGCGAGAAGGAACTCCAGGCTTACCTGGTGAACGAAATCCAGGAGGTCTACCGGCTCCAGGGCGTCACCATCAGCGACAAGCACATTGAAGTGATTGTCCGCCAGATGATGCGCTGGGTTAAGGTGGAAGACGTGGGCGACACTACGTTCCTGCTGGAACAGCAGGTGGATAAGTTCCGCTTCCGCGAAGAGAACGACAAGGTGATCGCCAACGGCGGGCGTCCGGCGACGGGCCGTCCGCTGCTGCTGGGCATCACCAAGGCCTCGCTCTCAACCGAGTCGTTCATCTCGGCGGCGTCATTCCAGGAAACCACCAGGGTGCTCACGGAGGCCTCAATCCAGGGCGCCGTGGACCACCTGCGCGGTCTCAAGGAGAACGTCATCGTCGGCCGCCTGATTCCGGCGGGCACGGGCATGGAGCACTATCGCAACGTGCGCCTGGCTCCGGAACTCGAACAGGCCGCAGCCAAGGTCCAGGAAGAGGTTTCCCAGGCCTACGCCGAAGCCGAGCGGGCGCTCGAGCTTCTGCGCCAGGAAGGCGAAGCTGAAGAGATGGCTGCCGAGTAAACAATCATTTACTGATCAATTAACTAAGACGGGCTGGAGAAATCCGGCCCGTTGTTTCTTGCCGCAGGTTTGCGCTGAAAGAGCGCAGATAAGACGGAGCAATTTTCTCGAAAGAGAAAGTTTGGGCGCGTATCCGAGGTGCTTTCCTTGCCAGTTGCGCACTCACGCAAACCCCTTTAACCTATTCAGCTAATGCACTTTACGCGGCTGCGGCGGGCCTTCTGGCAGGCCTTTCAACACGGGCAATTTTCGGTGGCCAAGGGCGCGGCCTACTCGTCCATTCTCACGCTGTTTCCCGCGTTTCTGGTGGTGGCGTCAGCGCTGGAGGCGTCACACAACACAGAAGGATTTCTGCAGCAGATCGCATCGGCGATCGGATGGGTGTTGCCTCCGGGGGCGCGCTCGGCGGCGCTGACGTTCTTCCAGAGCCGGCAGCACCATGCCACGCGCATCATCTACTCGGCTTCCGTGGTCACGTTGCTCGCGGCGTCGGGCGTGATGATCTCCTGGATGGACGGATTCCGCCGCGCCTACACCATGACCAATACCTGGGGGTTCTGGAAGGAGCGCGGCGTGGCGCTCTACCTGGTGCTGCTGGCGCTGATCCCGCTGGGTTTTGCCACGCTGCTGGTCGCGTTCGGCGACCAGGTGGAGAACTGGGTGCAGGCGGAGACCATGCATCTGTTCAAGCCGGTGGTACTGCTGGCCTGGGACGCCGTACGCTGGCTGATTGCGCTGCTTACGGCCATCGCGATCATGGCTTTGATGTATCACCACGGAATGCCGAAGACACAGTCATGGCGGCGCGTGCTGCCCGGCGCGATCATGGCCGGCGTGCTATGGTTCCCGGCGACGCTGCTGTTCGGCTGGTATGTGAAGGATTACGCCACGTACAACGTGGTTTATGGATCCCTGAGCGCGGCCATCGCGCTGCTGGTGTGGTTTTACATTGTTTCGGTGGTTGTGCTGCTGGGTGCGGAACTGAACGCGCAGGTGTATCCCAAGATTGTCGAGTCGCACAAAAAAGAAAAGGCATCCTTACTCTCCAATGAATGAAGTCAAGCTGGATACTCCAGGTCCAACACTGAACGCACGCAAGGCCAAGATTGTATGCACCATCGGGCCGGCCAGCAGCTCTGAAGCTGTGCTGCGCGACCTGATGCGCGCCGGCATGGACGTGGCGCGCCTGAATTTTTCCCATGGCACCCATGAAGAGCACGCGCGCGTGATCGACCGGCTGAGGCGGGTTGCAGCGAAGGAAGGCCGGACCATCTGCATTTTGCAGGACCTGCAGGGGCCAAAGATACGGACCGGAAGGCTCAAGTACCGGACGCCGATTGCGATCAAGGGCGGCGCGCATCTGACGATTACGCCGCGCGATATCGCGGGGACGGCGGCGCTGATCTCGACCACTTTCAGGACGCTGGCGCAGGACGTTGAGCCGGGGGCGCGCGTGCTGCTCTCTGACGGGCTGATCGAGCTGCGCGTGACGGCCGTGCGCGGCGACGACGTTGAATGCGACGTGATCAACGGCGGCCTGCTGGGCGAGCATAAAGGCATCAATCTGCCGGGGACGGTCGTAAATGTGCCTTCGCTGACGGAAAAGGACGAAAAGGACCTGGAGTTTGGGCTGAAGCACGGTGTGGACATCGTGGCAGTGTCGTTTGTACGCACGGCGGACGACGTGCGGCTGGTGAAGCGTTTGGTGCGCACGCACAATACTGATGCGTGGGTGGTGGCCAAGCTGGAGAAGCCGCAGGCGGTCGATGACCCGAACCTGGAGGAGATACTCGATGTAGCAGACGGGGTGATGGTGGCGCGCGGCGATCTGGGCGTGGAGATGCCGCCAGAAAAGGTGCCAATCATCCAGAAGCACGTGATCCGCCGCGCTGCCGACTGGCGTAAGCCGGTGATTACGGCCACGCAGATGCTGGAGTCGATGATCGAGAATCCGCGGCCCACGCGGGCCGAAGCCAGCGACGTGGCGAATGCGATCCTGGACGGCTCGGACGCGGTGATGCTCTCGGCGGAGACGGCCATCGGCAAGTATCCGCGCGAGGCTGTGGCGATCATGGCGAAGATCGTGCTGGAAGCGGAGTCGGCCAAGGAAGAGCCGGTGCAGCGGCGGCGGCAGCACCGGCACCCCCTCTCGATTTCGGAAACAATCTGCGAATCAGTGGCGCACGCCGCACAGGACCTGGCGATGAAGGCGATCGCGGTCTATACCGAGACGGGCACGACGGCGCGGCTGATCTCGAAGTACCGGCCCAAGGCGCCGATCTATGCTTTTGCCGCAACCGACGCCGTTTGCGCGCGGTTGAACCTGATGTGGGGCGTTGCGCCTGTCTATTGCGAGATGACGCCGGACGCGGAAGAGATGGTGACAAACGCGGAAACGCACCTGCTCAAGATGCATGCTGTGCAGCCGGGCGACGTGATTGCCGTAGTGGCGGGCACGCGCACCAGCAGCGGATCGACCAATTTTATGCGCCTGCACGTGGTGGGCACGGCCGGGGAGCACCATCATGGCCGCGAGGAGCGGCGGAACGCGCCGCGGCTGAAGCCGAGTGCGGTGACGGAGAGAAGGAAGCGTTCCTGAAATCTCGAGCGCAGCGAGAGATCCCTATCAATCAGTCACTCTTAAGCGCGAAGTCCGGCTATAGGGCTCCCTCACCCACAAAGTGCGTGGGTTCGGGATTTCAGAAAAAAACTCAATTCACCCATCCGCCCTTACTGCCGCCGTTCTTCTTGTCGCGTTCGTCGGGCGGACGGAAATTACCGTACTCGTCGAAGTACTCCTTGGGATCGTGGCCGTGCTTTTTCATGTAGACCTGGAACTTCTTTTTTGACCGGTTCAGCTTCCAGCGATGCATCCGGTTGCGGAAGCCGAAGCCTGCTTCAGAGAAAGCAAAGGTAAGACCGCGGCGGGGGACGAACTTGAGGTAGATGTAGCCGAAAATCAGCCCGCTCAGATGAGCGACGTTGGCAGTATCGCCGGTGTCGCCGATCGCGCTGATCAGCGCGATGAATGCGAGAATTCCTACCAGGTACTTGAGGCGGATCGCGATAGGGAAGGGGAACATGTAAACTTCCTGATCGCCAAAGAGCATGGCGCAAGCCATCAGAATGGCGTAAATTCCGCCCGATGCGCCGACGGTAGCCACTGTTGGGGTGAGGTGAACGAAGGAACCGAGAGTATAGGCCAACGCCACGGTCCCTAACCCTGCGCCTATGACCCCAAACAGATAAAATTCCCAGAACCGCCTGCTGCCCCAGTTGGTTTCCAGCATGGAGCCGAACATCCAGAGCATCAGCATGTTGAAGAGCATGTGCAGGAAGCTGGCATGAAGGAATCCGTAGGTGAGCAGCTGATACACAAAACCGTGGACCACGTCACGTGCGCTGAGGGCGAAATAGCGGAAGAGCCACCCATTTACCTCGGGATGATGCAGGGCGCTGGCCAGGACCATCAGCAAGTAAATACCTGCATTCAGCGCGATCAATGTCTTGATGGCGCGCGTGAACGGCGGAAGTGAGAGTGTTACCGACCGGCTCGACATGGTTGTTATCTCTCTGGCTCAGGAATCACGATCAGGCTTCTGTGGCCCCGGGCGTCGACGGAGCGGACGCCGAAGATGACGTTGTCTTTGGAGTCCGGTAAATCGATTTTGGTGTCAGTGGTGCGGACGGCATCGTCGTCAGAAAAGTCCGGGTCTGTCGTTTTGCGCCACAGGACTTCATACGCTGTGGCCCCGGGCGCGGCCTTCCATTCCATCTTGGAATCGTTCTCCAACTGCTTGGTCAGCAAACGGACTTCCGCGGGCGGGGCGGGCGACGAAGCGAGCGCGGCCAAAGTGGCGGCATTCAACCGCGCGACGTTGGCCACGTAGTCGAAATCCACGAACTTTGGCAGGTCACCATATTCGATGCCATTTTCAGTGCGCACGTTTTGATGCTGATGGTTGAAATCTTCGCGATATTCGGTGAAGCGCACCGCGGCAAAGCCCTGCTCATTGAAAGCGCTGTGGTCGCCGCCGCGCAGGTAGCGGTCGCGGCGGAAAATAAGCTTGGGCGTGAACGGTCCCAAGTCGTAGGTCTCGCTGACCCCATGGATATAGCGCGCCAGCTGCCGCGAACTCGAGTCATTTTCGCCGCCTGTGGCCTTGATGCGGCGCAAGTCGGCGTCAGTAGCAGCGGCAGGGATGCCTTCCGAGAATACGCGCACCCAGTTCTTGTTTTGCAGAGTGTCACCCGGCGTGGTGTTGCCGCCGACGATATCGTTGTTGAGCACGCCCTCAAGCTGCCAGCCTTCGGCCTTGGCCATCTTGGCGAAATGAGTGCTGCCGTTGAGGCCCTGCTCTTCACCGGCGACCGTAAGGAAGATGATGGTCGCGGGAAAGCGGTGCTTGCTGAGCACGCGCGCGCACTCCAGAGAGACGGTGGTGCCGCTGCCGTCGTCATTGGCTCCGGGCGCGGCGTCGGTTGAGTTTTCATTGCTTGAGTTGCGCGAATCGTAGTGGCCGGTGACCAGGTAAATGCGCTTGGCCTGCGCGGAGTCGGTTCCCTTCAGGATGGCGTAGACATTCTGGATTTCGGTGGGCTGGGTGATGCGATCGCGAGGTCCCTTGGGCTGCTCGATGAAGGTATCAGTCTTCACCTCCAGGCAGCCGTGGCAATCGGCGGAGATGCGCTCGAATTCTGATTTGATCCAGTTGCGGGCGGCTACAATGCCCTGCGGCGCGGTGGCGGCGCCGGGATTGTTGACGGAGAGCGTGCTGCGGGTGCCGAAGCTGACCAGTTTCTCGTCGATGCGCCGGGCGTCCTCGGGAGAGACGTCTTTGATCACCTGCACGATGACCGGATCGCGGTCGCGTCTGGCCTTGGCGGCGGCTTTCCGCTGTAAAGCACCGGAGGAGGCTCGGGCCTTCTTCTGGGGCGGCTTTTGAGCGGGCTTCTGGGCAACGGCGGACGGCAGGGCCGGCATCAGAAGCGCAATCGAGAAAATCATGCAGGGAAACGCGCGGGAACGCGGAAGTAACATTCAATTCCTCATTTGAGAACTTGACGGCAACCTTCAGAGATTCTAAATATAATCACGTGGCCGTTGCCACCCTGTGACACTGCCTAGGAGGAAGAAATGGCAATTTGCCCGGAATGCGACACCGACCTCGATCTGGATGAGGAAGAGCTGGACGAGGGCGAGATCGTTTCCTGTCCTGAATGCGGCACCGATTTTGAGGTGATTACCATTAATCCGCTGGAGCTGAACCCAGTGAGCGAGCTGGACGAAGACGAGGACGACGACGACCTGGACGAGGAAGACGAGGACAGTGATTACTAAGCGGCACCGGCTGGCGATTACGGCCGCGTGGCTGGCGGCTCTGTTGTGCCCGGCGCTCGCCCTGCCATTCCCGCAAGAGGACAAGACGCCGCCGCAGCAGACGGGGAAAACGCCGCACCAGGCCGAAAAGAAGAAGGTGCCGCAGGAGAAGCCCTATGCGCTGATCTTCGGCACCGCCTATGGCCCCGATGACCGGCCGCTGTATGGAGTGAAGATCACTATCCGTCGCGAAGGCAAGAACCACAAGACCTGGGAATTGATCTCCGATCATCGCGGAGAGTTCGCGCAGCGAGTGCCGGCGGACGCCTCTGATTACCTGATCAAATGCGAGGCTGAATACGCGCCCGCGGGCCCAGACGGCAAGCCGCAGATGTCAAAGAAGAAGAAACTCCGGGGTGAAACCAGGGTTCATATAGAAGGAGAGGAGCGCCAGGACGTTGGCGTTCATCTGCAGTAACGGAGGTGGAGTAGATGAGAAGGCTTGCGGCAGTTTTAGCGGTGGTTTTGGCCGGCGTCTGCGCGTTCCCCGCTTCCGGGCCGGCGGAGATGACGCAGCGCGGCCAGGCTGAATCGCGTTCGCTGATCGGCCACGTGTTTACCCGCCAGGACCAGCCCGTCTCCAAAGCCATTGTTTATCTCAAGAACACAAAGACGCTCGCTATCAAGACCTACATCACTGACCCGGACGGCAGCTACCGTTTCCCGGCGCTGGCTCCCAACGTGGATTACGAGGTCTACGCGGAATCCCAGGGCGCAAGAAGCGATACCAAGACGCTGAGCGGCTTTGACAGCCGCAAAGTTGCGATCATTACGCTGAAGCTCAAGTAAGCTTCCAACGAGAAAAGCGAAAAGGCCATCTTCGCAGATGGCCTTTTTGATTTTCAGCTCAGGACGGCGGCTATTCCTGGTCGTTGCCCGCACGCTTCCAGTTGATGATGTCGCCCAGAGTAGTGGTGGCGCTGGAGGCGGGGTGCTTGTACGCCTCCACATCGGCGCGGCTGGCTTCTTCGCCCACGGCGCGCAGACTCAAGCCCACTTTCTTCTCTTCCGAGTTCATTTTAATGATCTTGAAGTCGTGCTCCTGGCCTGATTCCAGCTTGATCGGGCTGCCGTTGGAGTCGGTGGCCTCAGAGTTGTGGCAGAGGCCTTCCACGCCCTCAGCGATCTCAACGAAAGCGCCGAACTGAGCGAGGCGAAGCACCTTGCCGTGGACCACGTCGCCGATGCGATGCGTCTGGAAGAAGGTCTCCCAGGCATCCGGCTGGAGCTGCTTGACGCCAAGCGAAAGCCGGCGCTGCTCAGGCTCAATGCCCAGCACCACGGCTTTTACCTTCTCGCCCTTCTTCAGGACTTCCGACGGATGCTTGACGCGCTTGGTCCAGCTTAGATTGCTCACGTGCACCAGGCCGTCAATGCCGTCTTCAATTTCGATA
>Ga0070730_10004745_pt1 | contig 11842 bp, 8 predicted proteins | sample Coa_R1_3_FD_66447 | JGI IMG/M metagenome (GOLD analysis project Ga0070730, IMG submission 66447) | Surface soil microbial communities from Centralia Pennsylvania, which are recovering from an underground coalmine fire - Coalmine... | ecosystem: Environmental > Terrestrial > Soil > Unclassified ... | reverse complement strand
CCCGAGTAGCCCGAGCGAAACTCAGCTTCGACGACCAGGCGTCCATAATGGCCAAACAAGGCCCGCAGCAGGTCTACCTCGGCCGGCGACAGGGACAGGCCGGGGGGCAGTTCGAGGCTGACCGCGGGATTGGGCCGCACCACCTGCAGCAGGGCGCGCGAGCGGCGTGGGGCCACCCAAAAGGCGGCCAGCGGCAGGCCAAGGGTGCCGCCAAACACCAGGCCAAACATCCCGGCCATGGCCAACTCACGCGTGGTGAGTCCCAGAAACGACAATACGTCGATGGTCAGGCCGCGATCATAGAGCACTGTCTCGCGCAGCGGGCTGGCATTGCCGGCCACGGGCACCCAGCGCAACCGCAGGTTAAGCGCGATGCGCTGCTGCCCGGCGCTGAGTGGCCGCAGCGTCCAGCGCCAGGTAACTGGCTGTCCGGCGACCAGGGCCTGAACTTGGTCGCCGGGCGGCTCAATGCTAAAGCCGGCGGCGTCCAGTCGGCCGGCGCCAAACAGGTCATAACCAGCGAAGCGCGGCACGCTGACCGTTTGAGTCACGGTGGTGTGATTTTCAAATTCCGTGGTCACGGTCAGAGCCTGGTCGGAAGGAATTATCGACAGCCGCACGATATCCGAGTCCCCCAACCGCATCGTTGGCGGCCATTCCACCTCCACCACGCGCGGCTCAACCGTAGGGACCGGCGTGGGGGAGGGCGGCGTCGGTGCAACCGGTGTGGCAGCCGGTTGTGTGGCTGGGGGTTGGGTGGGTACCGAGGTGCTGATAAATGCGGTGGCCGTCCCCGCGGAGGAAGCCGACGGCTGGGTGGGTACAGGGGTCGCCAAGGCCTGAGACGTGGCGGCTGGAGCCGGCGTGGCCGCTGGTGCCGACGTGGCCGCGGGTGCCGATGTGGCCGCGGCCTCCGCCGTGACGACCTGTGTCTGGCTGACGACTTGCGTCTGGACGACGGGCGCGCCCGTCGGCGACTGTGCCGCCGGTACGCTGGTTGGCGCTGACGTTGCAGCCGGCGCGCAAGCGGCCAAAAATAGGGCCAATGCGGCGCCAGCGACAAGCAGCGGCAATACGCGTTGGTTCACGCCCACGGCCCCTCTACAACCTGGGAGAGCGGCGGCGCAAATAATGTGGGCGCAGGCCGAAATTGCTCCTTAACTGGCTGTAGCGGCCACAAAACGTAGGCCAGGACAGCCAGCGAGGACAGGACCAGCACCAGCCCCACCAGTGCCAGGGCCAAGCGCCAGCGGAGTTTCATCCGTACTCCCTTCTGAAGGCGTGCAAATTAGCCTCCAGGGTTATCATGGCCCATCCATCTGTATGTGGCTTGACAAACCTCTGCCAGCCACATGAACGTCTGCACCGCTGCGGCCCCATAGTATAATCCGCGAGATTGGGAGCGCCAAACCGGAATGTCCCCCTGGGACGCATTTCCCGACGATTATCGGTCCGCAGAAGTGCGGACCATCCATAATGCGGTCAAGGCCGGCGAGTGCGTCGCCGTGGTGGGCTTAAGCGGCGCCGGCAAGAGCAACCTACTGGGCTATCTGGCGGCCCGGCAGCCCGGCAACGACCAGCCGCGTTACGTGTTGGTGGATGGCAATCGGTTGGCGGAACCATCCGCGACCGGGTTTTTGCAGCTTATGTGCCAGGCCGTTGAACTGGCCAGCAGTGTTGATCCACAATTAGACGCTCTGACGAGCCTGGAAGTTGCCATGACACCGCTCCTGGCGGGCGGGCTGTGCTTCTTGCTAGATTTGAGCCTGCTGCTCGACCGTGAGGGGCATCTGTTGTCCGGCCGGGGACAGGGTTTGTGGGGGAATTTGCGGGCGCTGCGCGACCGGCACAAATTTACCGTCCGGTACGTGGTGGCTACCCGCCACCAGCTGCCGCGTGACAACGAGCTGGCCGAGCTGTTTTTTGGGCACACGCTCTGGCTGGGGCCGCTATCGGAGGCGGACGCGCGCTGGAATGTTGCGCGCTTCGCGGAACGAACCGGCCAGCATTGGGGCCCAGCTCAAGTGGCGGCGATTCTGGCAGCCTCAGGGCGCTATCCGGCCTTGCTGCGTGGGGTGTGCGAGGCCTGCGCTGCAGGAGCGCCAGCCACGGTCGACGCGCTGGCGAAACATGACGCTGTGGCGGCGCGCCTTGATGAATTCTGGGCCGACGAGCCAGAGGCCGCCGAGCTGGCAGCCGCCGGTCTCTCGAACCTGCCACTGTTGGCTGGCGCTCGCCCGCACAAGGTCGACAGCGCCCAATTGACCGCCAAAGAGCACCGCCTGCTGCAGGTCTTTGAAGCGCACCGCGGCGAGGTGTGTGAGAAAGATGACTTAATCCGAGCCGTGTGGCCCGAAGACCAGGTTTTCGAAAGCGGCGTGCGCGACGACAGCCTGGCGCAGCTGGTGCGGCGCCTGCGTGAAAAGATCGAACCCGATGCCGCCCACCCACGGATGATTCTGACCGTCACCGGGCGCGGCTATCGATTTGTGCAGCCGCGGGCGGGCGGCGCATGATCGAACAAGCCTGGTTGGAATGCGAAATCGATAAGCTGACGGCCCTGCGCGAAGTCGACCGCGCGCTGGCCGAGATCTTGAGTCACCGCGTGCGCAGGATCGATACGTCCGCCCGTTGTGGCGGAGACGAATTGGCGCTGATGCTGCCGGAGAGCAACATGCCGGCGGCATGCCTGACGGCTGAGCGACAGCGGCTAGCGGTCGCACAGTCGCCGCTGCGGTTGGCGGCTAGGTTGGCGCAAGTTGCGGTAGAGCATGTTACTATCAGCTCCGAGGACACTGAATGAATCGACCGAGCTGGATTGGCTATACCTTGGGGGGGCGTTACAACATCGAGGCCCTGTTGGGGCAGGGTGGCATGTCGGCTGTGTATCGGGCCTACGATCCCAACCTGCGGCGGCCGGTGGCGATCAAGCTGATCCACTCGCACCTATCAGCCGACCCCGAATTTATTGGCCGGTTTGAGGAAGAGGCCGCGGCCGTGGCGCAGTTGCGCCACCCTAATATCGTGCAGGTATTCGACTTCAACCATGATGGCGACACGTACTACATGGTGATGGAGTATCTGCCGGGTGAAAGCCTGCAGGACCGGCTCAAGACGCTCAGCGCCGCCGGGCAGCGGTTTCCGCTGACGACGACGGCCACCATCATTGGCACCGTGGCCGACGCCGTGGCCTATGCCCACGAGCGCGGCACCATTCACCGCGACCTCAAGCCGGCCAATGTCATGCTCATGCCGCAGGGCCAACCGGTGCTGACCGACTTTGGTGTGGCCAAGATCATCGGCGGCCAGCGACACACGGCCACCGGCGCGGTCATCGGCACGCCGGCGTATATGTCGCCCGAGCAAGTGAAGGGTGAGCACCTGGACGGGCGGGCCGATATTTATTCGCTGGGCATCATGCTCTACGAGATGGCCGCCGGCCGGCCGCCGTTTGAAGGCGACTCGGCCATGACCGTGATGCTCAAGCACATCAACGAGCCGGTGCCCGACATCCGCCAACAGGTGCCGGACATACCCGACAGCCTGGTCAGGATTATCGAGAAGGCGCTGGCCAAGCAGCCCGAGCAGCGTTTTCAATCCGCGGCCCAGCTTTCGGCGGCGCTGCGCGCGATGGCGGCGAACCCGAACCGCCCCGCCACCGTATCGGCCAGTGAACCGAGCTCGACCATGATGGAAACGCCGGCGACGCTAATGGAGACGCCGGCAACCTTGCTCCAAACCGGGGCGGCCCAGCCGCCGCGGCAGGGGCCGCCGCCGGTTGCCCGCCCCGCTGGGCCGCCAGCCGGCCGGCCGGCCGGGCCTGGGCCCATTGCGCCCAGCCCGATGGCGCCCGCGCGCGCGGGCTCGCCGTGGGCGCTGATTATTGGTCTTGGATTGGTGCTCATTCTATGCCTGGCCATCGGCGGCGCGGCGGCCCTGGTCGGCAGCCGGGTGCTCTTTCCGGCAGCCTCGGCTACGCCGGTGGCCACTGCCACCAGCGCTGAGCAGCCGACGATCGAGGTGACTGTGGCACAGGAAACCGCTGTGGTCGAACCCACGGCAGACGCAACCAGCGCAGCGACGCCCGCGCCAACCACCGACGCGACACAGGCCGCGACAGTTGAGCCGTCGCCCACTGCGCCCCAGCAGCCCACCGGGCCGCCTTTGCCGGTGGGGATGGTGCTGGTGCCAGCGGGCACGTTTAATATGGGCTCAACGGCGTTTCCAGATACGCAGCCGGTGCACGCGGTGAGTCTGGACGCGTTCTACATCGATCAATTTGAAGTGGTCAATGACCTCTACCACCAGTGCGTCACGGCGGGCGCCTGCACCGATCCGGGCCGGCGCAGCTCGGACACGCGCAGCAGCTACTACGACGATCCGGCCTTCGGCTCGTTTCCGGTGGACAATGTCACCTGGCAGCAAGCCGCAAATTTCTGCAAATGGCAGGATAAGCGGTTGCCCACCGAGGCCGAGTGGGAATATGCGGCGGTCGGCACGGACGGGCGCGCGTATCCGTGGGGCAGCTCGTTTGACACCAGCCTGGTCCCAGCCAGCACCGACGACACCGTCCAAGTGGGCAGCATGCCGCGGAATGCCAGCCCATTTGGCGCGGAAGACATGTCGGGCAATGTGCTCGAGTGGACGGCGGATTGGTACGCGCCCGACTTTTACGCCGGGTCGCCGGCCACCAATCCGACCGGCCCGGCTTCCGGCGATCGAAAGGTTATGCGCGGCGGCGCCTTTGGAAACGCTGATCCCACCGTCTACCTGGCGGCGCGCCGCTTTAGCCGTCCGCCCAACGCGGGTGATGTGGACATTGGCTTTCGGTGCGTGTTGACGGCGGCAAAATAACGCGTCAATTCGATCGCGGTCACAGAAACCGCAGCGCGGCCTGAAGCGGGCCGCGCTATTTTTTTTGGGCGAGGGCCAGCAAGCTGAGACCGGCGGGCAAATTGAAAGTTCTAAGCCACAGCCCTTCCGCGCGCAGACTTCCCAGCAGCAGTTGGTTGACCAGCGCCGAAGGCAGGGTGACATCGGTTTCTGCCTGCTGGCCGGTTTGCGCGCGGCGCAGCAAGATGGCGGGGGCTAAAAACGAAAACCCGACGCTGGTGATGCGCTGCACGGAAAGACCCGCCGCGCTGAGTTTCGACTTTAGCTCGGCGGCCTCGTAGCGATGGCGCGTGTGGACGTGACGGTCGTGCGCGCCGCGGAGCCAATCGTAGGCCGGCAAGCGAACCAATAGCCAGCCGCCGGGCCGGAGCACGCGGCGCATCTCGGCCAGGGCAGCCACATCATCGCTAACGGCCAGGTGATAGAGCACCTCGAACGTCGTCACCAGGTCGAACGTACCACTGGCAAACGGCAGCGACTGAACCGAGGCGCGGCCGACGCGCGGCGACACCTGGGCGCTGTAGCGAATGGCCAGCGGGTGCAGGTCGATGCCGCTTACCTGGCCGAAGGCGCTCAGCCAGCGCAATCCCCCGCCAACGCCGCAGCCGGCATCCAGGATGCGGCGGGCGGGCGGGCGCGCGCCAGGCGGTACCGGCGGGTAAATCCGGGCCAGCATGCCAGCCGCAATCTCGCGCATGCCAACGTACCACCAATGCTGCTCTTCAAGCCGGGCGATGTTGTCGTATTCGCTGGGTTCCATCGCGGGCTAGGGGACTTTCAGCGTGGTGAGCGTGATTTCGCCCAGGCGCGACCCGTCCGACGGTTTGTATAATCCGACGACCAGGGAGAAGTCTCCGGCGGGCGTGCCGGGCGGCAGGGTGAGGTCGTGCGGGTCAACGATGAATTCTCCTGGCACCCAGCCACTGGTGGGGCGCTGCCAGTTGGCGGGCACCGAGTCCGATTGGGCTACGGGAACTCCCGCGGCGTCACGCACATGCACGAACACCCGATAGGAATCGGCCGTGTCGGCCGTGGCCTGCCACACGAGTGACAGCGAGAGTGTGTCGCCGGGTGTCAATTGAGTGGCGCCCGGGCTATAGCCCACCAGACGCGCAAAGCCAATGGCCTGGTTGACCGTTATGGACAGGGTGGGGGGCTCTAATTGGTGCCGCGGCGCCGACACGTGCAGTTGCCCTAAGTCAATGGTCCCCTGATCGTGAAGCAAGATCACAGCGTAGGAGCCGGTGGGCACACTGCTGGGCACGCGCCAATCGAGCTGGTCACGCACGAGCGCGGTGCTCGGCCATTGGTCGAGTGGAAAATTTGGACCGCCGGGCGCCACTGGGTAGTTCGCGATGGCCTGCCCGCTGTTGTCGCGCAGCTGAGCCTGGAATGCTCCCGAGCCAGTTTGGGTCTGGCTCGACTTCCACAACAGCGTGACGCGCGCCATATCACCGGCCATGATCTGGGATTGCGGCAGCGACCAGCCAGCCAAAGCCAGGCCGGCGCCCACGGGCGTGGACCTGGCGGTGTCGACGGCGGCATCGGCGGGCACGGCTTCGCTCGCCGGCGGCAACACTTCAATCTGGCCGACACGGGCCCAGGCCGGGTCGGGGCCGGTGAGGGTGCCGGGGGCAGGCACCAGTTGCAACGAGTTATCGCTGCGGTACACGTTGACTTCGAGCCAGTAGTGGCCGGGCGGTGTGCCCGGCAGCAGCCGCATCAGGAAGGAATCGCGCAGATAGACGTCGGTGGTCCAGCCTTCCGAGCCCTGGTAGCCGGCGTAGTTAAATGGCCGGTCGGAGGGGAGGTTCCAACTGTGATCCTGGTCATCTACCACACGGGCCGCGAAGGCATAGGGCACGCCCAGCTTATGCTCGGCCTTCCAGTATTGCACCAGCTCGAACCCCTGGTCGGCGCGGATCTGAGTTGGACCCTGGTAGCCCAGATAGCGAATCTCCCCCTCAAAGCCGACGCTGGCCGGGTGCTGCACGCCGGATAGCGTCTCGCCGCTTAAGCGCTTGCCAAAGAGCGGCGTGTTGAAGCGCGGCAGCACAACGAAAAACAGCGCCAGGAGTCCCACTGTCGTTCCGCTCACGATAAGCGGCATATCAGGAGTGACCAGGCGCGCCGGCGGCGCTTGGGCAGGGGAGGCGAGCTGGCGCCCACGAACCACGAGCAGCAGGCAGAGGGCCAGGCCCGACAGGCTGACGACCAACGAGACAACCCGCACCGGTGTGTGCACAAATGATATTTCCAGCACGTGGCGGCCGGCGGGCAGGTCCACCGTGATGAGACCCTCCGGTGACGAGGGCTGAATGGCAACCACTTGTCCATCAAGGGTAGCTTGCCAGCCTGGAAAATAAAAAGTCTGGTAAGTCAGAGTGACTGGCTGAGCGGCTTGCAGCTCAAAGCGATCGTCCCCGGGCCCTGTTTGCCAACCGGTTTGAACGACCTGGCCGGCCGGCAGGATGAGCCGGTTAACGGGCTGCCCGGTCTTGTATTGGTCTGTCAGCGCGTTCTCGGCCGGCAGCACCAGCACCCATTGGGGCAGCAGCTCGCCGAGGGGCTCATAGGCCCAGGAGGCGGGGGGCTGGGGTTGGGCAATGCCGGCCGGATTGGCCATGGCCGGCGGCGTGCAGTAACTAGGAAACAGCCACGGCCACCCGCTAGCGGCGATGGCGATGGCCGGCACGGCTACGGCCGCCGCACGCGCGAACCAGCTGCCGGCACGAGCCAATAGCAATTCGACGATCAGGCCGCATAGCAGCCCAACCCCGATGTTGGTCGGGCCAAGAAATCGGGTTGGAAGCTGCACCACCTGGAGCTGGCGCGAATGGTCCCATAGCCAGCGTGAGGGCTGGCTCGATAGAAAGAGAGTGCCGACAGCCGCCAGCCCAAGGGCCGCCAGGACGGGATAGCGACGCCAGAGTGCGGGGTGAACCAGCGCAATAAGCGCCAGGCCGGCCAGCAGCGCCGGCACCAGACCCAGGCTGCGCGAAATGGGCGCGTTGTAAAGCTGCCAATCACCCGGTTCGGCCGGCCAGCGGATCAATTCGGGGACCGGTATCAGGTTGGCGTAGTAACGGGGCCAGTTAGAAAGCTCCTCCGAAGCCGGGGCCGTGTCCTGGCCCGTCAGAGTCTGTTTTACCTCGACGATGGCCGGCAGCCAGATGGCCATGGAGACGAGCACAGCCAGCCCTATGGCGGCTGCGCCCGCCAGTAGACCACGCCCAGCTTCGGCGATGGCCGCGCGCCGCGCCAGGCCGGCCTCCGAGCCAAGGCCCTCGAACGCTGCCACCAACAGGCCCAACGGCACGGCAAACAGGGGTACCAGATTGTGCAGGCTGATCAGCACCGACAGCAGCAGGGCCGCGGCCACCACCCGCCGGACCGTGCGCCGGCGAGCGGCGGCCGCAATGGCCACGAGACAATAGGGCAAGACCGCCAGGCCAACGGTTTCTGGCAGCGCACCGCGCTGAATGGCGTCATACAACAAATAGGGCGCGAAAAGATACGTCAGGCCGGCCACAAACGCGGCTGGCCGCGACAGGTAGCGCCGAGCCAGGATGTAGAGACCGATCCCGCCGGTGGGCAGCGCCAGATAGGCCAGCCCACGAAAAGTCGCAGCGAAGCTCACGCCCAGCCAGTGAGGGGCCGACAGCATCCAATAGAGCAGGGGGGCATAAAACGCCAGGACCGGATGGCCATAGCCGCGCATGAGGTCGGGACCCCACTGCAAGAATGGTGCGCCGCGAGTGGTATTGAAATAGACCTCGGCGGCTTTGGACATGTGGCTGAAGGCGTCGTGGCTGCAGGCCAGGCCATAGATAAATACAGGCAGAATGATCAGGCTCGACGCCGCCAGCAGCGCGGGCGGCAATACATCGGCCAGGCGGCTGCGCCAGGCGGGCCGCACCCAGGAGAAGAACGGCACCTATCTCACCTCGATCGCTCCGACAAACGCCCGGTCGGGCTCACGCTGGTTGTCCTGAACCACGGGCAAACGCGCGCCGCTCTGCCAATCATACAACCCGACGGCCACGAAGAAGGCGCCGGGGCTAAGATTGGCCGGCACCATCAATTGCAGTGTGTGTTCCACAACCTCGTCCGCGTGCCAGTGCTCGGTGGGATACCACCCGCCGCAGGGCTCTCCGTCCGCGCCGGACAGAAGGGGGTGAGCCGAATCCGTGAGATGCACAAACACATTGTAATGGCCGGTCAGCGGGCGCTCGACACGCCAGCGCAGGGTAACGGAAAATGCCGAGCCGGCGGCGACTGGCGCTGTTGGCAGGGAAACCGGGAGCAAGTCGACGTGGCCGCCTAACTGCGCGATGGCTTTTTCGCCGCCAGCGGGCGCCGTGTAGCCGGCCGGCAGAAAAAACAAGGCGCCATACGGATAGACTTCTGGGCTGTGGAGGATCGTTTCGATGCGGGCGCCAGGCAGCCGCTGGGCCAATGGAGCCTGCCAGTCGGCCAACGTGGCCAAGACGACCGGGCCAGTGGTCATCGCGGGATAGGCGAGGCAGGTGCTGCCGTTCACCTGCCGCAGGTCACCGGCTGCCAACAAACCGGCCAGCCGGGTGGCCGGGTGGATCAGGGCGGGTTCATTGAGCACCAGATAGCCGACATTCGCGCGGCTACCGGCCAGCGCGCCTTGGGTCAACGTCCACTGCCCTAGTTCAAAAGCATCAAACAGGCCGGGCTGGCGCGGATAAAGATAGAAATAGTCGTACAAGTTCCAGCCTGCGGCCCCGAGCACAACGGCCACCAGCAGCGCCCGTCCCGGCCACCCGGTGAGCCACTGCGCAGCACATATGATGCCCAGGGCAGGCAGGACCACCAGAAACGGCGCGGCCCCCAACATGCGCCCGAACTCTGGCGCGCCGTCACTCAGGATGGCCGGCAGCAAACTCAGGCCAAGGGAGGCCAGAACGGCCGCGTGCGCGCGCAGTTGGCCGGGTTGGTTGTGGGTTTTCCGTCCGAACCACATACTGGCCAGCCCCACGGTCATGCAGATTGCGCTGATGGGGTCGAAGACCGGCCGGAGCGATAGATTGTGACGGGGGATGACATCTCCCTGGAAAATGATGGACAGGAGCGTCTTGAGGGCGTTGGCCGCATAGGCCTGCCAGCCACCGGCGCGAGTGGCAGCGCTGGCGAATGCCGCCCGGTCGGAGAACCATTGCGGCTGGCGAATGAAAAAAACTCCGAGCGGGGCAAAAATCAGGCCCGCGCAAACCAGGAAGTAGAGGCCAAACTGAACGCGCTGCCGCCACGGCCCATGGCTGAAGATCACGAAGGTAACCAGAGCTTGGAGGGCCAGGACCCGGGCGCTAGGACTGGCGTAGAGACTTAATCCCAGCACCACCCCAGCCGCGGCGAAAAGCCGGCGCTGCTCTCGCTGCCACGCCAGGGCTATGAGCCCCAGGAGGGCGATCGCGAAAAACGAGACGCTGATGTTCTCGAGACCAAGACGCGACCACAAGACATGCCAGAGCAAAAAACCGAGCCAGGCCGCGGCCACCAGCGCGATCAGGCGCCGCTGGGGGTGCGCCTGGTAATTGGTGACGACCGCCCAATACGTAAGGGGCACTGTGGCAGTGCCAATCAGCGCCGCCAGGTAACGGGTGCCATAAAAGCTGGGGCCAAAGATGCGGAACCAGGCGGCCAGCAGCCAAAAATAGCCAGCCTCAATGCCCTGGTAGTCGGTGACATAGATTGGGAATTCCTGGCCGCGAGCGATCAGAAGGGCCACCAGAGACTTGTGGGCCTCGTCGTACCAGTAGCCGGGCGGCAACTGGGTGATGTGCCACACGCGCACCAGGGCGGCCATGAGGACAATGCCGGCCAGTGCCCAGCCCACGCGGTCAGGCGCAAACCGGCGTTTTGCCTGAAACGTTTCTGGAACGGGTAATACTGTCAAGTGGCGCTCAGCCGACCCGCCGGCTCGCGCTGTTCAGGCCTTGGCCATTTGGGCCGCGTCCAGGCGTGTCAGGTTGGCGGTCGAAAGCGCCAGGTCCTTAGGCAACTTGCGGACGTAATCCTTGAGCTGCTTGACGTGGAGGGCGGGGATGGCGGAGTCTTTGGCGTCCAATTCAGCGCGGGGGTTCAAGAATACGATCAATGCCTGTGGCGCAATTTCCAGGTCGGGCGCCTTCTTCTTGACGAAGCGGTTAAACGCGTCCACTTCTCCGGCTGTCTCGCCAACCGGGTTGCCAAGTGGATCGGGATTGAACAGCCCAAACATCATGCGACGCGCGCCCGGGTTAAGCCATTTCTTGCCGTCGTAAACCACCGGTCCGATCTGGTACTTTGGGTGCAGCACGATGACGCCCGCCGGCCCAACCAACACGTGCGGCGCGCCAAGCCGATAGTTGTATAGGGTGTAGTGCTCGTCCAGGCCCTTTAGCGCGTCAGCCAGGCCGCGGTCGGGCCGCCGGCCCCAACGATTGTTGTACAGGGTGCCGATATTTGTCAGAGTAAACCCGACGAAGAAAGCAATGATGACGTAGGTGATTAGCGAGGTGTCAGTGGGGCGTGTAAAGGCTAACAGATTGATCACCAGCGCGCCAACCAGGAGCGCCGTGCCCACCCAGAGAGAATATTTGCCGATGGCGGAGTTGCGCCGGACGAGCTTGTCATTGGTAACGATCCGCATGTGCCTGTTTACCCTTCAAATTTCCGCAGCACCAGGCAAGCATTTTGCCCGCCCAGGCCAAATGAGTTCGACAACACTGTACGCACGTCAGCCTGGCGCGCCGTGTTGGGCACGTAGTCCAAGTCGCATTCCGGATCGGGGTGCTCGTAATTGATCGTGGGATGAATCAGCCCGGTGGCGATGGTCATGATGCAGGCGATGGCCTCCAGCGCGCCAGCCGCCCCCATGGAATGGCCGATCATCGACTTGGTGGAGCTGACCGGGATGTTGTAAGCCCGCTCGCCGAAG
>Ga0070730_10004744_pt1 | contig 11843 bp, 12 predicted proteins | sample Coa_R1_3_FD_66447 | JGI IMG/M metagenome (GOLD analysis project Ga0070730, IMG submission 66447) | Surface soil microbial communities from Centralia Pennsylvania, which are recovering from an underground coalmine fire - Coalmine... | ecosystem: Environmental > Terrestrial > Soil > Unclassified ... | reverse complement strand
CTCAGGTCCACCGCCTCAAGCTGATTAAAAGACAGTCCTATGGGCGTGCTACGTTTGATCTGCTCAGAGTCCGCGTTCTTCATCCGACCCTAACTTGATCATCAAAATTGAGTCAGAGCCATGAAGCGAGCAAATTTACAAGCAGAGGCACCACATCCCCAAAGGCCACGCGGGCCGCGATACTAGGAGAACGGGTTGTGATGAGGGAGGCACACCTGGGCCCGCCTACCTGGAGAGCGAGGGCGGCGTCAACCTGCCAGATATCATCCAGAACCAACAGGATGCGACGTCCTCCAATAGCCTGCCGCAGGGCACGGCCCCACTGCTCAGCAGTGTGCAAGCCCTCGACCTGGTTCTCAGGAAGCTTGAGCACACTTGCCCAACGGTGCAGTTCTCTGATCACATTGGCTTCGGGTCCCAGGTTGGCCCACAGTATTCCATCACGGAAATAGTCAATCATGTCAGGATCGTGAACGAGGGCAACCGCAAGCGCTGTTTTGCCGACACCCTGCAAACCAGTGATGGCAGCGATCACTGGTCCTCTCCCCTGGCACAACTCTGCTTTGAGACGGGCCAGTTCGGTACGACGTCCAACCAGGCCGATGGGGGAAGGACGGGAATGTTTTGGTCAAGCAGCACCGAGGTCACCGGGGCGGTATCCAGGGTGGAGGGGCCGAAGAGTCCCTCTAGTTTTTCACGTGCATAGTGATTGGGCGAGGCTTGTGCCGTCTCCCAGCGACTCACCTCACGAGTGGTCACCTTGAGGCGAGCGGCAAGTGCGGCCTGGGAGAGGTGGCGAGCCAGGCGGGCCTCTCGCAACCGACGAGCTTGCTGTTTCTGCCAGAAAGGAGGCTGACTTTCGGGTGACATACGATACTCTCCTCACAGCATGTTGATAAAATACTCTCCTACAGCGACTTTTCCTACAAAAATAACAGCATCTACCAAACTGTGTCTCCTCTCCTATGAGAGTGAAGGGAGTCGCCAATTGGAATACACACGGATCAGAAACCTGGAGAACTTCTTTCTCCTGCTTTTGGAGCGGGCCAAGCGGAGATTTCGCTTGCGGCAAGAAGTTTGCGGAGAAGCGCTCTCCTGCTGGCTTTTTCTCGCCTGTGGTGCATAGATGCCGATGGTCCGCTCGACAAGAGCGAGCGTATGGGAAGCAGCGTCAAGCCCATACGATTTCAGGTGTTCGTCAAGCAAGAACTGTAATGGGAAGGGATAATGCTTCCATCGGTGTTTGAGGGCTGTCTCCAGTTCCCGTTCCTGTCGTTCTTGGAGTGCTCTTCTCACCTGAGGGCACTGGGCATAGTCCAGGCACTTTGAATAATCCATGTATCTTCCCCCAGAAAAAATGGGTGACAACCGCTATGATAGGGAACCAGCCAAGGACGAGAGTCCATCTCAAGAGAAAAAGAGTGAACAGGAAAAGTGCGGGCCACAAGGATGCTGTCTAGACCAGAGTGATATATCGCAGTGATTGGTCTGTTGTCCAGGATAGAAGAGTACAAGCCGAATTGCTTCATTGGGGTTTTCTCCTGCTGCTTCTGATCACCAAGTAGATGATCCACTGTCTCACGCCTGAATCAATACGCCTGCCTTTTGGTGGTATGGGGCAGAACCACTGCCCCCAGTGCATCAACTTTCACCCACCGCCGAACAGTGGGGTCATCAACGCGCAGAATGGGAGCCACATCCGCAACGGTTAACAGGTCACTCATAACATCGCTCCCTTTCAGAGTTATCCAGAACGCCAGGCTACCTGATAAAAGACATGGATGAGCATACATCTGGTCATCATAGGCACTATCCTTTTCTAGAGCCTGGTCTTATGAAAATAGGCAATTGGAAATAAGGCGATTCTTGAAGAAACTCATCTATATTTCTGGTTTAACACCAACAATGCTATAGATAGTAGTCAAACTACAAAAATCATCATGCTCAACTTCTTCTCTGATTTGCCCAACAGATCGTTCAAACTCTTCTTCCGTGACGTTTAATAACATCATAATCCTGCCCTTCATAATATGTAGCACCGTTATAAGATTAATAACTTGTTCCTCATGAATCTCGATGTTTTCGGAAGACCAGTCAATGACGTAAGGAAAGTACTGGGGGGCGATATAGCCAGCCTCTTTGAGATATCTCCTCATCACTGGCGCAATAGCAATATGATGCTGGCTAAATCCAAGTCCCATGTGATGGAGAACTCTTACGATCCAATTTTGGACCTTATCTAGTGTAGCGTTATTGGAGACGGCTATCTCAAACTCAGTAAGGCAAATCGTCCCTCCGGGCTTGAGAAGACGCCAACACTCCATTAAGAGCCCAACCCACATTGCTGGCTGAACGAAAGAGACAAGGAAGCGCCCATAGATTAAGTCAAATGAGTCATCAGGAAAATCCATAGGCCACTGAAGCACATCCATAAGTCTGAATTCAACATTCGAGGTTTTTTGAATCTGAGCCTGCGCTTGGGAGTACCGGATCATCAGTTCACTGTTATCAACACCCATAACATGCGTTTTGGGATAGGCTATACCTACCTTCAAAGACCAACCGCCAGGCCCACACCCCAGGTCCAGAATAGATTCCACCTTGCTTGGATCAATAGATGGGGGAATGATATCCCCAATGACCGTATTCACAGTTCTGTCCTGCTTGATAAGACGCATCAGTTGAGTGTTATCGTCAAAATCAAATTTCGAGTCACGTGACATAGTGATCCTCCTTATCGGATTCCTTAAATATGATCTCAGAAGTCATCAGATCTTTTTCTAATTGGCGGATAGCCACTAATTCCAGTGTTTCCTGAGGGATGTATGGATGAGATAATCTTAATTGAGCCACACGATTCAAAAAGGGGAGTTCTTTATTCTTTTTGAGCTGGTCTTCCAGAGAGGGGAAGGAACCCAATGCTATCTGGCTTCTTTCATAAAACTGGTTCTCACGGAGCGCGAGTGAGAGAAGAGATCCATAGTCACGAATGATTTGTTGTCGCGCCGCCGTAAAAAAAGGACGTTCTTTGCTTAGCACCACGAAACATCCTCCCACACGTCCCATACAGAGCAGGGGGACAGCTGCAACTTCCTCAATTACCTGCATGGTTCGCGAAGATGCGAACCATGCAGGTAATTGATCATGAGAAAAAATGAGTGGCATGGAGTCTGCCATTGGCACGAAGCTCAGTACAGACTCCGAACCAGTTAGGACAGGCATCCAATAGGTTTTTGCTGGTCCTGCAGGAATTTGTCTGGCAGGAAGATAGAAAGAATGGATGAGAAAAGAATCTTGATCCTGAAGCCAGGGTGGAGTCAGCAAAAGAATGCGTGTATCAATGTTCCCTTGAAGATGCTTACGTATCTCCTCCTGAACAAGCTCTGAAATCAGAGAAAATACCCTGGTGGGAAACGTTCCAGATCGACATTCAAGCACACGTCGATAAATCTCGGGAGGAATTATCTCACATGGGTTCTCATCAAGAGAAACCAGAGGATCAGGCTGAAAGTCTGGATATGCTTGCCTTACTAAAACAAGCAAACGGTTTCTATATGGCGAAAGAATACGAGCATTAACCAGGGCTTTAAGGTTTCCTTGATGTGGTTCTTGCCCGCTCAACCATCGTTTGATGGTAATTGGGTTAGCATGAATTTCATCAGCAAGCTGCTGATGCAACGTTGGATTTTCCTTGAAAATAACGCCTAATAGGGCCTGCCAAGTTGGTATATCTTGCTCTGAATTGTGCATCTCGCGATCGTATGGCATACGACTTCCTTGTCCTAATGTCAGCTATATGATCAGATACCTCTTTATCTAGTATACTGTGTAACGGATCCTTTGTCTAGAGCAAATAGAGCAAATTACTCGTCATTTTGCATGGATATAACAAATATTTATCCAAAATATTTGATAAAAGTATAAAGGATTCCGATCTATTTCTTTTCTTCAGGCAAATCGTTGCTAGAGCAACACTTCTTTTGAGTCCTACTCTAGCAGCGATGAGAAACTAATTGATAGATGAGATGGATTATGTTCCGCAGGTCAGCCTAAAAAGACTGGTGAAAACTTTCATGCAGGCTGGACCACATCCAGCCAGGCTCCATCAGGGAGATCCAGTGCATAATTGGACACCAGCCAACCAGTACCACCCATAGCAGGATTGGCCCCCTGTGCCTGCTGCGGGACACGCAGTAACAAGACTGTCATCTGATGTACACGGGGTTGGTGAGTAGCTGGATCGATTTCAAAGCCTCCTGTTTGTTTGCCAGTTCCATCGCTATTGGACTGCCACAACTGGAAAGAGACATTCACTCAGGCAAATTGCTGTCGCCCGACAACGGCGAAGGAGATCAGATGAGGATGTACATTGACCACCGCCTGAATGCGCTTCTCCCGCTGGACGCGATCAAAGAGCACATTATTACTGGCCCGGACATCGTTGTTGGCAAAGCGTACCTGAGCATTCGGCGTTAAGAGGAAGACGGAAGCGGTGAAGGTCCCATCATGATTGCCGAGACCTGGAAGGAGAGATGATCAAGCGGGTCAAAGCCGTCCTGCTCGTCCTCTTCCTGATCCTGGATGTAAAACACCTCCTGGTCATCTTCCTGCTCACCCTTACCCGACGAAACGGGTGAGGCTGGTCGCACGAGCGGAACGACTGGCAGTTCTTCAGGGTGCGTGATGTGGGGGAGATGGAGTTCTCCGCTCTTCTGATCTGGACGAGATGGTGGGATGGATGCTGTATTCATGCTCTCGCCAGAAGCAAGACAGATATACCTTGCCTATACCAAATGGTATAAAAACAATACCGATCAGGCAACGAGCAAATTGATGAAACCGATCATTGCCTCATAGAGATTTATACCTCATACATGAGACCACCTTCTCAACATGAGTATGATGAGGTGGTCTCGCTTTTTGCCCAGGGCGCAACCTCATCCCAGAATGTGGGTCACCTGAAAGCTTGATCTAGCCAATATGGGGCATATGACCCATGGAAAGGAAACGCTAATCGTCTATAATCTCTGTATCATGAAGAGGAAGCCTCTTCTTCCCTCTCAAAGTAAGGAGTAGAAACCTATGCGCAGAGATCGCAAATCTCGTCAGCAAGAGGCCGCCCCCGTCGTTCCAATTGAGGGGGCGACCCTTCCCAACAGCGATGATCCATTGATGACACGCCACGACCGTCCCTACATCTATCACAATTTCACCAACAGCCTTTGCCCAAATTGCCTGAAGGTCATCCAGGCCAAGATTATCCTACAAAATAATCAGGTCTATATGCTCAAAACCTGCCCTGAACATGGCGTGATGCGCACCCTGATTTCGTCGGATGCAGCCTATTATTTGAGCCAGAGCCAGTATAACAAGCCTGGTACGCTCCCACGGCACTTCCAGACCCGTGTCGAGCAGGGTTGCCCCCTCGATTGTGGCCTCTGCACTGATCACGAGCAGCACACCTGTCTCGCCCTGGTCGAGATTACTGAAGCCTGCAATCTGCGCTGCCCAACCTGCTTCGCCGATTCCGATATTGGGCGCTTCTCTCCCCTCGGCGAGGTGGAGCGCATGCTCGATACGGTCGTTGAGAACGAGGGCTACGCCGATGTGGTGCAGTTCAGCGGTGGCGAGCCAACCATTCATCCGCACCTGATCGAGATTCTCGAACTGGCGAAAAAGAAGCGTATCAAAGCCATTATGATCAACACCAACGGCGTGCGTATCGCTCGTGATGAGGATTTCGTGCGACAGTTGAGCGCCTTCAAGGGCAACTTTGAGGTCTATCTGCAATTTGACGGTTTTCGCCAGAGCACCTACGAAGCGCTGCGCGGCCTCGATCTGCGTGCGGTGAAAGAGAAGGCCATCGCTAACCTCACGAAATACGAAATCCCTATCAATCTGACCGCGACTATCAAACAGGGCGTCAATGAGGACGAGATCGGCGAGATCGTCAAATTCGGGGTAGCGCAGAAGATGGTGCGTGGGGTGACCTTCCAGCCGGTGACCGATGTTGGGCGCCGTGACGATTTCGACGCCATGCACCGTACGACCGTGCCCGATGTGATCCGTGCCATCGATGAGCAGACAGACGGCATGTTCCGCAAGAGCGATTTCGTGCCTCTGCCCTGCCATAGCGATTGTATCAGCATGACCTACGCCTATGTCAAAGGCAAGAAGGTCAAGCCGTTGCCGCGCTACATCGACGTGAAATCGTACCTGGACGTGATTGGCAATCAGGTGAACTTCAGGATCGAGGATATGAAGGGAGTTGTCGGAGAAGCTCTGATGCGGCTCTGGTCGGCCTCCATGCCATTGAGCACCGTCAATGCTCTGCGCGACTTTAGCTGTTGTCTACCCGTCGCTCCCCAGGCGCTATCGCAGCAAGAACATGGCAGCGTGCTCTATGAAAACATGTTCCGCATCGTCATCATCGCCTTCATGGATGCCTGGAACTTTGACGTACGTTCGGCCAAGAAGTGCTGCGTTCACCATGTGCTGCCCGATGGCAAGATCATGCCCTTTTGCTCGTACAATACACTGCATCGCCCTAAGTACATGCATAAAACACGTTTCAGAGATACATTAAGCCAGAAAAATGGGGCAAATGAGGCAGAGTCATTCTACAGCGAACATGAGACGCAGGAGACGATACAGGCTCCTCTGGGTGACCCGCATTTGAGGTAGACATACCATGAACTTCCTATCATCAGCTTTACCCTGGAAGGGGTTGCTCTTATTCCCCTTCCTGCTCGTCTTTATTGGCGTCTTGCTTTTCAGCACAGCCACCATTGCATTTTACGTCAAGCAAACGATCTCGTTGACGAGGCTACGCGCCGTGCTTGCGCGCTGGCCAGGGCTGCCTGGCAATGTGATTGCGGCTCTGCTGGGGGCGGCGACGCCGTTCTGTACCTGTACAGCCATGCCGCTCTTCCTGGGTATGCTTGAAGTCGAGATCCCTTTGGGGCCGGCGGTATCATTTCTGCTGGCCTCGCCGACGATCAACCTGGGCGCGCTTATTCTCTTTTTCGTGGTCTTCGGCTGGCGCATTGCGCTCTTCTATGCCGGGATCTGCCTCAGCGCGGCCATTATCGTCGGCTGGCTGATCGGGCGCATCCCTCGCGAGCGAGCCCTGCGCGATTACCTCTGGATCGAGGAGGATGATCCACTACCGGGCAGCAGGAGGGTCGCGGTAAAAAAAGCGGCTCTGCTGGGGGGACAACTCACGCGCAAATTCCTGCCCTGGCTGGCTCTGGCAACGCTGGGCGGCATCATCCTCGATATCTTTATCCCTACCTCCACGGTGGCCTATCTGAGCAACTGGGGCGTATTGCTAGGCATTCCCCTGGCCACATTGATAGGCGGAGTAATTTACGCGGATATCCTCTTCCTCATTCCCATCGGACTGGCCCTGATCCAGCAAGGCGCCTCCATCCCGGTGGTCCTGACCTTTATGATTGCCGCCTCCGGTTTGAGTTTACCAGAAGTTGTGATGCTGGGGCGTATCCTGCAACTCCGGCCACTTCTGCTCTTTATCGGCGCAACCCTGCTCGTCTATATGCTGCTGGGATGGGGATTTTTGGGCCTATAGACGAGCAGATATCACATATTCCACCACTGCCTGTGCCATGTTCTGGCAACCTCCAGCGCATCACGGGTCTCCTGTGAGAAGATCATCTGACAGCGTTCCAGCTCTGGCGCGTTCGCATAGAGATCGACAATACCCAGATCGACCCCTACAAGCGGCTCGATGGCGGCAACGGTGCAGTAGGGAGTATAGGCCGCACTATAGCCACCTTCCTGCAACATCACAAGGCGCCCATCACAGACTTCGTCCGCCAATCCTACCAGCAGGGCGGACATCTGACGGTAGCCGTTCATTGAGAGCATCATCTGGGCCAGTGGGTCCAACCAGCTCGCATCTTGCCCGGCTGCGATGATGATCAATTGTGGCTGAAACTGACGCCCGATCGGCAGCACCAGTTGTTCTAAGGCAGCCCGATATCCCCGATCACCTGTGCCAGGAGGGAGAGGAATATTCACAGTATAACCCACACCCGCGCCACTACCAACCTGATCCAGCTCGCCCGCCAATTTGGGAAACCAATTCTGCTGGTGCAATGAGACGAAGAGCACGCCTGGATCTTGATAAAAGGCGTCCTGGATGCCGTTGCCATGATGGACGTCCCAGTCAACAATCATCACGCGTTCAAGCCCGTAGACAGCGCGGGCATGATGGGCCGCGACGACGGCATTGTTGAAGACACAAAACCCTAGCGCCTGATTACGCATGGCATGATGTCCAGGGGGACGCAAGAGAGCATAGGCATTGCGCACCTTTCCCTCCAGCACCGCGCTGACCGCGTTCATAGCACCACCAGCCGCGTACAGCGCTGCCTCGAATGAGCCTGGGCTGAGCACCGTCTCCTTATCAACTTCACCCCACGAGCCAGAGGATACTCCACCAGCCGCGTAGGCACGTATGCCAGCCATGTACTCGCGCGTATGGTAGACCGCCAGTTCATCTTCGGACGCGGCACGGGCAGAGAGTGGCGCCATACATCGCGTCAGCCCTGAGCCATCAAGAAACTCCTTGATGCGCCGCGTGATGAACACCGCCGAAGGGTGGGACTCAGGCGAGATTTCAAATGAACCACCGTGCATCATCACGGTTGACTCAACCCCTGTATCGTGGGTGAGAAAGTGCTCATCAAAGACAAGTCCAGTGTGGTAAGCAGACATCTATAGCTTCCTTTCAGGTGGATAGGTGAGAGATCAGAGCGTCTGACTACCAGGATAGCACACAGTACAACACCGCTCCTATCCTCTAAGACTGGTACAGAGCATTTACAATAGACTTGACAGATATATAACAAGAGTATACGATATGTAGCAAAGCAATTCTTTACAATTATATAGATATTCTTTAAGTCTAACGATACAAATTTCCATTTGATCGGCATACTTGTGTTACTAAGTCAGATGTGGAGCGTATAAAGCAATTTGTAGAGGAACATAGAGCATAGGAAACTAGAAGTACCATTCCTACTGTTTCTCGAAAGAAATATCAGGGGAGATGGCTGTGGGTTGTCTGGTTGGTAAGCGTAGGGAGGAAAACGGTTCCTCCCTACCAACGAGCCATCTCAATGGATAAGTGATAGTGTTTACTATCATACTCTGATACTGTATAATGCGAATGCAGGCATCCGAAGCAATCTAGAACAATCGTTTTAGTCAAAGATTGACTTATCATCTATACGACTCTGCTCAGCAAAACGAAGGGAGCGCTGTGTGCTTCCATGCCCATAGGGAGGGGCATTTATACTGGAGGTTTTGATGATAGAAACAGTCCCGTCAGGTACCATACTACACGGGCGCTATCGTATCGAGCGCGTGCTGGGCAGTGGGGGATTCGGGCACGTTTACCTGGCGGTAGACCAGGCCACAAGCCAGCAGTACGCGATCAAAGAATATTTAGTCAGCGGTCAAAGCGGGCAAGAGCAGTTGAAACACGAGGCCACTGTCCTCAGCCATCTGCGGCATCCCAACATTCCTGCCTATCAGGATGCATTTACCGAGCGTGGCCGCTACTATGTTGTCATCAACTATATTGAAGGCAATGATTTAACCGATATTATTCGCATGACGCGCCAGCGCAATGAAGCCATCCCCATCTCACAGGTTATGAACTGGATTCTTTCGATCTGCGATGCGGTTCTCTTTCTGCATAGTCAGAACCCGATTGTTATCCATCGCGATATCAAGCCCGACAATATTCGTATTACTTCCACTGGGACCGCGATTCTGGTCGATTTGGGAAACGCTAAAGCTGCTGCGGATGGAGCCCGCACACTCTTCTTCATTCGCCACCAGGGCACCCCCGGCTATGCTCCACCAGAGCAGTATCCTGGCGGCACTGGGACCGATGCCCGCTCAGACATTTACGCATTAGGGGGCACGCTCTATTTCGCGCTGACAGCCCATGAGCCACCCAGCGTCTCCGTACGCAATCAGGCTATTCAGCAGCGTCAGCCCGATCTCCCCAGCTTACAGGAGACACTCGCCAATAATCCCCCCGAAAATGCTGATGGGCGACAATTCCGGCTTGGTACCAAGCCAGGCAAACCAGCGGCACGCTATTCCCGGCATGTTGCGCAACTTGGCACATTACCGCCAGAACTGCTCAATCGACTCAATCGCATCATCCAGCGTGCAATGGCGATGAAGCCCAAAGATCGCTATCAGTATGTGGTAGACTTCGCGGACGAGCTGAAAAAAGTGATCATGGCATTACCTGCGCCACCGCCACCATCACGACCGGCAGACCCCAATAGCACTCAACCAGATCTGCCCATGCTCTTTGAGGCCATCCAGGCCGCGAAGGATAACGCCAGCGCAGCTGATCCGAAGGCCGCACCACCTGCCACTCCACCGGTTGCGGCGCCACAGGACTACTGTCCTCGCTGCAACTCACCTCTACTGCCACGGGCGGTATTTTGTTCCCAATGCGGTACTTCATTGAAAGATCCAAACCAGGCTCAGATGTCCAGCCCCGGCAGAACTGCTTCATCTTCCACGACAAACGGGGGAGGCAAAGATATCTCAGCCGAAAAGACCATGATGGTCAACATCAAGCCACAGACGTTACAAAAGCAAGCTATGCAAATGCAGCAGGCACCCGTCACCTATGCGCCAAATACATCTGTGCGAACATCAAACAGCCGACGCGATCAATCTGCTCCAACGAACGCGCCCTTCAACACACCCAATAATCTGCAAGATGTGCTCTCAATACGCAATAGAGCATCTGGCAGGCAAGCAATACCACCTACACAGGGGGTACAACCACCGCATAACCGGCCAATCACTGGCAATACTCCACAAGCGGTCTCCGCGCAACCAAATACTCCCCAGACCTCAGCAGGGGGGCAAAGCCAGCCACGATCTGACCTTTCGATGAATACCAAATTCATCATCTTGTTGGCCATCATTGCAGTCGCGCTGACGATCATGGTCATCCTGCTCATGTTCAATCACGGACATCTTTTCAGTTCCGTCCACCAGGACCTGGTAGACTTCTTTGGTAGTGCAATGTAACCCGATGAAGCAGTTCAGACAGGCAATGGCGCCACTGCTCACATCTGCACTGGCAACCCACATCGAACGATGCAGCGCCAACTGCATCGCGGCACGATTCCAGGCTCTCTCGATGTGGCGGAAGAGGCTCTTTCATGATCTGAGTTATTGCCGTGCGAAACCCCTCTCGTAAATATGCTTACAGCTATCAGCAACGAATTCCCCCCAAAACAGGTTCGGTCGCCCCCAATATTTCGCGGGCAGTCGACAAAAAGGCGCTCAGGGCGGGCGACTGCCACTTCTCCTTATGCCATAACATATGCGTCGTTACGGCAAAGTCAGGCTCATTCCACGGAAGCGCTACCAGTTGGCCCTGAGCGATTTCGTGAGTGACAGCCACCTCAGGTAGCACCGTGATGCCCATACCCGCCATCACCCATTGCTTGATCGCCTCGACGCTATGCATTTCCATATTCTCGTTCGGATGCACCCCCGCCGCGGCCAGCACGCGCCTGAACACATTGCGATAGCTGCACCCCAGTTCTGTCAGCAAGACTGACTCCCCCTCCAGATCAGCCGGGCGCACCTGAGAGAGCCGCGTCAGAGGATGCTCGGGATAAGCCAGGACCAGCAATGGCTCTCTTCTCAATGGCTCAACCACCAGTCCACTGGCCTGCAATGATTCCTCCAGGACAAATGTCACATCGACGATACCTTCGCTAACACTGCGGCGCATAGCTGAATCGGAGAGCGGGCGAAAGGTCAACTTC
>Ga0070730_10004743_pt1 | contig 11844 bp, 12 predicted proteins | sample Coa_R1_3_FD_66447 | JGI IMG/M metagenome (GOLD analysis project Ga0070730, IMG submission 66447) | Surface soil microbial communities from Centralia Pennsylvania, which are recovering from an underground coalmine fire - Coalmine... | ecosystem: Environmental > Terrestrial > Soil > Unclassified ... | reverse complement strand
AGCATCGGCAGCGTCTTCCAGATCTTGCCCTCGAAGTGGAACACGCCGTGCAGGATGTCGTGGCCGAGCGCGGTAACGTTGCGGTGGACATGGCCGCTCTGCCCGCAGCCCTGGCAGAAGGGCCCGGCCCTGACTGCGCCGCAGTTGAGGCAGGTGCCGCCCGCGCCCTCATCCTCGCCATGCCCGGCCGCGCCGCCACCCTCCACGGCGCGCGCGACGATCCCGCCCGTCAGGATGTCGCCGATGCCTTCGCTCGCTTCGCCCATGCCCAACCCCCTGTTTCTCCACCTCAAGAATAAGCAGCCCAGCGCCCCCCGGTCGAGAGGGTGCCGGGATCGGCCCGGTTCTGCTAGTCTGGCGCGATGGACATGCCCGTGCCCACTGCCCCGCTCTCGGCCAGGCTCTCCGATGCCGAGGCCGATGCGCTGATCGGCGCGATGGGCGCCCGCGCCCGCGCCGCCGCCACAGTGCTCGCCGCAGCACCCACCGCGCGCAAGGCCGATGCGCTGCGCCGCGCGGCCCGCCTGCTGCGCGAACGGGCGGGTGCCGTGCTCGCCGCCAATGCCGAGGATATCGCCCGCGCCGACGCCGCCGGCATGGCCGCAGCGATGAAGGACCGGCTGACGCTCACCCCCGCCCGGCTCGAGGGCGTAGCCGAGGCGCTCGACGCGGTTGCCGGGCTCGACGATCCAGTCGGCCAGCTGATCGATCGGCGCACCCGCCCCAACGGGCTCGATCTCAGGCGCGTGCGCGTGCCGCTGGGCGTGGTCGGCATCATCTACGAAAGCCGCCCCAACGTCACCGCCGACGCCGGCGCGCTGGCGCTGATGGCGGGCAACGCCGCGATCCTGCGCGGCGGTTCCGAAGCCCGCGCGAGCAACGCCGCGATCCACGCCGCCCTCACCGACGGGATCGAGGCCGCCGGCCTGCCACGCGACGCGGTGCAGCTGATCCCCACGCCCGATCGCGCGGCGGTCGGCGCGCTGCTGCGCGCGCAGGGCCTCGTCGACATCATCGTGCCGCGCGGCGGCAAGGGGCTGGTCGCGCGGGTGCAGGCCGAGGCGCGGGTGCCGGTGCTGGCGCATCTCGACGGCATCAACCACAGCTTCGTCCACGCCTCGGCCGATCGCGCGATGGCGGACGCGATCGCGGTCAACGCCAAGCTGCGCCGCACCGGCGTCTGCGGCGCGACCGAGACGCTGCTGATCGACCGCGGCTACCCCCACGCACAGGCGCTGGTGGCGGCGCTGCTCGACGCCGGGTGCGCGCTCCGGGGCGACGGCCACGCACAGGCGCTCGATCCGCGCATCACGGCGGCGTCGGACGAGGATTGGGACACCGAATATCTCGACGCGATCTGCACCGTCGGCTTCGTCGATGGCGTGGAGGGCGCGGTCGCGCATATCGCCGCCCACGCCTCGCACCACACCGACGCGATCATCGCCGAGGACGTGGCCGCCGCCGAGCGCTTCCTCAGCGCGGTCGACAGCGCGATCGTGATGTGGAACGCCTCGACCCAGTTCGCAGACGGCGGCGAGTTCGGCCTCGGCGCCGAGATCGGCATCTCGACCGGCCGGCTCCACGCGCGCGGGCCGGTCGCGCTCGAAGGACTCACCACCTACAAATGGCAGGTGCGCGGCCAGGGCCAGACCCGGCCTTGACCCGACCTGACCTTGAGTCGCCGGAGTGCAGACGATAGATCGCCGGCATGACCCTGCCGGACGCCCGCCGCCCATCATGACGGCCACCGCGCCCTCCCACCAGCGCCCGATCGGACACGCCTGATGCGCCGCATCGGCCTGCTCGGCGGATCCTTCAATCCCGCGCATGTGGCGCATCGCCGCATCAGCCTGTTCGCGATGGAGGCGCTCGGGCTCGACGAGGTGTGGTGGCTGGTCTCGCCCGGCAATCCGCTCAAGGTCGGTGCCAGCGACATGGCGACGCTCGGCCAGCGCCTCGGCTCGGCCGAGCGGATGGCGCGGCGCAGCCGGATCGTGCCGACCGCGATCGAGGCCAGCCTCGGCACACGCTACACCGCCGACACGCTCCGCAAGATCGTCCGCCGCTATCCCGGCGATCGCTTCATCTGGATCATGGGCGCGGACAATCTCGCCAAGTTCGCGCTGTGGAAGAATTGGCGTGGAATCGCCGCCACGCTTCCCATTGCCGTGATCGCGCGTCCGGGCTATGGTGCCGCTGCCCGATCGGCGGATGCGATGGGCTGGCTAGGCCGCTTTGGCCGGCCCGCTTCGGGCGCGAGGCGGTGGACGCGATGGAGTTTGCCGGCACTCGTGCTGATGCATACTGTTCCTGACCCGACTTCAGCCACCGCCCGGCGGGCCGCCGATCCCGATTGGCATCGCCGTTTTCATCCCAGAGCCCTGCGTGATCGCGTGACGCGCCGGCTCCTTCCCCCGGAGGTTCATTGCCCGCTTCCCCCGCAGCCGCCCGCACCATGACGGGTGGCCCCGCCGCTTCCCCCGAGGCCGATGCGCTGCACGCGCTGGTGCTTCAGTCGCTCGATGACGATCAGGCGGTCGAGACCATCTCGATCCCGCTCGCCGGCAAGACCAGCATCGCCGATTATATGGTGATCGCGTCGGGCCGCTCGAACCGGCAGGTCGCCTCGATGGCGACCAAGCTGGCCGAGAAGATGAAGGCGACGATCGGCCGCACGCCCAAGATCGAAGGCCTGCCGGCCGCCGACTGGGTGCTGATCGACGGGGGCGACGTGATCGTCCACCTGTTCCGCCCGGAAGTCCGCAGCTTCTACAATCTGGAGCGGATGTGGGCGTTCGGCGACGAAAGCGCGGCCACGGCCTCGCCCTCCAACCCGCCCGTCGCGCCGCCCGGCGCCTGACGCCAAGGCCTTGCTGCTGCACATTGTCGCCCGGGGCAGGATCGGGCGCGGGCCCGAGGCTGAGCTGGTCGATCGCTATCTGAAGCGCGTCGCCTGGCCGATCCGGATCAGCGAGCTTCCGGATGCGGGTGGGCGTGTGCCTGATCCGGTGCCGGGGATGCGCCTCGTCGCGCTCGACGAGACCGGCCGCGACCTGCCCTCGCGCGAGTTCGCGCAGATCCTGGGGCGCTGGCGCGACGACGGGGTGCGCGAGGCGCGCTTCCTGATCGGCGCTGCTGACGGACATGAGGAGGAGACGCGCGCCAGGGCGGACCTGCTGCTCGCGTTCGGCAAGGCGACCTGGCCGCACATGATGGCGCGCGCGATGCTGGCCGAGCAGCTCTGGCGCGCGACCAGCATCCTCGCCGGCCATCCCTATCATCGCGAGGGTTGATGCGCGCGCGGGGGGCGACAGCATGGATCGCGATCACCGCGCTGGCGACGGCGGCGGCCCCCGCGCAGGCGCCCGGCCTCGGCGACGCGCGCACCGCGCTGATGACCGCCAAGCAGGCCGCGGCCGATGCCGAGGCGCGCGCCGCCGCCCTGACGCAGGCCGCCACGCAGGCCGGTAGTGAGGCCGAACGCGCCCGCGCCGAAGCCGAGGCACTAGCCGTCCAAGTGCAGGCCGCGGAGGCGGACATCGCCGCCGCGCAGGCGCGCATCGCGCTGATCGCCTCGCTGCAGGACATCGAGCGCAGCCGCATCGCCGCCCAGCAGGGGCCGACGCTCCACCTCGTCGCCGCACTCCAGACGATGACCCGGCGGCCGACCGCGCTGGTGCTCGCGCAGCCGGGGTCGCTCGCCGACATGGTGCATGTCCGCCTGCTACTGGCCAACACCCTGCCCGTGATCCGGGCGCGTACCGTCAGTCTGCACGCCGATCTCGACCGCCAGACCCAGCTGCGCGCCGATGCCGAGCGCGCGATGGCCGCACTCGCCGCCAGCCGCGCGCTGCTGACGCAACGCCGACAGGCGCTCGCCACGGTCGAGGCCACCGCGATCCGCCGATCGCAGCGTCTCGCCGATCAGGCCGCCGACGAGCAGCAGCGCGCGATCGGGCTCGGCGAGGAAGCCCGCGACATCGCCGACCGGATGCAGACGCTCACCGATGCCGCCGACGTCCGCGCCCGCCTCGCCCGCCTGCCCGCCCCTGATCCACGCCCCGCCGGCCCCCGCGACAGCCTGCCCGATCATGACGGCGCGCCACGCTATCGCCTGCCGGTGGACGGCCATGTCGCGACCGGCTTCGGCGAGGTCTCGTCGGCCGGCGTCACCGCGCGCGGGCTGACACTGGCGACCGAAGACGGCGCGCCGGTGGTGGCACCGGCCGCCGGCATCGTGCGCTTCGCCGGACCGTTCCGCAGCTATGGCCGCGTCGTGATCATCGCGCATGGTGGCGGCTGGACGACGACGGTGACCGGGCTCGACAGCCTCGCGGTCGAGGCCGGTCAGCGAATCGAACAAGGCGATGCGATCGGCCGCGCCGGAGCGGCGAGCCAGCACGTCACCACCGAACTGCGCCGCGACCGTCGCCCGGTCGACATCCTCGCGATGGCGCAAAGCGGCTGAGCAGGGCGTGGCGCCCTGCCGCTTTTGCAGCGGTAAGAAACGCTGTAACACTCATGTGACGGGGCACCCCTGCCTCACGGAAAGACGAGACTCGATGCCGAAGTCCCTGCTGCGCTCGATCGCCCTGCTCGCCGCTGGTGCTGCGATCCCGACCATCCTGATCCCGACCGTGCAGACCGCGCGCGCCGCCGAATCCGACAAGGCTTCCGACACCTATCGCCAGCTCGACCAGTTCATGAACGTGTTCCAGAAGGTGCGCGCGGACTATGTCGACAAGACCGACGACAAGGCGCTGATCAAGGGCGCGATCGACGGCATGCTGGCCAGCCTCGATCCGCACAGCTCCTATCTGGACTCGCACGACTTCCAGCAGATGAAGCTGACCACCGACGGCAATTATGGCGGCCTCGGCCTCACCGTGCAGGCGCAGGACGGCGTGGTGAAGGTGGTGGCGCCGACGCAGGACACGCCCGCCTACCGCGCCGGCATCAAGTCGGGCGACTATATCACGCACATCGACGGCAAGCTGATCTACGGCTCGACGCTCGACGACGCGGTCGACCAGATGCGCGGCGCGCCGGGCACCAAGGTGAAGCTCACCATCGTTCGCCCCGGCCGCGACAAGCCGTTCGACGTCACCCTCACCCGCGAGACCATCGTCATCAAGCCGGTGAAGTGGGAGGTGAAGAACGGCATCGGCGTCATCACCATCATCAGCTTCTCCAAGCAGACGGGCGCCGACACCCGCGCCGCGATCGCCGCGATCGACAAGCAGGTGGGCGGCAAGCCGACCGGCTACATCATCGATCTGCGCTCCAACCCCGGCGGGCTGCTCGATCAGGCGATCGAGGTGGGCGACGCCTTCCTCGATCATGGCGAGATCGTCTCGCAGCGCGGCCGCACCAAGGACGATATCGAGCGCTATTACGCCCACCCCGGCGACGACGCGCACGGCCTGCCGGTGATCGTGCTGGTCGATGCGGGCTCGGCCTCGGCGGCGGAGATCGTCGCCGGCGCGCTGCAGGATCAGCGCCGCGCACTGGTGATGGGCGAGCGCAGCTTCGGCAAGGGTTCGGTGCAGACACTGCTGCCACTCACTGACGACACGGCGCTGCGTCTCACCACGGCGCGCTACTACACACCGTCGGGCCGCTCGGTGCAGGAAGGCGGCATCCAGCCCGACGTGCTGGTGCCCCAGCTCACCGACCCCGATTACAAGGACCGGCCGAAGTTCCGCGAGGACGATCTGCGCCGCCACCTGATCAACGAGGCCAAGGTCGACGACAGCGTTCTCGAGGAGGACGCCAAGCCCGATCCGCGCTTCGCCGCCACCGCCGACAGCCTGAAGAAGCAGGGCATCACCGACTATCAGATGAGCTATGCGCTGCAGACGATGGCGCGATTGTCCGGCCCGCTCGCCACGCCGCGCATGGCGCAGGCGGCTCCTGCGAAGCACTGACGGCGGAGATCCCCGGCATGACCGCCCTGTCGCGCGCGCGCGCCCTCGCGCTGCTCGTTCCCGCAGCCCTGCTCGGTGGTGCGCTCGGATCGCAATATATCGGCCATCTCGTGCCCTGCGAGATGTGCATGTGGCAGCGCTGGCCGCACCTCGCGGCGCTAGTGCTGGCGCTGCTCGCGATCCTGCTGCGCGCCCGGCCCTCCGCCTCGCGCGCGCTCACGGCGCTGGCGGCGCTCGCGATCCTCGTCTCGGGCGCGATCGGCGTGTATCATGCCGGCGTCGAATATCATTGGTGGAGAGGCTTCACGGTCTGCACCGCGCCGGTGCTCGGCGGCTCAGGCGCGGATATGCTGGCCCAGATCATGGCGGCGCCGATCGTGCGGTGCGACCAGGCGCAGTGGACGCTGTGGGGCGTGTCGTTGGCCGGCTGGAACGCCATCCTCTCCTTCCTTTCCGGAGCATCGATCCTGTGGCTGATCGCCAAACCCAACGCCCGCTGAGCGGCCCCGACATCGATGCGATGATCCGTGTCGATCAGGCGGGCGAGTTCGGCGCCACGCGCATCTATGCCGGCCAGCTCGCGGTGCTTGGCAGCCGCGCCGAGGCCGCACGCCCGATCGCGCGCATGGCCGCGCAGGAAGAACGCCACCGCCAGGTGTTCGACAAGATGATCGCCGAGCGTGGCGTGCGCCCGACCCTGCTCGCGCCGTTCTGGGATCGCGCCGGCTTCCTGCTGGGCGCCGCCACCGCGCTGATCTCTCCGGAAGCCGCGATGGCATGCACCGCCGCGATCGAGACCGAGATCGACAAGCATTATGGCGAGCAGCTCAAGGAACTGGGCAGCCGCGATCCCGAACTCTCCGCCACCATCGCCGAATTCCAGGCGGAAGAAGTCGAGCATCGCGAGACCGCGCTCGCCGAGGGCGCCGAACGCGCGCCGGCCTATCCGCTGCTGTCCGCCGCGATCCGCTTCGGTTGCCGCACGGCGATCGCGCTGTCGAAGCGGGTGTGAGAGCAGGCGGAAGCATTCCACTCCGTTCGGGCTGAGCCTGTCGAAGCCCTGTCCTCCCTTTTCCAGAGTTCGACAAGAAGAGCACCCCCCCGACAAGCTCAGGGCGAACGGATGGAGGGAATCTCACATCATCGCCGACAGCGCCCGCTCGTCATCTTCCGAATAGGCCACCAGCACCACCCGATCGAACGCCGCAGGCGAGTGCTCGATCCAGCCGCGAATCGCCGTCAGTGCGACCTCGGCCGCGGTCTGCTTGGGATAGCCATAGATCCCGGTGGAGATCGCCGGGAAGGCGATCGAGCGCGCGCCTGCCTCTGCCGCCAGCGTCAGGCTCATGCGATAGCAACCCGCGAGAAGCTCCGCCTCGCCGGCGTCGCCCCCGCGCCACACCGGGCCAACGGCGTGCACCACGAAGCGCGCCTGAAGCCCGAAGCCCGGCGTGATCCGCGCCTCACCCGGCGGGCAGGGGGCCAGCGCCATGCTCGCGCGCTTCAGCTCGGGCCCGGCGGTACGGTGGATCGCCCCATCGACGCCACCGCCGCCCGCCAGCGCACTGTTGGCGGCGTTGACGATCGCGTCGACCGCCATGGCCGTAATATCGCCTCGTTCCAACTCGATCCGCGTCATCGGCCGATCCTTTCACCTTGCGGGAATTCGTGGCGTCCGCCATGCGTTGCTGATCGAAACGGCCGGAGTGGCGATTGGATCATGCGCAGGCTGCTTACCCTCACGCTCGTCGCTGCAGCCTCGCTCGGGGGGGCTGTGCTCGCCCCCCTGCCCGCGCTCGCGCAGTCGCAGGATCGCTTCATCATCATCTACGGCAAGGATCGCTGTCCTTCCAGCCAGGGGCAGGAGATCGTGGTCTGCGTGCGCAAGCCCGAGACCGAGCGCTACCGCATCCCGCAGGAGCTGCGCGATAGCGAGATCTCACCCAAGAACACGAGCTGGGCGTCGCGCGCGCAGAGCGTCGAATATGTCGGCAAAAGCGGCTCGGGTAGCTGCTCGGCGGCGGGCTCCAACGCCTGGGCCGGCTGCCTCCAGAAGATGATCAACGAGGCCAAGGCCGAGCATAATGCGGAGAAGAAGGCCGACGCCGGGGTTCCCTGATCCCGCCGGCCTCCCCACATAATCATCATGTCGACGCTTTCATTCATCCCCGCGAAAGCCACGAAAGGGCTTGGCTCTGCGATGAAGCCGCACGCCGAGGCCCAGCCGATGACCGTTTTCGCTACCGCCCGGTCCCTGATCATCGCGCTTGCCGGTTTCGCGATCGGCCTGCTGCTGGCGGCGATGGCGCTGCCGCTCGCCGCTCGCGCCGAGCCGCCTGCCGCCAACGCAGCTGCCACGGCGAACCCGATCGCCACCGCCGACGCTTCGGAAACCAAGACCATCAACATCGTGGTCTATGGCAATGATGCCTGCCCGACCGGCAAGGGCGACGAGATTGTCGTCTGCGCGCGCGAGCCCGAGAGCGAGCGCTATCGCATCCCCAAGCGCTTCCGCGGCAAGAAGGTGCAGGCCGCGCCCGGCAACAGCTGGAACAACAAGGTCCGCTCGACCGAGGACGCCAGCCGCATGGCCGCCGGCCTCCCCGACACCTGTTCGGCGGTGGGATCGGGCGGGCAGACGGGTTGCTTCCAGCACTTCCAGACGCAGGCGCGCCTCCAGCGCCAACAGCAGAAGGAAGAGGCGGCCAACCCCGGCGGCGTCCCGCAATACTGATTCGGCGGCGCACCGGGCGGCCGATCGCTGGCTGACGCAGCCCGGGCGATCTTGCCGCCCCCCTTGCGCGACCTATCTCTGCCCGGCGCCGTCCGTGCGCCAGGGAGATTGCATTCATGCCCGATCTGTCCGCGTTTCCGATCGCCGCCCGCTGGCCGGCGCAGCACCCCGACCGCATTCAGCTCTATTCGCTCCCCACCCCCAATGGCGTGAAGGCGTCGATCGCGCTCGAGGAGCTGGAGCTCCCCTATGAGCCCCACCTGATCGACATCGGCCAGAACCAGAGCTGGACGCCCGAATATCTGTCGCTCAACCCCAACGGCAAAATCCCGGCGATCATCGATCCCGACGGCCCCGGCGGAAAGCCGCTCGGCCTGTTCGAGAGCGGCGCCATCCTGCTCTATCTCGCCGACAAGACGGGCAAGCTGATGCCCACCGATCCGGCCCGGCGTTACGAGGCGATCCAGTGGATCTTCTTCCAGATGGGCGCGGTGGGGCCGATGTTCGGCCAGCTCGGCTTCTTCCACAAGTTCGCCGGCCGGGAGTACGAGGACAAGCGCCCGCGCGACCGCTACGTCGCCGAGAGCAAGCGCCTGCTCGGCGTGCTCGAGGATCGGCTCGCGACACGCACTTGGATGATGGGCGACGAGTACAGCATGGTCGACATCGCGCTGCTCGGCTGGGTACGCAACATCAACGGCTTCTACGAGGCCGGCGCGCTGGTGGACTATGATAAGCTCCGCCACGTCCCCGCCTGGCTGGAGCACTGCCTCGCCCGCCCCGCGGTGCAGCGCGGTCTCAACAGCCCGGCGCGCGACTGAGCCAATCTTTTGATGACCGCGATTTCCGAGTCGTTGAGCGTGCCCGCTCAACTCGAAATCGCTCTTACTCGGCGGCGAGGAGCGTTTCCGCGCCGCCGAGATCCACCGACACCAGCCGGCTGACCCCGCGCTCGACCATCGTCACACCGAACAGCCGGTGCATGCGCGCCATGCTCACCGCATTGTGCGTAACGACGAGATAGCGCGTGTCGATCTCGCGCGTCATCTGGTCGAGCAGGTCGCAGAAGCGTTCGATATTGGCGTCGTCCAAGGGCGCATCGACCTCGTCGAGCACACAGATCGGCGCCGGATTGGTGAGGAACAGCGAGAAGATCAGCGCGACCGCGGTGAGAGCCTGCTCGCCACCCGACAAGAGCGTGAGCGAGGACAGCTTCTTGCCCGGCGGCTGGGCCATGATCTCCAGCCCCGCCTCGAGCGGATCGTCCGAATCGATCAATGCCAAATGCGCTTCGCCACCCGCGAACAGCCGCGTGAAGAGCCGGCGGAAATGCCCGTCGACCGCCTCGAACGCGGCCAGCAGCCGGGCGCGGCCCTCGCGGTTGAGGCTGCCGATCGATCCGCGCAGCCGCGCGACCGCTTCGGCCAATTCGTCGCGCTGCGCGGCCTGGCTGATGCGATCGCCGTCGAGCTCGGCCAGCTCTTGCTCGGCGACGAGATTGACCGGGCCGATCCTCTCGCGATCGAGGCCGAGCCTGTCGAAGCGCTGCTGCTCGGTGGCGATGTCGCCGACATCGGCCGACTCGAAGCCCGCCTTCTGCGGCAGCACCGGCGCCGGGCACTGGAAGCGCTCGCCGGAAAGCTGCCCCATCTCGATCCGCCGCGCCTCGTGATTCTCGTGCCGCGCGATCGCGGTGGCGCGCGCCTCGCGCGCGGCGGCGGCATCCTCGTTGACCGCCGCGAGCACCGCCTCGGCCTCGCGCAGCACCGCCTCGATCCGCCCTTCCGCGGCGGCGGTGTCGACGACATTGCCGGCGGCCGCGCGATGCTCGGCATCGGCCGCGTCGATCCTCGTGGTGAGCATTTGCGGGGCTACAGCGAGCAGCGTCGCCTCTTCCTCGGCAGCCGAGGCGCGGGCCGCCATTTCCTCGATCCGCCGAGCGGCGTCGCCGGCGCGTGCGCGCCAGCCCTCGGCCTCGGTGCGCGCCGCCACCGCGCGATCGCGATCGGTGGCGAGGCTCCGATCGAGCTGGGCCAGATCGAGCCGCAGTTGGCCGACCGCGCCACGCGCCGCATCGGTCGCCGCGCGCTGGGCGGCGACGGCACGCATCGTCTCGCTGCCGTCGGGAAGTCGGGCGACCGCATCGGCCGCAATGCTGCACTCGGCCGCCGCAGCATTGCGCTCGGCGGAGGCTTGAGCATCGCGTTCGCCGAGCTCGGCTCGGCGCGATTCGATGCGCTCGATGGCGACGCGGGCGCGATCCTCGGCCAACGCCTCGTCGCGCGCGCGGCGCTCGGCGGCGGCGAGCATGGCGCGCGCCGCCTGCCCGTCGCGCTGCGCCGCATCGAGCGAGGCGAGCGCCATCCGCACCGCCTCCTCGGCGTCCGCCAGTACAGCCTGCGCGGGCGGGATCTGCCCTTCGAGCTCGGCCAGCCGGTTGCGCCGGATCAGCCCCTCGGCCGCTGCTGCCCCCTGATCCTCGGCCACGAAGCCGTCCCAGCGGCGCATCTTGCCGTCGCGCGTGACGAGCCGCTGGCCAAGCCCGAGCGCCCGCCCTTCATCGGCATCGACCACCAGCACCTGCGCCAGCCTGCGGGCGAGCGCGGCGGGTGCAGCGACATGGTCGGCCAGTTTGACCGCTCCCTCGGCAAGTGCAGCATCGCCCGCAGCATCGGCGCCCGCCCAGCGCAGCGATCCGCTGCCACCGACCGGCGCTTCGAGATCGTCACCCAGCGCCGCCGCCAATGCACGCTCATAGCCGGGTGCTACCGTCACCTGATCTATCGCGCGGGCTTCGCGGCCGTCGCGCTTCGACAGCGAGCGGGCGAGCGCCACCGCCTCGGACTCAAGCGAGGCAAGCTGTGCCTTGGCCGAGGCTGCGCCCGACTGCGCCTCATCGCGCGCCGCCGCTGCACGGACTCGCGCTTCCTCCGCCGCCTGGATCGCGCCTGCGGCGCGCGCCGCATCCTCCTCAGCCGCCGCCCGCGCCGCCGCAGCGGCGGCCAGCACGGTTTCATGCTGCGCAGCATCGCCGACACCGGACAAGTCGCGGGCGATGCGTGCCACCTCGGCCTCGGCGCGATCGAGCCGCTGGCGCGCGGCGGTCAGCGCCGCCTGTGCGATGCGCGCCTCGGCCTGCTCGGCCGCCTCCGCCGCGAGCGCCTGGGCGAGCGCCACCTCGGC
>Ga0070730_10004742_pt1 | contig 11845 bp, 7 predicted proteins | sample Coa_R1_3_FD_66447 | JGI IMG/M metagenome (GOLD analysis project Ga0070730, IMG submission 66447) | Surface soil microbial communities from Centralia Pennsylvania, which are recovering from an underground coalmine fire - Coalmine... | ecosystem: Environmental > Terrestrial > Soil > Unclassified ... | reverse complement strand
CCCGATATAGCGGAACGCGTCAGAGTCTCCGTCGATGCAGCCGCCGCCGGAGAATAGCAATCCATACTTTCCGTGTTCAAACTTGAGAATGGTGCCTGCCGTCGCCAGCCAGCGCGTGCCGTAGGCGGTTACATCAGTTGGATCATTCAAACCCTGGAGGGGTCCGTCATCCTTGAAATGAATGCCATCGGTGGTCTCGGCCAATCGCAGGTATGTAATGTCATCGTTGAGGCCAGTACCGAAAGGATTGGTGGCGTAGTAATTCGCCCACGCCGTATTACATTGCTGCGACGCGGGCAGCGCGGTGGCTCCGGTGTTGTCGCCATTCAGGATTTTCTGCTCGTATATGATCTTCATGGGCCAACTGTCCGGCACCACTCCCAATATTCCGTCCGGATTCAGCAGCCCTTGAGTGTGGAATGGGATCTCGGGAACTGTAGCCGTGGAGTCGGTGGGCCCATCGTTCATCGCCGGCGCACCGCTCAGGGGAAGGCCGGGCTGCGGCATAATCTCGTGAATATAGAGGTCGTCGACGTCGATGTGATTCACCGCGCGATCGAGCGTATACAGGTAGGTATGCCCGGCAATTGACATAACGAATTGATGCCCTTGGCCATCATCGTCGCCGTTGTCGTCGTTGTTGCCGGTGTTTTGGTTGTCCTTATCGCCGTCCGGATCCTTCTGCATCTGCGTCGGGCAGGTCGTTCGGAGTTCGAGTACCTTCTGCTGGAAGGTCCAAGTCAGACCGGCATCATCGGAGGACGCCGCGACGACGGCTTCATCGATGTCCTTGGGGCGATAGTCGAAATAACCTTGCAAATGCTTGCCGTGCCCGTTGATGAAGGGGAAATAATAAGGCTGCATGCGCTCGCTGCCCGGATTGGCAATTTGATTGCCATTGGCGTCGCAATAACCGGCGGACTTCAAGCCAACGGCGGCGCCGGACTGCTCGAGGGTCCACGGGCCGCCGCTGATGTACGTTTCAGTCGGAGGTCCACTTCGGGTCCATTGCACGGCGTGCGATTGTGCCGAAGCAAGACTAGTTACGGCGGCCAGGGCCGCGGGCATCCAGATAGCGGTCTTCACGTCATTGCCCTCCACAGTGTTGTCAATTTGTTGGAACTGGAGTGTCACAACTTGCTTGGCGACCCTAACCGGTTGACTGAATCGTCAAGTGACGAATCGATGAACCTTGTGTGACAGAGAAGCCACCGCACATTTCATCCTGGGCTTGACCCCGCGGCCTATCGGATTCTCGGTTTCAGTCAATTTTGATCGGGCCATCGCCTTACGAACGCTTAATGGGGGTCAACGCCCCGGGGCACGCGTACGTTTGAACCTATTTAGCCATCCGTTCCGGAGCCGAATGCAAACCGCGCGCGCCTTTGCTCACAGGGTTCCCAGTCTCGGCGTCAACCGGGCCGGCGCCGCTGCCCTCGTCGTCGCGTGCGTCGCGCTTGCCGCTTGTGCGGCGTCCCCGCCAGGAACGCCTGGTCTCGGTGGGCACCCCGTCACGGCGGCCGGATCTCGTCGCGCACCGGATGCGGGTTCGCTGTGGCTCGATCGGGTCACCTTCGGCATCGATTCGCAGAGTGTCGCGGCCTATCGCCGGCTCGGCCGCGTCGGATTTCTCGACCAGCAGTTCGGTCCCGATCCTCACCCGCTGCCGCCGGCCATCGACGCCCAGATCGCGGCCCTCGAGATCGAACATCTGGACGCCGCGCATGAGCTGTTGGCGGTCCGTGAGGAGAACAAACGCATCAGCGAGTTGCCCGATCCGGCCGCCAGGGAAGCCGCACGCAAAATCCATAACGAGCGCGGCAACCGACTCGCCTACGAGGCTGCGCGCCGCCTGCTGCTCCAAGCGGTCTATTCGCGCGATCAACTGCGCGAGCAGATGGTATGGTTCTGGCTCAATCATTTCAGCGTCTTTCAAGGCAAGGCGCATCTGCGCTGGCTGGTCGCGGACTACGAGGCTCGGGCGATTCGCCCGTACGCGCTCGGGCATTTCCGCGACTTGGTCATGGCGACCCTCGCCCACCCTGCCATGCTCCAGTATCTCGACAATGCACAAAACGCGGCTGACCACGTGAACGAGAACTATGCGCGCGAACTCATGGAACTCCACACGCTCGGCGTCGCGGGCGGCTACAGCCAGAAGGACGTGCAGGAGCTCGCGCGCGTGCTCACCGGCGTGGGCTTGGCCGGCGCGACGCCGCCGCATCTCAAGCGGGAATTCGAGGGGTTCTATCGCCGCGATGGGGCGATGGAATTCAATCCGGCGCGGCACGATTTTGGCGCCAAAACCCTGCTCGGCCAGCCCATCACTGCGCAGGGCTACGCGGAGATCGAGCAGGCCGTGGATCGTCTGGTCGGCACGCCCGCGTGCGCGCGGTTCGTGTCGCGCAAGCTGGCGGTGTATTTCGTCGCCGATCAGCCGCCGGAAGCCCTCGTCAAACGTCTCGCGGCGACATTTCATCGCACGGGTGGCGACATCACGGCGGTGCTGCGCGATCTTTTCCGCTCGCCCGAGTTCGAGGCCTCCCTCGGCACCAAGTTTCGCGATCCGGTCCACTTCGTCGTCGGGTCGATCCGCCTCGCCTACGACGGCCGGCCCATCCAGAACACCCATCCGCTGGTCAACTGGCTGAACAGCCTCGGCGAGCCGCTCTTCGGCCACCAAACGCCTGAAGGGTACCCGCTCACCGAATCCGGCTGGGCGAGCTCCGGCCAGATGAGCCGCCGCTTCGAGATCGCGCGCGCCATCGGTTCGGGCAGCGCCGGTCTCTTCGAGCCCGAGGACGGCGGCGGCAAAACCAGCACCGGCTTCCCGCGGCTCTCGAGCCCCACCTACTACGAAGAGCTCGAGCCCCGGCTGTCGGCGAAGACCCTTGCCGCGCTCGACCAGGCGACTTCGCAGCAGGAGTGGAATACGCTGCTGCTCGCTTCACCCGAACTGAATTACCGTTGAGCCCGTTATCGCAAACCGAGGTGGCGCCATGAACCGTCGTGAAGTCCTGATTGCCGGCGGCGCTGTCGCGGCGGGTCTTGCCGCACTTCGTGCCACATTCGCAGCGCCCGCCTCCGGGCCGCGTTTCCTGCTCGTGTTCCTGCGCGGCGGCTACGACTGCGCGAACGTCGTCGTGCCCGTCTCGAGCCCGTTCTACTACGAAGCGCGGCCGAACATCGCCATCGCGAAGCCCGTGCAGGAGGATCCCGCGACTGCGCTTGCGCTCGACTCGGACTGGGCGCTTGCTCCGGCTCTGCGCCCCACGATCGGCGGCCTCTACGCCGCGGGACAGGCCGCGTTCGTCCCCTTCGCCGGCACGGACGATCTCTCGCGAAGCCATTTCGAGACGCAGGACAGCATCGAACTCGGTCAGCCGCTGCAGGGCTCGCGGGATTTCCGCTCCGGATTTCTCGCCAGGCTGAATGGAGTGCTCCGCGACGGCAAGCCGATCGCATTTACCGACGCGCTTCCGCTCTGTCTGCGAGGCCCCGTGGACGTCCCGAACATTTCACTCCGCAACGTCGGCAAGCCAACATTCGACGATCGGCAGGCCCGCCTCCTCAAAAGCATGTTCGAGGGTCATCACTTGGAGCCCGCGGTGGCCGACGGTCTCGAGCTCCGTGCTACCGTCGCGCGCGAGCTGGATGCCGAAATGCAGGAGGCCAACCGCGGCGCCGTCACCACCAAAGGCTTCGAATTCGAGGCCGAACGCGTCGGACGTCTGATGCGAGATCAATACCGGCTCGGGTTTCTCGACGTGGGCGGGTGGGACACGCACGTGAACGAAGGCGGCACCCAGGGCGCGCTTGCGACCAATGCCGCGAGTCTGGGACGCGGCCTTCAGGTGTTCTCGGAGACACTCGGCGCCGAGTGGCGCAATACCGTTGTGGTGGTTCTCTCCGAGTTTGGCCGCACCTTCCGCGAGAACGGCAACCGCGGAACCGATCACGGGCACGGGTCGGTACACTGGGTGCTCGGCGGCAGCATCGCCGGCGGCCGGATGGCGGGCGAACAGGTACGAGTGACGCGGTCGGCGCTGTTGCAGGACCGCGATTACCCGGTGCTCAACGACTATCGAGGCGTGCTCGGGGGGCTGTTTCGGCGGCTCTGGGGCCTCTCGCCCGCGCAGCTGGCCCAGGTATTTCCCGGCGCTCCGCCGATCGATCTGACGCTCGTCTGATGTCGCTGTCCTCGCGAAACGGCTGGTCCCGAGGTATTCGCCGAGCACCGAGAGCGACACTGCGCCCAGGCCGCAAGGCTCGAGGACCGCGAAGACCCGCCCCACCGCCACTGGGGTGGACCGCTCTGCACGGGGCGTCAGACTCGGCTGGCGCTAGCGGTCCTGGCACGCGACAACGGCGGCCTCGCCGGCGCCTTGTCACGCTTCGGCAACTGTGACACGTTCGCGCGCCGGTTCACCGGCTCGCTCCCATCAAGCGGCTTTCCCGCGCCGTACCCATTGGTTCCGGTGAGCTTGAAGACCGCGACCGCATGCGCCAGATTGCGCGCCTGTTCCTCCATGCTCTCCGCCGCCGCCGCCGCCTGCTCGACCAGCGCCGCATTCTGCTGCGTCACATCGTCCATCTGCGTGATCGCGATGTTTACCTGCTCGATCCCCGAGCTTTGCTGCTGACTGGCCCCGGAAATGTCGGCCATGATGTCCGTCACGCGCTTGACGGAGCCCACGATCTCTTCCATCGTTCTGCCTGCCTCATCCACGAGCCGGGTACCCTCGCCGACTTTCTCGACCGAGTCGCTGATGAGATCTCTGATTTCTTTTGCCGCGGATGAGCTGCGCATGGCAAGGTTGCGTACCTCCGAAGCAACGACGGCAAAACCGCGACCACCCTCGCCGGCACGGGCCGCCTCCACGGCCGCGTTCAGCGCCAGAATATTGGTTTGGAACGCGATGCTGTCGATGACGCCGATGATGTCCACGATCTTCTTCGAACTTTCGTTGATTGACCTCATGGTCGTCACCACTTGCCCGACCACCGCGCCGCCCTTGATTGCCACCTCGGACGCTCCCGCGGCGAGTTTATTTGCCTGCTGCGCGTTGTCGGCGTTCTGCTTCACGGTCGTCGTGAGCTCTTCCATCGATGCAGCGGTCTCTTCAAGGCTCGCCGCCTGCTCTTCGGTGCGTTGCGACAGATTGGTGTTTCCCGCGGCAATTTCGCTCGACGCCACGTTGATCGATTCGGTGGATTCCTTGATCTGGCCGACGATCTCGGTCAGCCGGTTGACGGTCGTGTTCGAATCGTCCTTCAAGCGACCGAACGTGCCCTGATATTCGTTGGTGATCCGCTCGGTGAGGTCTCCCTGCGCGAGCGCACCCAGTACGCGGACGACTTCGCCCAGTCCCACATCGGCCGTTTCCATCAGCAGATTGAGTGAACTCACCATTTCACGGTAGGCGTGATCGAATTGCTTCGCATCGCCCCGCTTGCTGAAATCGCCTTTCGACGCCGCGGCGGAAAGCGCGGCAATCTGGTCCTTCATCGCCATCAGGTTGCGTTTGGCTTCGGCGCAGGCTTCGGTGATCACCTTCTTCTCACCCGGCAAGTCTTCCATGTCCACGCTGAAGTCCCCGACCGCGTAATGTTTCATGACGTCGGCCAGTTTCATCTGTATCGCAATATGCGATTGCGCGAGGGCATTCACCCGCTCGGCCATCTTGGCGTAGCTGCCTTGAAACTGCTCGGGGGGAACAGTGAAACTGGTTTGCCCGGCATCGTGGCGTCGGGCGATATCCGACTGCGCGGACTCAAACCCTTTCAGCGCCTGCATCATCACGCGCAACGCATCCACCAGTTTGCCGAATTCGTCATTGGGTGAATGACCCACCTTCACGGCCAGATCGCCGTGCGAGACCGAATCGGCAATCGCGGCCGCACGGGACAGCCCGCGCATGATCGCCGAAATCATGAGATAGCCGAGCGCACACGCGGTGAGGATACCCAGCAGGATCGCGGCGACCGATAGATTGCGTGTCGTCTCGTAGCGCCTCATCGAGCCGTCATATTCCAGCTTGGCCGCATGCAACTGCCACTGCATCAGCGCATCGATGCCTTCGCCCACCGGAACGTAGAGCGGACGCACGGCGTTGAGTGCCGTTCCATTGGCGCCCTTGGTGTCGCCCCGGCGCAGCGCCGCAATCGCGGGCACCAGCCCTTGCTGGACGAATTTCGCGCGGTCCGCGGCGAACGCTTCCGCCAGTTTCCGTTCCTCCGAGCCCAAGCTGGTTCCCATGTACGTGGCCCAGAGCTTGGAGATCGCGGCGATGTTCTGCTCCATCTCGGCTGTGTTGTCCCTGATCACCTCGGGTTCCGGCGTCACCAGCGCCGTGGCCAGCAGCAGCCGGTTGCGCAGCAACAGGCGCTGGATGTTGGCGATCTCTCCCATCGGTATCGCGCGATCCTCGTAAACCGCCAACAAGGCTTCATTGCCCTTCTTCATTCCGTACAGGCCGACCCCGCCCACCGCTGCGAGCAAGACCGAGAGCATGCCGATGAGCAGCACCAGCCGCCGCTTGATGGAGCTGTCCGTCAACCCGCGCTGCGCGGCGGCGATCCATCCTGTCCGGACCACCTTCCCGCCGCGGATTGCAATTCTCCCGGCGGTGCCCTCGTTCATAGATTTGTAGAGTTTGCTTGCCGCGTCGACGGCGCTTCGATCGGCTTTGAAGCGCACCGACAGGTAGCCCGTCACGGCTCCGCCTTCGACGACCGGCGAGGTTTCGGCGTACACCCAGTAGTGGTCGCCATTCTTGCAGCGATTCTTGATCATGCCCGACCACGGCCGTCCGGCTTTCAGCGTGTTCCAAAGATCCTGGAACGCGGCGGGCGGCATGTCCGGGTGCCGCACGATGTTGTGCGCCTTGCCCATGAGCTCGCTCTCGCTGAAACCGGAGATTTCCTGAAAAGTCCGGTTGCAATATGTAATGACGCCTTTCAGGTCCGTCTTCGAGACGATGGTCTCGCCGTCTTTGAGTTCGACTTCCCGCTGCGTTACCGGCATGTTGAGGCGCACTGAAAACTCCCGTGTGGTCACATCGCACTGTGCGGCACTTGCGCTCGGCCCTTGGGCAAGTGGTTAACAGCCGGCGGTGTTCACGAACGACATGTTGTCGCTCGCGGTGTTCCATGTTTTTTTCCACCGGTCTTAACGGCCATAGCGGCAGCCGGGTGCGAAACTTGAATCGCCTCTTGCAGGGCTCCTTCGGTCGCGCCGCCCCGCTGTGGCCGGCGCCACGGCGGCTAGAGTGTGCGTGCGAGCACGATGAGCGCGAGGCCGGACAGGAAGCTCGCGAACATCGCCGCCAGCAGCGCCGGGGTGCCGGGCGGCGCCGTGCGGAACTCCTTCCAAATGAACACGCCCCAAAATGCCGCGATCATCGTGGCGCCTTGGCCCAGCCCATAGGAAATCGCGAAACCGGCGCGCCCCGAGGCAATCAAATTGAATGACATGCCCACTCCCCAAATTACGCCGCCCACGACGCCGGCCAGGTGAGTCCGAAAGCTCCCGGCGAAGTAGTCACGGAAGCCGATGGGGGGACCCACGAAGGGTCTCTTCATCGCGAACGTATTCCAGACGAAGTTGCTCAGAAAGGTGCCGGCGGCGAGCAGGAACACCGCCGCGTAGGGACCCATTTTGCCGCTCGCCGCATTGGACGGATCTTCGTACATCGCTGCCGCGACGAAGCGATAGAACACCCCCATGAACACGCCACAGGCCACCGATATCAGCAGGCCCGTGGCGCTCCCCTTGCTTCCCACGCCTGGCGCCGCGGCCGGCAATCGGCGATAGGCCAAAGCGTCCAAGACGATCGCCAGGGTCACCAGTAGAACGCCCGCCGCCAGGAGAGCAACGTTGCCGACCGGAGCGGCACGGTAATTGATGATCACGCCGATGATCAGGGCGAGTCCGATCCCGACCGGAAAGGCGACTGCCATGCCGGCTATCTCGATCGCGGCGACCAGCAGAATGTTCGCGAGATTGAAGATCGCACCGCCGACCAACGCCGACACGATCGAGGCGCGCGAGGCTTGCGCCAGGTCGGCGAGGAATGGGCGTCCTTCGACGCCGACGCTGCCCAGCGTCAAGCCGAGGATCAGCGTCAGGAACAGCACGCCCAAGGTGTAGTCCCAGTAGAACAGTTCGAAGCGCCAGTCCGGGCGCGCCAGCCTCTTGGCGTTCGCCCACGAACCCCAACCGAGCATGGTGACCACGCAGAACGCGACGGCCAAGGGATAACTATGCACGACGAACATGGATCATTCCTTTTTTTGAACTTGTCGTGGGATCGAATCTAAACTTGTCGTGGAACCTAAACTTGTCGTGGAACCCAACTTGTCATGGGATCGAACGAAGTCACCCCGGAGACATTGCCTCACCGCGTCATCCCGATACTGCGGCGGGCCCATTCCGCCTCGACGTCGCCACGCCGCGGGAAGGATTTTTGGGTTCCTATCCGGGTCGTCGACAGGGCGGCATAGAGGTTCGCTCGCGCGAGAGCTTCACGCTCCGCCGCGCCCTCGGCCAGAAATACCGCCAAACTGCCGATGAACGCGTCCCCTGCGCCCGTGGTATCGGCGGCCGCGACCGGGAACGGCGGCACGAGCGTGTGCCCCGCCGCATCGGCCAACAGCGAACCGCGTGCGCCCAAGGTGATGACGACGCGCCGAAACCCCTTCGCCAGCAGCGCCGCCGCGCAGATTCCCGCCTCCGCTTCGGAGCGCACCGGCAGTCCGGTGATCTGTTCGGCTTCGGTCTCGTTCGGAATGAAATAGTCCGCACCGGCCAGTTCGGCCAGATTGACCGCAGCGGCCGGTGCCGGGTTGACGATGCAGCGAATGTCGTGCGCGCGGGCAAACCGAATGGTGTGATAGACCGTTTCGAGCGGGATCTCGAATTGTAGAATGATTGCATCCACGCGTTCGAGATCCGGCGCAGCCGCGTCGACGTCGGCGGGCCTCAGCCTGTCATTGGCGCCCTTGACCACGATGATGCGGTTCTGGCCGTTGGCCTCGACGAAGATCGGCGCAACACCGGTGGGCGCGCCTTCGACGATGTGCACATGCGTGGTGTCGATGCCGAAGGAGACGAAGTTATCAATCGTCGCCTGCCCGAACAAGTCGTTGCCGACCTTGGCTACCATCACCACCTCCGCGCCGCAGAGCCGCGCGGCCACGGCTTGATTCGCGCCCTTTCCGCCGAAGCCGAGATCAAAGCCCTTGCCGAACACAGTTTCGCCGGGGCCCGGAAATACATCCGTGAAAGTCGTAAGGTCGGTGTTGGCGCTGCCAACAACGGCAATGCGGGGTGTGCCAGCCATGCCTGTTCTCCTTGATCTTTCCATTCGTCCCATTCGTTCGAGCCGACCTGCCGCGCGGGATGGCGATTCAGCCCATCGCCGCTTCCGCCGATAATTCCTTGAACAATGCGGACGCGCCGATCCGGAAATTAGCGGGTGAGGCGCTTCCGGTGCCAAATCTCCGTTCGTAGAGCGTCAGATACACCATGGCGTCGTCGATCACGCGAATGCCGCCGGAGGCTTTGAAGCCAATCGACCGGCCGTGCCGGCCGGCCGCCGCAATGACGTCGAATAGGACGGCCGCCGCATCGGGCGTCGCGGCAGGCTGGGTTTTGCCGGTGGAAGTCTTGAGGAAGTGCGCGCCGCCCTCGATGGCAATTTCAGCGGCGAGGCGGATGTTGTCGGCACCGGCCAACTGACCGGTCTCCAGTATCACCTTCAGCAACGCCCGTTCCGCGCAGGCCTCGCGACAGCCGCGGACCAGGGCCAGCCCCGTGCGGGCGTCGCCCGCCAGCAGCGCCTTATACGGGAAAACAACGTCCACCTCGGATGCCCCGGCTGCGACTGCGGCGGCAGTCTCCGCCGCCGCGCTGTCCGTTGCCGCCGCACCGCCGGGGAAATTCGCGACCGCGCACACTCGAATGCCGGTCCCGCGAAGCGCATCCACCGCCACGGGAATCCATTGCGCCCAGATGCAAACGGCGGCTGGTTTGACCGGAGCTTGGGATGCAATCAGCGATAACGCGCGCACCGAGGCGCCGTCGTCCGATTCATTCAGACTCGTCAAGTCGGTCAGAGACATCAGCCGGCGCGCCAGAATTGTCCGCGATGCGCCTGCCGAAAAGTGCCCGGTATTCATAGACCTATGCTAGCAGATCGCCGCGCGCTCGCCCTTATGACGGTCCATGCCCATCACCGGCGATGAACGGTCCATATGCAACGGCGCGTCGTTTGAGGCCAAAGGATTCGCGATTCGACTTGATGAATCATGGGTAGACCGGTGATGCGTGATGCGTTAGCATCTGATGCATGAGAACGACGCTCGACATTGCGGACGATGTGCTGCAGGCCGCAAAGGAGCGCGCTAAGCGGGAACGGAAGACCATCGGCGAGATGATCTCCGAGTTGGCTCGGCGCGCGCTGACGACTCCGCAAGAGCCGCTGTCCGTGAAGGAACCGAAGGCAGTTTATGGACTTAAGCCGTTCGCGCGACGTGGCGGAATCATCACCAATGAGTTGATCGACAAGCTTCGTGACGAAGATGCGTACTAGCGGCGATCACCCAGGCCGGTCGCGTGCGGGTCATGGCGCCACAAGTGGGCTTGAGATCCGCGGACTTTAGCAGGTGCGCGCACTGCTGGATGTCAATGTGCTGACTGCGCTGCTGGACTCCGATCATGCGTCGCACGATCCGGCGATTCGATGGTTCTCAAAACATGCGCGGGAGGGTTGGGCATCATGTCCAATCACGCAAAATGGTTGTATCCGTATCATGTCGAATCCGGGCTATCCAAACCCGTTACCGGTTCGATCCGTCATTGAGCACCTAGCCGGGGCCTGCCACCAAGATATCCATGAATTCTGGCCGGATGAAGTCAGTCTGCTGGATTCGGACGTCGTGGACTCGACCCGAATTCATGGGCCGCGCCAACTGACCGACATATACCTGCTTGCTCTCGCGGTTCAGCATGGAGGACGGCTCGTCACTTTTAATGCCGGCATCCCGCTCGCGGCCGTCGCGAACGCCACGAAGCAACAACTGTTGATTCTGTGAGCAGATTCTTTGCAGCGTCGAAGGTCGGGCGCACGGCAATGCCTCAACTCGCGGCAGGATTTGACGCTCCAACAGCGGCCGCGAATCGATGCCGTTGCGCGACGCCCCACCATGGATGAGCGCATGCAACGGGTCCTGCGGGTCGCGGCTATTCTCTTTTTCCTGTCGCTCGTGGTGTTTGCAAACTTCCGCGATCCGACGCGCTTCGGACACACGCTGCAGAAGCTCGCGCACCCGGTCACCTTCGGGGCGGTCGCGCTCCTCTTCCTCACGCTCCCCCGGCACCAGAGGCCGCGACCCTTCGGCTCCTACGTCGTTGCGTTCGCCCTCACAGTACTTTGCGGTGCGGGCACCGAAGTGGCCCAGGCGTTCTTGGCCCGTGATGCGTCGCTCCTCGACGTCCTACGCGACGCGCTCGGTGCAAGTACGGCACTTGCGGGGTTCGCAACGCTTGTCCCGGGTGCGGATGCGCGTGGGCGCGGCGCATGCCGGGTGATGGGAGCGCTGTTCGCATTCGTTGGCTTCGCCATTATGGTGACGCCAATCTCAATTTCCCTCGCGGCCTATGCGCATCGGGACCTCCGCTTCCCCACGCTACTCGAGGCGTGCTCGCCGCTCGATCGATATTTCCTGACTGGTGGCGGTGCCGATGTGAAGGTCGTGCCGTCCACGGGACCCACGACATCGCCGTGTGGCAAAGCCCTCCGGGTCGAGTTCGGTACTGCGCGGTATGCCGGAATGAGCATCG
>Ga0070730_10004741_pt1 | contig 11846 bp, 9 predicted proteins | sample Coa_R1_3_FD_66447 | JGI IMG/M metagenome (GOLD analysis project Ga0070730, IMG submission 66447) | Surface soil microbial communities from Centralia Pennsylvania, which are recovering from an underground coalmine fire - Coalmine... | ecosystem: Environmental > Terrestrial > Soil > Unclassified ... | reverse complement strand
TATGACCTTGTAGAGAAGCCGCGCGCAGATCCATCACTGAACGACGCGCCTCCTCAAGATTGCCACGAGCTAAACGTAATGCGCGCTGGACCGCTTCTTGAGCGCGCTGCGGCCGATCCTCCACCAGGGCATCGGCGGTTTCCAGTTGCAAGATGATCGCGGCCAGGCCCTGCGCCAGCGTATCATGAATCTCGCGTGCCAGCCGATTGCGTTCCTCTATAGTAGCCAGGCGGGCGGCGGAACGCGTGTGCTCGGCCGAGAGACGGGCGCGCTGGATGGCCAGACCAATCTGGTCGCTGATAATATGGAGGAGTTGCAACTCTTCTGGCTGCAGTTCGCGCCAATCCTCGCTGGCAACATTCAATACCCCTAACAGCCTATCGCCCGCGTAAATAGGTACACTGGAATGGAAACGCAATCCCAGCGCGGAGGGATCTTTCTCTCGCTCGGCATTTTTTAAACGACTACAGCGTAGCACATCGACATTCGCGGCCCCCTCCAGGCTGCCACCCAGGAAAGTATCCAGGCAGAGGCAGCTCCCCGCCATACGCGCGGGATGATCTGCCAGATAGGGCGGCAGCGCCTCTGCAGCGGCCAGATAGGGCTCGCCTCGTTCATTGAGCAACCAGACCCAGCCAGTTCGTAAACCTAGCAAGTCCGTCACGCGTGTCAGTACCTCATGTAGTGCTTCATGTACCTCAACCTTGTGATTGAGGTAGCCCGCAATATCATAGAGAACGGCGAGATCGCGGTTCCTGTGCAGCAGAGATGTCGTTTCTTGTGGTTGGCCTTCGTGTTGTGTTTGCATAATAAGTTATGGGAAGCCCGCCAGGGATGATCTTTGGCCCTGAGGGAATCATTTAGGACGACCCTCGGATGAACTTCTTTTACATACAAGTTTTTTCAGTGTAATACATAAAGTATATCATTGCGCCGTCTCTTCCGTCCACACTCCCACCTCTCCTTGCGTAGAAGGTCCCCAATATCATTGCAGAAGAAGATGGGAACATGGGGTTTCGCGAAACCCCATGTTCCCATCTTCTTCTGGATAGATCTCTCAGGCAAAACGAATCGCTACGTCCCCCAGCTCGCTAAACGATGCCTCAAATGTATCGCCCGCCTCGACTGTTACCGCGGCGCACATCGCCCCCGGCAATATGAGTTGACCAGCCTGCAAAGCTACATCGAACTCCGCCAGCTTGTTGGCGAGCCAGGCTACCGCAGCCGCTGGATGACCCAGCACGGCAGCGCCGGTACCGTGCCCCACCGTTTCTCCATTGCGCTTCATGGTAACCGTGACGGCGGCCAGATCCAGCCCATCCAGCGCCACGACCCGCTCGCTGGCAATGACGCGCGCGGAGGATGCATTGTCGGCGATGGTGTCAACCAGTTTGATACGCCAGTTGGCGACCCGGCTATCCACCAGCTCAAATGAGGCGCTCACCCCTCGTGTCGCGCGCTGCACCTGTTCAACTGTGATGCCGGGGCCGCGCAGGTCTTCTGACAGCCAGAACGCTATCTCTGGCTCGATGCGCGGTTGAATCAACTCACCACGCTGGATCGTACTCCCTGGCTGCACCACCATAGTTTTCAGCAAAAAACCATAATCAGGCTGATCGACGCCCAGTTGTTGTTGCATGGCCTGGCTTGTCAGGCCAATTTTACGCCCAATAACCTGCCCGCCCTCCGCCTCTTTCAAGGCCAGCCAGGCACTTTGAATGGCGTAGGATTGCGCAGATGTCAATGCTGGATATACCTCGCTCAATGGCTGGATGGGGGCGTGCTCGCGTTCAGCATGGTGCAGTGCGACTGCCAGGTTCTGAATGGGAATAGTATCCACCGATTACTCTCCTTCTGCCAGGAAATCGCGTACCAGTCGATTGAAGGTACTGGCGTGCTCAATTTGGGTCCAGTGGCCACAGTGACCAAAGACGTGTAGTTGGGCGTTCGGTAACCTCTGCAAGAGGGATAGGGCAGTCAGCAGGGGTATCACGCGGTCCTCGCGCCCATGAATAATGAGGGTACGCGCCTCAATACCGGAGAGCTGATCCTCATAACGTGCCAGTTCGTCTACTCCCTGCTGCCGCGGCGTGGGAAACATGCTAGAGAAGGCCTCTTGCATGCCTGGACGAATACTGGCACGGTAGCGTAGTTGCGCCAGCTGGTCGTTCACCAGTGCGCGATTATAGGCAAAAATATCGAGCAGGTGCCGCATATTGGGAATGCCCGGTGTATATCCCCAGGTCGTATCCAGACCCTCCGTCAGCTGGAAGCGCACACCCATCGCGCCCATCAGCACCAGGCGATCCACCAGCTCCGGGTGCGTTACCGCGGCTGCCAGCGCGACTGCCGCTCCCATCGAGTTTCCTACCAGATGAGCCTTGCGTATACCGACGGCTTGCATAAAGCTGAGCAAATGCTCTGTCCACTGGCTTAGATTGTAGTTGGGTTGCTCTGGCAATTGGGTATAGCCAAAGCCCAGCTGATCATAGGCGAAGACGTGCAGGCGTTCGGCGAGTACTGGAATAGCGGCACGCCAGTTGGCCCATGCCGATACTCCTGGGCCGGAGCCGTGAATGAGAATGACGGGTGAGCCATGGCCTGCCTCGTGATAGTTGGTCATGACTCCCGCAGCAAGGATACTCTTGCCAATTTCTGGTGTTGCTTGTACATGCTCAGTGCTCATGCTCTGCACTTTTCCTTTCTATAGCCCAATGATTCCGAGACGCTGTGTGCGGCTTTCAGAATAATGGTCATATAGGTATCTTGCTTGGGGTAAAAGCGATATGCTGGGACAGAGATGCTCATGGCGGCAAGGACGTGTCCATCCTGATCATAAATGGGGGCAGCCACACAGCACAGTCCCAGTGCCACCTCCTCATGATCGCAGGCATAGCCCAGTTGTCTCACCTCAGCGAGTTCTTCCGCCAGGCGATCAAGAGAGGTGATGGTATTGGGGGTAAAGGCCTGGAAGTCCTGCGCCTCCAGCATCGCCGTGACTTCGTGCCAGCTCCGATGCGCCAGCAATACCTTCCCAACGCCGCTGCAATACGGTGGGAGTCGCCCCCCGACCTGCGACAGCAGAATCTGGACGGCAGGCGTCCCCTGCAGCTTCTCAACGTAGAGTACCTGTCCCTTATCCAGTACGGCCAGGTGGGAGGTCTCTCCCCAGCGCTCGACCAGTTCGCGCATGACCTGTCGCGCCTCAATGCAGAAATCTGTGTTGTCGAGCAAGACCTGGCTCAGGTGGAAGAGACGCCATCCCAGCCGGTAACGGCCAGCTTCGGTGCGATAGAGCAGGCCCTGCGTCACCAGGCTTGCCATGATTTCGCTCGTCGTTGATTTGGGGATTGCTAGCGTCTGAGCCACTTCGCTTACGCCCCATTCAGGACGCTTGAAGGAAAAGAGATCAAGGACATGGCCAACTTTATCCATCATGTAGCGCATCGTCATCTCTCCTACGCGATCGGTACATAACCCAGGTTCATCACCTCCAGAATGGTATGGGCATCGAGGCGCGGCGGCTCCAGCGTAGCACAGATGCGTCCGCTGTAAAAGACAAACACGCGGTCGCAGATTGTGGCCAGTTCCTTGGGATCCGTTGAGGCGAGTATCTGCACGATACCCCGCCCGGCCAGCTCGCGCATGAGCGCGTAGATCTCAGCTTTCGCGCCCACATCGATGCCACGAGTCGGGTCATCGAGCAGCAGAACCGACGGATCCGCCTCCAGCCACTTGGCGAAAACGACCTTCTGCTGATTGCCGCCCGATAGAAAGCCCACCTCCTGGTCAACTGAAGGGGTGCTGATGCCCAGCCGCGCCACATGCTCACGCGCTCGTGCCCGCAGCTGCTCAGTTCGCAGCAGCACACCATCGCGGCTTAAGGCAACTGCCCGCACCTGTGCTATATTATCCCACACAGCTTTGTCCAGCATCAGGCCAACGCGCCGCCGATCCCCTGGGACGAGCGCCACCCCTTGCCGCACGGCTTCTCGCTGGTTGGACCTGACCTCAGCCCCACTGGGGAGCCACGCATGTCCCTCCTTCGGTCTTAGCAGCCCCGCCGCAACGGCCAGCACCTCTCGATGCCCCGAGCCTGCCAGCCCGGCCACGCCAATAATCTCGCCCGCCGGAGCCTCCAGCGTCACTGCTTCCAACTGTCCGGGCACACTCACTGCCTCTAACCGTAGCGACTTTCGTTGGGATCGAACCTCTTGTCTCGTTGTATCCCTCTCGTCCGCAAGGGATGACCTACGGCCCCTGGTTGCGTTGCTTTGGTATGTTGTGAGCGACACCTTGTCCCCCAACATAGCGCTCACGATCTCGTCAATCTTTAACTGTGAAGCGGGGATGGCATCCAGCACGCGCTCGCCATCCCGCAGGACCGTTACTTCATCGCACAGGCTCAATACGTCCTCCAGGATGTGCGAGACGTAGACCACTGCCACGGCGCGCTGACGCAGGGCGCGCAAGACGCCATGCAGTCGCTCCGTCTCACCCGCGTGCAGTGCCGAGGTGGGCTCATCCAGGATTAAGACGCGTGGACGTACCATCAGGGCGCGCGCTATTTCAAGCAATTGACGCTGCTCCAGCGAGAGCGACTCAACTGGAGCAGCGGGATCAACGTCGAGGCCCAGTTCGCGCAGCACGGGCCCGGCCTGCTCCATCATCCGCGCCCGCACGACGAAAGGCCCCATGCGTGGCTCCCGCATGGGAAACAGGTTCGCCAGGACATCCAGGTCCGGGAAGAGATTCAACTCCTGCGAGACGACAGCGATGCCATGCCGGGCGGCATCAGCCGTACTGGCGAAGCGCACCTCCTGACCATCGAGCCGCACGACCCCAGAGTCCGGGATGGTGGCGCCCGCCAGTATTTTGACGAGAGTGGACTTGCCTGCTCCATTCTCCCCAACCAGCGCGTGCACCGAGCCGGCTCGCACCCGAAAATCCACTCCCTTGAGCGCACTGATCCCCCCATACGACTTGTGGAGGCTCTGCGCCTCCAGCATCTCATAAGCATCTGCCATGATAGAGCCTTCCTACCTGGCCTGGTCAATCGGCTTGATTTGTGCCGTGGGATCGGCGAACTCTTTGTCGATCGTCGATTGATAAAACTTGCCTTTAGCGTCCAGGCTCACCTGCCGCGCGATGATATCCTGGATATTGCTCTGCGTGACGAGCAACGCTCCGGGATTCCACCACCCTGTAGGAATCGCCTTGCCGTTCAGGGCATGCTCGATCAGCAGTCGCATCGCCACATAGCCTTTTAAGAAGTGCTCAGGATCTTCCAGCGCGAAATTGGTGCCGTCCTGTACTGCCTGCATCCCAACCGCGTTAAGATCAAAGGCTCCCGTCAAATAGGTGCCATGGTTGGCTTGCTTGATCCTTGCTAAAGATGCTGTGTCCTGGTCCCCAACGCCCAGGAACGCGACCGCATCGGGATGAGCCTTGACAAGGTCATTCCAGGCATTGTAGTTCTGCTGCGGCTCCTGGTACGTATTAAAGGGGCCGAGCACCGTGAGATCTGGTCGCAGCCTCTTAAACTCCTGCTGCATACCCTGTATTCTGAAGACGAGCGGCGGTAGCCCCAGCACGTCGATGCCAAGCACGACGCTCCCTTTCGCGCCCGCGGGGAGCCGCTTGATGGCTTCATCGGCCAGCTCCGCTCCGGCGGTCAGATTGTCGTTCCCAACGTAGGTAGTGATATTGGCCGCCGGTGGCTCCGCTGCATCCACCGCGATAACGGGAATCCCGCTGCTGATCGCGTCTGCCTCTGGGCGGACGAAGAGGGGTGGCGCGAGGGTCATAACAGCAATACCATCTTTCGCGGTTCTGGTTGCATCCTGGAAGAGCTTGACCTCGCCCGCGTTGTCAACGTTTGGTGGTGCTATGATCTGTGCCGGAATGTGATACTGGTTCGCTGCGTACTGCGCCCCTGCCATCATCTCTGAAGCAAAGTTCAGGCTACTCGTCGGAGCCACAAAAGCGACGTGGATGTCAGCCGGATTCTTGCTGCCCGTCGCTGCTGTAGCAGCATTGGATGCAGGGGCGGAACTACCCCCGCAGGCCGCCAGCAGTAAGAGTGTCAGTGTCAGCATGCTGCTGCTCAGAATGGAAAGGACCTTGGGTTGCATACGTTTCGCTTGCATAGGTTCCTCCTTGAGAAAGTTTGTACTGCCTACGTGTACGCACCAGCAAGAGGCTGGCCCGTTTCCTCTCAGGGTCGTTGCAATGCGTAGGGGCCGCTGAAGACGGCCAGCATCCTACGCGGGGAAGGCCTTTTCAATCGCCCTGCTATCCTCTGCCTCACTACGAAGTATGCTCACAGATTGGGGCCGTGCCTCGTTCTCGCCCGCCGCAACAGGCTATCCAGTGAGACTGCTAGCAGAATCACCGCACCAGTTGCGAATGCGGTCCAGTTGATAGGTACATTGAAATAGGCGAGGCCGCTGCTGACGACACCCAACAGGATGGCGCCGAGGGCGGCACCCACTGGACTCGCCAGTCCGCCTTTTAGCGGCGTGCCACCAATCACGGCTGAGGCGATTGCCAGCAGTTCGTAATTGAGGCCGAGGTTGGGGTCAGATGCTCCAAGATAACCTAGCGAGAGCATCCCGGCCAGCCCGCCTAAGGTGCCCATCAGTACGAAAGCCATAATCCGCACTGAAACGACTGGCAGTCCGCTGAAAACGGCCGCTTCCGGATTGGAGCCAATCGAACGGACACGATAGCCGAACGGGGTTGTGCGTAAAAGGACGGTGAGAAGTATGACGATCACGATCAGCACCCAGACATTGGTGGGGATGCTAAATAGATGGCCACCAATCAAATTGGCGAATGGATCAGACAGACTCAGACCAATTATCTGCTGACCATTACCCAGTGCGAAGGTCAGTCCGCGAAAAATAGCCGCTGTGGCCAGAGTTGCGATAAACGAGGGGAGTCGGAACCACTGAATGAGCAATCCATTGACTAATCCGAGTAGCGCGCCTATCACGAGTCCAGCCAGCACGCCAAGCCAGGAGGGAACTCCGGCCTGCATTAGCAGTGCGGAACACATCACGGTCAGGGCATAAATAGAGCCGACTGAGAGGTCCAGTTCGCGCATAGAGAGCAGGAAGGCCATTCCACAGGCCAGTATGGCCACGTATGTCGCCTGACTGAGGATGTCCAGCAATTGTTTCGGGTCCAGGAAGTTCGGGTGGACCACCCCGATGCCCAGCACCAGCACAACGGTCGCCACCAGCAGGCCGATATAGTCCTGCGAGGCAACCATACGTACGACGGTCTGCAGAGAAAGTTGGGCGCCCTTTTCCTTCTGGTCGTTCACTCGTTCTTGGAGGCGACCCCCGCGTCGGGCCTCTTGTGAAGGGAGGTCTTGCCCAGTGGGATCTGCGGAGGTATCGGCGACTCCTTGTGGATGGGGGTCTCGTGACTCTTGCGTTTCTGCCATGATTCGTCCCTTCTACTACTCCTGCGTTGGAGCTTGCTGGAACCTTTTCATCAACCTGCGTCGGACTTGAAGGTCTCTTCCTTGTTCGCCTGCTCAAGAACCTTTTGAGGTTTATAGCATGCAATATCAATCGCTGTCAATTCTTTCGTTCGGCATACCCGAACAGGGGTTGGAAACATTAAACAACGGGTGTCCCATAGGTATGGAAGCTGGCGACTGTCGGCGTGCCCCATGCCTGTCCCTTTGCTCGTTCTTGCTGGCTCCAGACAATCGGCTCCCAATCAGGATCAAAGATGAGGTAGCCACCTGAAGCGACCTCGATCCGATTGCCACCCGGTTCATGCGCATAGAGGAAGAAGCCCTGCGCAATGGCGTGCTTGCCGGGTGCAAACTCAATGTAGACGCCGTTTTCCAGGTAAATGTCGGCGGCGCGTAGTACCTCTTCGCGGCTATCTACCCAATAGGCAATATGGTGGAGGCGACCCATGCTCCCAGTCGCGTCTTTGGTATAGACGACGTCGTAGGTTTTGTTGGTAAAGGTCAGCCAGACGCCTGATTCCGTCCCATCGTCGAGGATGATCTGTTCTGTGAGCCTGGCTCCCAGACGCTCTTGCAGAAAGAGACGATTGCTGGCAGGTTCGCGACCCAGAAAATTGATATGATCAAGCCTGCGCACCCCTACCCCGTGATCGGTATAGCGTTGTGGTTGATTTTTCAGCGCCGGACGTAACGCTTCAGGCGCACGGTATTTCTCTGTCTCGTAATACAACTCCAGGAGATGTCCATCGGGATCTGTAAAGTGATAGGCCCTGCCATGTCCAATGTCGCCATCAATCCAGCCCCTTCCCCGCCCGCTGGCCTCAATCTCCCGCACTCGCCGCTCCAGCGCCTGCGGACTCATAGCCCGAAAAGCAGTATGGGCCACCCCGGCCTCTCTGGCCTCGGTGAGCTTGAGGGAATAGCGTTCATATTCACCCCAGGCACGCAGGTAGACTGATTGCCCCTGCCGGGCAACTTCCTGCATTCCCAGCACATCCCGAAAGAACCACAGGCTCTCTGCTGGCTTCGGGCTCAGAAGCTCTACATGTCCCAGATGCGCCACATCAAAGATCGGTTCCTGTTCCCTGCTCATGAGTTCCCTCCTTGTTTGGAAAGCTAGTATGTACTACTCTTCCTCGCCGAGTGCCTTTTCTCTTCTCTGTTACATAGCTTTGTATAGAACTACTGCTCTCTATCAGCCTTCATAGGATTGTTAACAATTTTGGTAACAATATTACTATACTTACAAAAGCCAGCAAAGTCAAGGCTCATCCCCCGATGGGGTGTGTCAATTTATCAGAGTATGTCAGATCTGTTCAGCATGCTCGAACAAAATGCTTGCTTCTCACAAAAAGGCACTCTATACTGGGAAAAAAAGGCAAACAATCAAAGTTGAGCGGCTGGGGTAGCTCAATCTTTCTGCCCATCGCTGCAGATTCTATAATAAGGTATCGGAAACAACGCACAGCAAGGAGTAGCTTCCGATCAATTGAATAGCGCTGATATATATCAGATCGCAGATCCGTCTTCAAACAAGGAGGATATCACCATGACGGAGGTTCAGGAGCCCATCCATGACGTCGCCCACCTGGGCCATTTTGAGATCTTCACCCCCAAACCCGCTGAGAGCCTCTGGTTTTTCACTGAGGTCTTTGGCATGTATGAGACCAACCGCGAGGGCCAATCAGTTTATTTGCGCGCCTGGGGCGATTACGATCACTGTACCCTTAAACTCACTGAGGCCAGGGAGCCTGGCTTAGGCCATGTCGGCTGGCGCGCCTTCAGCCCGCAAGCACTTGAACGCCGCGTCCGGGACCTCTCCGCGCAAGGGTACGGCAAGGGCTGGATCGATGGCGATATTGGGCACGGTCGCGCCTACCAGTTTAGCGACCCCGACGGTCACCCCATGGAGATTTATTACGAGTCACAGAAATACAGCCGTACACCCGAGACGCGTTCCCGCCTCTTTAATCAGCCGCACAAGTTCACTGGACATGGGGTTGCCGTCAAACGCATCGACCATGTGAACCTGATGTGCAGCAATGTAACGCCCAATCGCCTCTTCCTGCAACAACTGCTTGGCTTCAATTTGCGTGAAGTGCTACAACCGGAGGTCGATGGAAGCGAGGACGGCGCCTGGCTCAGCGTCACCCCTCTGCCACACGATATCGCCTATACGCGCGATTTCACCGGCAATCGTGGGCGCCTGCATCACATCGCCTACTGGCTCGACAGCCGAGACGAGGTGCTGCGCGCCGCCGACATCTTGACGGAGAACGATATCTTTATCGAGGCCGGTCCCGCCAAACATAACATTACCAATGCGTTCTTTCTCTATATGTACGAGCCCGGCGGCAACCGAGTCGAGATCTATTCTGGCGGCTATCTGGCCTTTGCTCCCGATTGGGAGCCCTTCTTCTGGCGTAAGGCCGAGCGTGGCCGCGGTGTCTACTGGGGTGGCTCCCTCCCACCGAGCTTCAAAACCTACGGCACCCCCATCGTCCAGATTCCCGAGGCGACCAGAGAAACTGAACAGGCCATCGCCATCGATCTATAAGGAAGGAAAATATTATGGAAGTGGAGCACCTGGCCAGGCAAAGGATCAAGGTTGCTATCATTGGTTCTGGCAATATCGGTAGTGACCTGATGTACAAGCTCCTCAAACAACCTGGACATATGGAGCTGGCCCTTTTGACAGGGATCGATCCAGACTCGGAGGGGCTGGCCCGTGCTCGCTCGCTGGGCATCCAGTCCAGCGCAGAGGGCATCGAGGCCGTGCTGGCTGATCCGGAGATCAAGATCGTCTTTGATGCCACCAGTGCCAGGGCTCACATCCGCCACGCTAAGGCATTGCGCGAAGCTGGCAAGATCGCCATTGATCTGACGCCGGCAGCACGTGGCCCCTATGTTGTGCCACCCGCCAACCTCAAGGAGCATCTGGATAAGGTCAATGTCAATATGGTCACCTGTGGCGGTCAGGCCACCGCTCCCCTGATCTACGCGCTGAGCCTCGTTACGCCACTGCTCTATGCTGAGATGGTCAGTACAGTCGCCAGCCTCTCAGCAGGGCCTGGCACTCGTCAGAACATTGACGAGTTTACTGAGACAACCGCCAGGGCGCTGGAGGTCATCGGAGGCGCGAAACTGGGCAAGGCAATCATCATTCTCAATCCGGCCGACCCGCCCATTATGATGCGCAATACGGTCTACGCTATCCCCATGGGAGAGTTCGATGAAGCCGCGGTCATCGCTGCTGTCGAGCAGATGGTGGCCACGGTTCAGACCTACGTGCCTGGCTATCACCTCAAGAATCCGCCGGTGGTGGATCTGCTCAATACACCCTGGGGCCAGCGTCCTGTGATCACGATGCTGCTGGAGGTCGAGGGGGCAGGCGATTATCTGCCCAGGCACGCCGGTAACCTGGATATTATGACGGCATCCGCCCGTCGCGTTGGCGAGATGTTTGCGCAGAGGCTGCTTGACGGGCAGCGGGAGGCCGCGGCATGAAGGCTCCACGCATTACCGATACGAGTCTGCGCGATGGCTCACACCCTATGCGTCATCAGTTTAGCATTGCCCAGGTGCAGGCCGTCGCCCAGGCTCTTGATGAGGCAGGCGTGCCTGTGATCGAAGTGACGCATGGGGATGGCCTGTCCGGCTCTTCTATCCAGTATGGCTTCTCCGCGATACCAGAAATGGAGCTGATCTCCGCAGCCAGAGCTGTTTGCCAGCAAGCCAGAATCGCCGTGCTCCTCATCCCTGGCATCGGCACTATCAAAGAGCTGGAGGAGGCGCTGGATCGCGGCGCCCAGGTAGTGCGTATCGCGACTCAATGCACGGAGGCCGATGTTTCTGAGGAGCACTTCGAGATCGCTAAGAAGCTGGGTATGGAGGCTGTGGGCTTTCTCATGATGGCCCATATGCGCCCCCCGGAGGCGCTGGTCCAGCAGGCCAGGATCATGCAGGACTCAGGGGCCGATTGCGTCTATATCGTGGACTCGGCCGGGGCCATGCTACCAAAGGATGCCTACGATCGCGTCAAAGCGCTTAAAGATACCCTCTCGATCGAGGTTGGCTTTCATGCCCACAATAATCTGGGCGTCGCTATGGGCAATAGCCTGGCCGCTTTGGAGGCCGGAGCTGACCAGTTGGATGGCTGTCTGCGAGGCCTGGGAGCCGGGGCTGGCAACGCCCCGACCGAGTTACTGGCAGCAGTGCTGGATAAAATGGGCCTCAATCCCGGACTGGATCTCTATAAACTGATGGATGCCGCTGAGTATGTGATCGCGCCGATGATGCCCTACCAGCCAATTCCCAGTCGTGATGCCATCACTATTGGCTATGCCGGGGTCTA
>Ga0070730_10004739_pt1 | contig 11847 bp, 8 predicted proteins | sample Coa_R1_3_FD_66447 | JGI IMG/M metagenome (GOLD analysis project Ga0070730, IMG submission 66447) | Surface soil microbial communities from Centralia Pennsylvania, which are recovering from an underground coalmine fire - Coalmine... | ecosystem: Environmental > Terrestrial > Soil > Unclassified ... | reverse complement strand
GTCGGCACCCGCAGCGTCATCTTGTCCTTGACGAAGTTGATGACGAACAGTTCGAGCCGGGCTCCGGCGACCTCCTGCTCCTCGATGGCGACGATCTGGCCGACGCCATGGGCCGGATAGACGATGAACTCGTTGGTCTTGAAGCCTTGTCGTTGTGTAGTCTTCTTCACGCTCATTCCCAAAGTTGCTCCTTCCGCCGCCTCCGGCTTGCGCCGATGCGCGGGCTTTGCCACGCTCACCCGGCTACGGGCGACTGTGCGCGTGGACTGTGATGGCCTCCGGCTCGCGCGGGAGGAGGATTTTGTTGCCTTCCGGGTCATACCGGCCGCACTTTTCTTAGAACGCCGACGAGTTTTCTCTGCCACTGCTCTCGCGTGGTTCACACGCCTCTTTTGACGATTCCTCGAAGAATCCCCGGCAAATTGGCTCCGGATCGAGGCGGAGCACGATATCGGGGGTGTTTCTCATTATATGGCGGCTATATAGCACATTTTCCGCAAAAATCAAAGGTTTATGGCGCTGCGATAGCGCCGCGGGCGGCTCTTTCTTAACAGTAGTTAACGGCGGCAATGCATGGCGTTGCAGTCTTAATCGCCGGCGCCCGGATTGGCCGAAAAATGCTCCTCGAACTTGTTGGGTTTGCCCTCCCATTCCTTGGCGTCGGCGGGCGGTTCCTTCTTGGCCGTGATGTTGGGCCAGACCTTGGCGTATTCGGCGTTGAGCCCCAGCCACTTGTCGGCGCCGGGTTCGGTATCGGGCTTGATCGCCTCGACCGGGCACTCCGGCTCGCAGACGCCGCAATCAATGCACTCTTCGGGATGGATGACGAGCATGTTCTCGCCCTCGTAGAAGCAATCCACGGGACAGACCTCGACGCAGTCCATGTATTTGCATTTGATGCAATTGTCGTTGACGATGTAGGTCATTTGCGCACTCTAAATCGCGTTTTTCGCGGGCACCGGCTCCTAGCGCATGGCAAATTGACGTGCAAGTTGTCCGCCTGCCCCGGATTGCGGCGCCTCACACCGTCAATTCCTCATATAGCGTTTCACCTGTGCCCGCGGGACCCCTGCGCTCGCGAAATCCGCGGACTTTGACCACCTTGACCCTGTGGTCGAGAGCCACCGTGAGGACATCGCCGGCCCGCACCATGCGGCCTGGTCCGTCAATTCGCATGCCGTTGACGCGCACGTAGCCTGAGCCGGCCAGTGCGGCGGCGGCGCTGCGGGTACGCACCAGGCGGGCATGCCAGAGCCAACGATCGATGCGTTGCCGGTCGATCTCGGCCGGCACTCAGCCGCGCTCCTTGGCCTCGGCCTCGAGCTGGGCCTTGAGGCCGGCGAGCTTGGCGAACGGGGAATTCGGATCGGGCTGCTTTTCGCGTTCGCGACGATCGAACCGGGCCGGCCGCGGCGGCCGGCGGTCTTGCTCGCTGCGCGGAACTTCGGGACGCTCACGGCGGTGCTCGCCGTCCGGGGGGCGGCGCCGGTGGCGCGGCGGTCGGCCGGGCCGGCGCGATGTGCCGCCTGGCGCCGGCTCGGCCGGGGCCTCCGCGCTTTGCGCCTGTGGCTCGCCGGCCGCGTGTTCCGGCGCTGCCGGCCCCTCGGTTCGCGATGGTCTGTGGTGCTCACGATGCCGCTCGCGCGGCCGCCGACGCCCCTCGCCCCGTGCCGGCCGCCATACTTCGACCAGCACCGGATCGACCGCGGCAGGAATTTGCTCCGATGTGCCTTCCGCGGTTGCCGGGACAACAGGCATTTGCTCCGCCGTGCCCGCCGCAATCGCTGCCGCGTCTGGCGTTACGGTGGTGATTTCCTGCGGCTCAGTCACGGGAGCCGAAATCGCTTCGGCGACGACACCCTCGGCGTCGATGGCCTCAGGCGCTGGCGACGGCTCGGCGGTCGGGATCGGCTGATCCACCCCGGCCGCCGATGCAAGGTCAAGCGACGCAGGAGCAGTTAGGGCATGTTCTGCCGTAATCGGTGCGGCGACAGCCTCAACCGCCACCGTCTCCTCCGGCGCCTTTTCTTCGGCTGGAGGCGCAGCAGGTTCTGGCGGTTTCGGCCGCCGTTCCATCCGGTACCCTAGGGAGCGTAACACCGACTCAAAATCCTCGCCGGCGGCGCCGATCAACGAGGTCATGCCATTGATGACCGTAAATCCGCCGCCTGGAAAAGCCGCGGCGGGCTTGGGTCCCGGGGCACCGTCGCGCCAAGCGAGCGCGGGCCGGATCAGATCGGCGAGCCGTTCCAGAATGTCGACGCGGATGACGCGCTCGCCGCACACCCGGTAGCCGGCCATGCGATAGAGCGTCGGATCAAGCTCCCGGTTGAGCGGAATCGAGGTGCGGCCGCTGCCCGCCAGGTGCAACAGATCATCGATACCCTGAGTCTGCGCAGCGTCGTGCAACAGCGCCCAAAGTTGTACGGCGAGTGTGCGCGGTCCGGGCTTGAGCAATGCCGGCACGTAGATGTGATAGGCGCCAAAGCGCACGCCATATTTGCGTAAAGTCGCCCGCTCGGGCTGCTGCAGGCCCTTGACCTCATCGGCAACTTTGCCGCGCTCGAGCACGCCGAGCGCTTCGACGATTTGAAAAGCGATTCCGCGCGCGATGCCGCTTACATCCGCAGCAGCGGATAGCTCGAACAACGGGCCGAGCACCTTTTCGATATGCGCCTTGAGCCAGCGATCGAGCCGCTCCTGCACACCGTCGCGTGGCGCGCCGCTCAGATGCTCGTCGGCAATCAGACGCAGGCGCGGGCGCAGCAGCTCCTCGCCCGCGAACAGCTTGCCGACCGCGGCGCCGGTCCAGCGGATCGTGCCGTCGGAGCTGAGAACGAATTGCTCGTCGGGCGCACCGGCAAGCCGCGTCGCCCGCGCGGCGATTTCGCCGGCGAGCGCTTTTTGCGCGGCGTTCTGCAACGCCTTGGCGTCCGAGCCGCCCGACGATGCGTCCGGCACGAACACGAAGCCGTCGAGACGACCGATGACGTGACCTTCGACGACAACTTCGCCGGTCTTGTTGATCTGCGGCTCGAGCTCGGCGTTCTCGCGCAGCCGCCGCATCAGCACGCTGGTGCGGCGATCGACGAAGCGCTCGGTGAGCCGCTCGTGCAGCGCGTCGGACAGCTTGTCCTCGACCGCGCGCGTCATCTCTTGCCAATGCTCCGGATCATGGAGCCAATCCGGTCGGTTGGCCGCAAAAGTCCAAGTGCGGATATGGGCGATGCGGGTCGACAACGTATCGATGTCGCCATCGGTTCGATCGGCGAACGCGACCTGGCGGGCGAACCAATCGGTATCGATGCGGCCGTCGCGCATCAGGAATCCGTAGACGGTGACGGCGAGCTCGGCGTGATTGGCGGGCGCGATCTTGCGATAATCGGGAATCTGGCAGACGTCCCACAGGCGCTCGACGTCGGCGCGCGTTCGCGTCAGCGCTCGCACTTCGTCTTCGCGCGATGCATGGTCCAGTACCAAAATGTCCTCGGCCACCGGCGCACGCGCCAGCGCGGTTTCGGTCGGTGCCGCTGCTAGCGCCGCCTGCAGGGCACCGATCGAGGAGAAATCGAGATCGGTATTGCGCCACTGCACGAGCTTTACCGGCTCGAAGGTGTGCGACTCCAGCGCCTGGGCAAGCTCGGTTTCGAAGGGTGGACAGCGGCCGGTGGTGCCGAACGTGCCGTCGCGCGTCGCCCGCCCGGCGCGTCCGGCGATCTGCGCCAATTCCGCGGGGCTGAGCTTGCGGAATTGATAGCCGTCGAATTTGCGGTCGGAGGCGAACGCGATGTGATCGACGTCGAGATTGAGGCCCATGCCGATGGCGTCGGTCGCCACCAGATAATCGACTTCGCCGGATTGATAGAGATCCACCTGCGCGTTGCGGGTGCGCGGCGACAGCGCGCCGAGCACGACGGCGGCGCCGCCGCGCTGCCGGCGAATGAGCTCGGCAATGGCGTAAACTTCCTCGGTCGAGAAAGCGACGATGGCGGAGCGCCGCGGCAGGCGCGTCAGCTTCTTCTCGCCGGCGAAACTCAGCGTCGAAAGCCGCGGCCGGCTGACGATGCTGGCGCCGGGCAGCAGCCGTTCAACGATCGGCCGCATGGTGGCGGCGCCGAGCACCAGTGTTTCTTCGCGGCCGCGCCGATGCAGCATGCGGTCGGTGAAGACGTGGCCGCGCTCGAAATCGGCGGCGAGTTGGATTTCGTCGATCGCAACAAACGCGGTGTCGAGGTCGCGCGGCATCGCCTCGACGGTGGCGACCCAAAACCGCGGGTTCGGCGGTTTGATTTTTTCTTCGCCGGTGACAAGTGCGACCGCATCGGCACCGGCCCGCTCGACCGCGCGATTGTAGACTTCGCGTGCCAGCAGCCGCAGCGGCAACCCGATCAATCCCGACGAATGCGCCAGCATCCGCTCGATGGCGAGATGGGTTTTCCCGGTATTGGTCGGCCCAAGCACGGCGGTGACGCCGGCGCCGCGGGCACGCAACTCACGATCGGCGGGCGGCGAAAAGGAAATCGGCATTCAGAGGTCCGGCATTCACGTCTTCGGAGGTGGAAACTCGCTTCGGCAGGTCGCTTTGGCGCGAGCGGCAGACTGCATGTGTATCACAACGCGACGCCGCAAAGTCCCCGCGGTTGCCTGTGCTTAAGATGTGGAACGAGTCTGGAACGAATCACGGCCGAATCGCTGACGCGCATGGTGTTCGACTTTGTTCACCGCGACATATGGAACGACCGGCATCAAGCAATACCACATCGGGTATTCACGGCCGTTTTGGTGCCCTCCGTCGCCGCCAAAATGGTTAACACCGTTCGCAATCATGATTCTGCCAGGAGTCAAGACCGTGCCTGCTGTGGATAACGGGGAAGCGCTAGCGCGGTTGTGGCCGCCGTGCATCGAACGGCGCGTTGTTTCGCGTCATGGCATCCTGGGCGACGGCGTGGGTCGGCTGCGCGGTCGTTACGAACTGCTTGGCCTGCAGGATGCCGGGGCCGAGCGGCGTCGGCATCTCGACCCGAAACGGGACCAGCACGCGCGTGCCGGCAATGGGCGCCAACCAGACCTCGGCATCGTGCAACTCGACCAAGTATCGCACCGCCGCCCGGTCGGGCACGTAGCCGGAAATCGGTTGGAAAAAGAGGGCACAGACCACAACGGGCCCCTCGTAGCCACGCTCCGCCTTGACGTTTTCGATGCGCTTGAACTCGCTGTGCAGGTCATAGCGCACCCGGCCGTCGAACACCGCAACCTTACGCAGGCAGGCCGCCGGGCTGATCGGATCGCCGGTGCCGCCAACCCGCGATAGCGCCGAGCTCATCGGATCAAGCACGCCGCGACGGTCGGCATCGGTAACGGGGATGCGTTCGGGCAAGGGTATCAGCGGCGGCTCGGCGCTGAACTCGGTCACATTGCCGCCGGCGAGCGCGATGCGCACCTCGTCGACATGATGGTCGTCCACGATGGTCGCCACGTAGCCTGTCGCGACCGGGCCAGCGCCGCCCATGGTGCCGTGCGAGGAGCCGCTGCCGCGGGCGCCCGAGAAAAGCCTCAGCACCCCCGCGGTCGTCCCGCTGGCGGCGGCCGTGTAGCTCTTATCGGAAATCTCCACGGTCCAGTTGCCGCGGCCGACCGAAATTCCGGAAACCGTGGCAACGTACTCGGCCTCGAGTCGGCCTTGGGCGCCCGCGCTATGGCTTGCATCGGCGGCAAACGCCGCCAAAAGGCAAGCAGCCGCGGCGGGCGCGCAAGAGCGGGCAAGGCAGGACAAGCGGCGGAACGGGGGCAGCACGGTTCATCCTTAGGCTGCGGCCGGCGCCGCTATGTAATAGAGCTGCAGTGACGCCGAGAAGACCGGTCAGCGCACGTCGGCCGGGAACTTTGGCTCCTCTGTTGTGGGGGATTGAGTCGATTGTGTGGTTTGGCTCTGCCCGGGCAGGTTCACGTTCCGGGCTTTCCGAAGCAGGCGGCGCGCGACCTTGACGGTCCCCACGAAGCCACACTATAGGCTCCCCAAACCCTCATTGACCGTTTGTTTCCAGTCGCGGCTGGACGCGGAAAGCTCAAAGGAATTTCAGCCATGCCGTGGCGTTGCGAACTGACCGGAAAGACGCGCCAGATCGGCCATCGCGTCAGCCATTCCAACCGCAAGACCAAGCGGCGCTTCCTGCCGAATTTGCTCAACGTCACGCTGATGTCGGAATCGCTTGGCCGCTCGATCCGGCTGCGGATCTCGGCGAATGCGCTCAAGACCGTCGATCATCGCGGCGGCCTCGATGCCTTCCTGCTCAAGGCCAAGGACACCGAGCTGTCGCCGCGGGCGCGCGACCTCAAGCGCGAGGTCGCCAAGAAGCGCGCCGCCGCCTAAGCCTATCTGCTCCATTTCTTCCGATGATCGGGTGCTCGAGCGAGCACCTGCGCATCGTGGCGCCATTGAGCGCGCCGCCTATTTGATCCAGATCATAGAGTCTTGCGGCCGGACCCGCATTCTTGCTGCGCCTTGCAGGAAAACGCGACGGCGTTATCGTGCGGGTGGCGGTGCAGCGCCTGGGGGCAGTTGCACCGCCCTCTTCCTGTTCGGCGCCAGCGCCATGCGCATTTGCCGCGAGGCTGCGCTGAAACTGCATGTCCGCGGTAACGATCCGGCAAAATTTCTTGACAGAAAACAAGGCGATGCATAGTTCCCGGCTGACACCAACAGCACAATCGGGCCGCCGGGCGGAGCAAGCCAGCCGCAATGACGACGTTTGAAATTTCCGCCCCTGCCTCGGCCGCGCTACCGGCAAAAGCGTCGCGGCCATTCGCCGACGTGTGGCTCATCACGCTCGGCCACACGCTCACGCACTGGTATCCCGCAACCTTTTACCTGCTGCTGCCGCTGATCGGGAACGAGCTCGGCTTGAGCTACGGCCAGATCGGCTCGATCCTGACCTGCCAATTCGTCTGCGGCTCGCTGTCCAACATCCCGGGCGGGATGATTGCCGACGCTGTGCCGCGCAAGGGGATTTTGATGGCGCTGGCGCTGTGCTGGGTCGGCGCGCCGTACCTGCTGATGGGCTTCACCCACTCCTATTGGACGCTGGTCGGCTGTGCCGGGCTGGTCGGCATCGGCAACAACTTCTGGCATCCGACTGCAATTCCCTTGCTGGCGCGCTCGTTCCCGCAGCGCAAAGGTTTCGTCGTCTCGATCCACGGCATGGGCGGCAATGTCGGCGATGCGCTGGCGCCGCTGGCCGCCGGATTTCTGCTCGCCGCCATGAGCTGGCGCAACGTCGTCGTCATCAACATCGTGCCCGGCATCCTGATGGCTTGCGCCATTCTGTTTTTTGTCGGCCGACTGAATGTCGACAGCAACAGCGGCGCCGCGCGGATGCAGCTGCCATTCGCCAAAGGCTTGCGCGCGCGGTTGCAGGATCTGCGCGAGCTGTTGAGCAACCGAACCGTGGTGATGATTTCGCTCGGCTCGGCGTTCCGGGCGATGACGCAGAGCGCGCTGCTCACGTTCCTGCCGCTCTATCTGGCGCGCCAGATGGGCTATTCGCCGAAACTGGTCGGCACATGCATGTTCATGCTGCAGGCGGCCGGTTTTGCGGTGACCCCGATCGCCGGGCATCTGTCCGACAAGATGGGCCGGCAGCGCATCATCGTCAGCAGCATGGCGATGACCATGGTGGTGCTTTTGGGCATGGCGTTCGCCGGCCACTCCGCCGCCTTTGTGCTGCTCGTCGCCTTTCTCGGTTTCTTTCTGTTTGCCGTGCGGTCGGTGTTGCAGGCGTGGCTCCTCGATTCGACGCCGGCGCATCAGGGCGGCACCAGCATCGGCATCCTGTTCGGCAGCCAGGCGCTCGGCGCCGCAATCGGCCCGCTGAGCGGCGGCATCCTGGCCGACCATTACGGTCTGAACGTCGTATTCCTGTTCCTGGCCGGCACGATCGTGATCGCCAATCTGTTCGTCTTCTTCACGCCGACGCCGGAACGGAGCGCGGTGTAGCCGTTCGAACTAATTGTTGTTGATCGGAGAAAAGCCGTCGATCGCAACGGCTGCTGACCCGAACGCCGGGCCTTAATCTATGAATGCAGTCGACGCGGCCGGGCTGGTCGTCGTACCACCCGCTCTTCCGTCGAATGCTCCTCGAACAGTTCGGCGAGTTTTTCGGTCATGACGCCGCCGAGCTCTTCGGCGTCGACGATGGTCACGGCGCGGCGGTAATAGCGCGTCACGTCGTGGCCGATGCCGATGGCGATCAGCTCGACCGGCGAGCGGGTTTCGATGTCCTCGATGATCCAGCGCAGGTGGCGCTCCAGGTAATTGCCGGGATTGACCGACAGCGTCGAATCGTCGACCGGCGCGCCGTCGGAGATCATCATCAAGATTTTCCGCGTCTCGGTCCGCGCCAGCAGGCGCTTGTGCGCCCAATCCAATGCCTCGCCGTCGATGTTTTCCTTGAGCAAGCCCTCGCGCATCATCAGGCCGAGGTTCTTGCGCGCGCGCCGCCACGGCGCGTCGGCCGATTTGTAGACGATGTGGCGCAGATCGTTGAGGCGGCCCGGATTGGCCGGCTTGCCGGAGGCAAGCCAGGCCTCGCGCGACTGGCCGCCCTTCCAGGCCCGCGTGGTGAAGCCGAGGATCTCGACCTTGACGCCGCAGCGCTCGAGCGTGCGCGCCAGAATGTCGGCGCAGGTCGCCGCCACGGTGATCGGCCGGCCGCGCATCGAGCCTGAATTGTCAAGGAGCAGCGTCACCACGGTGTCGCGAAAGTCGGTGTCTTTTTCGCGCTTGAATGACAGCGGGTGCAGCGGGTCGACGACGACGCGCGACAGCCGCGCCGGGTCGAGCAAACCTTCCTCGAGATCGAACTCCCAGGCGCGGTTCTGCTGCGCCAGAAGAAGCCGTTGCAGCCGGTTGGCGAGCCGCGCCACGACGCCCTGCAGGTGCGACAGCTGCTTGTCGAGATAGCCGCGCAGCCGGTCGAGCTCTTCGGCCTCGCACAGATCTTCGGCGCCGACCACTTCGTCGAATTTCGCGGTGAACGGCCGATAATCCGGGCCGTGCGGTTCGTTGCCGCGATGGCGCGGCCGCCACGGCTCGGCGGCGGTTTCCGAATCGCCCATCTCGGCGTCGTCGGACATTTCGGCCGCCGGGGCATCGACCGCCTCCGAGGCGCTGTCGGGCAATTCGTCGGCCGAGGCTTCCGCCTCCATGCTCATGCGTTCGGCATCGGCCGAATCCGCGGCATCGCCGTCCTGGCCCTGCTCGTCCTTGCGGCTGTCCTCGTCGCCTTCGTCGCCTTCCTCCTCGTCGGACTCGCTGGAACGGTCCTCGCCCATGTCGAGGCAATCGAGCAGGTCGTGCACGACGTCGCCGAAGCGGCGCTGGTTGTCGAGTACGCGCTCGAGCCGGTCGAGATTCTTGCCGGCGCGGTCTTCGATCAACGGCCGCCACAGATCGACCAGCTTGCGTGCCGCGGCAGGCGGCGCTTGGCCGGTGAGCCGCTCGCGCACGATCATCGCCAGCGCGTCCTCGAGCGGCGCGTCGGCGCGGTCGGTGATCTCGTCGAATTTGCCGCGGTGGAAACGATCATCGAGCATGGCGGCCAAATTCTTGGCGACGCCGCCCATGCGGCGCGCGCCGATCGCCTCGACCCGCGCCTGCTCGACGGCTTCGAAAACCGCGCGCGCCTGCTGGCCGCCGGGCGCAAGCTTGCGATGCACCGACGGATCGTGACAGGCGAGCTTGAGCGCGATCGAGTCGGCATGGCCGCGCACGATGGCGGCCTCGCGCTCGTTGAGCCGGCGCGGCGGTTCGGGCAGCCGCGCCTTGCCGCCCGACATTCCCGGCCGCTCCGCTGCGAACGCCACTTCCAGATCGCCCTTGCCGGCAATGGCGCGCAGGCAGACGCCGACCGCGCGCTTGAACGGCTCGGTCGGCGCGTCCTTGACGGAGGCCTTAGGTTTGACGTTCGACATGCTCAATCGTCATTCCGGGGCGCCGCGAAGCGGCGAACCCGGAATCCATATTCACAGAACGTGCAGAACAATCTCGTCACCGGGGTTATGGGCCCCCGCTTTCGCCGGGACGGCCATTGATCAGCTCAGCGCCACGTTGACCGCGCTCTCCGGCAATTCCTGTCCGAAGCAACGCTGGTAGAACTCGGCCACCAGCGGCCGCTCCAGCTCGTCGCACTTGTTGACGAAGGTCAGCCGGAACGCGAAGCCGATGTCGCCGAAGATTTCCGCGTTCTCCGCCCAGGTGATCACCGTGCGCGGGCTCATGACGGTCGAGATGTCGCCGTTCATGAAGGCGTTGCGCGTGAGGTCGGCGACGCGCACCATCTTGGAGACGATGTCGCGGCCTTCGGTGGTGCGATAGTGCTTGGCCTTGGCGAGCACGATGTCGACTTCGTTGTCGTGCGGCAGATAATTGAGCGTGGTGACGATCGACCAGCGGTCCATCTGGCCTTGGTTGATCTGCTGGGTGCCGTGATAGAGGCCTGACGTATCGCCCAGGCCTACCGTGTTGGCGGTGGCGAACAGCCGGAAGGCCGGATGCGGCTTGATCACCTTGTTCTGGTCGAGCAGCGTCAGCCGGCCCGAGGATTCCAGCACGCGCTGAATGACGAACATCACGTCGGGACGCCCGGCGTCGTATTCGTCGAAGCACAGCGCGACGTTGTTCTGCAGCGCCCACGGCAGGATGCCATCACGGAATTCGGTCACCTGCATGCCCTCGCGGATCACGATGGCGTCCTTGCCGATCAGATCGACGCGGCTGATATGGCTGTCGAGATTGACGCGCACGCACGGCCAGTTGAGCCGGGCCGCGACCTGCTCGATGTGGGTCGATTTGCCGGTGCCGTGATAGCCCGAGATGATGACGCGGCGGTTGCGCGCGAAGCCGGCGAGAATGGCGAGCGTGGTCGGCTTATCGAAACGATAATCGGGATCGATGTCGGGGACGTGCTCGTCGGGTTCCGAATAGGCCGGCACTTCGAGATCGCTCTCGATGCCGAACAGCTGGCGGATCGACACTTTCATGTCCGGCAGGCTGGATTGGGTATCTGTAGCGAGAGTCATTGCTCCTCCGTGACCGCGGGCAACCTCCGAGGCGCGTCCCCCTTACCCCTCACTTCCGCCGCGTGCAGGACAGGGTAGGGTGCGGGCGGCCGGCGGTCGGATTGCGCGGTACATCTAGCAGAAACGGTCGCCGCCGCGAAAGCCACCTGCGGCCTGTGGAAGCCCCTCTCTCCCTTGCGATTTTGCATGGGAGCTTCCGATGCAAAAACCGACAGGACGCCCTTACCGGGACGACTGGACCCCGCTGGCGGCTCGCCTTGGCGGCAGCCCGACTCGGGTCCTGGGACGCTCAGCAAAAGCCCGCGGACTTCAGGTAATTGTACGCCGCGATAATGTCTCGCAGCCGGTCCTCAGAACCGCGATCCCCGCCATTGGCGTCGGGATGATGCCGTTTTACCAGCATTTTGAACCGCATCTTGATATCGGTGCGCGAGGCATTGGCTTCAAGGCCGAGCGTCTCGAGCGCGCGGCGCTGCGCATTGAGAATCTTGCGGCCCTCTGAGGCGGGCTTTGCACGCCTGGTTTGGCCTCCGCCGAACAGCTCGAACGGGTCCTCGGCAGCCCAACCGGCGGTGCGGAAGCCGGCGCGCCCGGCGCGGCTGCGTTGGCCACCCAGCGAGCCCATCTTCCAGGTCGGGCGATGGCCAGTGATGTCGTCTTTCTGGTATTGGGCGACGGCGTCGTCGCTCATGCCGGCGAAGAAATTGTAGGAATTATTGTATTCGCGCACGTGCTCCAGGCAGAACCGCCAATATTCGCTGGCGCGCAGGC
>Ga0070730_10004737_pt1 | contig 11848 bp, 12 predicted proteins | sample Coa_R1_3_FD_66447 | JGI IMG/M metagenome (GOLD analysis project Ga0070730, IMG submission 66447) | Surface soil microbial communities from Centralia Pennsylvania, which are recovering from an underground coalmine fire - Coalmine... | ecosystem: Environmental > Terrestrial > Soil > Unclassified ... | reverse complement strand
CCCCTCATGCGGCGTTGTCGCCTCCTTATTGGGTATCCACCCAACCTCGTCGGCTCCGCCTTGCCTGAGGGGAAATCTGCCGCGGTCGCGGCCACGGGGAATACTCAGACAGGCTCCTAGATGCGCCGCAGATGCTGGCAATTGAGCTGCACACTCTCGGCACCGCGGTATTCGTTGACTTCGAGGCGGTATGCGAGGTGCGCGCGCATGCCGGCGCGCAGTTGCGGATCCTCCGCGGCGCTGCCGACATAGCCGAAGGCGATGGCATCGATGGCCGGTCCGCCGGCCGCCCCCGCGCCTGCCCCGGTATCGCGCACCGACAGCTTGAGATGCCTGCCGCCGACGATGCGGACGTCGAGGACCCCGAACTCGCCGTCAAAGACCGGTTCGGGAAATCCCTGACCCCAGGGTCCCGCGCCGCGCAGCACGCGGGCGGTATCGACGCAAAGCTCCGCGCTCGTGAGTTCGCCATCGGAATGAATGACGCCGCGCAATGATTCGGCATCGGCGCGCGCTGCGATTTCCTCGGCAAAGGCGTTGCGGAACCGATCGAGTGCTTCCTCCGCCAGGCTCATGCCCGCAGCCATGGCGTGGCCGCCGAACTTGTCGATGAGCCCCGGATGACGGGTGGCGATGCTGTCGAGCGCATCCCGAATGTGGATGCCCGGAACGGAGCGCGCCGACCCGCGCAAGCCGCCATTCTCGGCCCGCGCAAAAGCGATCACCGGCCGATGCAGCCGGTCCTTGATCCTCCCGGCCACCAGCCCGACGACGCCCTGGTGCCAGGTCTCGTCGAACAAACACAGGCCGAGCGACTCGTCGCCGGCGACGTTGAATCGCAGCGTTGCGGCAATGTCGACTGCCTCGAGTTGCATGCGCTGCTCGATTTCACGCCGCTCGGCGTTGAGCGAGGCCAGCTGTGCCGCGAGCCGAGCCGCCTCGGCGGGATCCTCCGCAAGCAAGCACTCGATTCCGACGGACATATCGGTGAGGCGACCCGCCGCATTGAGCCTCGGTCCCACGACGAAGCCAAGATCCGCCGCGGTGATCCGTTCGAGGTCACGGCCGCCCGATTCGAGCAAAGCGCGAACCCCGGGCACGCACCGGCCGGCGCGAATCCGGCGCAACCCCTGGGCCACCAGGACACGGTTGTTGCGATCCAGCGGCACTACGTCGGCGACCGTTCCCAATGCGACCAGGTCCAGCAAATCGGCAGCGCGAAAGCCGGAATCCCCCTGAAGCCGGGAAAGCGCCGCCACCACGTAGAAGGCCACGCCCACGCCCGCCAAGGCAGGGCTCCCGAAAGTGGATCCCGACAGGTTCGGGTTCACGATGGCGAGTGCGGACGGCAATACCGCTCCCGGAAGGTGATGATCCGTCACCAGCACCGGGATACCCAGCTTGCGTGCCGCCTCGACGCCCTCGATGCTGGAGATGCCGTTGTCGACGGTCACGATCAGCGACGGCTGTCGCGACGAAGCCAAGGCGACTATCTCGGGCGTCAGCCCATAACCGAACTTGAAGCGGTTCGGCACCAGATAGTCCACATGCGAGAACTTCAGCGCACGCAGCCCCCGCACGACCAAAGCGCTGCTGGTCGCGCCATCCGCGTCGAAATCGCCGACGACGAGTACACGGCGGGTGCGATGTTCCAGCAACAACGCCGCAGCCTCCCCCACGCCGGGCAGCGAACCAACCGGCAGCAGGCGCTCGAGCGAAAGATCGAGATTTTCGTCATCCATGACGCCTCGCGCCGCGTAAATCCGCCGCAGCACCGGGTGCACGCCCGTGCCGAGCTCCGGCGATGCCGGAATCATCCGACGCCTGATCTCACTCCACTCCATAGGACTCCCACCAAGGCCGCGGTCGGCGCCAAAACCGTAGATGCAATCCTTTCGGGACGCTGAAACGCCGGTGGGCAGCCGACAAATCGATACGCTCCAGCCGGCCTGACCTCAGGGCGGCTACCGCCGGAATCAGCCACCGTCGTTCGACTTCGAGCCATTCGTGCGAGCCGGGCCGGTCCTCGCATACAACCACGCCCGAAGCCGCCGCGCGAGGATATTCGGACTCACTCCCGAAAGCGGAGAAGAACGGATCTTGGCCCGCGCACCATCCTTGCAGCGACGGCGGTGCTTCATCGGCGGGTCCGCCGCCCCACAGCCACAGCCCGGTAACCGGCGGCCGCTCCCGTGCGACGCGCGCGAGATTGACCGGGTGGTCGAACAGCCACATTTCCATCTCGCTCATCAAGCGGCGCAGACGTGCGCCGCCGGGGCCGGCCGGCTGAAAACCGAACACGTCGTTTCCGGCGACTTCCTCGGGATCGTGGGTCGCGGCCTCGATCCGCTCATCGAACAGGCAGGATAGCACTGCACCGCGGCCGACCAGCAGCCGCACCCCGGCACCGCGGAACACGCGATTGAAATCCGCCGACAGGGCTGCGGCTTCTCCAGGGGCGAGCTTCACGATTCCGTCCGCCGCCATGGTGACGCTGTGCATGCCCGCTCTCAAATGCACCGGCGTTGCAACGCAGGCCCATGCCGCGGGATCGGTGCCGGATACGAGCTCCTGCACGGTCATCGCCGCGACCGACGGCCGGCGCTCCACGCCGGGCGCGACGATGCGAAAGGCCTCGGTGCGCCAGTCTTCGACCCGCGAGGGATCCCCGGCCCGCGCGACCAATCGCTCCAGCATCGGCGATCGCTCGCCGCCGTCCGAGCTGCGCGCCGCGAAACGAAAATAGAGAATGGACAAAGGCGTCGCTCTAAAAATTTGAGTATCTTAAGGACATGCGATTCACTCAAGACGCCAGTCCGAACGTCAACGTCATCCGCGGCTACGGCCCGGGCGAGCTGCGCATCAACCACGAGGTATTCCGCACCACCATGATCGTGGCGCCCGCCGCGATTCGGCCGGCCCCCTCGATCACTGACGCCGCTCTTCTCGACGCCGAGCAGGCCGCGCTGCTGCTCGACATGCGACCCGAAGTGGTGCTGATCGGCACGGGGCGGCAGCAGGTGTTTCCCGTCCCCTCCTTCAGCGTCCAATTCCTCAAAGCCGGCATCGGCTTCGAAGCCATGGATACGGGCGCCGCCTGCCGCACCTTCAACGTGCTCGTGAGCGAGCAGCGGCAGGTAGTGGCATTGCTCATCGTGTGAACCGCAGCGTGCATGGCGAGGACGACTATACCGGACGATTGGCGGCGGCGCCGGTACCGGTCTCTAGGGCGCGGCGCGCAGATACCGCAGCGGGTCGGTGGGCTTGCCATTCACGCGGATTTCGAAGTAGAGCGCGGAGATCTGATGAGGCCCCATGCCCATGTGCGCGATGACCTGGCCGGCCGCAACGTCCTGTCCTTCGCGCACCAGGAGTTCACGATTGTGCGCGTAGGAGGATAGGAGACTGTCGCCGTGCTTGATGATGATGAGATTTCCATAACCGCGCAATCCACTGCCGGTGTACACGACCCGTCCCGAGCCGGCAGCCCGCACATCCTGTCCGAGCCGGCCCAGCAGCAAAATCCCGCCGCCCGGCACCGGCCGCGGCGCCGATAGTCTGTTGGTGGGCCAAACCCACTTCGAATTGCCGCTGTTCGATGCCGGCGCCGCGACCGGATCTTGGCCGTGCGGAGCGTTCCCGCGTAGGGGCATGGGGATGGGTTCGGGCGGAGACGCCTTTACCGCGGTGCCGCCGGCGGCGGCGTTCTGCCCTGGACCTGCTCGCTGATTGCCGCTTGGGTTGGCCACGCCGGCGGGAGGATCGGCGAGCGGAACAGGTTTGCCGACGCTCGCCACACTCGGCACGTTTGCAGCGCTTTGGTTGCGGACGCCGGCCGTGAGTGCCGGCGGCGAGGACGCATGCGGCGCGCGGCGTTCACCGGAGGATTGAAGAACGAGCACCTGACCGATCGAGAGGCGATAGTCGGCGCCGAGGTTGTTCCACTTCGCCAGCTCGCGGTAATCGAGGTTGTGGCGCCAGGCGATGCTGTACAACGTATCTTCCGGGCGAACCACGTAAGTCGCGGGTTCGTACGGGCCGCCGGAGGCGCAGCCGCCGGTCATGACGCAGCAAAGCCCGGCGATGGCGATCACTCGCGTGAGGCTCACGTTGCGGGAGCCGGAGTGGGAACCTGTCGGACTTGCGTTTCGCTTGCTGCGCAGCTGGCAAAAACCACGCTTCTTACCGGCATGGGCCCTATCGCTGAAGCCCGGACAGCAACGGAACGAAGCTTACCGTTCCGAGCGATTCCTTGTGCAGCCGGTTCTCACCCTTGGTATATCGCATCAGTTCCTGTCGGCCTTCGGGTCCCACCGGCGCAATCAACCGCCCGCCCACGACGAGCTGCACGAATAGCGCAGGCGGTACCTCATGCGGAGCGGCCGTCAGCAGGATCGCGTCATAGGGCGCGCGCGCCGGCCAGCCGGCGCTGCCATCCTCATGGCGGCAGTGGACATTGCGGATGCGCAGCTCGCGCAGCGTACGGCGCGCCTTCCCCAGCAAGCTCGAGATGCGCTCGATCGTGTAGATTTCTCCCACCAAGGGCGATAAGACCGCGGTCTGGTAGCCGCACCCGGTGCCGATTTCCAGGATTTTCGCGGTCGGACCCTTCTCGATCAGCGCTTCGGTCATGCGCGCGACGACATACGGCTGCGAGATGGTTTGTCCAAAACCGATGGGCAGAGCGGTATCTTCATAAGCCCGGGACGCAAGCGCCTCGTCCATGAAGAGATGCCGCGGCACGTTGCGGATACGGTCGAGCACCCGCTGATCCTTGATACCCTGATCCTGCAGCCGCTGGACCAATCGCTCTCGGGTGCGCGCCGAGGTCATTCCGATTCCGCTGAGACGTGGTCCTTCCATGTAGCTACTCAAGTTTCAGCCATCGCTCCAGCTCGGGCAGCGCGGCATGGCGCGTCAGGTCGATCTGCAATGGCGTCACCGAGACGTAGCCTTGTGCGACCGCGTGAAAATCGGTGCCCGGACCGGCGTCCTGCCCCGCGCCCGCGGACCCCACCCAGTATACGTTCCGGCCGCGCGGATCCTGCGCACGCACCACTTTCTCGGCCCGATGACGATTGCCGAGACGCGTGACTTGAACGCCGCGAATCGCGCTGTCGGGAAGATCGGGCACGTTGACGTTGAGAATGACGGACTCCTGCAGCGGCGACTTCGACAGGCGCTCGACCAACCGCGCCGCGAAACGGGCGGCGCCCTCGAAATTGCGCGGACTCCCGGATTCGACGCACAGCGAAATCGCGATCGCCGGCAGGCCCAGAAACCGTCCCTCCACGGCCGCGGCCACCGTGCCGGAATAAAGTGTGTCGTCTCCGAGGTTGGCGCCGTCGTTCACGCCCGACACGACGATGTCATGCTCGAAATCGAACAGGCCGGAAATGGCAAGATGCACGCAGTCGGTCGGGGTACCGTTGCAATAATAGGAATTGAGCGCGTAGGCGGTGGCCCGCACCGGAACATCCAAAGTCAGCGAATTGCTGGCACCGCTGCGATTACGATCCGGTGCCACCACCGTGACGGCGCCCAAGGGCTTGATGGCGAGGTTCAACGCCGTGAGGCCCTCTGCCTGATATCCGTCGTCGTTGGAAAGAAGAATTTTCACAAGATTCGATAGCCTGGTCTTGCGGACTATACTGTAACGCTGGACACCCTGCGCGACCGGATCTCAATCATGGCCAAACAACGCACACCTCCCGGCAGCGCCGAACCGCCGACCCGCGATGATGCCCGCACGCTTCACGACGCGCTTGCGTTCCGCGCCGCCGTCCGCGACGTCAAGCCGCTCAAAGCGGCGCCGGTGCCGAAAGGCCTCGCGCGGACCAGGCCGCGCACCCAGGCGAGATTACCGCCGCCTGCCGCCAGTCTCGACGAGATGATGCCGCTTTTGCCTGTTCCCGCGTTGCCCGGCGGTGGGCCGGGAGAAGCGCCGCCGGAGGCGGGCGCGATTGGCGGCGGCGATAGGCTGTCGTTTCAGCGTGCGAACGTGCGTCCCCAAGTCGTACGGCGCCTGCGCCGCGGCCTGATTCCGATCGAGGACGAACTGGATCTTCACGGCTTGAGTCAAGCCGCCGCACGATACCAGCTCGCCGAGTTCCTGACCTACAGCCGCGACGCCGGCCGGCATTGTGTGAGAATCGTCCACGGCAAAGGTTACCGCTCGGGCGCGCGCGGCCCCGTCCTCAAGACCGCCGTCGATCTGTGGCTGCGGCGGCACCTCGATGTGATGGCATTCACTTCCGCCCGAGCCATCGATGGAGGCACCGGCGCCGTCTACGTGCTGCTTCGGACCTGAGACCGCGTAGAATCTTCAGGCCGGCTCTGCATCTTCGTCCGACTCGAGGACGAGACCCGGCCCGAATTCGCATATCTCGCGCAGTACGGAAGTGGCGAACTGCCCTCGTCCCAGCGTGAAGCCGAGCGTGGTCGCGCCCGGCTCCGATTCGACGACCAGTTCGCGGACAGCGCAGCGCAATGAGCGCCGCTCCTGCGCAAGATTCTCGGCCGCAAGCAGGCCGGCGACATCCTTGAACGCCTCGGCAGCTTGCATCTCGTGCCCGCGAGCCTGACCCTCCGTGGGCAACTCGCCCCGGCCCCACAGGGGGCCCGACGGATGAATGTCGAGCGCCGCCACGCGTCGCCGCATTTCATCGTTCACGGCATCGACTTTGAAATGGCTGCCGCTGCCATCCAGACTGGCCAGGTCGCCCGGCGAGAGCTGCGACCAATCGCCCGCTTCAACGCGCCGCGCGAGTACCGCATTGAACAGCAGCGAACGCGCGGCCGACAGAGCGAACCCGCGTTCGGTGCGCCCAGGCGGCGCGTGTCCGCTGCGCAGCCAGGCTTGAACGCGATCCAGATTGTAGCCTTCGCGGCCGAAGCGCTGCGGGCCGAAGTAATTCGGAACGCCGTGCATTCTCACGGCCGCCAATTTCAATTCCAACTGTTCGCGGGACCAGGACGGCCTGCGCAAGCGGATGCGGAATCGATTGCCCGTGAGAGCTCCGCGTTTTAGTTTTCGGGAATTGGCCAGCACCTCGAGCACTCGGAATTCCGCGCTGTGCACTGCACTCCAGTAATCGGCGGTGGTCGAGCGGACCGGGACGCTGAACCACTGCACCGTGACGGCATGGCGATCCTTGAGCCCGGCGAAACCCACATCGCCGGTCGGCACCTGCGCCAGCCGCGCAAGCTCGGCTGCCACCCATCGCGTGTTCGCGCCCCGCTTCTCGACGCGTATCAGCCAGTGCGGACCGCTGCCGGATGGGGTGAAGGAGAGCTGCTCCTCGACCCGGAAATCATCCGGAATCGCCTTGAATTCCGCCGGCGACAGCGGCGGTCCGTGCGCGCGCGGCGGCTCGAATGCGGCGCGGTTCCAGGCATCGGCGTGCCTGCCGTGCACGTTCACGGCGGCAATCTGGCAGCGGGCCTTTGCGAGTATCCGGCTTCGCCGAGCAGGACGGCCGCACTCGCGGCAAGCCCCTCGCCGCGGCCGATGAAGCCCAATCGCTCCGTGGTGGTCGCCTTGATGTTGATGAACCGGGCCGAAACTCCGAGATCGGCGGCGAGATTTTCCGCCATCGCGGCGCGATGCTTGGCGATCCGGGGCGCCTCGGCGAGCACGGTGATATCGGCATTGACCAGTTCCAAGCCGGCCGCGTGCATGCGCGCCGTGACCTCACGCAAGAACACCCGGCTGTCGGCGCCGCGGTATCGAGGATCGCTGTCGGGAAAGTGTTGACCGATATCGCCCATCCCGAGCGCGCCCAACACGGCGTCGCATAGCGCGTGGATCACGACGTCGCCGTCGGAGTGAGCGACGACCCCTTTCGGATAGGCAATTTTGACGCCTCCCAGGATGACGTGGTCGCCCGCGCCGTAGGCATGAACATCGAACCCTTGGCCGATTCGCATGTGGTTCCTCTCCGTGCACGGCAGTGCCGTGCTCCGCGGTTCCGTGACCCCCAGTGCCGTGCTCCGCGGCTCCCTGCCGCTCAGTTCCGTGCTCCGCAGTTCCGTGCCTCCCAGTTCCGTACCCCGCAGTATGGACTCCGCCATGGCGAGATCCGACGTGGTGGTCACCTTGATGTTGAAGGGCGATCCGCGAACCAGTCGCGCGGGCAAGCCCAGCCGCTCCATCGCCTGCGCCTCATCGGTGACCGCCAACCCCAGGGTCGCCGCTTCCGCAAGGGCCTGTCTCAGGCGCGCATAGCCGAACACCTGCGGCGTCAGCGCCCGCCACAACCCGGTGCGATCGACGGTGTCGACCGCAATACCCTCTCGCTCGCGCTTGACGGTGTCGTGGACCGGCGATGCGAGCACCGCTCCGTTGACGGCCGCCGAGCCGGCCTCATCGCCGCAAATCTCGACGGCCTCGATGAGCGCCGCAAGATCGGCGGACGTAAGGCATGGCCGTGCGGCATCGTGCACCACGATCCAATCGTCCGCTGCGGCCCTGCCCTCGAGAGCCTCGAGCCCGCGCATGACGGATTCCTGCCTGCTGGCGCCGCCGATCGTGGTCTCGATCTTCGAGCCGGTCAGCGACGCCGCGAGTACCGGCCACCACGTATCATCGGCGGCCAATGCGACCACGATGCCGGCGATGCGCGGTTCGCGCAGGAGCGCCGACAGGGACCACTCGAGGACGGTCGCGCCTGCCAGCCGCGCATACTGCTTGGGTCCATTCGACTGCGCGGCTTCGAATCGCGCGCCACGCCCGGCCGCCGGAACCACGGCCCACACGCGTCGCGATCCGGAGCTCACTGTGCGCGGGCGGTGATGGCGGCCGCGGGGGCCGCAGGCGCCGGCGTCCCGACGGTCACCACTTGGTAAAAGGTTTCGCTGTTGCCCACCATGCCCAATTCGCTGCGCGCACGCTCTTCGAGGGCCGACAGACCGCCTTTCAGGTCATTCACTTCCGCCACCAGCTGACGATTGCGCTCTCGCTGCTCCACGTTCGCCGCCGCTTGAGCCTCCACGGCCGACGAAAGGCGCGAAACCTCGCGTAGCCCGTGATCCGAGACCCATACCCGGTACTGCAGGAGCACCAGACACAAGCCCAACAAGCCAGCGAAAATCCTCATAAGGACAGCAGCTTAGCACGAACTCTTAAGAAACAGGAACCGCCAATGCGCCGCGGCCGGCAAAAATTGCGGCCGCACCCAGCTCCCCTTCGATTCGCAGCAGCTGATTATATTTCGCGATCCGGTCGGAGCGGGACATGGATCCGGTCTTGATCTGGGTTGCCGAGGTGCCCACGGCGATGTCGGCGATCGTCGCATCCTCCGTTTCGCCGGAGCGGTGCGAGACCACCGCCGCGTACTTGGCTTTGGCGGCCATGTCGATGGCGGCACGTGTTTCCGTCAACGTGCCGATCTGGTTCGGTTTGATGAGAATCGCGTTGGCAATGCTCTTGGCAATTCCCTCTGCGAATATTTTCGTGTTGGTCACGAACAAGTCATCGCCCACCAACTGCACCTTGCGCCCGAGCTTCTGCGTCAATATCGCCCAGCCGTCCCAATCGCCCTCGCTCATTCCGTCCTCGACGGTGACGATCGGATATTTCGCAACGAGCCCCGCCAGGTAATCGGCGAATTCCGAGGCGTTGAATTGACGGTGTTCCGACTCCAGATGATAGACGCCATTCTTGTAGAATTCGGTGCTCGCCACATCGAGGCCGAGGTAGATATCCCGCCCGGCGCGATATCCGGCTCTTTCGATGGCCTCCAGGATGGTGGTGAGCGCCGCCTCGTTCGACGGCAGGTCCGGCGCGAAGCCGCCCTCGTCTCCCACGGACGTGTTGAAGCCCTTTTCGTGCAGGACCTTCTTCAGCGTGTGAAACACTTCGGCGCCGTAGCGCAGCGCTTCGGAGAACGACGGCGCCCCAATGGGCAGGATCATGAATTCCTGAATGTCGACGCTGTTGTCCGCGTGCGCGCCGCCGTTGATGATGTTCATCATGGGCACCGGCATGGTCATCGGACCGGGACCGCCAAGATGCCGGTACAAGGGCAGTTTGCGGTCGCGCGCCGCGGCGTGAGACGCAGCCAGAGATACCGAGAGAATGGCATTGGCGCCGAGATTCGACTTGGTCTCCGTGCCGTCGGCCGCGATCATCTTGGCGTCCAGGGCACCCTGGTCCTGGGCATCGAGTCCCATCACGAGATCGCGGATGGTCTTGTTGACGTGTGCGACGGCGTTGCGGACGCCCTTGCCCATGAAGCGCTTCGGATCGCCATCGCGCAGTTCCACCGCTTCGCGCGAGCCGGTGGAGGCGCCCGAGGGCACCGCGGCACGGCCGACCACGCCCGATGCCAGCACCACGTCGGCCTCGACGGTGGGGTTGCCGCGCGAATCAATGATTTCGCGGCCGTGGATCTCGACGATACGACTCATAACAAAGACTCCTCGAATGGTTTTTTCTTGACCGCAAGATCCAGTTCCGCGAGCGTCGAGAGCAGCGGCGCCATGCGGTCCAAGGGCCAGGCATTGGGGCCATCCGACAGCGCTTTCGCGGGATCAGGGTGGGTCTCCATGAAAATCCCCGCAACGCCGGCGGCGACCGCCGCACGGGCCAGGACGGGAACGAACTCGCGCTGGCCGCCGGAGGAGGCTCCGGCGCCGCCCGGCAGCTGAACCGAATGGGTGGCATCGAATACGACCGGGCATCCGGTCGCGCGCATCACCGCCAATGAACGCATGTCCGAGACCAGATTGTTGTAGCCGAACGAGAACCCGCGCTCGCAGACCATGATCTGAAGGTTGCCCGTGGAGCGGGCCTTGTCCACGACATTCTGCATCTCCCAGGGCGACAAGAACTGGCCCTTCTTGATGTTGACCGGTTTGTTTTGGGACGCCACGTTCACGATGAAATTCGTCTGCCGGCACAGAAACGCCGGCGTTTGCAGCACATCGACGACCGAGGCAACTTCGCCGAACGGCGTGTCCTCGTGCACGTCCGTCAAGACGGGGACTCCGATCTCCTTGCGCACGCGGCCGAGCGCTTTGAGCCCCGCATCGATGCCGGGGCCGCGAAAGCTCGCCTTCGAGGAACGATTCGCCTTGTCGAATGACGCCTTGAAGATGAATGGAATGCCGAGTACGGTCGTCATGTCGCGCAGGCGCCCCGCCACCTCGATCACCAACTCCTCGCTCTCGACGACACAGGGGCCGGCGATGAGGAAAAACGGGCGATCGGGCCCGACGTCGAAGGCCCCCAGTTTCATGCCGTCGCGCGGCCGGGCCGCTGCGCCGCGCGGTACTCCCGCGCCGCCCTGATGAATCCCGTGAACAGCGGATGGCCGTCGCGCGGCGTCGACGTGAACTCCGGGTGAAACTGGCTGGCGACGAACCAGGGATGAGTCGCGATTTCGATGAATTCCACCAGGCCGTCGGCCGAGAATCCGGAAAACGTCATTCCCGCCGCCGACAGCTCATCCAGGTAGTGATTGTTGAACTCGTAGCGATGCCGGTGCCGTTCATAGATGGATTCCTTGCCGTAGAGCGCGTGTACCAGCGAGCCCGGAACCAGCCGCGCCTCCTGCGCGCCCAGGCGCATCGTGCCGCCCATCTCGGATTTTTCGTCGCGCACCTGCTGCCCGCGCGCCAGATCCTGCCACTCCGTAATGAGCGCGATCACCGGGTGATTGGTGGCGCGGTCGAATTCGGTGCTGTTGGCGCCCTTGAGAGCCAGCACATTGCGCGCAAATTCGATGATCGCGAGCTGCATCCCCAGGCAGATGCCAAGATATGGGATTCGATTCTCGCGCGCAAAGCGGATGGCCTGGATCTTACCCTCGATGCCGCGGTCGCCGAAGCCGCCGGGCACCAGGAT
>Ga0070730_10004736_pt1 | contig 11849 bp, 10 predicted proteins | sample Coa_R1_3_FD_66447 | JGI IMG/M metagenome (GOLD analysis project Ga0070730, IMG submission 66447) | Surface soil microbial communities from Centralia Pennsylvania, which are recovering from an underground coalmine fire - Coalmine... | ecosystem: Environmental > Terrestrial > Soil > Unclassified ... | reverse complement strand
TTGTTGTTAGATGATGACATCCGGGTGACTCCCCAGTTTATCTGCTATCTCCTCCAAGTAGCGCGCGCCTATCAAGTCGACGGAGTCAGCAGCGCGGTCTATCTTCCCCATCAACGCCCCGCCAGTGTTGTGGGATCCGCGTTGCCGCGCATTTGGCCGGCGTTTGCGTCCGGGGCCAGTCTGGTCTCCGCGCGGGCCATGCGGGCGGCGGGGCCCTTTGATGAGCGGTTGGAAGGCGGGTATGGCGAAGATTACGAGTTTGGCGTGCGGCTTCGTCTGACGGGGGCCACGGTTATGTACGCACCCGGGGAGCCGGTCCTGCATTTAAAGGCGCCGGCCGGGGGCTTTCGCTACGCGTTTGCGCACCCCTGGCGCAATGAGAAAATCCAGCCCAAACCTTCGCCGATTATGCTCTATTCCCGCCAGAAGCACACGACAACGGCGATGCAGAAAGGATATCGCATTTTTTACTACCTCAACCGGCTGACCGCCACCCCTTACTACCGCTGGCCGGGGGAAGCTCTGCGCATCGCGCGCCAATGGCGGAGTGCGATGCGTTGGGTGACCTGGCTTTCGGGCCAGTGAGCATGCTGATCTGGATGGCTGCCTATCGGCGCGATATTGCCCGCTATACCGCGTACAGCGGCGGGGGCCGGCTCGTCCAGCTATTGACCCAGCAGGGGCTGTGGGCCCTGTTCCAGTATCGCCTGGCCGCGGCCCTGTATCAGAGCGCCTGCCCGGGCCTGCTGAAACGGCCGCTGTTGGTGGCGGCCGTCGTCTGGCAAAAAGGCATCGAAATTCTGACGGGCATCAGTCTGCCGTATACGGCGCGCATCGGGGCCGGTCTGTATATCGGCCATTTTGGCAATATCATCGTCAACGGCGGCGCCGTGATCGGGGAGCACTGTAACCTGTCCCAGGGCGTGACGATCGGGGTGTCGGGGCGCGGCCGCCAGCGCGGGGTGCCGATCGTGGGCCAGCGGGTCTACATCGGCGCGAACGCGGTGGTCGCCGGCAAGATCCGGGTGGCGGATGACGTCGTGATTGCCGCCAACTCGCTGGTCAACACCGATGTGCCGGCCCAGAGCGTGGTCATGGGGGTGCCCGCCCAGGTGGTTAGCCGCCAGGGGTCGGCCGCCTATATCAATCCGCGGAACGCTCGATGAACCTCGGTATTGCGACCATTTGCCCCCATATCTACTATGCGCAGCGCTGGTGGTCGTATGAGCCGTTTGTGCTCGAAATGAACATCTGGCATGATCTTTTCGCGCAGCTGGTGCTCGCCGCCCCGGTCGAGGCGGGCCCGCCGCCGGCCCATTGGACCCCTTATGCCCACTCGGACACCATCCGGGTGGTGCCCTATCGCCAGGATAAGGGCCGGGGCTTGGACCAGCCCCCGACCGCGCCTGGCGAGATCCCCGCCATGATCGGCGCGCTGATCAAGGTGGCCCGCCAGACGGATGCGTTCCATGTGCGATCGCCCGGGAGTATCGGCCTGCTCGCCTCGCTCCTCATCCCGCTCCTCCAGAAGAAGCGCTGCGCCAAGTGGGCCGGCCAATGGCTGCCGTACCCGGGCGAGGCGGCCTCGGTCCGGGTGCAGCGCCAGATTTTACGCTCCCGCTGGTGGGGCGCGCCCGTGACCGTCTATGGCCAGTGGCCGGGGCAGCCGGCGCATATCGTGCCCTTCTTCACCTCCGTGCTGACCCAGGCCCAGATCCGCCGCGCGGCCGCCAGCCGGGGCCCCCGGCCGGCGGACACGCCGCTGCGCATCGTGTATGTCGGGCGCCTCTCGGCGGCGAAGAATGTGGACGTGCTGTTGGCGGCCCTGGCCCAGCTCGCGGGCCCCGCGCGGGCTTTCGAATGTGTTATAATTGGTGATGGCCCACAACGCGCCGCTCTGGAGCAGCAGGTTATGGAGTTGAATCTGGCCGCCGGTGTAACCTTCACCGGGGGCCTGGCGTTCGCCCAGGTGCTCGACCAGTATGAGCAGGCGGATGTCCTGGTCCTGGCCTCGGAAACGGAAGGCTGGCCCAAGGCGATCGCCGAAGGAATGGCCTTCGGCTTAATCTGTATCGGATCGGATCGCGGGCTGATCCCCCAAATGTTGGGAGACGGCCGCGGGATCGTGGTCCCGCCCCGGGATGTCGCGGCGCTGGTGCAGGCGCTGGCGCCGATTGTGGCGGCCCCTGCGGCGTATCAGGGGCTGCGCGATCGGGCGGCCGCCTGGGCGCAAGCCTATTCGTTGGATGGCCTCCGGGACGCCTTGCAGGCGCTCTTGATTCGCTCCTGGCACCTCGCCCCGGAGACGTTTGCGCCCGGGGCGCGCCGGGAGCCCGGCGAGGCGGCCCGATGATCGGGGTAGGCGTGATGCAGGTCGTCGACACCTTGAATGCCGGCGGGGCCGAGCGGGTCGCCGTGAATATCGCGAACAGCCTGCCGCGGGACGGGTATCGGGCGCACCTTTGTACGACGCGGGCAGAGGGCGCGCTGGTTCCGCAGGTGGCGCCGGATGTCGGGCGCTTGCGCCTGGGGCGGACCCACCGCTTCAGCCTGCGGGCGCTCGGCCAGCTGGCGGCCTATAACCGGGCGTACGGCATCCGCATCTTGCATGCGCACAGCAGCTCGCTGTTCCTGGCCAGCCTCGCGTCGTTATTGCCGCCCTACCCGGCGGTGGTCTGGCACGATCACTACGGGCGCCACGGCGTCGCGGACCGGCCCGTCTGGCTGTACTGGCTCGCGATCCGGCCCGCGCGCGGGGTGATCGCGGTGAGCCAGCCGCTGGCGGAATGGGCGCGGGGCCGCCTGCGGGTGCCGGCCGGGCGCGTTTGGTACATCCCGAATTTCGTCGTGCCGGAGGCGACCCCGGGCGGGCCGGTCGCGCTGCCCGGGCGGGCGGGCCACCGGGTGGTGTGCGTCGCCAATTTTCGCCGCCAGAAGGATCACCTGACCTTGCTGCGGGCGGTGGCGCTGGCCCGGCTGCAGGTGCCGGACATCCATCTGCTATTGGTCGGGGCGGCCGTCGACGCCGACTACGCGCAGGAAATCCGCCAGGCGATCGCTGCGCAGGGGCTGGCGGCGCAGGTCTCGATCCTGGGGCCGCGGCCGGATGTCGCCGCGATCCTGCAGGCCGTGGATGTGGGGGTCTTGAGCTCGGCCTCGGAGGGCCTGCCGCTGGCCCTGATCGAGTATGGGATGGCGGGCCTGCCCGTCATCGCCACGGCCGTCGGCCAATGCCCCGAGGTGTTGGACCAGGGCCGGGCCGGCCGGCTCGTGCCGCCGGCGACGCCGGACGCCCTGGCCGCCGCCTTGATCAGCTTACTACAGTCACCCGCGCAGCGCCGTGCGCTGGGTGAACACTTACGCCAGCGTGTTCACGCCTGCTATAGCCCAGCGGCCAGCATCGGCCGGATCTGTGAAGTCTATGGCGTGGTCGTGGGCCCGGGGGCAGGAGTAGGATAACCCCATGGCGGTACGCACCCTCCCATCCATCACGGGCGATAGTCCGCTGGAGCACCTGCTGCGCAGCAAGGGGTTCCTGCTGATGGCGCTGCTGGGGCTGCACATCCCCCTGGCCCTGTTGATGCAGCGCCTGCCGCTGGTGGCGACGGTGCATGCCCTGGCGACGGCGGCGGTGGGCCTGGGGGTCGCCCTGTCCGGTCGCCAGCTAGAGCGCGCAGCGTATATGGCGGCCTATGTTATGGGGGCGGAAGTGCTATGGCACATGAGCGCGGCCGGGGTCTTCTACGAGTTCGGCGATTATACTATTTGCGCGATCTTTCTCGCCGCCCTCATGCGCTCCTACCGGCTGAAGCATCTGGTCCTGCCCGGCCTGTATTTCCTGATGTTGCTGCCCTCGACGATTCTCACGCTGGCCTCGACGGATTTAGCCGATGCCCGCAGCCAGATCAGCTTCAACCTGTCCGGTCCATTGGCGTTGGCGATCAGCGCCTGGTTTTTTAGCAATGTGAAGCTCTCCCGCGACCAGATCCAGCACGCGTTTTGGGCGGCGCTGGGGCCCATCGTGGGCATCGCCACGATCGCCCTCTCCGGGATTGTGACGGCCGCCCGGATCGTCTATACGACGACCTCGAATTTATCCACCAGTGGGGGCTGGGGCCCCGACCAGGTCTCGGCGGCGCTGGGCCTCGGCGCCCTCCTGGCCTATTTGCTGATCCTGGATGGCCGAGTCATCCGGCCGCTGCGGGTGCTTATGCTGGGCCTGATGACCTGGTTGGCCATCCAGAGCGCGCTGACGTTTTCCCGCGAAGGTGTCTATACCGCTGCCGGCGGGGCGGCCCTCGCCACCCTCGTGCTGGCGCGGGATGGGCGCACCCGCATACGCGTGCTCCTACTGATCCCGATCGTGCTGCTGGTCGTGAATTACGGGATCCTGCCGCGCCTGGAGAGCCTCACCCAGGGCGCGCTGGGCACGCGGTTTCAAGATACGCGCGTGACCGGGCGGGACCAGATCGTGGGCGCGGATCTGGCGCTCTGGGCGGCCAACCCGCTCCTGGGGGTCGGGCCGGGCGACGCGAAAGAGCTGCGGGGCCTGGCGTTCGGCGATGTCGCCGCCCATATCGAATTTTCACGCTTACTGGCCGAGCATGGCTTATTCGGCTTGATTGCCATCGGGCTGATCCTCTTTATGGCCGTCCGGAACTTCTGGCGGGCGCCGACCCTCTGGGATAAAGCCCTGGTGAGCGCCCTGATTGGCTGTAGCTTCCTGATGATGACGGCGGCGGCCATGCGCGTGGCGGCCCCGGCGCTGCTGTTTGGCCTGAGCTTCACCCTGCTGCCCGATCCGGAGGATGCCGCCGCGCCGAACCCCTGGCCGGCCCCGCGCCCGGGGGAGCCGGCCCCGCGCCCGAGGGAGCCGGCCCCGACGGCGTTGGGCTGGCGCGGGCGTTGATTTTGCCCGCCGCGCGGCGCCTCCCGTATCCGCCCGGGCCGGCGGCCGGTCCCCTGGGGCCGCCGCCGGTGCTGCTGGTCGGGAACTTCCTCTCGGGGGCCCTGGGGACCCGCACCGTCGGCGAAGACCTGGCCGCGGCCCTGGTCGCCGCCGGCTGGCCGGTGATTACGACGTCCGGGCAGCGGCACCGGCTCGCCCGGCTCGCCGATATGGTGCGCACGGTCTGGCGCCGGCGGCGCGATTACCGGGTGGCCCAGGTCGATGTCTACAGTGGCCCGGCTTTTATCTGGGCCGAGGTGGTCTGCTGGACCCTGCGGCGCGCGGGCAAACCCTATATCCTGACCTTACACGGCGGCAACCTGCCGGCGTTCAGCCGGCGCTGGCCTGGGCGGGTCGGGCGCCTGCTCACCTCGGCGGCGCGCGTCACGTCCCCTTCCCGATACCTGCACGAACAGCTGCGGGCCTATCGCGCGGATGTCCAGCTGCTGCCCAACCCGCTCGATTTAGGCGCGTATCCGTATCGCTGCCGGGAGCATCCGGCGCCCCGCTTGGTCTGGTTGCGTAGCTTTCATCAGATTTATAACCCGCTGCTGGCGCCGCAGCTCCTCGCCCAACTGGTCGACGAGTTCCCCACGATTTCGCTGGCCATGGTCGGTCCGGATACGGGGGACGGCAGCCTCCAGCGGGTGCAAGACGGCGCGCGGGCCCTGGGCGTCACCGCGCAGCTGCACCTGGTGGGTGCCGTGACGAAAGCCCAGGTGCCGGCCGCCTTGAACCGCGGGGATATTTTCGTGAATACCACGAATGTGGATAACACCCCGATCAGTATTCTCGAAGCCCTGGCCTGCGGCTTATGCGTGGTCAGCACCAATGTGGGGGGCATCCCGCATCTGCTGACGGATGCCCAGGATGCGCTGCTGGTGCCCCCGGCCGATGCCCCGCGGATGGCGGCGGCGGTGCGGCGCATCCTGCGCGAGCCGGGGTTGGCGGCGCGCTTGTCGGCCCAGGGGCGGGCCACCGCCGAGCAGTTTGATTGGGCCTCTATTCTCCCGCAATGGGAGGCGCTGCTCCATACGGTCGACGGCCTGGCGGGCCCGCCCCGATGAGCCGGCTGGATGCGCTCTATGCCCGCTTACCCGTCTGGGGCCAAAACACGTTGGTGTCGGCCTATGGCCTCTATTGGCATTGGCTGCGCTTTGGCCCCGGCTACGACCACTATGTACGGGGCTACACGCGGCGGGAAGCGTTCACCGCCGCCCAGTGGCAGACCTGGCAACAGCGGCGCGTCCAGCACTTGACCGCGGCCGCCGCCCGGCATATCCCGTATTATGCGGCGACCTGGTCGGCCGCCGAGAAAGCGGCGGCGCGGGCCGGGCGCCTGGACGCGCTGCCGCTGTTGGAGAAGGACGCGATCCGGGGGCGGCCCACGCTGTTCACGCGCCAGGATCTCCAGCCACACCCCCGGCTGGTCTTTCATACCAGCGGGTCCACCGGCACGCCCATTGCCACCATCTGGACCCTCCAGGAGCTCCGCAATTCGTTGGCCGTGCGGGAAGTCCGCTCGGCCCGCTGGGCCGGGGTCTCCTTTCAACTGCCCCGGGCGACTTTTTCCGGCCGGATGGTGGAGCCGGACCCGCAGAGCCCCGGCCCTTTCTACCGCTTTAACCTGGTGGAACGGCAGGCCTATCTCTCCCCGTTTCATCTGCGGCCCGACACCGCCGCGGCGTACGTGGCAGCCCTGCGCCGGCATCATACGCAATGGATGACCGGCTATGCCGTGTCTTATTATCTGCTGGCCCAGCTGATCCTCGACCAGGGCCTCGCCGTGCCGCCGCTGCGGGCGCTGATCACGACCAGTGAAAAAGTGACGCCGGCGATGCGCCAGGTGATGGAGGCGGCATATCGCTGCCGGGTCTATGAAGAATATAGCACGGTGGAGAATTCGCTGTTTGCCAGTGAGTGCGCCCAGGGCCGGCTGCATATCAGCCCGGACGTCGGCGTGGTCGAGATTTTGCGGCCCGATGGCACCCCGTGTGCCCCCGAGGAAGTAGGGGAAGTGGTGACCACCGGCCTGACCCGGCCCTTCCAACCCTTTATCCGCTACCGGCTCGGCGACCTGGCGATGTGGGATAGTGCGCCTTGCCCGTGCGGGCGGGCGATGCCGGTGATCAAAGAGGTGATCGGCCGGATTGAGGATGTCGTGATCGGCCCGGATGGCCGGCGGATGGTGCGCTTTCACGGCATCTTTGTGCAACAGCCCCATATCCGCGAGGGCCAGATCATCCAGGAAAGCCTGGATCGCATCCGGGTCAAAGTCGTGACCAGCGCCGGGTTCGCGGAGGCCGACCGGCAGGACCTGATCCACCGGGTGCAACAACGCCTGGGCCCCCAGGTCGACGTGCTGGTCGAGCAAGTGACTCAGATCCCGCGGACCGCCGCGGGGAAATTCCAGGCGGTCGTGTCCCTGTTGCCGAAACCCGAATCGCGAAACAGGGGGACTTAATAGCGCTTATGCATCTCGTGATCCATTCTCAATATTATCCCCCGGAGATCGGCGCGCCGCAAAACCGGCTGTCGGAGCTGGCGGAACGCATGGTCCAGCAGGGGCACCGGGTCACGGTCTTGACGGCGATGCCCAATTACCCGACCGGCAAGATCTACCCGGGCTATGGGGGCTTGCTGCGGCGCGCGCAGCGGCACGGTGTGCGGGTCATCCGGACCTTCATATATCCCACCCAGCGGGCGGATTTCCTGCCCCGGCTGAGCAGTTATTTCTCGTTTGTGCTGTCGTCGGGCCTGCTGGGGAGCCTCCTGGTGCGCCGCGCCGACTATTGGCTGGTCGAGAGTCCGCCGCTGTTTCTCGGGCTGGCGGCGGTCTGGCTGAGCCGCCGGACCCGGGCGCGCCTGATCTTCAACGTGTCCGACCTCTGGCCGGAGAGTGCCGTCCGCCTGGGGCTGTTACGGCCGGGCAGTCGCGCCTTCCGGCTCAGCGCTGGGCTGGAGGCCTTTTGCTATCGCCAGGCGTGGTTGGTCAGCGGGCAATCCAAAAGCATCCTGGCCAATATCCAGGATCGCTTTCCGCACACGCGGACCTTTCATCTGTCCAACGGGGTGGATACCCAGAAATTCGGCCCGCAACAGCACGTACCGGAAGCCCGACACGCTCTGGGGGCGCCGGACGAGCTGGTGGCCGTGTATGCCGGGCTGCATGGGTTGGCGCAGGGCCTGGACCAGCTGCTGGATGCGATGGGCCTCCTCGCCGGCGATCTTCCCGTGCGCCTGGTCCTGATCGGCGATGGCCCGGAGAAAGAACAGCTGCGCCGCCAGGCGGCCCGGCAGGGACTCCGCACGGTCCATTTTCTCGACCCGCGGCCGGCCGGCGCGATCCCGGCCATCCTGGCCGCGGCCGATGTGATCCTGGTGCCGCTCAAGACCTATCTCCCAGGGGCCGTGCCCTCCAAGTTGTACGAGGCCATGGCCAGTGCCCGCCCGGTGATCCTCGTCGCCTGCGGGGAGGCGGCGGAGATTGTCCAGACCCACCAAGCGGGGATTGTGGTCCCGCCAGGCGACGCGGCGGCGTTGGCCGCCGCGCTGCGCACGTTGCACGCGCAGCCGGAATTGCGCCACCGCCTCGGTCAGAATGGGCGGCGGGCGGCGGTGGCCTATTTCGACCGGGCGCAGATTGTGCGCGGGTTCGTGCAATACCTGGAAGCGCAGCGCCGGCGATGATCTGTACGGTCGTGGGCGCGCGCCCGAATTTCATGAAGATGGCGCCCGTCATCCTGGAAGCCCGGCGGCGGGGCCTGCCCCAGGTCTTTGTGCATACCGGGCAACATTATGACGCGGCGATGTCGGCGGTCTTTTTTGCCGATCTCGGCATGCCGCAGCCCGATGTCTACCTGGGCGTGGGCTCCGGCTCCCACGCCGAGCAGACCGGGCGGGTGCTGACAGCCTTTGAGGCGGTCTGCGGGCGCACCCGCCCGCGCCTGGTCGTCGTCGCGGGCGACGTGAATTCGACTCTGGCCTGCGCGTTGGCCGCCGCCAAACTGAACATCCCCGTCGCCCATGTCGAGGCGGGATTGCGCTCCTATGATCGCAGCATGCCCGAAGAAATCAATCGGGTGCTGACCGATCACCTGGCCGAGCTCCTGTTCACGACCGAGCCGAGCGGCACCGCCAACCTGCAGGCCGAGGGTATCCCGCGCCGGCAGATCCATTTTGTGGGCAATTCGATGATCGATTCCCTCCAGACCCATTTGCCGCAAGCGCTCGCCCGGGAGCCCTGGCACACGTATGGCTTACAGCCGGGCGCGTATGGCGTGGTGACCTTTCATCGGCCCTCGAATGTCGACGACCCGGCGGTGGCCGGCGAGCTGGCGGCCGCGTTGCGGCAGATCGGCGCGTCTCTCCCCCTCGTATTTCCGATGCACCCGCGGACGCTGGCGCAGGCCCCGGAGCGTTGGCACTCCCTGCCGGGCGTGCAAATTGTCGACCCGCTGGGCTACCTGGAGTTCCTGGGCCTGCTGGCCCGGGCGCGCGTGGTGATTACGGATTCCGGCGGCATCCAGGAGGAGACCACCGCCCTGCGGGTGCCCTGTGTGACGGTGCGCCGCAATACGGAGCGCCCGATCACGGTCAGCGAAGGCACCAACCAGCTGGTGGATCCGCAGGCCGGCGCGATCGTGGCCGCGGTGCTCATGCCCGGGCCCCGCGCGGGCCGGGTGCCGGATCGCTGGGATGGGCAGGCGGCCGGGCGTATTATCGACGTCGTGGAACACTGGCTCCAACTATCTGCCGCGCGGGGGCCTGCCGCGGACGCAAGGGTGGAGCTTTCTGGAAGCGGCGATCGATGACCAGCTCGCGGGATGCCATCCGCCAGGAATATGCCGATCGGGCCCGCCGCCTGGCCGGGACCGACCGCTACTCGCCGTTCAACCCGGCGCAGTTGTTTGCCCTGCAGCAACGGCAGCGGCAGGTCCTGGCGATTTTACGGCGCCGGGGGTTCTATCCCCTGACGGGCAAACGGGTGCTGGAGGTCGGCTGCGGTAGTGGGGGCGTGTTGGGCGAGTTTCTGGGCTACGGCGTGCCGCCGCAGCACCTGCATGGCGCCGATGTGCTCGCCGATCGGGTGGCCGCGGCGCATCAGTGGTTGCCCCATCTCCCGATCATCTGCGCGGCGGGGCAGCAGTTACCCTACGCCGCGGGCAGCTTTGACCTGCTGCTCCAATATACGATGTTCTCGTCCATCCTCGACGCCGGCACCCGGGCGCAGGTCGCGCGGGAGATGTTGCGGGTGCTCCGGCGGCCGGGCGGGCTGATTATCTGGTATGATTTCTGGTGGAACCCGACCAACCGCCAAACCCGCGGCATCCGGCCGGCCGAGATCCGGCGGCTGTTTCCCGGCTGCCAATGGGAATTTCACCGCCTGACGCTGGCGCCGCCGATCACCCGGCGCCTGGCGGCCCACACCTGGCTCGCCTGCTATCTGTTGGAGCAGCTGGGCCTGTTGAATACGCATTATATGGTCGCCATCCAGCCCGGCCGGGCCAAAGGAGCTAGCTCATGAGCAAGAGACCCCATCGCCGCCCAACCTTTCTGCCGTTTGCGCTGCCGGATTTAGACGAGAGCGAATTTGCCGCGGTCCAGGAAGTGTTGGCCAGCGGCTGGCTGACCACCGGGGCGAAAACGCGCCAATTCGAGGCCGACTTCGCGGCCTATGTCGGGGCGAAGCACGCGATCGCGGTGAACTCGGCCACGGCGGCGATGCACCTGGCCCTGGAGGCGATCGGACTCCAGCGGGGCGACGAGGTGATCACCACGCCCTATACATTTGCCGCGACGGCCGAAGTCGTGCGCTACTTCGACGCGCGCCCGGTGTTCGTCGACGTGGATGCGGCGTCGCTCAACTTGCGCCCGGACCTGGTAGAGGCTGCGGTCACCGCCCGCACCCGGGCGATTATCCCGGTCGACATGGCCGGCTTACCGGTCGCGCTCGACGCCGTGGGCGACATCGCGCGCCGCCGGCAGCTGGCGGTCATCGAAGATGCCGCCCACGCCTTTCCGGCGCGCTACCAGGGGCGCATGATCGGCACGCTGAGCGATTTTACCTGTTTTAGCTTCTACGCGACCAAGACGATCACCACCGGGGAAGGGGGCATGATCTGCACCGAGAACGATGCCTGGGCGGAACGCTGCCGGATCATGGCGCTGCATGGCATCAGCAAAGATGCCTGGAAGCGCTACACGGCGGAAGGCTCCTGGTATTATGAGATTATCGCCCCGGGCTTTAAATATAATTTGACCGACCTGGCGGCGGCCCTGGGCCTCGCGCAGCTGGCCAAGGCGGAGCGGATGTGGCAGCGCCGCCGCGCGATCGCCGCCCGCTACCAGGCGGCGTTTCAGGCGTGCCCCGCCCTCCAGGTGCCGTACGACCGGGCCGATTCCCAGCATGCCTGGCACCTCTATATCCTGCGCCTGCACCTGGATCAGTTGCGCATCGACCGGGCGCAGTTCGTCGAGGAGCTCAAACAGCGTAACATCGCGACCAGCGTCCATTTCATCCCCTTGCATCTGCATCCCTACTACCGGGACCTCTATCACTATCGCCCGGAGCACTTCCCGGTGGCCTACCAGGAGTACCAGCGCGTGCTCTCGTTACCGATTTACTCGAAAATGACGGATGGCGATGTCGCGGATGTGATCGGGGCGGTGCTGGAGATTGTCGCCCGCTATGCGGCGTAGGGGGGGGCGGGCGGCGCCCGCGTTATGATCGCCTGGGATCAGATCCTCGCGTCCGGCCTCTGGCTGACCGGGCTGGCCGGGCTGTTGGCGGTCGTCAGCTACCAGCTCTCCCTCGGCCTCCCCCCGCGCGGGGCCGGGGCGGCGCTCGCCGCCAATGGCTGGGCCTGGCTGAGCGGCGCCGTGTTCGGGGCCGGGATGG